>Ga0181557_1000312_pt1 | contig 64065 bp, 59 predicted proteins | sample 011ome_23_FD_148632 | JGI IMG/M metagenome (GOLD analysis project Ga0181557, IMG submission 148632) | Coastal salt marsh microbial communities from the Groves Creek Marsh, Skidaway Island, Georgia - 011506CT metaG (spades assembly) | ecosystem: Environmental > Aquatic > Marine > Intertidal zone... | reverse complement strand
TAACAACGGACTGTTAAATGAATTGGTATTTTTTACGTCACGGTCAAATTAACTCAAACCTGAATCATGTTTATTCAGGCCGCAGCGATGAGCCGCTCAACAAGGTTGGCATAGAGCAGGCAAAGCGCGCCGCGCAGTTGGGGGCCTTAAAATCGATTGATCGGGTGATCTCGAGTCCGCTGGCTCGCGCGGGCCAGACCGCGACCATTATTGGCTCGGCGAATGGTCTCAAGGTGAAAGTTAATGAGGCCTTCAATGAAATGGCGTTTGGCCCATGGGAGGGGCTCAGTGAAGAGCGCATCAAACAGCAATATCCGCTGGAGTGGGCGTTGTGGAATTCAAAGCCGCACAAATTAATATTGCATGGCCGCGAGACTCTCGAGCAGTTGCAAACTCGCGTGATTCACGGCATGCAGCATATAGAGGCTGAGGGCATGGGCAGCAACATTCTTGTTGTCAGTCATGTGGCGGTGATTCGGGTGGCGATTCTCTACGCCGAAGGCCGGCCACTCTCCGAGTACAAGACCGTTGCTGTGGACAACTGCCAGCTGTTTCCGGTGCAAATTGGCGAACAGATGCTGCTGGCATCACACAGGCTGGACAGAAAAATACGGGACATTGTGCGGTGAAAGCAGCACTGCTAATCGCCGGGTTGGGCACACGCCTGCGGCCACTGACCAATTCGACACCCAAGTGCCTGCTGCCAATACAGGGTGTTCCACTGCTGTTAATCTGGTTTGAAAAGCTGCTTGCCGCGGGGGTGACTGAGGTTCTGATTAATACTCATTGGCTGGCGGGTCAGGTGGTTGAATTTGTTACGCGATCGACGCCGAGCGGTCTGAAAGTAACCACATTTTATGAGCCGACACTACTGGGCAGCGCAGGAACCTTGGCTGCCAATCGGGAATTTTTTGACGCGGAACCTTTCTTTATTATTTATGGTGACAACCTTTCTGATGTCGATCTCGCGGATCTCTATGCCGCGCATTTGCGTCATCGCCCGCTGCTCACTCTGGGGACCTTTGCAGCGGAGTTTCCTGAGCGCTGTGGCATCGCCGAGATAAATGATCAGGGTGTCATCGAGGGGTTTGTCGAGAAGCCGCACGCGCCGCGTTCCAATCGCGCTGCTGCAGGCATCTATGTTGCCGAGCCGGCGGTTTTTGATTATTTCCCGGAGTGGTCTCAGTCATCGCAACTGGATCTGGGTTTTGATGTGATTCCAAAACTGGTTGGCAAGATGCGCAACTATCCAATTAACCAGTTAATCGATATTGGTACCCCGGAAAATTATCGCCGGGCAAATAGTGTCGGCGCTGGCGCCAATCACCAGACCCAGGAATCGGTCTAAGCGGCCGCGATTGATAGTCGAGATAAACACAGGGAGAGTGATGTGCAGAGAAAAAAAACCTATCGCGCCTGCTGGAGTCTGATGGGTCTTCCTTTTGATCAGGTCAACTCCGATCAAGCAGTTGAAATTATCGATCGTGCGATCAGAACTCGGCACAAATGCTTTCTCTCGACGCCAAATCTTAATTTTATCGTTCAGGCCAAACGCGATCAGTCATTTTTTAATTCAGTCGTATTCAGTGATCTGGTGGTGGCCGATGGCATGCCGATAATCTGGACCGCCAAGCTGTTGGGTATTCCTCTCAAAAGTCGCGTCGCCGGGTCATCGCTGTTTGAAATTTTGCAAAACACTCGCCGTGATAAACCGATCTCGGTGTTCTTTTTTGGCGGCCAGGGAAATGCCGCCCGTCAGGCGGCGGAAAACCTCAATCGCAAGTCGGTGGGTATGATCGCCTGTGGTGCGCTGAATCCGGGAACCGGTTCAGTTGAAAGCATGAGTAGCGATGCGATCATCGAACAGATAAACCGCGCTGAGCCGGATTTCCTGGTTGTTGCCCTGGGTGCAAAAAAAGGCCAGCAGTGGATTATGCACAATCGCGACAAACTTAATGCCTCGGTGATCAGTCATCTTGGCGCTGTGGTTAATTTTGTTGGCGACAGCGTTCAGCGCGCGCCACGACGCTGGCAGAAATTTGGGCTGGAATGGTTGTGGCGAATATTTCAGGAGCCGCTCTTGTGGAAGCGGTATTTTTTTGATGGGCTGTGGTTTCTGGGGTTTATGTTCAGTCATGTATTGCCATTGGCGGTCTATCAGCGCGTTCTGCGTCGCGCTGCGAGAACTGGCTTGTCACTGCATAGTGTCCACAACTGTGGTGGTGAAGCCGAGAGAGAGGGAGCGCAACTGGTACTGTCTGGATCGGCGACCTTCGAGGATAGCGGACTGCTGAAATCCTGCTGTCGCGGTATTCTGGATCAACTACAGGCGGGCGATAGCGTCTCCGTTAACTGTGCTGATTTGGACTATATTGATAGTTCGGCGCTGGGTACGCTGATGTTGCTGAAGGCGAATATTGTGCGCCGCGGAGGCGGTTTTGATCTTCGCTGTGTCAGCAAGCGGATCCGACGGCTGGTGCACCTGCATGGTGCTGATGAGTTTTTACTGGAGTAGTTGATGGTTTTCATGGACGACAAGCACAGCACGGTTCAAGCCGGCGGCGGGCTTCAAAAAAAGCTGACAGATTTTTTGCATAACCGCAGTCTGGTTTTATTTTCACTGGCCCTCATTTTGAGTGTTTGGCTGTATTGGGATGGACTCGCCGCGGCGGTGTTGCGCTGGCAGTTACAGGAAGAGTACAGCCATGGTTATATTATTCCGCTGGTATCGCTTTATATTCTCTGGGAGCGGCGTTTTCAGATTGCCGCCAGTCACAGAAAACCTTGCTGGTGGGGCCTGCCAATTATTGTTGTGGCACTGGCCATGCTGTTGGTGGGCGAGGTCAGCGCACTCTACATACTGATTCACTACTCATTTATTTTGCTCTTACTGGGGCTGTCGATTGGCTTTCTGGGGTCGGCTGCACGCCATACCTGGGTGCCTATTGTACTGCTCGGTTTTGCTGTGCCTCTGCCGTTTTTTATCGAGGTGATACTGACCTCAAAATTGCAGCTGCTCTCTTCACAACTGGGCGTCGAGATCATTCGTCTGTGCCGCATTCCGGTATTTTTGAGTGGCAATATCATTGATCTGGGCAACTATCAGTTACAGGTGGTCGAAGCCTGCAGCGGGTTGCGTTATTTGTTTCCGCTGATGAGTATCGGATTTATCGGCGCTTACCTCTATCAGGCATCGGTGTGGAAAAAAGCGGTGGTATTTTTGTCGACGGTTCCGATCACCATTTTTATGAACAGTCTGCGCATCGCTATTATCGGTTTGCTGGTCGACAACTGGGGCACCGAGATGGCGGAGGGTTTTCTGCATGATTTTGAAGGCTGGCTGATCTTTATGGCCTGCGGTGGCTTATTGCTACTGGAGGTTATGCTGATGGAGCGTTTGACCTCGCGGCAGAGTATTTACCAGGCTTTTGCTGTTCCGGTTTCTGAGCCGGATGATAGGCAAGCGGAGGATGGCGCTGTGCAGCATGACTCCCTGCCATGGCCGATCATTGCGGCGCTTCCCCTGTTGGTAATGGCACTGATTGCGTTGAGTTTGATTGGTGCCCGTGAGGATGATCTGGCCCTGGATAAAACTAGCCTGGCAAGTTTTCCATTGCAGCTCGGTGACTGGAGCGGGCGCGATGACAGCATCGATGCCGAGGTGGCTGACAAGCTCGGTCTCACGGAATATGTGATGGTTAATTATCAAAATGCACAGCACCGGCCGGTCAATTTCTATGCTGCTTATTATGCTTCGCAGCGCAAGGGGGTCTCACCTCATTCGCCCAAGGTTTGCATCCCTGGTGGTGGCTGGGAGATCGCGAGTTTTTCACGTACTCAAGTCGATGAGATGCCAGTCAATCGAGCCCTTATTCGCAAGGGTCTGCAGGATCAGATTGTCTATTATTGGTTTGTAGAGCGTGGTATTTCAGTGGCCAATGAATATACCAAGAAGTGGATGTTGTTTAAGGATGCGCTTTTCTTAAATCGCACTGATGGCTCACTGATTAGAGTGACAACGCCAGTGATGAGTGATGAAAGCCAATTGGATGCTGACCGTCGGGCACAGGCGTTTATCCGCGCCAGTCGAGATCAATTGTTACAGCGACTGCCCGCCCATACGCTGTCGACGGAAATTCTGGAGGAAACAAAATGAGCATGCAATATTTGCCTGGCAAGACGGTGACGATATGGACTCGAACTATTATTTGTACTGTTTTGGTTTTATTTATGTCCGCTTGCAGCGGATCAAAGGAAGAGGCTGCCAATCGCTATCTGGACAGCGGCATCGAGTTATTTAGTCAAGGCGAGCTGTCCAAAGCCAGCGTTGAACTGCGCAACGCATTGCAAATTGATCCCAAACTCGCGAGCGCCTATTACTACCTTGCGCTGATTTCCGAGAAGCAACAAAACTGGAAGTCACTGTTTAAAAATCTCACCAAAGTTGAGCAATTAGACTCCACTCATGTGCAGGCGAAGATCAAGCTGGCATATCTGTTTTTGTTGGCTAGACAGCCAGACAGTGCTCTGGAAAAAGCCGACTTTATTCTTGCATTGGATAAAGACAATGCCGAAGCCTACGCCATCAAGGCGTCTGCTTATCTGCAAAAAGAGCTCTACGACGTGGCAATGGAATACATCGATAAGGCTGTTTTAGAGGATAGCCAGTCGGCTGAAATTGCCTCGATAAAAGTCTCGATTTTACATAAACAGGGCGACACGGATGCCGCGCTGGCGATGCTGTCGAAGTTGATCGAACGGGAGAACCAAAATTTACATCTGTTGTTATTGCGCACCGAGATCAATGAGGAAATTCATGATCTGCCGGCGATCGAAGCCGACTACCGCACGCTGATTAAAAGCAACCCTGACGAGAGAGCCTTTTACCTGAAGTTGGCGAAATTGCTCAATGATAGTCAGCGGATTGATGAGGCCGTCGCTGTGCTGCAGCAATACCTGAAACGCAATAGCCTTGATACACAGGTGCGTATGGTCATTGTCGATGTGCTCTCAAGTAAAAGTCTGCAGGCCGGGGAGGAGTTGCTTGACTATTACATTGACGAAGAACCGGATAATGCCGATTTACGTTTCTTTCGCATCGATAGAATGCTGGCGATGGGCAGGAATGCCCAGGTTCTTCTCGAGCTGGAAAAAATAATCGGTGGCGGATTTGCAGGTCAGGATCTGTTTCGAGCCAAAGCACTTAAGGCGGATCTTTTACTCAGTGCGGGGCAGAACCAAAAAGCACTGCAACTGGCAAATGATATTCTTGCCGTCGACAGAGCCTTTGAGCAGGCGTTGCTGGTTCGGGCACGTTATTATTTGTTGGCAGAAGATATCGACTCGGTGGTCAGCGATCTGCGCACAGTGTTACGCAATAATCCTGAATCTGAAACGGCGCTGGTGATGTTGGCCAATGCTTATTTAAGTTCTGGTTCCAACCAGTTGGCGGATGACACCTTCCGCAAGGTGTTGGACATTAATCCGGGCAATGTTCAGGCGGCGGTGCCGGTGATCCAGAGTTTGTTACAGAAGAATGATATCGATCGATCGCAGCGGTTGATTGAAAATGCCTTGGCACGATCGCCAGACAACGACATTTTGCTGTCGATTTTGGCGCAGATTAAATTGTCCAAAAAAGATTTTGCCGGATCCAGAGAAATTGTTGCTCGTATCGATAAGAATGGCCGCAATCCCGCTTTTAGTTACTATCTGTCAGGGCGTTCACTGCAGGCGCAGGGAGAATATCAGGAGGCGCTTGAGCAGTATCAACAGGCGTTGGCGCATAATCCTGAGCTTGGTCGCGCGCTGGAAGGCCTGACCACGTCGTATTTGCAGCTTGGCCTGGAGGTGCAGTTGCTCGAGTATCTACGCAAGTTCAGATCAGACAATCCTGGCAATATGATGGCGATATCGATTATGGCATCGGTTTACAGTCGCAATGATGATCGCGAGACAGCGATTGATCTGCTGGAGCAGGGCCTCGCTGAGCAGAGTGATTGGGTCAATGGTTATACGGCGCTGGCGTCTAATTTTCGCGCACTCGGTAAGCCCGGCACTGCGATCGAGAGTCTTGAGCGTGGGCTCAAGGCCGTCCCTGAGAGTATATTGCTGAAGATGTTACTCGCTTCCTCTTATGAGAAATTTGCTGACAAGGCGAGGGCGGTTGAGCTCTATGAAGAGATTCTCAAGGTCAATCCCGATCATCAAGCAGTGCTCAACAATCTCGCCAGTCTGCTGACGGATGAATTCTCGTCAACGGAAAATATCCGCCGCGCCGTTAAACTCACCGAACGCTTTGCCGATTCAGATCAGCCTTACTTTATCGATACCTACGCTTGGGCACTGATATTGTCTGGCAAGCCTGACGTGGCTGAGCCGCTTCTACAAAAGGTAACGAAAATGGCGCCTTCGGTGGCGATTTTCTACTACCATCAGGGTGTCGGTTTAAGTCGGTTGGGTCGTCAGGATGAAGCGAAAAAGGCATTGCTCAGGGCCCGAGACATGGCGCCACAGGATGACTCGCTGCAACAGGCAATATCCTCCGCGCTGACCGAATTGTAGCGACTAATTTAGAGCAAGGGCCTATGATGAACAAATAGGCGATGAATGAATTACATATCCATTTATGGATAGTTTGAGTTGTTTGTCTAATGATTAGGCATTATATTTAGGCGAGGCTATGGAATAGCTGAAGTCAATTACGCAGGGACGTGAAGACAAGGAATGAAAACATGCACGTTCTCATAGTTGATGATCACGCTTTTGTCTGTGTTGGGCTCAAGGCCACACTGCTTGAAGAGTACAAAGGTATCGATGTCACCACGACAGATCATGGCGATACGGCGCTCACCATTCTCGCCAAGGAAAGTATCGATCTGGTTATTGTCGATCTCTTTATGCCGGGCGCTGGCGGTGGTTTTAATTTTATCGCCATGCTTTGCGAAAGCTATCCGAACCTTCCCGTTATTGTTCTCTCCGCATCTGAAAACCCGGCGCATATCCGAAAATGTATGGATTTTGGCGCTACCGGATTCGTCACAAAATCGGCTCCCAAAGATGCATTGTTTGAAGCTATGTCCCGCGCCCTGAAAGGCCAGCACTACACCCCTGATTCGCTGCGTGAGTCGATGCCAGGTATGGCAACCGTGATTGACGAGGTTGATTCCGGAGCGGATATCGATGTGGTGGCAGATCAGATGACCAAGCGCCAGCTTGAGATTTTGCGTTGCATTACCCAGGGTCGGTCTAACAAACAGATCGCAAGGGAACTGGACCTTTCAGAAAACACAGTCAAAGTGCATGTCAGCGCCATGCTGAGAGCGCTTGGACTGACCAATCGTACCCAGGCGGGTATTTTGGGCCAGAAGCTTGGTCTCGACGAAGATCTAACCGCCGACAACTAAAAAAAATTAATATTCAGGGGTTAAATATGCCTTTTACTTCGGTAATTAAAAGAGTACGCGCAAGTTCATATTTGCTGCACGCCACAATGTTTTTGGGTGCGAGTATGTTTGCCTGTGGGGCTCTATTCGCTAGTGATGACTATGTGCTCACAGAAGAGGATTTCCTTGTCGAGATCCCGCTGGTCAGTGGTCCCACTCATATGGACCAGACGCTGGCGCAGACACCGGCCTCGGTAACTATTATCGATCGTCAGACTATTCAGGCCTCGACAGCGGTGGGTCTGATTGACCTGTTCCGTCTGGTGCCGGGTTTCCAGACCTATTTCGTTGATGGCAGTCGCATGGGTACCACTTACCACGCGCTGGGTGACGAGTATCCCAGGCGCCTGGAAGTCAAAGTTGATGGGCGCTCGGTTTACGAGTCATTGTTTTCAGCCGTGGAGTGGTCGTCGCTTGGTGTGACATTAGATGAGATTGAATATATTGAGGTTGTACGAGGCGCTAATGCCGCGGCCGATGGCAGCAATGCGTTTCTTGCCTCGATCAATATTGTCACGCGATCCCCATTACTCGACAGTGGGTGGGTGGTGAACTCACAGCTTGGTACTGGCGCGACTCGCAATGCCAGTGTTGCTTACACGGGCAAACTGGGCTCGGCACACCATCGCACGACACTGAGTTTTCGCAGCAATGACGGCTTTGATGACTCGTCTTTTAAAGGGACACCAATCATCGTCAACGATAGCTCAGAGAATATCACTGCCAATTTTCGTGGGCTGTGGACGCCAACAGCCAGTGACAGTGTTGAGTTTCAGGCAGGTGTCAGCGACAGTGATTTGGGCATTGGAGAGCGCGAGTACTTTAATCGCAATATTTTCTATCGCTATCAATATGTTAACTGGACTCGTTTGACCCGTGGCGGCAATAAAATCAAGCTTGCGCTGTATCACAATGATCTCGATATCACTGATGAGACCACACCACTGACATTATCCGAAGCGATTGGCGTGCCCGATACGTCTCCCTACTGGCCGCTGCCAGGCCTGCCGGACAAGCTGGTTATTGACGACAGCAATCACTCTGAGTCTGAGCGCTGGGATCTGGAGTTGAGATCGACATTCAATCCGCTGGACAATCTGCGTGCCGTGACAGGCGTGGCGTTACGCTATGACCGGGTTGCCGGACAGGAGCTGTTTGATAGTTCTGACGATATGACCAGAACCTCGCACCGCGCCTATAGCAATCTAGAGTGGACAGCCACCGACAAACTGGTGTTTAACGCCGGTCTGATTTATGAAGATAATACTAGCGCCGACAGCTATCATTCCTATCGTGTCGCCGGCAACTATCAGCTCAACCAAAATCATATTTTTCGCATCGCTCATAACCGCAGCTTCAGATCACCCACGCTGCTGGAAAATATGCAAAAGCAGGTTGTTCGCTATAACGAAAATATTATCCTTGATGCCAGCGTGATTTCGGACTCGGATATCGATAATGAGCAGCTGCGCAGCATTGAATTTGGTTACGTAGGCTACCTGTTTGACCAACGTCTGAATCTGGATATGCGTATCTATCATGAGCAGCTCACGGATGTGATCAATGAGCGTCGCTCGGGATATCCCGACCTGGATAACTTCGTCAATATTCGCGATAACACCGATACTTTGGACGTTGACGGCTTCGAGATACAGGTTCAGTACAAACCCGACGAGCGATTTATGCTGCGTGGCTATTACAGCTTTTCGGATATTGATGGCTGGACACTCTATACCTCACCGCCAGCAATTGAGATCCGTGATCTCGGCGAATACAGCCTCAAGCACGGCGCCGGCTTGATGGCCAGTTATCGCTATGACAGTGGCATCACCATCAGCTCCACCGCAAACTACAACGCGGCGACCAAGCACTTTCGTGGTCAACCTGTGGAAAGCCACACGAGAGTAGATCTCAAAGCAGCCAAACGTGTGACAGCGGGCCGATCTAAAATTGACTTGTCATTTACCGTGCAAAACGTCGGCGACCCCTATAGTGAGTTCTACCAGTACCACAATTTTGAAACCCAATATATCCTCGGTGTGAGGCTTTCCATGCCTTAGCAAGCATTGCTCGCACGATATCAGCCCGTTTTAGTTTTAATATCAAAGTCGGTGAATCATTGAATTGGACATGAGTATTTGGTCACATTGCACAGCACGTCGTAGAGGTCAGCCGGGCAAAACTCGGCTTGTTTCTGTGGTGGTTGCGCTATTATTGATGACCTTGAGTCTTGATGTTAATGCCGACCCACTCAGACTTTTATTCCTAATCAGTAAACCGTCGGCGGACTATGTTGCCGTTATGGATACGGTCAGGCGGGGGTTGGAAAAGACGCTGCCAGGTCAATTCAAGGTGTCGGTAGAGTTTGTCTCAAGGCAAAATGATAGTGATCTCCAGCCTGAATCCAATGACTTAATTGTCACCATCGGCACTGCCGCCGCCGATACTGCCTATCGACAGATAGCCAATTCTCAGGATCTCAGCCTGCCGATTCTCAGCGTTTTGATCACCGAGAGCTCATTTTCCGCGCTGGCCAAGCGATACTTCGGCTCAGATGAGGGAGCGTTTGTCAGGCATATCTCCTCGGTCTTCATCGACCAACCTGTCGATCGCAGTATTCGTCTTGCAAAGCTACTCTTACCCGCGGCTAAAAAGACCAGTGTAATGCTCGGTCCCTCTTCAGCTGGTCAGCAGGCCAGGATTGCTAAGATCATCGATAAGACTGGCATGGAGTCTGAGTTTGTCAGTATTGGTGCCAGCGATAACCCGATCCACAAAATAGAGCCAGCATTAAGCCGCAGTGACGTGTTTATCCCGGTGCCCGACAGCCGGCTGATCAATCTGGCAACGGCAAAATGGATATTACATCTGAGTTACAGGCACAAAGTGCCGGTTATTGCCTTTTCGCGCACGTATCTCAGGGCCGGAGCGCTGGCGGCTGTCTTCTCGTCACCGGATAATGTGGCCAAGCAAACTCTTGAGCTGGTTAGTCAGATAATACTGTCGCCCGAGCACCAGGGGCGAGCTTATGAGCCAGAATATTATTCAATACACTTTAATTATTCGGTTGCCGCTAGCCTCAAAGTGCCTCTGAGAGAAGAGCAATTTTACCGCCAGCGCCTGGACGGGGAGTAGAGACGTGACAGCCAATAAAAAGAAGATCTCGAGAATTCACTCGCGGCTATTAATTACATCACTGCTGCCACTCGCCTTGCTGTGTGTTGTTCTCGCCAGCTATATGATTTCCAGTCAGCGCAGCGTGCTGTTAGCCAATCTCCACAACACTGGATCTGTTGCCGCGCAGCAAATTTCATCCAATGCCGAATTTGCTCTCTATTCGAATAATCAACAGATGCTAAAGGAGCTCGGTGAGTCAGTGCTCGATATTCCCTCGGTTAATGGGCTACTTTTTTATAATGCCGCCCAACAGACCAGTGTGGCCATTGGCGAGCTGAATCCGGCGGTTGTTGATATGCCTGGTACCTATGAGTTTGGCAAGCCCCGATTTATCGACCACAATTGGTACTTTTACGCCCGCGTGACGCTGACGACACCTGCCCTGGAAGACTACGATGAAGGCCAGACGCCGGATCCAGAAGTGCTCGGTTGGGTTGTCGTGTCCCTGACCGACAAAATACTTGAGCAACAATATCGTGAGGGAATATTTGCGATTCTGCTGGTCTCGACTCTTGGGCTGCTGGTGGCCGCGTGGTTGGCCATGCGCATTGGGCGCAGCATCTCGCGGCCGGTTGAGTCGCTCACTGAAGTAGTGGAGTCGATGGAGGCCGGTAATCTGAGTAACCTGGCGGTGGAAGACGGCCCTTTGGAAGTGCGAAAACTGGCCTCAGGTATCAACCAGTTGGCCACCAGCGTGCGCCAATCCAATGTTCGTATGCAGAGCGAAGTGGCTCGCGCGACAGCACAGCTGCAAATTACCCTGATTGAGCTTGAGGAGGCAATGGAAGCGCAAGATCAGTTTCTTGCCAGAATGAGCCATGAGCTGCGCACACCGCTGACTGCGGTGATTGGGTTTTCCAAGCTGCTCTCGATCGAAACCGACGCTGCAAAGCGAGAAGAAAATCTGCGAATTATTGGTATGTCGTCGAGCATGTTGCTGACGATGATCGACGATATCCTTGAGTTCTCCAAAGCGAGAGTCGGCGGCTTTACTCTGGAAAAAATTTCTTTCTATATTCAGTCATGGATTGCCGATCTAATGGCGATACATCGACAGCGCGCCGAGGTCAAAGGTCTGACGTTGAGTTATCACATCGCTGACAATGTTCCCCGGGCGCTGGTTGGTGATCCAGTGCGCTTTACGCAGGTCATTAGTAATCTGTTGAGCAATGCGATCAAGTTTACCGACGCGGGTAGTGTTAGTGTTGATATTCGCTGTCTCGGTAACGAAGCCGGTAAGGTGATATTGGAATGTTCGGTTGCCGATACCGGGAAGGGTATCGAAGAGTCGAAAATACCAACGTTGTTTGACCCGTTCTCTCAGGAAGATACATCGATCAATCGTCGCTTCGGCGGCACTGGACTCGGCCTTTCGATCTGCAAGAACCTCATCCATGTGATGGGCGGTGAAATCACTGTTAGCAGCCAGGTTGATCACGGTGCGGTATTTTCATTTACCTGTGAGCTGGAGGAAAACGCCGCGCCCAATAGCGAGAGCCTGATTGGTTCAGCAAACCACAGCGCCTCTGCAGATGAAGTACTCGCCGGCGTGACTATTCTGGTCGCCGAGGACAATGCTTTTAATCAGAAGCTGCTGGTGCGTCTGCTGAAGGGCTATGGCGCCAGTTGTTTGACCGCAAACAACGGTCAGGAGGCCATCGAAATTGCCAGCAAGCTGCATGTCGACGCCATAATTATGGATATTCATATGCCAATCATCGATGGTGTGACGGCCAGCGAAACGATTATTCAGCAGTCTGGTGAAAGCCCGCCGATTATCGCCATAACGGCCGATGTCACCATGGTCGAGCGTGAGCGCATTAGTAAAGCCGGCGCCGCAATGGTGCTGTTAAAGCCGGTCAACGAAAATGAACTGATTGATGCACTGACAAAAGTTGTCGCCCGCTACACCGATGCACCGGCTCCCAGAGGGGCGGGGTTGCTCTCCACCGTAGTGCCGGTGGATGAGTTAAAAAAGGCGCTCTATGACAGCCTTGATAAGCTCGACGATCAGTTGAGGAATAATGAAAACGCCAGCGTACGAGAGATTATTCATGATCTGATGGGGCTGTCTGGACTTTACGGGATGACCGAACTACGCGAGATGGTAACGGCATTCAGGGCTGATTACGGCTCTCTGGACGCCCAAAAGAACCTCATTCGCGTCAAGCAGATCCGAGAACACATCGAAGATTTTCTGGTTTCCTGATTGCGAAACTAATCCTTTAGTATTAATCCGTCAGTGTAATGTTTTTTTGTGAATCACATGCCTATTATGGAACCCTGTATTGACTCCCTAGCATGATGCGTTCAAAGGGATGGTAGTGGTGAAATAAATAACAGTCCTACACTGCTGTTTATACAGACGGCGCTGATAAGCAAGACGCTAGAGGCATGACTGACAGGGAGTTGGTCAGCAGGGAAGCAAAGCCGTATCAGCGCACGTCATACCACCGCCTTTTTGTATGAATACATGGCGACTAGGAGGTCGTGCACCAAGGATGGTGCGAGTCAATATTAATCGATACAATATTAATCGATACACTGCTGCAATATTCACACGGGTAGACCCCATTAAAAGTTGAATGTAACTGAAGCCCGGACGGACAAGACTCCCGGTCCGGGATTTTTTTACGTGGCGAATTCCTTTTACTCTGTTGCCCATAACACATAGACTGACAACGTCTCTCTCGGGTCTATTCTAACAGACCTACTTCAACAGACTTCGCCACGCGGAATGGGTCTCGCAAACCTCGCAGACAAATCGCAGCGATAGCACCAGGACAGATCAACCCTTATGGCTCGACAACAAAAACCGACCGATCCCCATGCCAGCCGCGAAGCGGAGCGCTACCAGCGTCCGGTTCCCAGCCGTGAGTTTGTGCTCGACTATCTGCATGAGAGTGTCGGCCCACTAACTCATGCGGAAATCTGTGCGGGTCTGCAGCTGGTCGATGACGATCAGATCGAAGCGATGCGCCGACGGCTGCGGGCCATGGAGCGCGATGGCCAGATTGCTCGCAACCGAGTTGATGCCTACGGCACACTGGATAAACTGAACCTGATAAAAGGTCGTGTTATCGGTCATCCTGAAGGTTATGGCTTTGTCAGCCCACTGCAGGGTGGAGAGCAGGATATCTATCTTTCCAGCCGCCAGATGCGCCGCGTTTTTGACGGCGATATTGTGCTGCTGAGAATTGCCGGCTGGGATCGCCGGGGACGTCCAGAGGGAACTCTGGTCGATGTGGTCGAGCGCCAGACCAAACAGCTGGTCGGGCGCTATTTTTGCGAGAGTGGTATTCACTTTGTGCGTCCCGACAACCCGCGTATCAGCCAGGATATTTTAATTCCCGCGGATCAGCTCTGCGCTGCAGAGCCCGGTCAAATAGTGCTGGTCGATATCACCGAGGCGCCATCACGCAACAGTCCGCCCAGTGGTCATATCAGTGAGGTGCTGGGTGATCATCTCGACCCCGGTCTGGAGATCGAGGTGGCAATTCGCAATTACGGTATCCCTCACGGCTGGAGCGATGAGGTGCAGGCTGAGACCGATGCCATACCGGACCATGTTACGGATAAAGACTTCCGCGTCGATCTGCGCGCGCTGCCGCTGGTTACTATCGATGGTGAAGATGCTCGTGATTTTGATGATGCGGTTTATTGTGAACCGAAATCTCGCGGTGGCTGGAAATTAATTGTCGCAATCGCCGACGTGTCACATTATGTCAAACCCGGCAGTGCGCTGGATCGCCAAGCTTTCGAGCGCGGTAACTCGGTCTACTTTCCCAACCATGTGGTGCCGATGCTGCCGGAGAAATTGTCCAACGGCCTGTGTTCACTCAATCCCCGTGAAGATCGTTTGTGCATGGTCTGCGAGATGCAGGTTAGCCGTGAGGGAGATGTCACAAAGTATCAATTTTACGAAGGGGTAATGTATTCCCACGCGCGGCTCACCTATACCCAGGTGGCGCAGATAATCGAAGAGAAAAAATCTGCCGACAGTGACAACCTGCGCAATCAATTTACTGCCATTCTGCCACAGATCGATTCGCTGCATGATCTCTATACCGTACTGCACAAGCGTCGCAATCAGCGCGGCGCAATCGACTTCGATACACAAGAAACCCGTATTCTTTTCGACGCCCAACGCAAGATCAGTCAGATCATTCCGGTTAAACGAACCGAGGCGCATCGCTTAATTGAAGAGTGTATGTTGGCGGCTAACGTGTGCACTGCGCATTTTCTGGAGAAAGCCAAGTTGCCGGCGCTCTATCGTGTTCATGAAGGCCCCAGCGAAGAGCGTCTCTCCTCTCTGCGGGACTTTCTCGGCGAACTGGGTATAGGCCTTGGCGGGGGTGACGATCCGCAGCCAGAGGACTATCAGCGTGTATTAAGAGCGGTCAAACACCGAGATGATGCGTCGGTTATTCAATCCGTTATGCTGCGTTCCATGAGTCAGGCGGTGTACCAGGCGGAAAATAATGGCCATTTTGGTCTCGCATTTGATGCCTACACCCATTTCACCTCACCGATTCGCCGCTACGCCGACCTGTTGGTTCATCGCGCTATCCGCAGTCTGATTCGCAGCGGGAAAAAGGTTGCAAACATCGTCCGAGTCGACGGTGCACCCGAGTTGGCCAAAGCCGACATCTACCCTTACGAACTGCCGCGTCTCGATGAAACTGGATCGCATCTTTCTGTCACCGAGAGGCGTGCCGATGAGGCCACTCGGGATGTGGTCAATTGGCTGAAATGTGAATATCTGGTCGACCGGGTTGGCGAAGAGTACAGCGGCGTGGTCAGTGCGGTCACTGGTTTTGGGTTGTTTGTAATGCTCGATGACCTCTATGTTGAGGGCTTGATTCATGTCACTGGATTACCCAAGGATTACTACTACCATGAGGCCTCTCAGCATCGCATGGTCGGAGAGCGAACCGGGCGCATTTTCCGGTTAGGTGACAAACTGGCAGTCCGGGTTGTGCGAGTTAATCTAGACGAACGTAAAATCGATTTTGAATTGGTCGAACAGGGAGGCGCGGCCCCCCAGAAAGGTAAAAAGCCACATAAGGTTTCGGCCCGGGCATCGGATATGGCCCGTGAACATGATGCTAAGCGTAAACAAAAGGGTAACAAGAAACGGACAGCGGGGCCGCGTTCGGCCTCCTCGGGTACGGACTCTGCACGATCTTCCAAGCGTCGCCGCAATGCAGCAAAGAGTACCGTTGGTAAAAAATCGACCGGTGCCGCAGGCAAAAAACCGTCGCGACGCCAATAACTTGCGGTTTTGTTAAATCAGTGCTTTTAGATGACCAGGCATCAGCCGATTGAGAATTTCGGCGATATAGCTGAGAAATAGCGTCCCCATACTGCTCTTGTAGAAGTTGGGGTCGCTGTTGCCAACCGCGAGAATACCGTAGAGGCTATCGTAGCGTAGTGGCACAGCAGCCACTGATCCAACTTGGCGGCCACGCTCGCCAAACAGAAACACCATTTCCTCTTCGCGGAGAATGCCGCATACCGCGCGATTGGCGCCGAGCAGCGTGCCAACAGATTCATTGGCTTTTTCTATACTGGCAATCCGAGCCATGGTGCGCGGGAGTTTTTTATCATTGCCAAGTAGTGTCAAGCTGTAGTATTCAATACCGAAGTCTTTGCCCAGACTGTCATAAACCGCTTCCACAATTGATGCGAGCGTCTTTGCTTCGAGCAGGTTGAGCACCAGTCGTTTGGTTTTTTCGAACAGCAGGTCGTTGTCATGGGCGGTCTGCAGCATATTGTCTAGCCGCGTGCGCATCTCTTTATTGCGGTCGCGCAGGACACCTACTTGGCGCTCGACAAGCGATACTGCCTTGCCGCTGTTGTGCGGTAGCACCAGCGTTTCGAGAATATCGGTATTCTTATCGAGGAAGTCAGGGTTGTCGCGGAGAAACTCGCGAACGATTTTTTCTGCGGGATCAACTTCTGGCTGCTTACTCATATTCGTATACGTCCGTGAAAAACTGTGGTGGCCGGTCCGGTCATTATCAGGGGATGACCTTCACCTTTCCAGTCTATTTTCAGAAAGCCTCGAGTCAGCTTGACGGTTACTGAGTCGTCAACCAGCTGTTGCTGGATCGCGGCGACTGCCGCGGCGCAGGCGCCGGTACCGCAGGCTTCAGTTTCCCCGACACCGCGTTCGAACACCCTGAGCTTGATTTCACTGCGGTCAACAATCTGCATAAAACCTACATTGACGCGATTGGCAAAACGCGGGTGCGACTCAAGCGCCGCGCCCAATTGTGCAACTGGCGCGGAGGCGATATCGTCAACCGTTAGCACTGCATGAGGATTGCCCATCGAGACAGCGAAAATTTTCTCGTTGTTGCCGGCAACCTCTATGTCGTAGAGCATGGCCTTTTCACAGGCATCGAAGGGAAGTGCAGCCGGATTGAGGTCGGGAATACCCATATCCACTTCTACCTGATTTTTGCCGATCAAATTTAGGCTGAGCACGCGGTTACAGGTCTTTACCTTGATTGAGGTTTTGCCGGTCAGCTGGCGGTCGTGAACAAAGCGCGCCAGACAGCGTGCACCGTTGCCGCACTGTTCTACCTCAGCGCCATCGCAGTTAAAGATACGATAATTGAAATCGATTTGTGGATCCGATGGTGGTTCAACAACCAATACCTGATCACATCCTATGCCGGTTTTACGGTCGGCAAGGCGGCGTGCCATCGAGCCGGTCATGCGCACATTTTGTGTAACCGCATCAATCACGACAAAGTCATTACCGAGACCGTGCATTTTAGTGAATTTCATTAACATGATGGCTAACCGGCCTTTGATGGCAGCAGTTGCTCGCCACTAAACAAATCTTCGATAGTCTCGCGTTGGCGAATAACATGTACCTGGTCATCATCCACCATCAACTCAGCAGCCCGTGGGCGGCTGTTGTAGTTTGAACTCATCACAAAACCGTAGGCACCTGCCGAAAACAGACAGAGAGTAGCCCCGGTGCTTATCGACAGTGATCGCTCTTTGGCGAGGAAGTCACCAGTCTCGCAGACCGGGCCGACCACATCGTAGACGGCAGCTGGCACATCGCTTCTGACAACCGGTTGAATATCCATCCACGCCTGGTACAGCGCCGGGCGGATCATGTCGTTCATCGCCGCATCGACAATGGCAAAGTTTTTCTCGCCATTGCTTTTCAGATACTGCACCTGGGTCAACATTACCCCTGCATTGGCGACAATCGAGCGGCCCGGTTCCAGCACCAGCATTTCACTGCGGCCTTGCAACAGCGGCAAAACGGCCGCCATATAGTTCTCTGGAGTCGGTGGCTGTTCGTTGTTGTAACACACGCCGAGACCACCGCCGATATCGATGTGATCGAGAGTGATACCCAGTTCGCCGAGCCTGTCGACTAGCGCCAGTAAACGTTCCAGGGCGGCGACAAACGGAGCTGTGTCGACCAGTTGTGAGCCAATATGGCAATCAACACCAACCACCTTAATGTGGCTCATCTGCGCGGCGCGCTGATAGACCTGCGGTGCGCGATCGATATCAATACCAAATTTGTTCTCTTTAAGCCCGGTAGAAATATAGGGATGTGTCTGTGCATCGACATCCGGGTTCACACGCAGCGATACCGCAGCCACCCGCGCACAGTTGGCTGCCGTATTGTTAAGCAGTTCCAGCTCGGCTTCGGACTCGACATTAAAACAGTGAATACCCAATTCCAGTGCACGCTGCATTTCGCTGGCGGATTTTGCTACACCGGAAAAAACCACCTTCGACGGATCGCCACCGGCGCGGAGTACGCGCTCGAGTTCACCGATCGAGACAATATCAAAACCGGCTCCCAGCTCAGCTAAAGTCTGCAATACGGCAATATTGGAGTTAGCTTTGACGGCGTAACAGATCAAATGCGCTTTGTCGGCCAGTGCGCTCTGATAGGCGAGGAAATTATGACTGATAGCCGCTTTGCTATAGACATAGCAGGGCGTGCCAAATTGATTGGCAATATCGTTGAGTGGTACGCGCTCCATCTGCAGGTTTCCCTGGTCAGAGCTGACGGCTGTAAACGAACTAACGGCATCGTGCATGGGGACTCAGTCTTGATCCTGTTGAGATTCTGTTGGTGTATATCGCGTTTGCTGGAAAGTGGCGTTGGCATCATCGGGAACATAGAGATCACCTTTATTGCCACAGCCCGAAGTCGCCATGATTAGCGCGATGGTGGCGCCAAACAGCAGGGGTCGTGAGCTCATTGTCGGTGGCTTTGGTTCACCGGAGATTTTTACTTTCAGGTTTTTGCCTGATGGTGAAAATAAATAGTGATTCATGGTTTATAATTCCGGCCCTGGATGCAACTGCAACGTAGCGGGTGAGTATAGCGGCAGTGGTAGACCACACTCAAACAATTATACGGCGTGAGGCCAATCGCTCACCCCCAGTGGACACGATAGACAATGAATGAAGCAGAGTACAACCAGTTGGTCGATGAGCTGATGTTTTCCATCGAGGAGAGCATTGATGACAGCGGTGCCGATATCGACTATGAAAACAGTGCCGGTATGCTGACGATTACCTGCGAGAACAACGGATCGCAAATTATTCTCTCTCGACAACCCGCTACCGGTGAGATTTGGCTGGCAGCAAAATCCGGAGGTTTTCACTTCAAGCTTGAGCAGGGCGAGTGGCGCAACACGGTTAACAATGAGTTGCTTGGCACTATGCTCAGTGAAGCCTGCGCCGCCCAGTCAGGAGAAACAGTGAGCTTTAATTTTTAACCTTCACTAGCGCTGCTTACCGCTCGTCAATAAGCGCCGCTGCGCGCTTTGCCGCAGCCCGAACCTGTGACGGGGCTGTGCCGCCGAGATGATCTCGCGCCGCGACCGAACCCTCCAGGGTCAGCACCTCAAAAACATCCTCCCCAATTTCGCTGGAAAACTGTTGTAGTTCCTGCAGCGTCATCTCGGAAAGATCTTTGTTCTCGGCCAGACCATAGGCCACTGACTTGCCAACAATTTCGTGGGAGTCGCGGAAGGCAATGCCTTTACGGACCAGATAATCCGCCAAGTCAGTCGCCGTTGAAAAGCCGCGTCGCGCCGCTTCAAGCATCATGTCTTTGCGCGATTCGATAGCCGGAATCATATCGGCAAAGGCCCGCAGGCAGTCGCGCACGGTGTCTACGGTATCGAACAACGGTTCTTTATCTTCCTGATTGTCCTTGTTGTAGGCCAGTGGCTGACTCTTCATTAGCGTCAACAGGGCGATCAGGTGACCGTTAACGCGGCCAGTTTTGCCGCGCACCAGCTCGGGTACATCAGGATTTTTCTTCTGCGGCATAATCGATGAGCCAGTGCAGAAGCGATCCGGCAGATTGATAAACTGAAACTGAGCCGAGGTCCATAGCACCAGCTCCTCGGACATGCGTGACAGGTGGGTCATCAGCATGCTGGCGAATGCGCAGAACTCGATGGCAAAGTCGCGATCACTCACCGAGTCGAGCGAGTTCTCTGTGGGTTTGTCAAAAGCCAGCGCCTGAGCAGTGAAGTGGCGGTCGATTGGGTAAGTGGTTCCGGCCAGTGCTGCGGCGCCGAGGGGGCACTGATTGAGGCGTTTGCGACAGTCCTGCAGGCGACTGTAGTCACGCTCTAGCATCTCGTTCCAGGCCAGCAGATGGTGGCCAAAGGTCACCGGCTGTGCAGTTTGCAGATGGGTAAAGCCGGGCATAATGGTCGCCGACTCGCGCTCGGCAAGTTCAATCAGACCACTTTGCAGGCGAGTTAAAACAGGCGTAATTTCGTCGATTTGATCACGCAGCCAGAGGCGAATATCGGTCGCCACCTGATCGTTGCGCGAGCGGCCAGTATGCAGTTTTTTGCCGACAATACCGATCTTGTCGGTGAGTGCGGCCTCGATATTCATATGCACATCTTCCAGCGCCACCGACCAGGCAAATTCACCGGATTCAATCTGCGCAGCAATATCAGCAAGGCCGGCGATAATTTGATCGCGTTCATCAGCGGTCAGAACAGACGCTTCACAGAGCATTCTGGCATGGGCGATGGAGCCCTGAATATCCTGACGATAGAGGCGTTGATCAAAATTGACAGAGGCGGTAAAGCGGGCGACGAACTCATCCACCGCTTCACTAAATCGCCCGCCCCACGCTTGATTGGTCAGCTGATCGGGTTGTTGGTTCGGCGTTGGTTTATTGCTGCTGTTCTCGAGTTTACTCATCGACTTGTTTGCTCAGTAGTTATATCGCGGCTAGGATTATAGCTAATCACAGGGATGAGCAATAACTCGAATGAGTGATTCAGGAGAAAAACACGCTCAAAAAAGCGATTATTTTATTCCCAACCTCTGTCATGGTCAGGGTTTGCTGGGTCTATTTGTAATGGCTGCGCTTCTCGCGTTGCTGCTGACGCTGGTTCACAGCGGTGTTGCCGACTTTGATTTTGTCTGGCTCGGTAAAGCCGGTCTGCTGATATTCTGGACTGCGCTGCTCAGTGCGCTGATGTTATGTCGCGTGCGCGACTATCTGGCCAATCAGCCCTTGTCGCTTGTGGCGCTGATCAACTATCTATTGGTGTTACTTGCTGCGGCACTCTGTGCAGTGGTTGCCGATCTGTGGCAGCACTATTCGTCTCTGGGAGTGTGGCGTGCAAATCTTTTCTCTATTCTCAATACGGTATTGATCGCTGCAATTCCCGCCGGCGTTATTCTGCGACTCTATTATTTGCAGCAGCGTCTGCACCAGCAGCGGAGTGCTGCGCTTGAAGCGCGGCTGCAGTCGCTGCAGGCCAAAATTAGACCTCATTTTTTGTTCAACAGTATGAACAGTCTCGCGACCCTGATTCGCCTGGACGCCGACCGGGCCGAGAAGACCGTGGAAAATCTCTCGGATCTATTTCGCTATGCGTTGCAAAACAGGACGGATGTCAGCCTGCATGAAGAAGTCGAAGCCTGTCAGCGTTATCTTGAAATTGAGAAAATGCGGCTCGGCAACCGCCTTGAATACAGCTGGGATAGCAGTGTCGATCTCAAACCAATTCGTGTGCCGGCACTTATCTTGCAGCCGTTGATTGAAAATGCGGTGTTTCATGGTATCCAGCCCTGCGCTCGCGGAGGTGCGTTGTATCTGGTGATCGATCGCGAAAAAGGGACGTCGAGAAAAGGCTGGGTAACGATCGATTTGGTTAACACACTGCCCGAGAGTCTGCAGGCCAAGAGCCTTTCCCTGACTTCGGGTCATAAGATGGCGCTGGATAATTTGCGCTCTCGACTCGACACTTTCTTTTATGGTTTCGCTGAGTTGGACGAGGCGATAATTTATAACCACTACCACACGAGGATTCGATTCAAACCACTGGAGGGTTAATAATGATCAAGGTACTGATCGCGGATGATGAATCACTGGCGCGTCTTCGCCTGCAGCGTATTCTCGAGAAGAGAACCGATGTGCAGGTAATAGGGGAAGCCAGAAATGGTGTTGAAGCGGTGCAGATGGCGCACCGCTCGCTGCCGGACGTTGTGTTGATGGATGTCTGTATGCCGGAGATGGATGGCCTTGAGGCGACTGAAAAAATTGCCCGGATGGTGCCGCCACCGGTGGTAATTTTTTGCACCGCCTATGACGATTTTGCTCTGCGAGCCTTTGATGTTCGCGCCTTTGCCTATCTGCTTAAGCCGATCAAGGAAGAGGAGCTGGATATTGCCCTGCGGCGGGCGACCCAGCCAACTCGTGCGCAACTGAGCGATCCGGGAGTCACTAACCGACGTTATCTGTGCAGCAAAACACATCGCGGCTATAAGTTAGTGCCGGTAGAGCAGATTCGGCTGCTTCAGGCTGAGCAGAAATATGTTGTCGCCCACACTCCCGAGGGTCAGTCGGTGCTCGCCACTACATTGAAAGAAATTGAAAAGGAGTTCTCTCATCTGTTTGTGCGTATTCATCGCAGCGCACTGGTTGCCCGCGATGCCATCGCAGGAGTCGGCTATTACGAGGGTCACCTATCGGTGAAACTGCGCGATATTGATGAGGAGCCGCTGGTCAGTCGTCGCCTCGAGCCCAGGCTACGGCGTCTGCTGCCAAAGCTTTAGCGCTAATTTCCGGTGATTAGAACTGCCCAAGCGTGGCCAAATCGTCGATAATGGCAGCCTTATTTATTAACGCAATGGAAAAGACGTGTCTCAAACGATCCGAATTGCAACGCGCAAGAGCCCGCTAGCACTCTGGCAAGCCGAATTTGTTAAAGCCCGATTATTGGAAAATCATCCGCAACTCGATGTGCAGTTGGTCGCTATGACAACCCGCGGCGATATCTTGCTGGATACCCCACTGGCTAAAGTGGGGGGCAAAGGTCTGTTCGTCAAGGAGCTCGAATTAGCGATGCTAGAGGATCGCGCCGATATCGCCGTGCACTCGATGAAAGATGTGCCGATGGAATTTCCCCCAGGGTTGGGCCTGACGGTTATCTGTGAACGTGAAGACCCCCTCGATGCGTTTGTCTCTAACCGCTACACCGAGCTCTCACAGCTGCCGGTCGGCGCGGTAGTGGGAACCTCCAGCTTGCGTCGCCAGTGCCAGATTCGAGCCCGCTATCCACAATTACAAATCCGCGATCTGCGCGGTAATGTCAATACTCGCCTGGCCAAGCTTGATGCGGGTGAGTACGACGCGATCGTGTTGGCCAGTGCAGGATTGATCAGACTTGAAATGGAACAGCGAATCGCCTCGCGGCTGCCTGCAGAGCTCTGTCTGCCCGCTGGCGGTCAGGGTGCGGTGGGCATTGAATGTCGCGTCGACGACCAGGCTACCATTGATCTGCTAAAACCTTTGGAGCACAGCCAGACAGGTATCTGCGTTACCGCCGAAAGAGCCCTTAACAGGCGGTTGCAGGGTGGCTGTCAGGTGCCGATTGCCTGTTTCGCAGAACTGAGCGAGGATGAAGGTTCCGTGTCACTGCGAGGGTTGGTGGGCAGTATTGATGGTTCACGGATTCTGCAAGATCAGTTGTCAGCGCCGGCGCGTCAGGCAGAGCAGTTGGGGATTGAGCTGGCCGAACGCCTGCTGGCAGCCGGAGCCGGTGAGATTCTCGCCGAGGTATACGGGGCCGACTAATGGTGCAGTCCCACGACTCAGATGCTCAGCGCAGCCCTTTAACGGCAAAGCGGGTTCTCGTGGTGAGACCCGAGCGCGAGGCTGATCGGTTTATTGCTCTGCTTGAAAAAAATGGAGCCAAGGTCACTCACACACCAGTTATGGCGATTGAGCCAATTAGTGACAATAAAGCCGCTGAAAGCCAGGCGATTAGAAATCTGATCCTCGAGTTGGATAATTTCCATAAGGCTATTGTGGTCAGCGGCAATGCTGCCGAGCTAGCCTTGGAATGGTTTGATCGCTATTGGCCGATGCTTCCGGTGGGCGTGGAATTTTTTGCCATTGGCCAACACAGCGCTGAGATTCTGGCGGCGGAAAATATTGTCGCGCGTGCGCCGAATGGACGACAAAATAGTGAGGCATTATTGGCGCTGCCGCAGCTTGAAGATCTCAGTGATCAGCGAGTGATTATTTTTCGTGGCTGCGGGGGACGTGAAATTCTCGGTCAGACGTTAAGCGAGCGCGGCGCAAGAGTCGATTACTGCGAACTTTACCGCCGCGAGATTATTCAGCAGCAGGTGTTGAAAGCGCGTCATCAGTTGTTGCAAAGTGACTGTCTGGTTGCCCATAGCGGAGAGTTGCTGCAGGCAATGGGTCCATTGGCTGTTGAGCTCGCTGTAGCTGTCGCGCTGGTAGTGCCCAGCGAGCGAGTGGCGGCGATTGCCCGTGAACTGGGTTATCAGAATATTGTCAGCGCTGAAAATGCCCTGCCTGAATCGATGCTGGCTGCGGTGGAAAAGGCTATTTAGGCCGTCGCGGCAAACATCATTCGCGGGCGACCCTCTGGGTTACATTGCGCCTATAGTAAACATTGCTCCATATTTTAAGAGTCAGGTGAAAGAGGAAGAATGGTGACGGATAAAAAAACACAGCTGCCAAAAAAACAGGTTAAATCCAATTCATCAACAGCTGTTGAGGGCGACGGCGCGGAGCAAGTAACAGCCTCGACGCGCCAGCCGCCTGCGTCGCAAAAAGCCGCTGCTGGCAGCGCGAAAAAACCATCACCAAAAACTGATGCGTCGTCTGCCGGGAAGCCCATGGCAAAGTCTTCGAGCTTATTGTTAAAGGTTTTTATGGTGCTGCTGTTGGCAGCACTGGCGGGTGCCTGCTGGTTGGCCTGGACGCAGTGGCAGCAGCGTGAGGGATTAAATCAAACCTTTCAAGCCAGCCTCGGTGACCTTAATGCTGAGCTGGCGCAACAGCAGCAGCTGAACCTTCGTAGTGCCCAACAGCAGCTGCAGATTATCAATGACCTGCAGGACCAGCTCTATTCACTGCGTCTGATGACCAATCGTCAAGCACAGCAGATACAAACTCTGGGCAGCGCCAATCAGGGAGACTGGTTGCTAAATGAGGCACTGTATCTTGTGCGCCTTGCCAGCCAGCGTTTGCAAGTTGAGCGCAGTAGCGAAATTCCTCTGGCGATTCTGCAAAATGTCGACGCCATCTTTGTGCAGCTCAACGATCCAGATCTGGCTGCTGTACGAAATGCGCTGGCGGTGGACATCGCTGCTCTGCGTATGGCCAAAAAAGTTGATCGCGAGGGAATCTATCTTGAGTTACAGGCGATTTCTTCGACGCTTGAAACGCTTACAGTGTTAGAGCCGCGCGTCGAACAAGAGGCCGCTACAGACGCAAGTAAAGAGGTGAATTCGTTCGAGCCAAAGGTGGCATGGATAACTCAAACCCTGGCCCGTTTAAGCGAGAAGCTCGCCAATCTTGTTGTTGTGCAGAAGCGCCAGCAGCCGATTGAGCCGCTGCTGACCGGCGCGGAGCAGGCCATAGTGCGACAAAACATCAGTCTGTTGCTACAACAGGCGCAGAGTGCATTGCTGAGTGAACAGCAGTCGATCTATCGCAGCAGTTTGCAGCAGGCCGCGAAACTTGTGCACAGCTATTTCCCGTTAAATAGCGAGTCCGAGGTGCTATTGTCGCGCCTGCAGACTCTGAGTGACGTGATGATCAGTCAGCAATTGCCGGATCTTTCCGCTTCGTATAATGCTATTCAGGATGCGATTCAGGCCGGTGGCGCTGATGAGGAGCCGGCGAAGTGAGAAAACCGCTATTGTTATTCGTGTTGGCGCTGCTGGCCGGTGCCGCCATGGTGTGGATTTTGCAGTTTGGAAGTGGCTATATTCTCATTAGCGCTGCCGACACAACCATTGAGATGAGCGCCTGGACCGGGCTCTTGCTGTATATTTTGGCCACCGCGCTGCTATTTTGGCTATTGCTGAGCTGGCGCTGGATTGTTGGGGCTGGCGGGTTCATCGCCTGGTGGAATAATCGGCGTAACACACGCAGGACCAATCAGACTGCCGCAGGACTGTTGCTGTTTGCCAGTGATGAGTGGCAGGAGGCGACAAAACGGTTGTTGCAGTCCGCTGATAGATCGACGATGCCTGTGGTCAATTTGGTCTTTGCGGCCAGAGCCGCTGCCGATAACGAGCAGTTTGACCAGGCGCGGCAGATTCTTGAGCGCTTGAAACTCAGCTATCCGAACAGCAGTTTTATTGCCGACAAGGCGCTTGCGGAACTCTGTCTGCTTGAAGAGAAACCTGCTGACGCAGTGCAAATTCTGCAATCCATCTATGCCACAAATCCTCGCGACGGCGCGCTATTGAGACTGTTGGCCGACGCCTATTATCTGGCGGAGGACTGGGCGACTCTGCAAAAGTTACTTCGCGATCTGAAGCACTACAAGGCGATCAGTGAGCAGGATATGGCCAGTCTGGAGCAGGATGTCTACTGCAATTTGTTCGACCAGTTTACCGCCTGTCCCGAGAGTTTAATTAACCAGCGAAGGGCAGATCTGGAGAACGTCTGGCATCAGATGCCGAAAAGACTGCATCGTGATCCCGAGATTATTGCCGGCTATGGTGCAGCTCTGGGCAGATTGAAGTTGTTTGATCGACAGCAGATGCTGTTGACCAAAACTCTGAATAAACAGTGGCACCGACAGTTGGTGGAACAGTTTGGTGAGCTTGAATCAACCAGCCCAGAAAAACAGTTGATGGTTGCCGAGAAGTGGCTGCTGCGACATCGCGATGATGTTGACCTGTTGCTGACTCTCGGAAGAATCTGTCAGCGCTTACAGTTCTGGGGCAAAGCCAAAGATTATCTGAGCGCCGCGATTGCGCTGCGTCCCTCGGCACAGGGCTATTCTCGCCTGGCTGCGGTGCTGGAGCACATGGGCGATCAACGCGCCAGCGCAGAGGCTTACCGCTTGGGGCTTTCTATCCTGCTGGCGGAGTAGCTTCAGCGCGGCTCGCTGACCGGGCTGATGGGCGCGATCAGCTTGAGGCTGCGGTCTGAAAGCTGCGTAATAAATCGATTTCATCGGCCCAGATTGAGGGGTCGATGGTTTCCAGAACCAGTGGAATGCCGTCAAAGCGTGAGTCTTGCATAATAAACTGAAACACATTCATGCCCAGATGTCCCAACCCCAAGCTGTGGTGGCGGTCAACGCGGCTGGAGTACTCCGAACGTGAATCGTTCAGATGCATTCCACAGAGATAATCAAAGCCAACAATACGCTGAAAATCATCGAAGACTTTTTCGCAGCCATCTGTGCTGCGCATATCATAGCCAGCGGCAAAGGCATGACAGGTGTCGTAGCAGACGCCGACACGGCTTTTATCTTCAACACCATCTATCATCGCCGCCAGCTGTTCAAAGCGAAAGCCGAGATTACTGCCCTGACCAGCGGTATTTTCAATCACTGCGGTAACGCCGCAGGTAGCATCCAGAGCGATATTGATTGATTCAGCAATGCTTGCGATACAGGCCTCTTCAGAGATTTTTCGCAGATGACTGCCGGGGTGAAAGTTCAGGTATTTTAATCCCAGCTGCTCGCAGCGCTGCATTTCATCGATAAACGCTGCGCGGGATTTTTCCAGACCCTCATGCTCGGGGTGGCCGAGGTTAATCAGGTAGCTGTCATGGGGCAGTATCTGATCTGGCGAAAAATTATACCGTTCACAGTTTTGCTTAAACTTTTCGATACTCTCATCGCTCAGCGGTTTGGCCTGCCATTGGCGCTGGTTTTTGGTAAAAAAGGCAAACGCGGTGGCGCCGATTTGGTGCGCATTGATCGGTGCATTTTCGATGCCGCCAGCCGCGCTGACATGAGCTCCAATATATTTCATGATTCTGTTTTCTCAACAAGTGGTCTTGTATCTACGACTGACTCTGGGTCAGGGATGATAAGTCACCTGCAACTCATGTCCAGTACAGTGTTACCTTGGCCTATGCCGACGACTTAGATACGATTTCTTTTAAGATCCCGAATTAAAAAGCGCACCGGGTGCATGGCCTGACACAGGACCGGTTCTAGAGGTGGAGCCTGGTTGTCAATCTGGCAAGCTAACAGCTCTGCGGTTAACGGCGCATAGCTCAGCCCGCGGGAACCCATGCCACAGTTCACAAACAGGTTGGGCAGATAGCGGCCGGGAGTCTCGATGACGGTTTTAGCGTCGCGACGCAGTGCTGCATAGTCCTCCAGCATCGCGGGGATATCCGGTACGGGACCCGAAATAGGCAGATAGTCTGATGTCGTGCAACGGAAGTTGGCACGACCGGTTAACTGTTGCAGATCCGGTTCGCCGAGTGCCGCCGCAAGTCCCGAATCAGTTGCCGCCATCTGTGCAATGTTGGCGCGGTGATCTTGTTCGCGTAGTTCAGTGGTAAACAGATCTTTGTTATAGGTGGCGCCACAGCTATGGCTGCCATTGGTTGCAGGTGTAATGTAGCCCTCGCCGCAGATCACCTTTTTGATCTTACTGCTCTGTGCTGTTGCGGGTAACTGGGTAATCTGGCCACGTAGTTTGCGTAGCGGCAGATAGCGCGTCTGACTAAACTGTTTGCAGTCAAAGGCATTGGCAATCACCAACGTCTCGCTGATGGCAACCGTCTGCTGCTGATCATCCAGCAGTTGCCAACTATTTTCCGACTCGCGGTATTGGAGTTCGGCAACATCGGCTTGCAACAGTGGAATCTGATTGTCTAGCAGCAGTTGCTGGCAAACTTGTGCCGGGGGCAGCCAACCCAACGACGGGAAATGCAGCGCAATCTCCGCGTGTAATGGGATGCCCGACAACGCTTCAAGATGCTCTCTTGTAATCGCTTCGACCAGTCCCGGTTGGTCGACAAAGCGCTCGCCGATCAGGATGCAGTCATCCCTGACCTTTTGATTTTCAGGCACCACCACCACGCCGCACTGGCTGCCGAGACCGCTATTCCAAAAAGATTGGTAATAGTGGCTGGCAAAATGAATAGCGGCGAGATTAACCCGTGGCAATAGGTCATCGCGGTGGGATAGTTTCGGGTAGACAATGCCCTGAGCATTGCCTGAAGCTTCCTGGCCTGCCGTGGCATGACGGTCGATCACTGTCACGTTGTAGCCGCGTTTTTTCAGGGCGGCTGCTAAAGTGCAACCGGCAATTCCGGCGCCGATAATGGTGACTGTTTTAGCGATGCGCGCAACAGGATTGGCGATTTGAAACCAGGCCGGTGATGGTTGGCTCATTACTCGAGGCCGAATTCGGCGCAAATCTGCTGACACCAGCGTTCAATGTAGTCGTCGGTCAGATCGAGCTGATTTTCATCGTCGAGCGCCAGTCCGACAAACTGACTCTGATCCTCGCTGAGTGCTTTCGACTCATCAAAGGTATAGCCCTCGTTAGGCCAGGCGCCGACCATTGTGGCGCCCTGATTTTTTACTTTGGCCCAGAGATAGCCCAGTGCATCCTGAAACCATTCCGGATAACCGACCTGGTCGCCGAGCCCATAAACTGCGACCTGCTTGCCGGTGAAATCGATCTGATCTAACTCGTCCCAGTGGGTTTCCCAGTCTTCTTGCAGTTCGCCGTAATCCCAGGTTGGAATACCTAAAATTAAAAAGTCGTATTGGACCATCAGGCTGAGAGGTTGGTCGGCAATATTGTGCAGGCTGACGCAGCCGGCGTAACGGTTATTGATCCATTCGCCAATCTTTTCGCCAGCCATCTCTGTGTAGCAGGTCGAGCTGCCGTAAAACAAGCCGATGGATACGCTCATGGGTTCTGGTTCTCAAACTGTGGGTAGACGGGTTCCGGGTGCGTAATGATACCTGCTCGGCCTGCGACACGGAATGGCCTTTTAGCGACCGCCGACAAAGTCCAGCTGTCGCCAAGCCTCATAGACAATGATTGAGACAGTATTAGAAAGATTGAGGCTGCGGCTCTGCTCTTGCATAGGTAGTCGCAGAACATGGTCTGTGCCGACACTGTTGCGAACATCGTCGGGCAGGCCTCGCGTCTCGGGGCCAAATAAAAGCGCATCTCCTGGTTGAAAGCTGGCCGCCGCATAACAGACGCTGCCTTTGGTGCTGAGTGCGTAAATCGTATTGGGCTGGCAGCTCTGGCGGTAGGCGTCGAGGCTGGGATGTACTGTTAAAGATTGAAATTCCTGATAGTCGAGTCCTGCACGGCGCAGTTTCTTATCGTCGAGATCAAATCCGAGTGGCTCAATCAGGTGCAGACGAAAACCGGTGTTGGCGCAGAGACGAATAATATTGCCTGTATTGGGTGGAATTTCTGGCTGGTAAAGAACAATATCGAGCATATTGCACTCCTCTGCTGATCGACGGGTTATGTGCCCGCGATTATGGCACTATTATGCAAGCCATATAACTTTGAAACTGATTGAGACGCCACCGACGTGATAGAAATTCCGGCCGAGATGTTAACTGCAGAAATCCTCAACGCGATTATCGAAGAATTTATTTTGCGCGAGGGAACTGACTATGGCTCCCATGAGGCGAGTCTGGAGAGTAAAATTGTCCAGGTTCAACGGCAGTTGGCGCGGGGTGAGGTAGTGATCACTTTCGATCCAGCTACTGAAAACTGTAATCTTCTCACCCGCCATCAGCTGCAGAAATATCAGGCTCAAGAGGATGAGCAACATGATCAGAGCGAATATCCGTAATGTCTGAGCGGACCTCGCAATCAGCGGCCTTATCAGCCAGTGTTGTGTTTGCCGACTGGCTGCCAGAACTCGAGGCTACAGAACAAATTCTGGTTGGCTTTAGTGGTGGCCTGGATTCCACTGTCTTACTCCGCTTGCTTGTGGAGGTAGTGCCTGCCGAACGGATCATGGCATTACATATCAACCACGGCCTCTCGGCTAACGCGGCTGGCTGGCAGCACCATGCAGCGCAGGTTTGTCTGGATCTCGGCATTCAGTTTGAGGCTCAATCGGTGAGCGTTACTGAAAGCGGTGATGGAATTGAATCGGCGGCTCGTGATGCCCGCTATGCGGTATTTGAGAAGCAGTTGATTAAGGGTGGGCGATTGTTGTTGGGTCACCATGCCGATGATCAGGTTGAAACGGTGCTCTACCGTTTGTTGCGTGGATCGGGTCCGCGCGGGCTGTCCGGTATACCTGTGACTCGCGCAGTGGGCCGGGGTCGATTAATCAGACCGTTATTGGAATACCCAAAAGCCGCGCTGGAGGATTATGCTCACGCGCAAAAGCTCTCATGGATCGAGGATGAGAGTAATCAGGACAACAAATTTGATCGCAACTATCTGCGCAACAGGGTTGTTCCCGCGCTCGTTGAACGCTGGCCAGATTATATTCAGGGTGTAACACATTCTGCCGAGCTGAGCCGTCAAGCTGATCAGTTGGCCGATGCGGTGGCACGTGCTGATCTCGACGCGCTTGAGCCGCGAATCGAGCGCGCGGGGTGGTCTCTGGCGCTGTCCGGATTTGACCAACTGGAGCCATTGAGGCAGAAAAATTTGCTGCGTTACTGGCCTCAAATGTATGGCCTGCCGTTGCTGAATCCGACTCTGATCGATGAAACCTTGAACTCTTTATTGCCGGCGCGAGGGGACAGTGAACCCAGGATTGCACGTCGTGACCTGCAGCTCTGCCGCTATCGCCAACGACTCTATCTGCTGCAGCGGCGATCGCCGCTCAGTGGGCGAGCGCAGGTCGATCAGGATCTCTGTTTATTCTGGAATGGTGATGAGCCTCTGCTGCTGCCCGATGGCAATCTGTTAACCGCCGAACCGGTGTTGGGCGCAGGCTTGCGGGTTGAGGATCCGGAGTCGCTGACTGTCCGCTTTCGTCGCGGCGGCGAACGCTGCCAGCCGGCAGGTCGCGGACACTCCAACAGCCTGAAAAAGCTGCTTCAGGAACATGCGCTTGAGCCTTGGTGGCGAGAGCGAATTCCGCTGTTTTATATCGATGAGCAACTAGTGGCTGTGGGTGATCTTTGGGTCTGTGAAGAGTGGCAGGCTGAGGCTGATAATAAAGGCTTAAAAATCATTTGGCAGACAAACTCTCTGTAGAAACCTTTATGCCTTTCTGTTAGTCTATTCCCCCATCTTTGGTAGGGTGGGTCTCGGTCAATTTCGCGACCAAACAAGCCTTTCTTGATTATAATTTTAAAGATTCAGCTCTTGCCGGATTTGTGCCGGTGGGGCGATGGGGTCGTTTTTTACGGGGTCGATATGACACGTTTTATTTTTGTTACCGGTGGTGTTGTTTCATCCTTGGGTAAAGGTATATCAGCCGCTTCGCTGGCCGCTATTCTCGAGTCTCGAGGGCTCAACGTCACAATCCTTAAGCTCGATCCGTATCTCAATGTCGACCCCGGAACTATGAGCCCCTATCAGCACGGTGAAGTCTACGTGACCGAAGACGGCGCTGAGACCGATCTGGATTTGGGCCACTACGAGCGTTTCCTGCGTTCAAAGATGACCAAAAACAATAATTTCACCAGTGGGCAGATCTACGAAACTATCCTGCGTCGCGAGCGTCGCGGCGACTACCTGGGTGGTACTGTGCAGGTTATCCCGCACCTGACCGACGAAATTAAACGTCGTGTCTATGCTGGTGCCGGAGATGCCGATATCGCTGTGGTCGAGATTGGCGGAACGGTTGGTGATATTGAATCGCAACCTTTCCTTGAGGCAGTGCGCCAGCTGAAAGTTGAGTTGGGCCATCAGCGCGCGCTGTTGTTACATCTGACTCTGGTTCCCTATATTGCTTCGGCCGGTGAGACCAAGACCAAGCCAACTCAGCACTCTGTGAAAGAGATGCGTTCCATCGGCTTGCAGCCAGATGTTCTGCTGTGTCGCTCGGAGGTTGAAATTGAAGAGAGTCAGCGACAAAAGATTTCGCTGTTTACCAACGTCGAACAGCGCGCGGTGATTCCGGTGACTGATGCGGCAAGCATTTACCAAATTCCTCGCATGCTCCACGAACGTGGTCTCGATCAGTTTGTTGTTGAACGCTTCGGTCTTGATGTGCCGGTCGCTGATCTCAGTGAGTGGGATGCCGTGGTTGAGAGCCAGTTGCACGCCGATGGCCTGGTGACCATCGCTATGGTCGGCAAATATATGGAACTGCTCGACGCCTACAAGTCTCTGACTGAGGCATTGGTTCACGCCGGCATCCGCAACAAGAGCAAGGTTAAAATTCGCTACATCGACTCCGAGCAGCTGGAACAGGATCCCTCCATGCTGGACGGTGTCGACGCTATTCTTGTGCCCGGTGGTTTTGGTACCAGAGGAACCGAGGGCAAGGTTTACGCAGTGAAAACGGCGCGCGAAAAGAATATCCCCTATCTCGGTATCTGTCTGGGTATGCAGATTGCGATTATTGAATACGCGCGCAATGTCTGTGGCCTCAAAGATGCCAACAGTACTGAATTTGATGACAAGACCGCCAACCCAGTGGTCGGCCTGATCGCCGAGTGGATTGATGCTGAAGGCAAAAAAGAGCTGCGCAGCGAAGACTCCGACCTCGGCGGCACCATGCGTCTCGGTTCGCAGGTCTGTCACCTGGTGCCCGGGTCCATGGCGCATAAACTTTACGGCAGTGAACAGATCGAAGAGCGTCACCGTCACCGTTTTGAAGTCAACAATAATTATCTGCCGGCTCTAAAAGAGGCTGGTCTGGTTATTGGTGGCCTGTCTCATGACAAAACTCTGGTGGAAACGATTGAGCTGCCCGGGCATCGATGGTTCTTTGCCAGTCAGTTCCACCCGGAATTTAATTCCACTCCCCGCGATGGACACCCTTTGTTTGAAGGCTTTGTTGCCGCAGCGCTGGAATATCAGGTGTCGCCGGAAAAACAGGAAAATCCATAATGACTGCAGTCACCATTCAGGTAGCCAATATTGGCGTGAGTAACGAGGCGCCGATGGCGCTGTTTGGCGGTATGAATGTTCTTGAGTCGCGCGATATGGCGATGCAGGTAGCAGAAGCCTATGTCAGGGTCACGGAGAAGCTTGGTATTCCGTATATTTTTAAAGCCTCTTTTGATAAAGCCAATCGCTCTTCAATTCACTCTTTTCGAGGCCCCGGTCTCGATGAAGGATTGAAAATTTTTCAGGAAATTAAATCGACCTTTAATGTTCCACTGATTACCGATGTTCATGAAATCGAGCAGGCGAAACCGGTTGCCGAAGTCTGCGATGTGATCCAATTGCCGGCTTTTCTCGCTCGTCAGACCGATCTGGTCAAGGCGATGGCAGAGACTGGTGCGGTGATCAATGTCAAAAAACCACAGTTTTTAAGCCCGGGTCAGATGGGCAATATTGTCGATAAGTTTCGCGAGTGTGGTAACGATAAAGTGATGCTCTGCGAACGCGGCAGCTGCATGGGTTACGACAATCTGGTTGTCGATATGCTTGGCTTTCGAACCATGAAAGATGTCAGCGGTGGTCTGCCGCTGATTTTTGATGTCACCCATGCATTGCAATGTCGCGATCCGCTTGGCGCTGCTTCCGGTGGACGCCGTCATCAGGTGGCTGAACTGGGCCGCGCCGGTATTGCTGTCGGTATTGCAGGGTTGTTTCTCGAAGCGCACCCCAATCCTGAGCAGGCGCGCTGTGATGGCCCGAGTGCTCTGCCACTGGATAAGCTCGAACCGTTTTTGGCGCAGATGAAGGCTTTTGATGACCTGATTAAATCGCAGGATGATCTTGATATCCGCTAGCGCGCATTTTCCACTTTGCGGTCGATACCTTTTTACACTAACACCTATGGAGCAAGCAGTAGATGAGTAATATTGTTGATATTCAAGCGTTTGAGATTCTCGATTCTCGCGGCAATCCCACCGTACAGGCAGACGTCATTCTACAAAATGGCATTGTCGGAACTGCCAATGCGCCATCTGGTGCATCGACCGGATCTCGTGAAGCGCTTGAGTTGCGAGATGGTGACAGCAGTCGCTATCTGGGCAAAGGCGTACTCACTGCAGTGAACAATATCAACACAACCATCAAACAGCTATTGGTGGGCCAGGATGTGGCTGATCAGCGTCTGCTGGACAAGTTGATGATCGATGCCGACGGCACTGAAAACAAAGCTCAACTGGGTGCCAATGCAATTCTTGCCGTGTCTCTTGCTGCAGCCAAGGCAGCCGCTGCCGAGCAGGGCATTCCATTGTATGCTCATATCGCTAATATCAATGGCACGCCGGGTCAGTACAGCATGCCGGTGCCGATGATGAACATTCTTAACGGTGGCGAACACGCCGATAACAATGTCGATATTCAGGAATTCATGGTGCAGCCCGTCGCGGCAAAAAGCTTTGCTGAGGCGTTGCAGGTTGGTGCAGAAATTTTCCATCAGCTTAAAAAAGTATTGAGCGCCAAAGGCTTGAGTACAGCGGTGGGCGACGAGGGTGGCTTTGCCCCGAATTTGGCATCCAATGCGGAAGCGCTGGCTGTGATCAAGCAGGCCACCGAAGCGGCCGGCTATAAGCTCGGCGAAGATGTGACACTGGCGCTGGACTGTGCGGCCTCTGAATTTTACAAAGAGGGTTATTACAACCTTTCTGGAGAAGGTGTGGTGTTCAGCTCAGAGGGATTCAGTGACTATCTGGCTGAGCTATGTGATCAGTACCCGATTATCTCGATTGAAGATGGCCTCGATGAGTCCGACTGGGACGGCTGGAAATACCAGACGGAAAAACTCGGTGAGCGAGTTCAGCTAGTAGGAGACGATCTGTTCGTTACCAACACCAGCATTCTCAGCCGTGGTATTGAAATGGGTGTGGCCAACTCGATCCTGATTAAATTTAACCAGATCGGCACCTTGTCCGAGACGCTGGATGCCATCGCCATGGCTAAAGAAGCCGGCTATACCGCCGTGATTTCTCACCGCTCCGGCGAGACTGAAGATACCACCATTGCGGATCTGGCTGTGGCCACCGCCGCCGGTCAGATTAAAACCGGCTCGCTGTGCCGCTCTGACCGCGTCGCCAAGTACAATCGACTGCTGCGCATTGAGGCTGAGCTTGGCGCTTCAGCCGCGTACCGTGGTCTTGCTGAATTTAAAGCGCAGTCGTAAAACACTGAGTAATCTGCGGCCACTCTGTGTGGCCCGCAGCGGTTAATGTGCAAACGCACTAAAAGCGAATAGAATGCTCCCATGCGCTGGTTAACCCTTATATTGCTTGTTCTTCTCGCTGGCTTGCAGTTTCGACTGTGGGTTGGCGAGGGCAGTCTGGCTCATCGCGCCGAGTTAAACCGCCAACTTCAACAGCAGGAAGAAGAAAATCAGGCGCTGCGGGATCGCAATCAACGCATAGCGACCGATGTTGAGAGTCTGAAAACTAACCTCGATTCAATTGAAGAGAAAGCTCGCGCCGATCTCGGCATGATTAAACAGGGCGAAACCTTTTACCTGGTGATTGATAAAGATAATCAGCGTTCAAATACCGCAGAGCGCAAGCAATGACTGTGCTTAACTATTGGGCAATTGTTCCGGCAGCCGGCAGCGGCAGACGTTTTGGGGGTGAACGCCCCAAGCAGTTTTGTCGTCTAGGTGACCAATTGGTTGCACAGCACAGCCTCGCTCGTTTGCTGGCGATTACGTCGATTAAAAAAATTATTGTGCCCTGCGATCTCGACGCCCCTGCATGGCGGGAAGTTAGCGCTGCCAGCCATCCACGGGTGGAGCGGGTCGCCGGCGGCGTGGAGCGGGTGCATTCGGTTGTACGGGGTCTGCAGGCGATCGAAGGGCAAGCTGATCCTAACGACTGGGTATTAGTGCACGATATTGCGCGCCCCTGTATCACGCCATCTGACATACTCAAGTTGATTGAGCAGCTTCATGATAATGCCGTGGGCGGGATTCTCGCTACGCCGGTCAGTGATACGCTCAAGCAGATGACGAGTGACAATATGGTCGCCTGTACTCCGGATCGCAGTCTCTTCCGGGCCGCGCAAACTCCGCAAATGTTTCGTTATGGTTTGTTGCTGCAGGCGTTGCAGGCCATGTTGGCCGATGGGCAGATGCCCACCGATGAAGCGTCGGCGATTGAGTACGCTGGTCAACCAGTCAGCGTTGTCGAGGGCCGTCGCGACAATATAAAAATCACCCATCGCGAAGACCTGGTGATTGCTGAAGCGATTATGAACTGTCAGGAGATTGAGCAATGCGAATAGGACATGGTTACGATGTTCACCGGTTTGGTCCTGGCGATAAATTGATGCTCGGCGGTGTTGAGATTCCCTTTGAGCAGAGTTTTGTTGCCCACTCTGATGGCGATGTACTGATTCACGCTCTGATTGACAGCTTGCTTGGAGCGGCGGCACTTGGTGATATTGGTCAGCATTTTCCCGACACTGATAGTCGGTGGCGCGGCGCCGATAGCCGAGGGCTATTGCGGTCGGTCGTGCAGATGATTACCGACAGCGGCTATCGGTTAGGCAATGCAGATATCACTATTGTTGCTGAAAAGCCCAAAATGCTGCCGCATCTCGATAAGATGCGCCTCAACCTGTCAGCCGATATCAGCTGCAGTATCAGCCAAATAAATATTAAGGCCACTACTACCGAAACACTCGGCTTTACCGGGCGCAAAGAAGGTATTGCCTGCCATGCTGTGGTGTTGATCGAGCCGCTATAAAGGCAGATCTTTTGCGCCCACTGCACGTGGGTTAACTTAAACTTTACCCGGACTAATCACGATTACCTCTCCTGCCTCTCCAGATTTCGATTTCCAGCGTTTGCCGCATTTGTTTCCTGACTCTTTTGGTCGCGCAGTCTATCGCAGCCAACCTGAGGACTTTCAGGTTGACGAAATTCTCGGTTTTGAACCCAGTGCTGAGGGCGAACATGTGTTTTTGCATATCCGCAAGCGCGATCAGAATACTCAATGGGTGGCGGGACTCTTGGCGCAGCTTGCCGGCATCAAACGCAATGACGTGAGTTTTTGTGGATTAAAAGATCGTTTCGCTGTGACCACGCAATGGTTCAGCCTATATATGCCGGGCAGGGATATCGCGCTCGAACAGCTTCAGCACAGTGATTTCACGGTTCTCAGTATGACCCGTCACACTAAAAAACTGCGCCGTGGTATGCATGCGGGCAATCGATTCTGTCTGATCTTGAGAGAGTTTGCCGCGCTGGACGACCATTTTTCTGAAATCGATGCGCGGCTTTCTGCGATTGCCGCCAGTGGTGTTCCCAACTATTTTGGTGAGCAACGCTTCGGGCACGATGGTGGCAACCTCGTTAAAGCCCAGAGTTTGATCGAACGCGATCAGCTTAAAGGCAACCGTCACGGCACTGGAATGTTTCTCTCGGCGGCGCGTTCGTGGCTGTTTAATCTGGTACTTGCCGAACGCCTGCATGGCCAAACCTGGTCAATAGCCTTGCCCGGCGAGCGCGAACCTAGCGGGCCTCTTTGGGGGCGCGGCCGCTCAGCGGCCAGTGGTGACCTTCAGCAGCTTGAGCAGACCGTTCTCGCCGACTGGCAGTCCTGGTGTTATGCCCTGGAGCACGCCGGACTGAAACAGGAGCGCCGAGCGTTGATACTGCAACCTCAGGCAATGGCCTGGCAGCGTCTTGATAGAGATCAGTTGCAGCTGACCTTTGAGCTCTCTGGCGGTTGTTTTGCAACGGTGATTCTGCGCGAGATCGCAGAATTATTCCGCCCGAAAATAGAGGTGCTGTGATATATTTGCACAGCATTTTTTTAACGGTTATCCGGCTACGTCTCGCTAAAAATTCTACTGCGTAGTTGGCAACAACGAATAATTAGAGCTGTAAATCGAATCCGGTTTTTTCCGGTGATACAGAAATAGAGGATTTTGTGTGAACTCGATTGAATTGTCTGGTATTGGCATGACCTCTCAGCGAACGCGAGAGCGGCTGATTCAGCGCCTGAAAGACCAGGGTATCACCAATCAACGTCTCCTCGATGTTTTTCGTATTACTCCGCGACATATTTTCCTCGATGAAGCACTGGCGCATCGCGCCTATGAAGATACAGCATTGCCGATAGGCTTTTCGCAGACACTTTCGCAGCCCTATATTGTTGCGCGTATGACTGAAATACTGCTCGCTGCGGGGCCACTTAAAAAGGTTCTTGAAATCGGCACTGGTTCAGGTTTTCAGGCAACGATTTTGGCGCAGTTGGTGGAGCATGTTTACTCGGTGGAGCGAATAGAACCACTGCTGATAAAGGCGAAAGAGCGGTTCCGCAAACTCGGCCTGCGAAATATCACCGCCGAGCTTTCGGATGGCAGCTTTGGTTGGCAGAAGCATGCTCCATACGATGGCATTATCACCACTGCCGCGCCTCATGCGATTCCCGACGAGCTGCTACATCAGCTAGCCCCGAATGGCATTTTGGTTATACCGGTGGGTGCGGGTGATGTGCAAGATCTGCGAGTGCTGCGTCGTGTTGGCAGCTCTTCCGAGTTTGAAGAAGAGGTTGTTGAGCAGGTCAAATTTGTGCCGCTGTTGGGTGGCCTGTCGCGTTAGACTGAACCGGAGTCACCGTAGAGTGACGGATTTGTAGACCCCAATTTGGAGTACCTATGCGCAGTTTTAGCCAACACCTGTTACTTTTTGCCAAGGGCTTGGCGATGGGCGCTGCCGATGTGGTTCCTGGCGTCTCGGGCGGCACCATCGCGTTTGTTAGCGGTATTTACATCGAGTTAATCGAGACGATTAAATCATTGAACCTGCAGGCGCTCAGGGTGCTGAAAAAGCAGGGCTTTGGCGCTGCCTGGAAATATATTAATGGCAATTTTCTAGTCGTCTTGCTGAGCGGCATTTTTACTAGCCTGTTTTCACTGGCAGTGGTTATGCAATATTTGCTGGCTGAACACCCTTTGCCGCTGTGGTCATTCTTTGTGGGCCTGATTGTCGGCTCCGTGATCTATCTGTTGCGTCAATACCGTTTTTCTCGCTGGCAGGAACTAGTGTTGTTTGTAGGCGGCGTCGTGATTGCCTGGGGTATATCCATCGCTCCGTCCGTGCAGCTTGAGGGCTCGTTGATAACGATGTTTTTCGCGGGTTGTATCGCACTCTGTGCGATGATTTTACCGGGTATATCAGGTTCGTTTATTTTGATGTTGCTGGGACTCTACCCGATTTTTATCGGTGCTATTGCCGAGCTCAAGTTGGATATTCTGTTGGTCTTTGGTCTCGGTGGCATTATTGGTCTATCGATGTTTAGTCGTCTGCTGTCGTGGATGCTGTCGCGCTACGAGAGGCTGGTTATCGCGACGATGTGCGGTTTCCTGGTTGGCAGCCTGAAGATTATCTGGCCATGGAAACAGGTGTTGGAGTCTGTGGTTAGTCACTCTGGCAAAACCATTGTCTTGTCGGCGCAGAACCTCTGGCCCAGTCAATATACCCAGCTGGTTGGGGCCGACGCCCAAACATTACTGAGTGTCTCGGCCATGCTGTTTGGCCTGATTTTGGTTCTCGGCCTGGAATATGCAGGGTCGAAATATCAGAATAACCCGGTATGATAAAGCGCAGCTGACTTCAACCTTTTGCAGGCCGTCTATTTTGATATCCAGATCGACTCCAATAGTCTCTGCGATTTTACTGACAATCCTTGTCGGGCTGGCCGGCTGTAGTGTTAATTCGGCACCGGTCAGCAGTCGGTCCGGCCCTCCGAGCAACCGCATTATGGTGCATCAGGTAGAGGCCGGCGAAACACTCTATTCGATTGCCTGGCGTTATGATCTCGACTTTCGCAAATTGGCTCGAGCAAATGGCATCAGAGAACCGTTTGTTATCAACCGTGGCCAATTGTTGTCACTGGATGTCAGCAAGATATCCAGAGCAGCGGCAACAACCGTCAATAAAGCGGTTGAAAAACCTGTTAGCAAAGTGGCAAAAACCAACTCTTCCGTGACCACAGTTGGGCAAAAAGTAACAAATACGCCTGTAACCAAGCCTAAATCGACCCCCAAATCGGTAGTTTATTCAACTGATTGGAAGTGGCAGTGGCCGGTTAAAGGCAAGGTTATCAAGGCCTACAGCCCATCCGATCTGCACAAAGGAATTCAGATAAAGTCTGTTAGTCGGTCGGCCGTGCGCGCTTCAGCTCCGGGCCTGGTTGTCTACGCAGGAGAGGGTTTACGCGGGTATGGTAAGCTGGTTATTATTAAACACAGTGAAATCTTATTGAGTGCCTATGCCCACAACGATCAAATCATGGTCAAAGAGGGTCAAACCGTAAAGCAGATGGAGATTATCTCGCGGCTCGGATCAAATGGTACGATGTATTTCGAAATACGTAGAGACGGGAATCCAGTTAACCCGGAGACGTATTTGAAATAAGGTGTGGCGCAGCCGCGCGCATCGCTAAGTAGTAGAAGTGTTGGAAAGACTAGAACGAGTAAAACCACCAGAAAGTAAGGTGGTAACCGTTGTAACGGTAGGACTGTTGCAACAATGGAAGTGGTATTGTTCCGGAACGGTCGCTGGGTTGGTGACTGGGAACATGGAGTAACATGAAAAGGGATTAATACGTTATGGAATCAACGTTTATAGATCAGCAAGAACAAGAAGTAGCCGACGGTCAGGGAAGTTCATCGGAAGTCAGTCATCAGGTTATTGATGCCACCAGTCTCTATCTCAAGGAGATTGGGTATGCGCCGTTACTCACGGCGGCCGAAGAAGTCTTCTATGCCCGAAAATTCCTCAAGGGCGATGAATCAGCACGCAAGAGAATGATTGAAAGCAACCTGCGATTGGTGGTTAAAATTTCGCGTCGCTATGTAAATCGTGGTCTTGAACTGCTCGATTTAATCGAGGAGGGCAATATTGGTTTGATGCGAGCTGTAGAAAAGTTTGACCCCGAACTGGGCTATCGTTTTTCGACCTACGCGACCTGGTGGATTCGTCAGACTATCGAACGAGCGCTGATGAATCAGACGCGGACCATCAGACTGCCGGTACATATAGTCAAGGAACTCAACGTCTATGTGCGGGCGTCCCGGAAGTTGGCACAGCGTCTCGATCACACGCCCACGCCAGAAGAGATCGCCGAGGAGGTTGATAAACCCGTCGCTGATGTACTCAAAATTTTTAGCCTTAGCGAGCGTATAGCGTCGATTGATATTCCGGTGGCCGACAATGAAAAGAGTCTGGTTGAGACTATTTCTGCCGAGGGAGCATTTAGTCCGGAACGTCAGGTTGAGGATGAAAACCTGATGGAAACGCTTAATGAGTGGCTCTGCCAACTTCCCGACAAGCAGAGAGAGGTGCTGGTCAGGCGTTTTGGATTGTTGCACCATCAGGAGGAGACTCTGGAACAGGTTGGGTTAGAGATTGGCTTGACCCGTGAACGCGTGCGCCAAATTCAGGTCGATGCCTTGAGACGATTGCGAGATGTGCTACGCAAGCATGGCCTCAGTGGCGACGTGCTGTTTGAAGAGCTGGACGGGGATTAATTCTCATCTCAATTATTGCCAACAAAAAACCCGACGACCCTTTTTGGACCAGGGACGTCGGGTTTTAGTTTTGCCGCAGTAAAGGTGCGGATTATTCGGCTAGATAGCGCTCGCGAGATGCCATTACTTCAGCGCGCGCGGCTTCGGCATTGTCCCAGCCATCTACTTTTACCCACTTGCCGGGCTCTAGTGCCTTATAGTTCTCGAAGTAGTGAACGATCTGTTTGATCAGCAGGTCTGGCAGGTCACCATACTCTTCAACATGATCGTAGAGCTTGGTCAACTTACTGTGTGGGACTGCTAGCAGTTTAGCGTCGACACCGGACTCATCGCTCATATTCAAAACACCGACTACACGGCTGCGGATAACCGATCCGGGCATTACCGGATAGGGTGATACAACTAATACATCCAGCGGGTCGCCATCTTCAGACAGTGTCTGGGGAACATAGCCATAATTTGCCGGATAGAACATAGGCGTTGCGACAAAACGGTCAACAAAAATCGCATCGCTATCTTTGTCTACTTCGTATTTGATCGGGTCGTGATTGGCAGGAATTTCAATAATGACATTTATATCATTAGGCAGGTCCTTGCCTGCTGGTATGTCGTTGTAGCTCATGGTGGTATATCCGTTGTAGTGCAGTGGCAGGTGAGTGAGAAATTATCAGGTGCGGATTATAGCGACTTGCTGGAAAATTGGCCAGCTACGGCGGGGACTCCAGCAACGCAAATAAATACGCTGCTGGCCTCTGTGGTGCGCTGTGCTGTTGTTGGATAATCCAGTCGGATGGCTCAGGGCTTTCAAATCGCTCAGGGCTTTCAAATCGCTCAGGGCTGTTACTTGAGCTGGAAAGTGATGGGAACGCCGAGGTCAAAGTAACGGGCATTGATCGCCTCAGGCATTGGCGGGAACGGCGCTGCCCGCTGTATTGCCCTGATTGCTGCTTTATCCAGAATGGCGTAACCACTGCTCTGAGTCACGGAAATTTTGCTAACCGCCCCGGATCGATCAACCAGCACGGACGCGCGCACAGTTCCCTCCCAGTTTCGAACAATTGCCCGTCCTGGGTAAGTGATTTCCTTGAATATCTTCTGCACCAAAATCGGCGTGTAATCACGCATTGCCAGAACTTCTGCAACGCTGAAGTCGACATTTTCCTCGTCGGAAGTTTTGTTTATTGTTGGGCTCTTCAGTTGACTGGAGTTGTGAGATTCCTCGTTGGTCGTCACGGTCTCAGCGGCGCTATCAGGCGAAGCACCTTTGGTGCTTGCGGCGACTGTCAACTGCTCTGGCACTGGATCCTGTTGCGGCTGTGGTGACGATGTCTCAGAACTAGTGTTGGACGCTGCGACCGCAGTCTCGACGTCTAATGGGGCGGATTTGGAGTCAGTCTCTGCGTCGCCTGTGGTGGCAAGTGTCGCTTGTTCAGACTCAGCTACTTTTGACGGCGGCGGGGTTGTCGATTTGGCATTGGTAACCGACTTTGGTGCTGTTTCCGGATTGGAGACAGCACGCGGTTTTGGAGGTAACAGCCATGATGCTGCCAGTGCGATACGCTGTGGATCTGTTGTAACAGTCTCCTGCAGCTCGAGGGCTTGACGGTTTGGTTGTTTGCCGAGTATTTCATTTTTAAAGTTTGCCGTCGGGGGAATCGCGCCAATCCAAGTATGAAGTAACAAATCAAATACTTCGGCAGGCAATCCGCTGAGTAACTCGGTGCCATTAAACTTTAAAGAGGTGCCTTCCCCTGGGGTCAATATATATTCCACCAAATCGCCTGTTTGCGGCGCTGATTTTATAGCTTGCATTAGCTCAACGAGCTCTTGGGCTGAGTCGGAAAAGCTTTCGCGACTGTTATTGATGGAAATACTTTGCATCCACAGGTTAAACCAGCGGCGTTTGGAGAAATTATTCAAGACTCTGATCTCCATGCGCTTTTTCCCCTGCATGGACTGGATCGCCTGTGGGTTTCTGTTCTTGGTATCAAGATAGAGGGCGGCGACAAATTGGTTTTTGCCGAGATCAGAGTAGATGCTGCTGCCGTTGAGGATCTGATCTGCAGATGCGCTATCTGTTCCGAGAGCGAGTGAGGCCGGAATCATGAGAGTGATTAAGAGCCGTTTGAGTTGCCAGATCAGCCGCGCGGCAGGTGCTGCAGGCGCCCCAAATTGGCAGTGAAAATATGGGCCAACATGCCCGTAAAGATAGACTTTTACTAATTTAAACTGTTGTTTACACATTATTCCAAATCCTTTGGCAGTGCCTCACCGGCTTACTCAAATGCGAATAGTTTTTTAAAGTTTTATTGAAGGCAAGACCCAATTCAACCTGGCGAGCAAAAAATGCTAACCGTGACACCTTTAACAATAGCAACTTGAGGGCGATATCGCAGTTTAAATGCGAAAATATCGAATAATCCCCGAGATTAGCTCGACTGTTTCAGGTGAAGAGCTTGACCTCACGCACTACAATTTAGCTGACTGAAGCATTTTCTATCAGATGTTTGAGGCAGGTTTTGCCTTACATCGCAGTGCAATTAAAAGTAAACTGACGTCCGTTTTATGACGTAAAAGCCTATCGACACTCACTGATCAGATTGGATGGTTACCCTTGAATAATAATGTCCGCGTTTCACTCGTTATCTCCCTTGCTATAGGGTTTTGGTTTATCAGCGGATTATTTGTCTCGCCGGCAACGGAAATCAATTCCTCAGCGGCAGCACCTAAACTGACCGCCGTCGAGGCGGCCTGGTCAGATGTTCAGGATTACTCGCCACAAATGGTGCTGCGTGCGCGCACCGAAGCTAACCGGTCGGTTGATGTCAAAGCTCAGATCGCTGGACGTATAGTGGATGTGCCAGGGGGTGAAGGGGAAATCATCAAGGCTGATCAGACGATCTGTCAGATCGATGCCGAGGATCGACAGCGTCGCTTGCAACATGCCCGAGCGGCACTTAATCAAGCCGATATCGAATATAGAGGCGTCCAGAAACTCAAACAGGGCGGTTATCAGTCCGAGTTGGCGATAGCGCAGGCCAGAACGCGGCTTGAGTCGGCACGCGCGGTAGTCGAGCGCAGCAGTCTGGATATCGCCAATCTCTCAGTCAAGGCGCCTTTTGATGGTGTAGTTGAGCGACGGCCGGTGGAAGTGGGCGACTTTGTGCAGCCCGGGCAGCTTTGTGCTCAGGTCGTGGAACTCAATCCTTTAAAAATTAGCGCCGTGGTGACCGAGCGCGATATCGGCAAGCTTGCTCTTGATCGCGAGGTGCGAGTGGTATTGGTAGATGGTAATTCGCTCAATGGTGAAATCAGCTATTTGTCGCGACAGGCTGATCCGGTGACACGCAGTTTTCGCTTGGAGGCCACTGTTGCTAATCCACAGTTACGCTTGCTTGCTGGCATGTCTGCAAGTTTGGAGATTACTAGTCAACCGGTCCGGGCACACCTGATACCGGCCAGCCTTGTGTTACTGGATGATGCCGGTCACCTTGCGGTACGCACGGTCGATGAAGATGGCGTAGTCAGTTCCGTGTCTGTCACTAACGTGGGTGAGGATGAAAATGGGGTCTGGGTAGCGGGATTGCCGGACAGCATAGCGCTTATAACCGTCGGGCAGAACTACGTAACCGATGGTGAGCGTGTGACTGTTGCTTACAGAGCGGACAGCGCCGAGGACGCCGTTGCTGACAACGGTGTCTTGAATTAATCGCACTGGCATTCTAATTAATCCCTCTGGCATCCTGGCCATTGTGGCAGTGAGAAAAACGGACCTTAAAAAAATATGAAGTTTCTCAACCTGATCGTTGATCATTCCAGGGCAACGTTGTCGATTATGTTGCTGGTACTCTTCGCTGGCACCATGGCGCGCGTCGCCATGCCTGTTGAAGTCAATCCCAATGTCACCCTACCGCTGGTGATGATTATGATCAGGCATGACGGAATTTCACCGGAGGATGGCGCGCGGCTATTGATCAGACCGGTTGAGAAAGAGCTCAAGACGCTGGATGGCTTGGAAGAGTTGCGCGCATCGGCCCGTGAGGGGGCGGTGTATATCACCGCCGAATTCGATATCAGTGAAAATATTGATCAGGTTGTCTCGGAAGTGCGGGAGGCAGTTGACCGGGCCAAGGCTGAGTTTCCCCAGGAGACCAAAGAGCCACTGGTCAACGAATTGAGTCCAAGCCCTGAGCCGACTGTGGTGGTTACCTTTTCTGGTGATACTGCCTCAGAGCGAGAGCTCTATAAAACCGCAAAATTTTTCCAGCGCCAGCTTGAGATGCTACCGGATGTATTGAAAGCGGATATGTCGGGTCATCGCGATGAAGTGGTCGAGGCGGTTCTCGACCCTTATCGTCTGGAGCAGTACCAGGTGACTGCAGATGAAATGTTTCGCGCAGTCCGAGCCAATAATCTGTTGATTCCGGCGGGTGAAATGGATGCGGCTCAGGGACGTTTTGGTATCAAGGTTCCGGCGCTCATTGAAACTACAGCGGATATACGCAACTTGCCTGTTCGCTTTACCGCGGACGGTGTGATTACACTGGGCGATATCGCCGATGTGCGTCGTACCTTTAAGGATGCCACCGGTTTTAGCACTATCAATGGCGAGAAAACCATCGCTATCGATGTGCGTAAACGGCTCAATGCCAATGCTATCGAAACGGTTGCAGCCGTGCGTGAGGTGATTGCCAGGGAAAAAGGTCAATTCTCACAGAGTATTAAAGTCGACTTTATTTTTGATAGTTCGGAATATGCGCAGTCGATGGTCAGCGAACTACAGGGCAATATTCTCACCGCCATGTGTCTGGTGCTGGTGCTGGTTGTAGCGACTCTGGGTGTCCGGTCCGGGCTGCTGGTGGGCTTTGGTATTCCATTCTGTCTTCTCGGCGCGATGATTGTCGTTAACCTGCTCGGCTTCAGTTTTAACTTTATGGTCATGTTTGGCCTGCTACTGTCACTGGGAATGTTGATCGATGGCGCAATTGTGGTGGTTGAATTTGCCAACACCCGCGCTGCTGAAGGACTCTCTACTCGCGAAGCCTATCTGATTGCGGTGCAGCGTATGGCGATTCCGGTTATCGCCTCAACGGGTACCACGTTGGCCGCGTTTTTGCCGTTGCTATTTTGGCCCGGCGTTGCAGGTGAGTTTATGTCTTATCTGCCGATTACGGTTTTTGCTGTGCTCGGTTGGTCATTGACCTATGCGCTGATTTTTGCGCCGACGCTGGGTATCGTGATATCCCGTCGTCGCGGCAAGGCGAAGAAACTTCCCGAGGACCATGGCACTGAAGAATCGGCGAAAAACCTGTTTCAGCCACTGTTGAATCTCTACCTAAAGCTGCTTAAGCCAATTATTAATCGGCCGGGAACCTCGTCGATTGCTGCGATTATTTTTCTTCTGGCAATCTTTGTCAGCTATGGCAAGTTTGGTGCGGGTCAGGACTTTTTTGCCCATATTGAGAATCGCTATGGCATTGTCAATGTTCGTGCACAGGGCAATTTGTCCGTGGACGAGCGCAGGGAGATCACCAAAGGTGTGGAGCAGGTGATAGCCGCTGTCGATGGCGTTCAAATGCTGTACGGTTTTAGTGACGGCAACTCATTGACCTTTGATCGTGATGCTAGTCGGGACCAGATAAGCTCATTTCTAGTCGAGCTCTATCCTCCGGCTGAGCGCGACCGCGGCAGTCTGGAGATTTTTGCCGAGATCCGTCAGCGCGCAGCGAAACTTCCCGGCATTTATGTCACGGGTAAAGAAATTGAGGCCGGTCCGCCAGTGGGCAAGGAAATACAGATTCAGATTTCGTCGGAAAACCGTGAGTTGATGTATCAAACCACCGCTGAGATTCGGGACTGGATTAAAAACAATGTCGTCGGTGTCCGCGATGTAGAGGATACGCTGCCACTCGCTGGTATTCAGTGGGAAATGATAGTTGATCGGCCTAAGGCGGCGATGTTGGGCGTCAATGTTGGTAATATTGGCCAGATGGTGCAGATGGTCACCAATGGCGTGATGATTGGTGAGTTCCGCCCCAGTGATGCCGATGATGAGGTTGAGATCCGCCTACGTTATCCGGAACAGAACCGTCAGTTAGCTGCACTCGATGAACTGCGGGTTAACACTCGTTCTGGTTCTGTGCCTGTTGCCAGCTTTACTGAAAGAGTTGCCAGGCCCAGGGTGGACACTATTCAACGCTTTGATATGGTCGAGACGGTGTTTATTTCTGCCAATACCGAAGACGGTTATCTGGCGGATAATCAAACCACTGAGATCGCCGCGTGGTTGGCGACGCAGGATATTGACCCGTCGATTAACGTTAAATTCCGTGGTTCAAATGAAGAGCAGGCTGATTCTGCGGCGTTTCTAAAAGTCGCATTCTCCCTGGCTATGTCTCTGATGCTGATTATGCTGGTGATGCAATTCAACAGTTTCTATCAGGCGTTTCTGATTCTCTTTTCGGTGGTGATGTCGACCGCAGGTGTGTTGCTTGGCTTGATTATTTCACAGGCTGTTTTTAGCACCATTCTGACCGGTGTCGGTATTGTGGCGCTGGCCGGTATTGTGGTGAATAACAATATTGTACTGATCGACAGTTACAATTATTTGCGCCGAACCGACAGTCAAATGTCTCCGGTTGACGCTGTCTACAAGGCGGCTAAATCGCGCTTTAGACCCGTAATGTTGACCACAGTCACGACCGTAGTTGGACTACTTCCTCTGGCGAATGGCCTCAGTATCGACCTGATCAATCGCACCTGGGAAGTGGGCGGTATGGTTTCGTCCTGGTGGCAGCCTTTGGCCAGCGCGATTGTTAACGGTCTGGTTGTTTCCACTGTTCTGACGTTGTTACTGACCCCAGCCATGTTGCTGTTGCCCGAGATGATCTCCAGGCGTATTGGTGTCAGGGTTGCCAGTTATCAGTTTGAAGACGATAGTGCTGCTTAAACTATTTGCGAGTGTGATACCGAGAACCTGTGTCTGAAGACAAAAGCGGGCTGCGAAAAATTATTCACTGTGATTGCGACTGCTTTTATGCCGCGGTCGAGATGCGTGATGATCCCTCGCTAAGTCAGTTCCCCATCGCCATTGGCGGCAAATCAGACCGTCGTGGCGTGGTTGCTACCTGCAACTACAAGGCTCGCAAATACGGTGTCCGGTCGGCCATGCCGACCGGACAGGCACTTAAATTGTGCCCCGATCTGGTGGTAATTCCTGCCACCATGGCGAAGTACCGCGAGGCTTCATTAAAAATCCGCCAGATATTTTATCGCTATACAGACAAGGTAGAGCCCCTGTCTCTGGATGAGGCATTCCTTGATGTCAGCGACTGTACTCAGTGCAGTGGCAGCGCAACCTTGATAGCCGAAGAAATTCGTCGCGCCATCGCCAGCGAGGTGGGGGTGACTGCATCTGCAGGTGTAGCGCCAAACAAATTTCTTGCCAAGGTTGCCAGTGATCTAAACAAACCCGATGGTCAGTACGTGATTACGCCGCAAAATATTGATGCATTTGTGGAGCAGCTCGAGGTCAAGCGTATCTATGGAGTTGGCAAAGTCACTAATGAAAAGTTGCTGCGTATGGGAGTCAAAACCTGCGGTGATTTGCAGCGTTTTGAATTGCTCGATCTGGTAGATAAATTCGGTGTATTCGGCAAGCGTTTATATGACCTCTGTCGAGGCATCGATACGCGTCCGGTCAATGCAAACAGCAGGCGCAAGTCACTCAGTGTCGAACGCACCTATTCAGGAGATCTCTCGGATCAGAGCGCCTGCCTGGCTAAGTTGCCTGAGTTGTTGATTGAGTTACGCAGTCGTCTGCGCCGGGTAGACAGTGACTATATTGTGACGAAGCAGTTTATCAAGGTGAAATTTGATGACTTTACGACCACCACAGTGGAACGCGTTTTGAGTGACGGGCTGACACAAGAAGGCTTCGTCGCACTGTTTGATGATGCCTGGCAGCGCGGCGCTCGCCCAGTACGATTGATTGGACTTGGGGTGCGCTTTATTGACGCAGGAGAGCCTGGGCGCGCACTGCAATTGGATCTGTTTGATTGATTTTGTGCGCAACTCGTTGTGTGAATGCCAGGGCGAGACTGTTAGACTAGGGGTCAGTTTTAAACAGGCTTTTTTCCGTGGTAGAACGCGTCAGCAAAAACAGACTTCGTGGTGATATCCAACGTAAAACCGAGGAATTTCTCTCGCGTGGCGGGCAGATCAAAACCCACGAGCGTGGCGAGACGGCCGAACCTGCAGATAAGCCTCGCGCCAAACCAGTATTTGTCAGTAGTGAACCACGACAGACGCGAACCTATATCAATGATGTTGTTTTCGCCCTCGATAGCCGCAAGAAAAAAAGCACCCGCGCTGCGCCCAAGTCCGCGAGTAAATCACCAAAGCGGGCGCGCAAAAAAATTATTTACGATGACTTCGGTGAGCCACTGCGTGAGGTGTGGACAGACGGAGAATCAGAGTAGCTGTCCAACCGCAGCTGAACCCGACTTAACTGATCTCTTCACCGCGGGCCTGCTTGTCAGCATGGTAGCTTGAGCGCACCAGTGGACCACAGGCTGCCTGTTTGAAACCGATGCTTTCAGCGTACTCAGTGTATTCAGCAAATTCGTCTGGGTGAACAAATCGATCGACCGGCAAATGGCTGCTTGAGGGCTGCAGATACTGGCCAACGGTCAACATATCTACATCATGAGCACGCAGGTCGTCGAGTGCGCGCAACAGCTCATCCTTGCTTTCCCCGAGACCCACCATCAGGCCCGACTTGGTTGGAACAGACGGATTCAGGGCTTTGTACTCTTTCAGAAGTTTCAGTGACCATTCGTAGTTAGCGCCGGGCCGTGCCTCGCGGTAGAGACGCGGGATAGTCTCCATATTGTGATTAAACACGTCCGGCGGCGTTGCGCTGAGAATCTCCAGCGCCGGCGCCATTCGGCCACGAAAATCAGGCACTAACACTTCCACTTTCAGGCCGGGTGACAGCAGTCGCGCTTCACGAATACAGTCGGCAAAATGCTGGGCGCCACCATCGCGCAGATCATCGCGATCCACCGACGTAATTACCACATAGCTGAGGCCCATCTCATGAATTGCTCGGGCCAGGTTTTGCGGTTCCTCGGTGTCCAGTGGGTTGGGCTTGCCGTGGCCGACATCGCAGAACGGGCAGCGTCTGGTGCAGATCTCACCCATGATCATAAATGTCGCCGTGCCATTACTAAAGCATTCGTGCAGATTGGGGCAGGCGGCTTCTTCACAGACGGTTGCCATTTTGTGGCTGCGCAGAATATTCTTGATGGCCTGAACCTTTGGTGAAGCGGAGAGGCGCACGCGCATCCATTCAGGTTTGCGCTGAATTGTCGTTGTGGGGATCACCTTTACCGGAATTCGCTCGACTTTATCGGCACTGCGCAACTTCTCGCCCTGTTGCAGTCTGCGGGTACGCTGTGGCGGGATAACGGGTTCTCTGCTCATAACAATCCTTTACGTCACTTAAAGTCGTTCAGCACCGCATCAGCGGCGCCAATTTGGTAGTTATTGTAACCAAGCCCTGCGCTTAAACAGTCTGTTAACTTGGTCATTACATCGGCAAGAGAGGGCGGTGTATCAACTAGATCGGCGAGCTGAGTCATTGCCACGCCCAAACCACAGGGATTAATTCTCTGCCACGGCGAGAGATCCATCGCAACATTAAAATTAAGGCCGTGATAGCTGCAGCCTTTGCGGATCCGCAGGCCCAGAGAGGCAATTTTTTTACCGCTTTCGACGTAAACGCCGGGTGCGTCAGCACGTGGTGCGGCGCTGATACCCCAGTGTTCCAGTGTCTGCACTAGCGCCTTTTCAATGAGAGTGACCAGATCGCGAACACCAATATTTAGCCGCTTGAGGTCAACCAGAATATAGGCGGTGATCTGCCCTGGGCCGTGATAGGTAACATGCCCTCCGCGATCGCTTTTGACCACAGGGATATCCCCTGGCAATAGAATATATTCCTCTTTCCCTGCCTGGCCTTGGGTGAAGACCGGGTGATGTTCCAGCAGCCAGATTTCATCTGCCGTGCTGGCATTGCGCCCTTCATTAAACGCTTTCATAACATTAAATATGGCGCTGTAGTCTTGCAGGCCTAGGTGGCGAACCACTAATGGTAGGTCGCTGGTTCGAGTTTTGACGGTCATAGTCAGAGTACCATCTTGACTCGGGCACTGGTTTTTAGATCGGCAAAAATGGCATCCAGCTGAGGCTTGCCTGTGGCGGTGATCACCACAGTAATTGACTGCCACTTGCCCTTGCTGCTGTCACGAACAGTAATTTTTTTACGATCAAAGCCAGGCGCATGGGTGTCCATAACCTGCAGTACATGCTGATGCAATTCACTATCTGCCGAACCCAGAACTTTAATCGGGTAGTCGCAGGGGAATTCGAGAAGTGGGGCTTGTGGCTCGCTCATAGCGGAAACTCAGGACATCAGGCGGGTAATAAACAGCACAATCCAGTCGACAAAGCGGGCAAAAAATCCAGACTCAGTGACATCCTGCTCGGCGACCAGAGGTGTATCAATCATTAGCTGGTCATTGAGTGAGACCTGCAGGCGGCCAAGTTCCTGGCCAGCTGAAATCGGCGCTTTGATCTGCTCATCGATAAGGATATTGGCGCTGAGTTGCTTTTCGGTACCGCGTGGTAACGTCAGTGTGACATCGTCGCGTATAGTCAGGTTGAGAAATTCCTGCTCGCCATACCATACCTTGGCATTCTCTTTAATGGTGTCGCCGGCCGAGTAAATGGTTTTGGTGTCGTAATGACGAAAACCATAGGAGAGTAGCTTCTGCGTTTCCCGAGCTCTGGCGGCGTCGCTGTCTGTTCCCAGTATCACCGAAATCAGTCGCATACCGCGACGCTTGGCAGAGGCAACCAAGCAATAGCCTGCGGCGTCAGTGTGTCCGGTTTTAAGACCGTCGACGCTGCTATCGCGCCACAGAAGCCGATTTCTGTTGGGCTGATTAATATTGTTGTGTTTAAAATATTTTTCCGAGTAGATGCTGTAGTGCTCGGGATAATCGCGAATAATTGCCCGCGCCAGAAGCGACAGATCTCGCGCGGTCGAGACCATGCCGTCATAGGGCAGACCGGTGGCATTAAAGTACAGGGTGTCATTCATACCCAGCAGGCTGGCCTGATGATTCATTTCATCGGCAAAAGCGCTCTCACCGCCGCTGATATGTTCGGCCAGTGCAATAGAGGCATCATTACCGGACTGGATAATCACCCCGCGCATCAAATCACTGACCGATACCTTACTGCGCGGACTGAGAAACATGGTTGAGCCGTCTGTCTTGGCGCCGCCTTTTTCCCATGCATTGTCACTGATCAGGACCAGATCATCTTTCTTGAGACGGCCCGCGGCAATTTCACCAGAGGCAATATAGGTGGTCATCATCTTTGCCAGGCTAGCGGGGGGCAGGGGTAAATCAGCTTGGTTTTCAACCAGAACAGTGCCGGTGGTGGCGTCAATCAGAATCCAGGCCTTGGCCGCCAGCTCCGGTGGCGCTGGAACCAGTTGTTGTGCATACACAGATGACAAGCTCTGCAGACTCAGGATAACGGTGGCAAATGTGACAAGGTATTTCTTCAGCATAGTAGAACCAAGGTGTCAGAACGTATAAACAGGTAGTTTAACACCTCAGTGGCAGGTGTGCTGCCTTGAGATGGAATTGTATTGGTTTATAAGCAGCAGATTTAACCGTTGCAAGTGATTTATGGTGAGACTGAAAAGGCAGTGAGATTAATGGTCTTTTTTAGCATCGCCTTAATGGTCAACAGCTCAATGTTGTCAGCGATGGGACCAATCCACAATTTGAATAGATTATCCTGTTTGTGCACGACCAGCGTCTGCGAGGTCAGACTGCCGATTTTGCCTTTTAGCTCTTCGACCAGTGACATATCACTAAAGGCGCCAACTTGCAGATAATTGCCCGGGGTGGTTTCGGTGGTTACTTTAGGTTGGGCTGCAGGCTTTGCTGCAGTCTGTGCAATGAGGGGCGGATTGGCCTTGGTCTGTGGGTGTTCCTCGGTATCTATGGCTTCAACAAGTACTTTTGCTGTGCCTTTGTCGGCATAGCCCAGTTTCATGGCGGCCACATAGGACAGATCGATTACGCGCGAGTCATGGAAAGGGCCGCGGTCGTTGATCCTCACCACCACAGAACGGCCATTTTCTATGTTGGTGACTTTGGCGTAGGAGGGAATCGGCAGGCTTTTGTGCGCAGCGGTCATACCATACATGTTATAGACCTCTCCATTAGAGGTCAGGCGGCCATGAAATTTGGTGCCATACCAGGATGCAATCCCGGTCTCGTTGTAACCTCTACTGGTGGGAAGTACCCAGTAGGTTTTGCCGAATACCTCATAGGGGCTTTTGTTGCCCGCATTGGTGATGGGTTCCGATTTGGGTATTGCATTGGGGATAATGCTGGCATCAACCCGTTTGCCGGCGCCGTCTTTCTGCACCATAAGGGGCGACGAGCTGCAACCAGCCAGTGAGACCAGCAGCAGCGCGATGATGAGTCGGGCGACGACTGGAGCCACTTCAGGAAGCCGGGCAGTCATTGCTTTGAACACATTTGCGTTGACGAATCAGTTCACTCAATTGATACACAGCCATGGCGTATTTGGTGCGTGGATTATAGCGGCTGATCACATAAAAATTATGCATGCCAAGCCAGTACTCGTTGCCATATTTGGCGCTAAAACGCATAGGCAGAGCCTTGGTGTCGGGCGCCATCGGTTGCATGATTTTATAGCCCTGCTCCTCGAGCTCGGCTAAGGTCTGCTTTGGCCGGATCAGTTTGTTAACCGTCTCTTCCGCCGGGTCTTGATTGATATTGGCGCGCACGGCAACTGCCTCACCCTGCCTCCATCCGTGCTCGGCAAAATAGTTGGCGACGCTGGCAATTGCATCGGTCGGATTGCGCCAGATATCGGCGAACTGGTCCTGGTCGTAATCGACAGCATAGTGACGGTAGCTGCTCGGCATAAACTGGCCGAGTCCCATAGCGCCGGCGTAGGATCCTTTGAGTTCGACAGGGTCTTGATGTTGTTCTCGCGCCAGTAAGAGCAGGTTTTCCAGTTCCGAGGTAAAGAAGCGTTTGCGCGATTCGCGTTTGTCCGTGTAGGTGTAGTAATCGAACGCCAGCGTCGACAGTGCGTCGATTACCTTATAGCTGCCGGTATTACTGCCGTAATTGGTTTCGACACCGATAATGCTGACGATAATGGCCTGATCAACACCAAAGTCACGCTCGGCATTGGCCAATGTCTCGCGGTTTTGTTCCCAAAAGGCGACACCGCCATTAATTCTGCGCTCTGAAATAAAGTGCTTGCGGTATTCGTGCCAGGGTTTGACCTTTTCTGCGGGGCGACTCATCGCTTTGACGATCGATTCCTGATGCTCCGCAGCACTCAGCCAGCTGACAATATCCTCGCGGGCAAACTGATGTTTGGTCACCATGGTGTCGATAAATTCTTGAGCTTCAGGGTGCGTTGAATAGTCGGCGTGACTGGCAATCGCAACATTGAAAAGTACGCTGGCTAGAATAAGTTTGGGGTAGTTTTTCAAATGGCTGTCCTACATTGGTTAAGGGCTTTTTACGAAGGCTTTCTACTTGAGCTAATGGCTTTCTACTTGAGCTAATGGCCTTCCTAAATTCGTTTCGGTTCAGTGCTAATGGCCATCAGAATACCAAATCCAATAAACAGAGTCACAATTGCTGAGCCGCCATAACTGATAAATGGCAACGGTGCGCCAACCACCGGCAGAATGCCCGAGACCATACCCATATTGACAAAAATATAGACAAAGAAAGTCAGGCCAATAGTGCCCGCAACGAGCCGACTAAACATGGTTTGAGCATTGATTGCTATAAACATACAGCGTGCAATCACAAGCAGGTAGACCAGCATCAGGGTCATTACCCCAATCAGACCAAACTCCTCGGCGAGTACTGCGATAATAAAGTCAGTGTGGCTTTCCGGAAGGAAATTGAGCTGCGACTGCGTGCCCTCGGTCCATCCTTTGCCATTCCAACCGCCGGAGCCTATAGCGGTCGTCGATTGAATGATGTTCCAGCCGGCTCCGAGTTTATCCTGTTCGGGTGACAGCAGGGTCAAAACTCGTTGCTTTTGATAGTCCAGCAGAACATAAAACCAGAGTATGGGAATGGCAGCAATCACCAATAATCCGGTAGATATAAGATAACGTTTCCCGAGACCGGCGAGAAAAATCGCAAAAAATCCTGACGAAAAAATAATTACTGAGGTGCCCAAGTCGGGCTGATGGGCAACCAGAAAAACAGGCAACATTGTTGCTAGAGTGGCTGCCAGAATATGTTTAAAACGGGGCGGCAGATAGCGATTACTGAGGTAGGCCGACACCATTAAGGGCACTGCGAGCTTCATGAGTTCGGAGGGTTGAAACCGGGTAACACCAAAATCCAGCCAACGCTGTGCGCCTTTGGCGCCCACCCCAAAGAACAGTACCAAAACTAACGAAAGCAGACCGGCGGTATAAATAAATAGAGACCAGCGCTCCCAGAATCGAGGTTTAAGCTGAGCGAATGCAATCATTACAATCAGCCCGAAAAGCATAAAAGTCGCCTGGCGTTTGACATAAAAAATACTTTCACCGCTGGCGCTGTAAAGCACCGTCAGGCCGATACCGCAGAGGGCGAGTAACAACAGTAGCAAAGGGGTATCGACATGCATCGCCCTCGATCTTTTTCGATCACCTCCGGGGCTGTTTAACTGACGAACAAAATCATATCTATGCATCGATCATCACCTGCTGACAACGGTTGGTTGAGCGCGGGATTGCATGTAGGCATCGAACACCGCTCGTGCAATGGGTGCTGCAGACAGGCCACCATGCTCGCCATTTTCAACAATTAGACCGATAGCAATTTTGGGGTTTTCGGCTGGCGCATAGGCAACAAATAGTGCGTGATCCCACTGCCGTTTTTCCAGTTTACTGCTGTCGTATTTGTCATCTGTATCAATGCTGATTACTTGGGCAGTGCCGGTTTTACCGGCGATTCGATAATCCAGCCCAGTGTTTATACTGCGCGCAGTTCCGCGTCCACTGTGAACCACATCTTCCATTGCCTTGTGCACATAATCCCAGTACCGGTCGTCAATTTCGATTTTGCCTATCTCGCTGTCGGGTCCGATATCGATCCCATTGATTGCTTTGACGATGCGCGGCGTGCGCACATCGCCGCGGCTGGCGATCCGGGCGGTCATCACGGCCAGCTGTAACGGGGTGGTGAGCATAAACCCCTGACCAATGCTGGTATTAATGGTATCGCCGTTAAACCAGCTTTGACCTCGAGCACCCCTTTTCCAGGCACGGCTGGGCATGATCCCGGGACGCTCCCCGGGAAGATCAATTCCAGTAGTATGACCGAGCCCAAATTCGACAGCGTAGTTGGCGAGCTTATCGATGCCAGTGCGCACGCCGAGTTCATAAAAATAGACATCACAGGATTCGATAATCGCTTTCGCCAGTCCGACTCCAGCGCCGTGCCCGCCTGTGGCAGAGTTGTGATCACGCCAGGGTCTTTCGATTCCCGGGAAATAGAAAAACCCATCGTCTTGGATTGTGAAGTTGGTACTAATCGCTTTGCTTGCCAGCGCGGTCAGACCGAACAGCGGTTTAATGGTTGATCCTGGTGGATACTGACCACGAATAGCGCGGTCGAAAAGTGGTCGGTCTTTGGAGTAGAGCAGGCCGTCATAATTTTTTTGACTAATGCCATTTACAAATAGGTTGGGGTCATAGCTCGGCGCACTGACCAAAGCGAGAATGCCACCAGTCTCAATTTCTATTGCCACCAGTGCACCACGCTCGCCGGCAAAGGCCTCGTAGCCTACACGCTGCAGGTTGCTGTCGAGATGCAATGTCAGATTGTCGCCGGCTATGGAGGGTGTTTTTTCCAGTACTCGCATCACTCGCCCGCGCGCATTGGTTTCTACCTGCTCACTGCCTACGGTTCCAAGCAGTTGCGATTCATAGAATTTTTCAAGACCAACCTTGCCTATCGAAACCGTACCACTGTATTTGAGTGCGTCAATGGTTCGACTTTCACGCTCATTAATGCGGCCCATATAACCCACAGAATGCGCAAACAGTTCCCGAAAAGGGTATGAGCGAATGAGTCGCGCCGAAACTTCAGCACCAGCCAACCGATGACTGTTGACCGCCAAAATGGCGCGCTCGGTTTCACTTAGGTTGGTACGCAATATCGTCTGCTCAAATGGACGTCTGCGTTTTAGCTTTTGTTTAAAACGTTGAATATCAGACTCAGAGACGGAGATTAAGTTGTCTAGCGCACCGATTAAACTGTCGATATTTTCACTGCGCTCGGGGACTATCGTGAGGTCATAGCTGGGACGATTGTCGGCCAGAAGCAGGCCGTTGCGATCATAGATGAGACCGCGCGGTGGTGCGACGGGTCGGACTAGAACGCGATTTTTGTTAGATTGGGTTGCAAAGTCTTCATGACGGGAAACTTGCAGGTCGAAGTATCTTAGCAACAGCACAATAGTCAGAATCAGTATCGCCAGACTGCCGATAAACAGTCTGCCAACGAAAATCATCCGTTCGCGCTGAGGATCTGAAAAAGCTGCATCATCCCGCATACTGTTTGGTCACCATGGATCCGTTGTCGCTAACTGCGATGATAAGGGTGATTGGCGTTTATCGTCCATGCCCGATAGAGCTGTTCCATTAATACAATTCTCACCAGAGGGTGTGGCAGTGTTAACTCTGACAATGACCAACGCATATTGGCGCGGGCAAGGCATTGGTCGGATAGCCCATCCGGACCGCCAATAAGCAGACAGATATCGCGGCCATTCATCTGCCAGTCTGCCAGCTTGACGGCTAGTTGCTCGGTGCTCATGGGGCGGCCGAGCACATCCAGCGCAACGACAAAATCCTGTTCGCCAATCGCTTTCATCAGGGACTGACTCTCTTTCTCAATTGCTTTGTTGGCGGGCTGATTTTTGCCACGGCTGCCAAGTGCGATTTCAATGGTTTCAATACGCAGCTCCGGCGGCATGCGTTTGCTGTACTCGGCGCAGCCAGCGTCCACCCAGCCAGGCATACGAGTTCCCACTGCCACCAGCTTCAATTTCATCTTTTACGGCTGGCCTAGCTCAGGTCGCCAAGTATAGGCTGTTCGTTTTCGCCGTCTTCTGCGGCATCGCCAGGACGCATCGACCAAAGTCGCTCAAGATCATAAAACGCACGGGTTGCCGGCAGCATGACATGCACAATCACATCACCGAAATCGACCAGAATCCACTCTGCAGTATCATCGCCCTCGACACCAATAATACTGTGCCCAGCCTTTTTCCCCTCTACGGCAACATTGTTAGCCAGAGATTTGACCTGACGGTTGGAATTACCGCTGGCGACAATCATGGTATCCATCACACCGGTCAGTTCGCGGACGTCCAGTGCGATAATATTTTGCGCTTTAACTTCTTCCAGCGCGGCGATAACAACTTCTTTTAGTGATTGCGTCATAGTAAAAACATTACTCGTATAAATAGTTTTGTTGGATATAGTTGACCACGGCAGCCGGTGTTAAATAGTCGATCGCATCGCCGCGACTTACTTTGTCACGGATCTGGGTCGATGAAATGGCTAGCATACTGGTTTCACAGAAGTACAGTTTACCAGCGCTGGAGCTTTTTAGTTGCTGTAAATCGTCACAGCGGCGCTGGCTGACCCACTCCGCCAAGGCGCCCTGTTGGGGCATGTTGTGGTCGGGCCTTGCCGAAATCACTAGATGGCAGTAGTCGGTAAGCTGCTGCCACTGATGCCAGCTGTCGATGGTGGCCAGCACATCCATGCCAAGGCAGAGATAAAGCGGTGTGTCAGAGGTGATTTCCGCTCTGACCTGACGCAGAGTATCAATGGTGTAACTGGGCCCCTGGCGCTGCAGTTCAATTTCGTCGGCGACTAGACGGGGTTGATTTTCAATCGCGGCCTTAAGCATTTGCAGGCGCTGTTCAGCGGAAACGGTCAATGCTTCGCGGTGCGGTGGCAATGCACAGGGAATCATGCGCAGAGATTCGACATCAAGCTGTTCGGCGAGCTCGACCGCAATCCGCAAGTGGCCATTGTGAATGGGATTAAAGGTGCCGCCAAACAGAGCCACAGACATATTATTGACGGATCTGTCCATCGCCATAGACCACCCACTTCTGGCTGGTTAGCCCTTCGAGACCCACAGGCCCGCGGGCGTGGATCTTGTCGGTGGAGATCCCGATTTCGGCACCGAGGCCGTATTCGAAGCCATCGGCAAAGCGCGTTGATGCGTTGACCATCACCGAGCTGGAGTCGACCTGGCGCATAAAACGTGCCGCACGTTCACTGTCTTCAGTGATAATCGCATCGGTATGGTGCGAGCTATAGTGATTAATATGGGCGATCGCCTCATCCAGCCCTGCGACAATTTTGATTGATAACACCGGCGCCAGATATTCTTCTGCCCAGTCCTGTTCGGTGGCCGGAATTGCGGTATCGATCAACGCACAGGTTTTTTCGCAACCGCGCAACTCCACATCTTTGTCTGCATAGGCCGCAGCTAGTTCAGGCAAAACCTGATCGGCAATGGACTCTGCGACTAACAGCGACTCCATGGCATTGCACACCCCGTAGCGATGGGTTTTGGCGTTGATGGCGATTGCCAGGGCTTTTTGCTTGTCGGCCTGGTCATCAATGTAGACATGACAGTTGCCATCCAGATGTTTGATCACTGGCACACGGGCTTCGCTGCTGATACGTTCAATCAGGCTTTTACCGCCGCGTGGAACAATCACATCAACATAGTCGGTCATGGTAATCAGCTCGCCAACCGCAGCGCGATCGGTGGTGTTGACCACCTGCACCACGGTTTCAGGCAGGCCTACAGCGGCCAGCCCACGGCTGATGCAGGCAGCAATTGCCTGATTTGAGTGAATCGCTTCACTGCCACCGCGCAGAATGGTTGCATTGCCCGACTTCAGGCACAGGCTGGCGGCATCCACTGTCACATTTGGCCGCGACTCGTAAATAATGCCCACCACACCCAGTGGTACGCGCATCTTGCCAAGTTTGATGCCGCTTGGGCGATCTTGCAGTTCGGTGATATCGCCGACAGGGTCAGGCAGGTCGGCGACCTGATGCAGGCCTTCGATCATTGCGGCGATGCGCTCAGGGTTGAGCTCAAGACGATCGAGCAGCGCCGCTTCGAGCCCGTTGTTACGACCATTTTGCATGTCCATGGCATTGGCTCGCAGAAGCTCATCGAGGTTGCTGTTCAGTGCCTTGGCGATGGCCAGCAGTGCGCTGTTTTTTAATGCTGTATCGGCAGCCGCAATCACCCGAGACGCATCCCGAGCCTGACTGCCCACCGTTTGCATGTAGTGTTTTATATCCATAGAGTTTGGTCTGGAGCTTCAATCTAATCTAAAGCCGCTATTATACGTATTGCTTACTAAAAAACCTGACTTTCACAGACTACCGAAGCCACTTAATTTATAGGGTTTACCATTGCAAACTGTTATCTCATTGCTCACTGCTCAAATTGGCTGGTTAGCGCTCACTGGCGCCGGCGTCAGCGCCGAATCTGGCGTACCGACCTATCGCAATCAGCGTGGTGAGTGGCAACGTAAACCACCGGTCACACATCAGGAGTTTGTTGGTAATCATCAAGCAAGACAGAGATTCTGGGCGCGCAATATGGTGGGCTGGCGATTTATGAGCGATGCGCAGCCGAACGCCGCCCATCTGGCCCTGGTTCGCTTAGCGTCGTTGAATAGGGTGTCCCATCTGGTGACGCAAAATGTTGATGGCTTGCATCAACGAGCCGGCAGTCGTGATGTCATCGATCTGCATGGTCGAGTAGACAGTGTGTCCTGTCTGAGTTGCAGGCTTCGATTGCCAAGAGCACCACTGCAGGTTTGGCTAGAGAGGCATAACCCCGGTTTCGCGCGGCTCGCGGGAGTAATTGCCCCAGATGGCGATGCGGATGTCGATGACCTTGATCACTCGACTATGCGGGTCCCAGATTGCGAGCATTGCGGTGGTATTCTCAAGCCTGATGCAGTGTTTTATGGGGACTCAATCCCGCCTGTTCGCGCCGAACAGGCGGAGACAGCCATGCAGGCTGCAACAGGGCTGTTAGTTGTCGGCTCATCGCTTATGACTTACTCAGGCTATCGGTTCTGTCTCTGGGCGCAGGCGCAAGACAAGCCGATAGTTATCATAAATAATGGCAAAACCCGAGGAGATGAGCTGGCCACAGCCAAAGTAGGTGGCTCTTGTTCTGAGGTGCTGGAACAGTGGTTAGCCCATGTTGAACCAGATCGTTTTACAGATGTCGGCTAGCAATCTCCGCCAGCGCTTCAATATGTGCCTGGTTATCATTTAAGCAGGGGATGTAGTGGAAGGTTTCACCACCTGCTTCAATAAAGAGTTCGCGAGCTTCCATATTGATCTCTTCGATAGTCTCGAGGCAGTCTGATGAAAAGCCCGGACAGATGACTGCGACATGTTTCACGCCTTCCTCAGGCAGCGCTTCCATGGTTTTGTCGGTGTAGGGTTGCAACCAGGGCTCGCGACCGAAGCGCGATTGGAAGGTGGTCATGATTTTATTTTCATCGAGCCCCATGCGCTCGCGCACCAAGCGCGTGGTTTGATGGCAGAAGCAGTGGTAGGGATCACCCTTGGCGAGATAGCTCTGTGGCGTACCATGATAGGAAAAAACCAGCTTGTCCGGCTCGCCATATTCGGCAAACTGCTGGCGAATCGTCTCACACAGAGCATCTATATAGGCCTCCGACTGCTGATAGCCGCCAATAAAATGTAGCTCTGGCACCCAGCGGGTTTTACTAAACGTCTGTGCTACCGCATCGAAGGTTGAGCCGGTAGTGGCACCGGAATATTGGGGATAGAGCGGCAGCACGGTAATATTGCGCACATTCTGTGCGGTCAGTTCTGCGATCGCTGACGCCATTGACGGATTGCCGTAACGCATGCCGAGCGCAACCGGCACATCATCGTTAAACTTTTCATCAAGAATCTTTTTCACCCCAGCAGCCTGCGCCTTGCAGTGCACCATGAGTGGCGAACCCCCCTCAGACCAGACGCTGGCGTAGAGTTTCGCCGATCGTCTTGGGCGAATGCGCAAAATAATCAGATTGAGAATCAACCACCAAAGCAAACGTGGCACCTCGACAACCCGCGGATCACTTAAAAACTCTTTCAGGTAACGGCGCAACTCGGCAGTCTTTGGCGCATCCGGCGTACCCAGATTACACAGCAACACACCACTGCGTGGTGAAGGCCCTTTGTGATCGTAGTCGGTTTGGCCCTGATATTTCATTGAATGCTCCTGAAAGTGGTGGTTGCGCGAAAGCTGAGACGATACTGCAACCGTTGCAGATGGACAAATACTATCCGACTGATACGGTCTATGGATGTTAGTGCGACTAGTTACGGCAGAGTCGGGCCAGAGGATTTGCT
>Ga0181557_1000306_pt1 | contig 65421 bp, 39 predicted proteins | sample 011ome_23_FD_148632 | JGI IMG/M metagenome (GOLD analysis project Ga0181557, IMG submission 148632) | Coastal salt marsh microbial communities from the Groves Creek Marsh, Skidaway Island, Georgia - 011506CT metaG (spades assembly) | ecosystem: Environmental > Aquatic > Marine > Intertidal zone... | reverse complement strand
GCATGTTTCCCGAGTGTGCGAGAGAATGCGCGTACAAAGGCGCGGAGATCATGATACGAACCGCGGGTTACACGGCGCCAATCAGAGAGCCGTGGAGGTACACCAACCGTTCCAACGCTTTTTGCAACCTGATGGCGACAGTCAACGTGTGCATGTGCGGCTCTGACGGCACGTTCGACAGCATGGGCGAGGGGATGATAGTCAACTACGACGGCGAGGTTTTAGCGCACGGCACAACGGGTCGACCGAACGAGATTATCACGGCGGAGATACGTCCGGATCTCGTCAGAGAGGCTCGGGCGACGTGGGGGGTTGAGAATAACCCGTATCAACTGGGACACAGAGGTTACGTCGCTGTCTCGGGGGGAGCGAGAGACTGTCCGTACACGTTCATGACAGACATGGTCGCCGGAAAATACGAGGTGCCGTGGGCGGAGACGGTGGTGGAGAAGGACGGGAAGTCGTGCGGGTTCGCCGCGCCGACGAGGACGTACAAGGGCGAGGAGACCCCGCCGGATATTCCCAAGTGAACCGAGTTGTATATAAGCATTTTTTCTTGTTGTTCATACTGATCCCCTTCTTCTTTTTTTTCTTCTTCTTCTTCTTCAGATTTTCCCCTCTCATCACTTCAAACACACACACACACACACACTACTGCTACTCAATCTTTAGCCACGCGCGTACCCGCTCTGACTGCTCACTCACGAGTGCAGTACCAGGGAGTGCCGAAGAAAAGATGCTTGCTTCGTTGTTGTTGGACTAGAGTGTTGGATTTACAAAATTCAAAAGCAGAAGAAGAAGAAGTGTTTGTTTATTCAACAAAATGTTGCCGCTCGACTGCGACAAACACGTGAAAGCAAAGCTTGAAACCAGAGGCGTTCGCTCCGCAGAAGAAGCTTTGAAAAAGAGCGAATTAGATGTGATCGAATTAATCGACGTCTCGCTCGAAAAAGCGAGCAAAGCTTTGCGTCAGATTGCAAAAGGAGCGTGTCCAGAACCAATTAATGCCTTCCAGATGAAAGAAAAGAGCGCTGGACAGAAAGGGGGAAATTTTATTAAAACGGGCGTGAAAACGCTCGATGAAGCGCTATTGGGAGGAGTACCGGTTGGCACGATTACAGAATTTGTCGCTCCAGCGGGGAGCGGGAAAACGCAAATGTGTTTAGGCTTGGTCGCGCAGACGTGTGCGCCGAAAAATTTTGGCGGTTTAGACGCTTCCGTCGTGTTTGTCGATACGGAACAGACATTTAGCTCCAATCGATTAGCGGAAATCGCAAAGAAGCGATTTCCAGAAATCTACGACAAAGACTATTATAAGGATGGAAATAATAACGATAGCGTTTCGAATTTCGGAGGAATGGATAAAGATGCGGAAATGCGATTGGAGAAGCTACTCGCGGAGAAGGTATTCGTTGTCACCCCGCAGTCTCTTCAAGAACTTAAAGTCAGAATTGAAAATTTGAAACCAGCATTGACACAGTCTGATGCGAAGCTCATCGTGATTGATTCTGTGGCTAGACTCGCGCGAGCAGAGGGTGGGATCGGAGCCGGCTCGTCGAGCAGTGAAAGCCTGGTAAAACGACAAAATATTTTGAGCTCAATCGCTGCGGCTTTGAAACGACACGCGGAACAACTCAATGTCGCTGTCGTGGTTACGAATCAAGTGACCACGAACACGAATATAAATTCAAATTATCACAACAGCAACGACCCGGCGAAAGCTAATATGGTTTCACGAGATAGTCAGGTCGCTGCTGCTTTAGGTACGAAGTGGGCCCACTGCGTCAATGTGCGCATAAGTATGAGCGGCGCAATCGACGGGAAAGCGGACGGGAAGAGGGAGATGAGGGTAGTCAAAAGTCCACGAACGGCTCTGAGTCGATTTTTGTATCGCATAACTGCATCTGGGTGTGCATCAATTGACATAGACTAGCATTTTGTAAAATATACACATACACGCCCCACAAAGTAAAGCCGACGAGTTACCTAACAATCTTTTAAGCACCACGTCGTCGCCAAAACTTCCACCATCTCTCCTCGCCTCTACCGTCTACGTTTTCGTTCAATTCTCTTTCCATTCTTTCTATGACTTTCATCGTCACGTCGTCTTCCCTTTTCTTCCCTACGCTTTGTTTCAACTTTTCATACTCTTGTCTTTTCTCTTGGTGTGAGCTCTGCAGCCCATTTTCAACCATCCATTTATTGCTCTCTTCCATCATGTACCCAATGGGCAAGCACACGCCGCTCCCGAATACAACGCCGTAGAGCAAACCTTTCGCTCGACTTCCTGGAATTGCTAAGCCAGTCAAGCCACTCGTTAAGCCACCGGCGAAGACGTAGTTCAAATAATCGTCGATATCTCGAGTGGCTTTGGAATACAAGCGAACGGCGGTGAAACAACTCGCAAAAGATCCTATTCGAACGCCGTGCATGGTGATGCCTCGTATCATTCGCTCCACTCTGTGCTTGGAATTCAACAACGGGGTTGCCGTTGCTGAGGAAGAAGATGTCGTTTTGTTCATATTATTATTGCTACTACTACTACTACTGCTACTATTGCTGCTACTACTTTTAACTGCTTGTTGTTGTTCTGACGAAGTCGTGGGTGAGTTGACGTACGCGCCGTATGCCATTCCGAACAGCATTCCGTACGCTGTGCCCTGAGCCCATTCTTTTAGCTCAGGAGGAGGAGGAGGAGGATCCTCGTTCGGAGGTACGTATCTGAACCATTCCGACGACATGTGTGGTAATAATAATATACAAATAATAATAACGCAGAGAGCGTGGATTTGGTCCACTTGGAAGAGGGGGAAAAACGGAAAAACGGAAAAACGGAAAACCGAACTACTTTGATTGACATAGCTTTTTAGCTAAGTAGGTATAGTACTCATCGAGTGCGATGGAATGAACGCTTTCAGGTATATGGAATGACCGGCATTATATATTAAAATCTAAAGAGAGTAGACGAGGGGGAAGACTTCTCTTCTTCGCTGTCATTGCTGTCGCGAAAGTTAAATCTGCGCAAGGTGAACGATCCCGGAGTTCTCTTGAACCCGCCGGCGACCGTTTCCGTGGCATCGACATCAACTTCGTCGCTCGTGAAGATGAATCTTCGAAGTTCAAACTCACCCGTGCGTTTAAAAGCGGTGGCTGGAACGGATACTCTTCGTTTTGAAGGAGAATCGAACGCGAATTTACGCAAAGTAAACTGACCCGGAGTTCGCTCAAAGGCACCTTTTCGAGCGGTGAAATCTTCTGTGCTGGAAACATTCTCCGCGGAGACGATCTTTCTATTCATGGTGAAATCTCCCGCCGGCGCTCTTTGGAAAGATTTCTTCTTTCCTTGTTCTTGTTTGTCTTCTTCGACTTCGCAATACTCTTGTTCGACGCAGTTCTCGACCCATAATTTGTCAGTTTCCGCTTTGGAGAGTGTTTTTCCTTGTTGTTCTTTTTCACCTCCTTCCTCGACTTCGCAATACTCTTGTTCGATGCAGTTCTCGACCCATAATTTGTCAGTTTCTGCTTTGGTCATCGACGGTTGCTTCGATACGTCTTGCGTGGTGGGTTCATTCTTTTTCGTTTTCAATTGAAAGTCTGCGACTTGAGACTTGACTGAAAGGTTGTTCTTCTCCTTGATCAACTCGACAAACTCCTTGTTCTCGGTCATCTCCGCCATCGCGGCTTCTACTTCTCTCAATAACTTTCGTAAATCGTCTCTCTCCGTCGTCATTTCTTTCAAGGCTTGTTGCAATATTGGTACAGTGTCGCTTTTTACTTTTGCATCTTCTAATTCTCCTTTCAATCGATCCATCTCTTCGTCCGTCTCCTCGACGTCCACCATATCCGCCATGCGAGTCTCCAGTCTTCGGATCTCCGCCTTCAGTTGTTTCGCCTCTCTCTCTGCGCTTTCCATTTTCCCTTGCAGCTCCATGGATTGCATAGAACTCTCTCTTTTCAAGTTCTCCAAGTGTATTTCGGCTTTGATGAGTTTCTCTCCGTTTTCCAGAGCTTCTTTTTTCGCGGTTTCTTTTTCTTTTTCCAAACTCATCATCTCTTGAACTTTTTCTCTCAACGACTTTGTCTCCTCCAACTCCTTCTTCAACTGATCGAGTTCTTTCTCTCTCTCTCGTTTTAAGTTCTTGACTAATTCGTCGACTTCTTTAGGCGTGTACGAGTCCGCGAGTTCAATCTCCAATCCTCTCACGATCGATAACAATCGATCTCTCTCTTTGACTTTAGACTCCAATCGAGCGACTTTCCCGTTCGCCTCGTCTAAAGAGAGCTGTACCTTTGAGGACACGTCCAAAGCCTCGGAAACGGCATCGAGCATATCCTTCAACCGCTCAAACTTTTCTTTATTATTATTATTATTATTGGAAAAAGAAGAGGAAGAAGCGTTGGCGACGATGCACGATCGTCTTCTCGTCTGCGTTTTGGAAGCCTGATGGGAAGAAGAAGAAGAAGAAGGTTTTTGTTGTAGTCGTTGTACCCCCTGCTGCTGTCCGTTGTTGTCATCAAAAAAAGATGATGAATTCTTCGATACCCCTTTTGTTGTTGATGATGACGCGGCTACGACCACTTTGGTTCTTCTGCTGCTTCTCTTAATAGTGCTGTTGTTGTTAAAAGAAGAGAAGAAGATGTCGCTCGTCGCGCGAGCGTTGTTGGTCGTCGTCGCGCACGATGAAAACGCGCTCATTTTTCTTCTTTTTATGAAGAGAAAGAAGAGGGGGAAATAAATGAAGAAGAAGAAGAAGAACAACAACAACAACAACAACAACAAAAACTGCTGCAAGAGGTCTCATCAAAAAACCTAAAAACGCAACAAACTTTCCTTCTCTGACTGATGGTTTCGGTTTCTCCTGTTCGGTGCTCAAAAAATTTGAAACAAAGCAGTTCAAACTCCACACAAGAAACAAAGAAGTTCTTTGCTGCTCGCGAAAGAGAAAGAGAGAGAACGCGAGTATTCAATCATCATGTCTTCTTCACCAAAATCATCATCTGATGTTGTTCGCGTCGTTGATGCCGCCAACGCGCCCACGTTTGAGTTCGGACACTCCGCCGGCATCACCGTCGCGAAAGTCGTTCTCTCTCCTTCAAATTTCAAAAATGATACGAACACTCCTCTTTCTTCTTCTTCTTCTTCTTCTGTGCACGTGGCGACGTGCGGGAACGATGGGTACGTGGTCGTTCGCGACTTGAGTACCAAGGAAACTATCGCGCAGCTCTCTTCTTCTTCTTCTAAAGAGAAGAAATCGACGGAAGAAGAAGAAGAAGAAGAACAGAAACCCATCAACGCGGTGGCGACGTTCCAGGACAAATATATCGCCATCGCGTCGGACGATCACTCGGTGAAACTCTTCACGAAAGAAGAAGGAGGAGAAGAAGGGGAAAAGAAGAAGTGGCAGTTTAAGAAGAACATCACGAGATTTGCTCTGCCGGCAAAGTGCGTCGCATTTTCCTCGGACGGTAAATGGATCGCCTGCGGGGGAGAGGACACCATGATTAAAGTCATCGACGTGGAAACGAGTGAAATCAAATTTTCGTTAAAAATACCTTCCAAAGGGATTAAAAGTTTGCAATTCAACGGCGAGAATAAATCGATTTTAGTCGCCTCAGACGTGGATGGGGTGATGACCGTGTGGACGTTACAACCAGATAACTCGGATAAGACGGATAAAAACGATTACGACGAGCCTGGAGACGTGAAGTTGCGAGCGACGGTGTGTCCGGTGACGGATATCGACGCCGCGGAGAGCATGAATACGGTTTCGGTAAGATTTGATGGGAAAGTTGTCGCAGTCCCGGGGCGCGAGAACAACATAGAGTTTTTCAATTTGGAAACGTTCAAAGAGATAGACGAGAGGAAGAATCTGCAGTGCTCAGATTTGGAACACGGCAACAAGGAAAACTTTTCGGTGGTGAGCTTTTCACCAAACGGGAAGTTTTGCTTCGCCGCCTCAAAGGACAAAAAGTGCATCGTTTGGAACGTGAAAAAGAACAAGCCAATCGTCGTGCTTAATGTTAGCGATACGAACGTGTGTTCCATGGACTGGATCGAAGGTGAAAATGCTGTCGTGATGACAAACGCAGATGGGGAATGGGCGAAGTGGGAAAACGTTCTATCATCCAGCGAACTTATCGCCGAGGGCGGTTCAAAGACGAACCCATTTTTCCAAGCCACGAGCGCGGACGAGTTGAGATTCTTTTCTAATGAAGAAGATTCCAAGTTTGCAACGAAAGATGCGATGCTCGACGGCGAGTTGGACGACGATGATGACATGGAAGACGATGATGGATTTGTGGAAGAAGATGAAGAAGACGAGAAAGAAAACCGCAAAAGAGAACTTGGGCGGCCTAGCGCTACGGCGCACGTCTCTGCGCCGGTTATCGTTGCGAAAGGACCGAAACCGCAAGGCTCTTTCCAAGTAAACTCGACTAAAGTGAATCCGGATACCGTTGGTGTTCAAAAGCGCAGATTTCTTTGTTACAACACTCTTGGAAGCGTCGTAGCAACCGAAGATACAAATTCTGGTTTGAAAAATGTCGAGATGTCTTTTCACGATACTTCCAGAGGTGGGCGCATGCCTACAATTACCGACGACGTAGGATACGATCTCGGCGTGTGTGGGGAAACCGGTGTTTTATTAGCTGCGAAATCGCAAATTTTCTTCAAACCGTACGAGTCATGGACAAAAGACTCAGAATGGACCTTGGAAATGCCGGAAGATGAAAGACCGACGAGTATTGCGTGTGGCGATGATTTCGTCGCGGTCGCTACTTCACAGAATATGCTTCGAATCTTTACCTCCTACGGCGCACAGAAGGAAGTTCTCAACTTTGAAGGTCCGATTGTTACGCTCGCGGCTGCTAACGATTCCTTAGCGGTGTGTTACCGAGAGCATTTTTCCGAGTGCAAGTTGAAGTTCAAAGTTTATGATGTCGAGAAGCGAATAGAAAAGTACGCAGGAAACGTACCTCTTTCTTGTCCGGACTCGGAAGAGGCCGATAAATCCCAAGAGAATATCGTTCGCTTAACGTGGATGGGCTTTGTCGAAAATTCGAGCGAAAGCGCGCTCGCGATCTGCGACTCTACTGGCATCTGCAGAATTTACTCCAAACAAACGTTCAGTGGATCTTGGGTCCCTTGCTTCGATTCGAAAAAAGCCAGAGATTCTGATTTAGAGAAGCATTGGATCGTGAGTTTATCGAATAAAGAGTGTAAAACTGTCGTCTGTAAATCTGCGGAATACGGTCCCTCGGTGAATCCGAAACCAGTTTTGAGCATTTTACCACTCTCTGTTCCGGCATTACAGTTGGAAGGATCGAGTTTTGACATCGAGGAGAAGGGGTTGACTGCAAAGTTGGCACTCAATGTGTGCAACGCCGCTGCTTCAGAGAAGCTCAGCAACGCGAATGCCAAGCGAGCGCGAGACAGAGAGCTCGCGGAAGCCAAGGCAACTTTTGACAAGGCGATGATGAAATGCCTGGTAGAAGCCGTGAAGGCTGATAGATTGGCACGAGCTGGAGATATTGCCGTCACTTTTGAGCGTCCGGCAATGGTAGATGCCGCAGCAAAGTTTGCCAAAGCCATGAAGAAATCCAACTTGGCCGAACGAATTCTCATGCTCGCGGAGGACGAAGACGACGAGGAAGATTCCTCAGACGATGAGGACGACGAGGATTCCTCGGACGAGGACGATGAAAAAGACGATGGGGAGAAAGTTAAGGACGATTTCGAGGCGGCAGCCAAAACTCCAGCTCCAAAACCTTCGTCTGTTGCGAAACAACAAAAAGTGCAAAAAGAAAACGTCGCAGTGGGATCCTCTGGGAAGAAGAGAGACTCATCAAAGTCAACGCCGTCTACTTTGAAGAAGAAAGCGCGCACGTCGGCTGGAGGGGATAAGAATCCGTTCGCTCGCAAGTAAACGATAACGAGAACAACGATGCGAAGAGCAAGAGAGCATTATTTGTGTAAAGTTACGCGTGCTGCTTTGAAGCGTTTATATATGTAGAAAACAACAACTTCTTCGTGTGTTTCGTTCAGTTATATAATAAAACAATAAAAGTAATTTTAGATGATAAGTGTATGATGAACCATTTATTCGTCCTCGTCCTCGTCCTTCTTCTTAAGCGTTGGCATGACCGTCTTCTTATCTTCGTCGTATTTGTTGTCCAAATACGCTTCGATGGCGATCCAGTAACCGGCGGTTAAAATAAGAAACTGCCACACCTCGATATCTCCGAAAACAGGATCGGTTATCGATATCGCCATCGCGGCTGAAGGCGTGAGCAAACCAACGAGCGAGGCTCCCAATCCAGACGCAAACAACACTTTATTACTGTTGCCGTTGGTATTGTTCGTAATGCTGCTATTCTTCGTATTCTTGGCTACTTCTTTTGACGACGCTGGGTGGTGTTCTTTTTCTCTTCTTCCATATCTGTTCGTGATGGTGAATTTTTGATATCCTCTCGTCCTCGTCGACGAAGACGGAGAAGAAGAAGAAGAAGAAGAGGACGGTCGTCGCGCGGCGGCAACGGCGTTCATCGTGGACGATGATGAAGTAGACGATGATGTGAGCATAGCGTTCATTCTGTAAGTAGTGAGTATTTTTATTACGATGATAAACGTTTAAAGAGGAATGAGGTTCTTCGTCCCCGCTCGAGATTTTTTGTCTGTTCTGATGACTCGTGATGAAATCTTTCAAAAAGTCGGTTCACAAGCAGCCTCTTCCATGACTTCTTCGTTGTCTGATTTTCTCCTCCTCCCTTTTGTTTGTTTTTTTTTGTCAGCTTGTTGTTGTTCGGGCAAAACTCATCATCACGTCACAAAACTATTTGTCATCATCACCTTCAAGCAGCACGCACCAAAAGAAGACAAAGAAGACTCTCTGGCTTGTCGTCGTCGTCTGTGGTGCTTCTTTCTGTCCTGTCTCTTCCTGCTTCTCCGCTCTGATACTAAAATATTAATTTACTAATAATAACAATATAATAATAAGAGAGTTAAGATACTTTTACCCGCAGTTGATTTTTGTGCTTCGTTTGCGGCTGAAACACATTTTTTACGGGAAGAAGAAGGAAAGCAAGGAAGAGAGTCAACGAACGATTCGATTTGAATCACTGGTTTAGGAGGAACCTTCTTGTGTACTTCATCGTTTAAGTAAGACCCGTTCGTGTTCCTGTTTCATCGAGGAATCCCCGAGAAGAAAGAGAACGAGAGAACAAGAGAGAAAATTCGAGAAGAAGACCTCGTTTTTCCTGTTGAAGAAGAAGAGAGAGAACGCGAGGCGAGCGAGTACGGATACTTTTGTCGAACGTCTCCACCTAAATTAAACGAAAAGGCTATACCAGCACAGATATATATATATATATAAGCAGAAAGAATACTGCATATATATGCCCTCAGCAGAAGACGATTTCTTGGTGAGAGGTTCTTCGGGCATGTTGCAACAGAAAAGGTCGTCGCGGAACATGATCGCGAGTCCACACCGCAAAGACGGCATCATCGGTGCCTCTTCAGGAGAGACTTCGAGTAGTAACGGAAAAGAGGTCTCCGTGGAAACCATTTTAGACGACTTGGTAAATCTGGTGAGCTCGTTAGAAAACGTATCGAAAGGGTTAAAGTACATGGGTGACGAAGCTTCGGTTGAGGTGAAAAAACTCACGGCCGAAGCCGATAAACTGACGATTTTATTAGATGATATGCTCGATTATCCCGGAGCGCAAGCGGTGATCGTAGGTACAAAGATTCCAACAGAAATAGCGAAAGGAATCAAAGGTGTCTCGAAGAGCTTGAAGCAGTACGAGAGAAACGTGAACGACCAGCTTAAAAAGTTTGAAACGGAACTCAAGAACGAAGCCAAGGAGAGAAGAGAGAGAAATAGCAACATTAGCACGAATAACGGAATGTCAACACCAGTAAAAAATGGAAACGGTGACGGCAAAAAAAACAACGACGACTTACGAACTCCGTCTCCGATGACGAAGAAGAAGGACAACGGTAAAGATGATACTAATAATCTAGATGAATCGGCGAGTTCATCCAACGGAGGCATGGGCTTCCTGAGCGGTTTGTTCTCTCCGAGCAGTTCCAATCTCAATCACAATAAAGAGGGCAAGAACGACGCGGATGCTGGAAGCAACAAGAGTTTCGCCAGTTATCACATCACATACGTCTTGGAAACTCTATCGACCAAAGCAGGCGTGTTGAGATGGAACGAAACCGAGGCGAGCGCGGAGCAAAGAATCCAGGAATCGAAACTCGCAGAAGCGGGAGAATTGAGGGACGAAAAGCCTGGAGGATGTTTCGGAGGATGCTTTGGAAAGAAGAGACCGATACCGAATCCTAAACAACCACCGTCTTCTCAACGAAGTAGTAGCAAACATAATAGCAATAGTATTCGCGGGAACAACAGTTCTCGAAAATGATTTATATGTAAGTTAATTAAATTAGGCAGCCAAATCAAAGTACAAAAAACGCGTAAAAATTTCTTCCTAAACAAATGAAGTACTTGCTCAAAGTATTTGTGAAGTTCCCGAATTTTATTTAGTTATTGTTTCCATTTTGAAATTGTACACATTAGAAGTAAGATGTAAATAATTCAATAAATAATTCAATAAATTAAAACTCACTTTCCCGAGATCTACGACATATCAGTAATGGGCTACTGTTTTTTATCTTTTCATCCTTATTCACTTTAATATTATAATTTATGTTCAATTTGGGGATGAACTATACATTCATGATCAAAATGAATGAAAAATTCTAAAACTTTTATTATTTATTTTGCTATTATTCCGTAAATTTTAATTATTCTCGCGTATGACTCGGTATTTCCCAAACATAATTTCGTAAATATAAATAATTAATATGATTGTGTATGAATATGTATAAAAAGTGTGAAAAACTTATCAATATGATGGGGAAAAGTGAAAGAATATATTTTTTAATTTTTTAATTTTTGTCAGGTCACCAACTAATACGTCACAATAAGAAAAAAAGCCGTACATATTCTGAGCGAGAATGAACGCTCGTCTTCTCCCCAACGCGCCAACTGCGCGATTGACGTCTCTATCTTTACCCTCTTCTTCTTCTCCTTCCTCCTCGTCGGCGTCTTCTTCTTTGTCGTCGAGACATTTTCATACGAATGGATTTCTTTCTCGAGATTCTCGAGCGAGACGACGACAACAACATCAACAAAGAAATTATCGTTTAAACAACAAACGCGTCTCCTACGCCTCCGACAACTACGTCAAAAATGTCGCTTCGGTTGAAACGCGAGTTCCACTCAAGATCTGCTGGCAATTGTGGCAAGATCGAACCAGGATTCCGAATTGGATGCCTTGGATAGCAAAAGTGGAATACGACGACATAGACAAGACGAAAACCAAGTGGATTTTAGAGACCGAACAGTTTGGTCAAAAACTTCAATTTTCTTGGACGGCGAAAGACTTGGAACCGGTGGAATACGAGCGAATAGCCTGGAAGTCCGAGGACGGTTTAAGAAATAGAGGATCCGTCACGTTCAAAGACGTTGGAAACAATAGCACGAAGATAGAAATGATGATCGAATACGAGGTTCCTGCGGTATTGAAACCAGTCGGAGAACTCGTCAGCCCGCTCGTCGGCTCCATCATAGGAAAAGACTTGGAACGATTCGACGAGTTTGCGCGCAAAGTCGAGAAGCAGTTGTTGAAAAAGTAATCGAGCGATTCCTACCACTTCTACTACTTCTACTACTACATCTACTACATGTAATGCTAACTTCTATCTAACTCTCTAATGCAACGCTATTTTATCTTGAACTAAACTATCGATTTTAAATCTATTTCTGCGACTTTGACGCCTTGATCGAGACTCGTCAAGCCTTTCCTTTTCCCCAAGTAAAAGCGAGTGTACGCCACTAAAACGCTCGAGGCGTCTTTCTGCGCCATGTAAGGGTAATGAATTCGTGGCGCTTCGTAGCCAATCTCATCTTCCAACCTCGCAATCGTTTCCCACTCGTTTCCATCGCCATCTCTAGATATTGCCACGTGTAAATGCGTTCTACACGCTCGGCACTTCGTGGCGCCTCTTCGCGACCGATATTGATTTTTCATGTTGTTGAACGCAAGCAATAACTCCCCGTTTGGCTCTAACCGCATTAAGAACACCTTCGAATTCGGGTTCGGAACTGGCATTGGTTCGGGTTCTGTCCATGATTTTCCTTCGTCTTTAGAGTACGATTTATACAAACATCCCACGCGAGTTCGAAAGACTTGGATGATCCTTCCGTCGTTCAACTCGGCAATCGAACCTTCAATCAAGCTCGTGTTCGATTGCGTGATTTGACCTCTCGGTTGCCACGTTTTCCCACGATTTTCGGAAACCAAAACACCTGAAAATGGTTGCGCTCCAGTCATGCATCTCGATCGTTTATTCCATCGACAATCTGGTCCGCTGGAACCTTTGAATTCTGGTTTGCGAGTACACGTTCCGTCTTCGATGGCGTTTTGTTGTTCTCTCCAATACGGAAGTACCCAGTGTCCAGTCTTCTTCATAACAATCAGCGAGTTCGCGATAACTTTCGGTATCCCTCCTCCTTCATCTTGAGACAAAATCGTCACCGCTTTCGTCCATTTGTTCTCAGCTGGGTCTCCGATGGATTTTATGTATTTAATATCTCCTCCCGGTACCCACAACGACTTCGGCGTGTGATGGCACATCTCCGCGTGCGAGTCGACTTCGCAAACTTCACCTTTTGGGCACTGTGGAGGTTTACACGGAATCGCTTTCTTGCACCCAGTAGATTCAGAGTAAAACACGTACACTTGATTGTTATCTATGTGTACGACTGGACTCCAAACCGCAGCGTCGTTATATATCGGCAACTTCACCGGCGGCGTCCATCGTTTTCCCTCTAAATCCTTCGATTGCGTGTACTCGATGTGCTGGTCTTGTAATCCCTCCGTCGCTAACTTATACTCGTAATACGTGGCATCTCCACCATCACCACCACCGTTACCATCGTCTCCTCCTCCTCCATCGCTACCACCAACATCTTTCTTTGCCGCCGGTGCTGCCTGATAAAGTAAAATCATCCGCTCGTCTTTCATCTTTGCAATCGTCGCCATGTGCGCGTATCTTAAATCTTCGTCGAACCGTTTCACGTACGTGCTGTGTTTAATAATCATCTCGTTCTTCTCGTCTCTCGAATCCACTGAACTTCCACCACCCCCACCACTATCGAACACTTGTTTACTCAGCGTCGTCTGCGAAGGTAACTCTGATTCGCATTTATCTAAATGTCTGCACTCCGGGTGCAACGCGAAAAACAGTCTCGTTTCTCTCCACGACGCAATCTCAAACTGAAACTTACACGACGAGCTCGCGCCTCCCAAGGAGGACTGCAATCCCAGAAACTGTAAATCTAACGGGTCCGCCGAAACCGAGGATTGACTCTCTTCTTCTAAAAAGATTTCCTCCAGAGCGCGCAAGTTTTCTTCGTTTTCTTTGTTGTTGTCTTTGTTGTTGTTGTTCTTTGACGAGAAAAATAATCCGTCACCATTCGTATCGATTTTCTTCTCTTGAATGTTAAAACCATCACCGTTACCACGACTCCTACTTTTAAAGGAGGAGGAAGATGCAGAGGAGGAGTTAAAAAAAGAGGCGAGAAAGAAGTAGACGAAGACCAAAAACAGAAGGACGACGACGAATTCTCTCTTTTTCTTCATCTTCGTAAGTAAAGTCTTTCGAGATGTGAGTTGTGAGTACACACAACATTGAGGAGAATTTTATTCATTTTTTCTCTTCTGCAAAAAAAAGGGCAGACAAAAACAACTTCACAACAAACACATCAACAGAAGAAAAGAGGAAAGAAATTTTAAGAAGAATGTTGGTGGTGTTGAAACCAATAAAGTGCGAGTTGGAAATAGCCAAAGGGGTTCGGGCGAAAGGGGAAGCTTCGGTGACCGAACGAGACGTCGTTTTCAACGCCGCCGAGAAGAGCAGCGATGATGAGAGCTCTTCGTTTAAAGGCGCGAAAATTATTTCCATAGAATCCGTGACGAACCAACAAAAATCAAAAGCGAAGAAAGGAGCGGACTATTTCGCTCTGAGAGTGAGTCACGACAGTTCGGGAGGAGGAGGGGGAGGAGGAGGAGGAGGAGGAGCGATTGTCCTTCGATTTGAGACCGAAAAGGACAGAGATGACATCTCAAAGGCGATTAAAGAGCAAAAGACGAAAATAGACGTGGAGAAAGCGTCGATGCCGTCGAGAGTGGAACAAGAGGCGAGAAGACAACTGTTGGAGACGAACCCAGATTTGAAAGAACTTTTCGACGCGACGGTTGGCCAAGGCATAATATCGGAGGCGGAATTCTGGGATGCGCGACGAAAAAAGCTATCCTCGATCGCTTCGCACCTAGGATTAACGCAAAAGACGGGATTAAAGAGCGAGATGGATGCGGACGATATCGGCGCGAGGGACGGCGCTTCGGTAGAGAGAGATAAAATACGAGCCACGTTAACTTCGGAAAAAATGCACCGAATCTTTGCCGAACGTCCGGGAGTTAGAAAAGCATTCATAGATAACTGCGTGAAACGTAAGGAGTTGACAGAGAGGGAGTTTTGGCACCGGTTTTTAAAGTCAGAGTACATGAAGAAGATGCGAGACGGTGGCGAGGCGCAATCCGAAGCCGAAAAGAACGATTTGATTTTGTTCTCCAGACGTTTAGAAGACGAGGCGGGGAAAAGGAAACAAGTCGAGTCCGTGAGTGAGTTTGTAAACTTACAGGCGGATAAGGACGATACGCTCGTCACCGGGCAATCCGCGTACGGCGTTTTCGATCGTTACCAAGGAACGAAGGAACAAGTCAAGAAAAAAGTTGGGAAAGGCGCGGCTGGAGGTCAAGCGACTACTTTTGTCGGCGACGATGACTCGCTCTCGAAGATGGACATCGCGAGAGACTTAAATAGACACGGTGAAGTCGTGCTTCGAGGGAGACCGAAAGGCGACGATTCAGTCGCAACGAATGCGACAACCGCAGCGATGATTGCAGAAAAGGAAGACAAAGACGCGTTGGAAGACCGATTGAAAAAGATTTCGATGGCGAGTAAACGACTCAAAGATGGTGATGCGGATAGAGATGGAGATGATAACGTCAGCGATGACGACGCAGAAGAGCTTCGATTGGAAGATTTGAATCGAGAGGAGGAAGAACCGAAAAAAATGGAACTCGCAGTGGCTGATGCTTCGGCGTATTTCCGCAAGAAAAAATCTACAGAAACGACAGTTGCAAAGAAATCAACGACAAAGTCAAAGCAGGATAAAACGAAAAGGAAACGAGACGAAGCGGAAATAGAAGCAAAATCATTTGCACAAGCTATTGAGTTAGCGCGTTCTTTTGGTAAAGAAGAAAACGAAGTGAAAGATGAAGAACTGGATGGATTGGCCGCTTTGAAAACATTGGAGTCTATCACGCAGTCGCTCTGGCGCCACGAGAGCGAAACAACCTCGCACATTTCTTCTTTCGATTCATTCTCTTCCTTAGAGAAGACTGAAGACGGCGACAATCGCCAGCGCTTACTTTCGGAGAGCGAAGCGCTCGCGTTGAAGAAAATTGCCGCGAAAGTCGAAGAATATTTGATTCACTTTTGGCGAAAAGCGCCGTTCGTTACCGCCACCGCGTGGGAGTCTGCGAGCAAACTCAACGATGCGTTGGGCGAACTTTACGATGCAATTTCGAATTTAAAATCAGCGTTATCGGGAGAAAAGCGCAACGAGGCTTCTCGAAGAGTTCGTTCAATTTTAAGATCGATGGACGCTGCGTTTGCGTATTACGACGAGGAGAAGGAAATCCGAAAGGCCAGTTACGACGCTTTCTTGAAGGCTCGACAGCAATCCGAAGCTACCGCGGCTGGTGGCGCTAAATAATAGAATAGAAAATTAGTTTTAAGTAGCACAGAAAGAGCTTAGCAATGTAGAACTGTTGCAATCAGAAATGATTTATTAAACCGCATCGTAAAGCGCAAGTTTTTTAGGAGTTTAGAATTAGAATTTTTTCCTAAACATCAAGACACACAGAAACACTTCCCTCAAATTTCTCAAGCAACCACCACCCTATTCATATTATTAGTACCAAAGCAGGGAAGATTGAAAATGTTCCGTCGCGGCGCGAATCGAGCTTCTCTTGACGCGCTCTGTGAGCTGTTCTCGCGGTTTCCCGCGAACGCGACGTCCATTCCTAAATCTTCTTCCATTGCCTCGACTTCATCGTCGCCGATGAGGACGATGATGAAGTCGATGGTGACGGTGATGCAGCAACAACATCAACACAAAAGAAGAATCAGCTCTTGGCTTTTTACGCCTTCTTCTTCGTCGGTCGCGACTTCTTTTAGCCCCGATAATAAAAGAGAACGAGACACCTTCTCTCGCGGACGCTGTTGTTATTATTCGACGAAAACGAAGAGAACGTGGACGAAACGAAGAAGCCTTTCAGCCGCGAAGAACAAGAAACTGCCTCCGCCGTTTAGTGAGACGACCACGTATAAAATACGAAAACCAAAGAAAGGAGAAGAGCTAGCTCGAGAACCGTTCTTCGCGAATGTGATCGTCGAACGACTCCCAGTGGTTGAATCCTTACCAGAAGAGTGGGAAAAAGAGTACGAAGACTGGTCCAGAGAATACAACGAACAGTTTCAGAAAATTATGCCGGACGAACTGATCGCGGCGAAAGTGCCCGTGGAGAGTACCGAAGGCGAAGAAGGCGAAGCGGGAACGCTAGAGCAGTTTCAACCGGCGAGCGTTGAGACGAACGAGGAAGACAATGTGAAAACCACGAATAGAAAATTGCGCGAGTTTTTGTTTCTAGTCGTCAAGGAGAAAGGAAAAGAGACGTGGGGGTTCCCGCGAGCTGAGAGAAAAGACGATTGGACGATGCGCTTAACCGCGGAGAATGCGGTTGAAAAGGCGTTCAAGAATGCGAAAATGTTTAAAGGATTCGTCGGTAAAAAGAAATCAAGTGATAGTAGTGATAGTAGTAATGGTGACGAGGAAGAGGAAGACTTTAGCGAGTATAGCGAGGGAGGAGGTTTAGAATACCAGATGGTTGGGAACTGTCCCATGGCGCACTATGCGCTTGAAGACGGCACAAACTTTTATCATCGGGCGACCTATTTAGATGGAGAAGTCGCGTTATCGTCCAGCGTGGACGATTTCGCGTGGGTCACGAAGGAGGAAATGAAGTCGTACATCTCGGATGAGAGCGAATACGCGCTCTTTTTACGCATGGTTTAGAAGAAATATTTTTTTACCGCTATTATTTAGAACGAACAAAAGACTTCGAAAAACTACATCAAGGCTGAAAACTAACTTTTCTTTTTCCTCCTCGATTTCGGGGTTTACACTTTACACTCTTTCACTAAAACTCTTTTTCTACGTACAGGAACTACTATTATTACAAAGTTATTATTAAACGTTCGTATCTGGTGGCGTCCATTGGGTCTTCCCTAACTTTGCGTTATGATAATACGGGCGTCCTAAGTTATCGTAATACACCAACCACCCGTCTTTCTTTTTAGTCGTATTTTTGTTCTTCCCTTCTTCTTCTTCTTCTTTCGTTTGTTTCGCTCGCATTTTCTCGTCCAACTTTTTCGCCTCTACTTCCTCCTCTTCGCTCTCGCTCACGTCCTCGCCTCGATTTCTCTTCTCTCTTTTATCGATTTTCTTTCGCATCTTCGCTGCGTACGCTTTTGCCTCTCTCGCGATCTGGTTGTAATCCGGTTCTTCTCTTCTCTTCGCGTACTCAAACTGTTCGAATTGAAACATTTCTTTCGGCCATTTTCTGGACCAATCGACGTTGCCGTTCACGCAGTTCATGGCTTGGTGGCCTTCGATGCCGCATATGTTGCACGCGTGGATGCTCGATCCCGCTGGTCGTCGTAATTTGTGGTGTTTTTCCATCTTTCTATGCCACTTGAAACAGAGAGAAGAAAACAGACGCGTTTCTGCTCTTTCTTGTTTTGACGATTTTGAGGGGAGTTTCTGGGTGGGAGGAAGACAGACGAACGAAATTTTCGTTCGAAAAAAGACCAAAGGAGAAGACCCACCAAAAACAAAACTCAGCACATCCTCACACATTTAGCTAGTCTTTACACACACACATCATGGTCAACGTGCGTCCACTTTAAACGATATTGTTTTTCTTCTCAAACGCGACGCATCTTTACGACGATTCTGCGTTCGCGTCTGGGCGTATCCTTTCTTTTTTTAATACGCGCGCGCACAATTTTTCCACCTCCGCGAAACGACTTTGAATCATCAGTGGTAGTTTAGCGAGAAATTTCCGGAAACTAACCCCACGCGGTCTCTTCCGAACATCATACACAGATTCCAAAAACTCGACGAACGTATTGCAAGGGATGCAAGAAGCACGCGATCCAAAAAGTGACGCAGTACAAAACCGGGAAGGCGTCTTTGTACGCGCAAGGTACGCAAAATTTCTCCCATTTTTTTGCGTCGTTGTGTAAAACGCGCGCGCGCGAGTGAAATTCGACCGGGAATAGACGGTGACGCGAAGGTCTAGAGTTTGAAAAAGTCGACGAATGGCAAAGTGCAGACTTTTGTGCGTGCAATGAAATGAAAAGAGTGCACGCCTTAGCGGTTTGGGTGCTTTCCTAGCGCGTACGCGTTGGTGAGATTTTTCACCGAAGAGGGTCAAAAACGCAGAAACTCTCCCTTTCGAGGAGGAAACAAAGTCTCGCTCGCGCGATTGGAACGAAGCGCACGCACGCGTTTAATATTCTTTTTTACTCACACGACTTCTCTATTTTATCATCTGCAGGTAAACGCCGTTACGACAGAAAACAATCTGGTTACGGGGGTCAAACCAAACCAGTGTTTCACAAAAAAGCAAAGACCACGAAGAAGATCGTCTTGAAACTTACCTGCAACACGTGCAAGCGCTCGTGCATGCACAAAATCAAACGTTGCAAGACGTTTGAAATCGGTGGGGACTCAAAGAGTAAGGGTGGTGTCCACGGTTAATTGACGCGTGTTTGTGTAAGATTTATTCTTATCATCAATCACGTTGTCGTGTATATCGGGGGCGCGTTGTGCTCCGCTCGCGATTCGTATTCCTAAACTTTTCTCTCGCTACATCCGTTTCTCGTCTACCTTTATTCGAGAGCGCTTAGAGAGAAAAAACTCTTTCACGAATCGCGCGGTGCGGGCCATCGACTCCTCACATCACAGCAGTTATAGTCGTTTTTAGCTTTATCTAGTAGCCTGGTTGTCAGTGTGTTTTATATTGAGATATATTACAACAAATAAGTATTTTACTCCTCCGTCTTCCTCTCTCTCTTTGCTTTTCTTTGCTCCCTTTTTTGTTTCTGAGCTCCCAAAAAACGAGACCAAAACAACACCAAAAATTTTCATCCAGCCTTTTCCCCATTCTCTCCTCCTCTCGTTTCCGCGCGAGCGTGTGTGTTTGTACATCAATCATCACACAAAATGGCGGAACCAGGGAAGAAATACGTCGATGGTGCCGATTACTACGGCGATACCACGTATCTGTGGCGAAACATGAAGGTTTTGGGTATCATCACTTGCTGTAAGTATGCGTCGTGTGCGCACCGCACGTCCCTTGGATTTGCCGCGGGAAGATTTTAGAGGAGGATTTTGAGAGGGATCTCTTTTTCTCTCCTCTTCTCTCTCTCGTTCGTTTGTAAAACATCGTCGCGTTTACGCATCGTTCGTTCGCACCTTCAACGCGATGTTGTTTCTTACGCTAAATTACAACTTTGATCTCTCTCTCTCTCTCTCTCTTTCTCTCTCGTGTGTATTAAAACAACAGATTGCATCATCGGGTCGCAACTTTCCGTGGTGAATAAAATTGCCGTCACCGATATCCCTGTCCCTAATGTTATTTTGGTCATTCAATTCGCGACGGCGTCGTTTTTGCTCGGCTTAGCGCACATGTTTGGAATGATTAAGTTGGAGAATATCAACATGAGAACGTGTATTGGATTTTTACCGTTCGTGGCGTGTTTCTTTGCTCTTTTGAGCTCGGGTATGTGGGTGATGAAAGTCGCTCCTTTAGAGACGTTTATCGCGTTCAAGTCGACGACACCCATTGTCTTGTCAATGTTAGATTATATGTTCATGGGGAGAACATTTCCAAGCTTGAAGTCACTCTGTGCGATGGCTGGTATCACCGGCGGGGCGGTTTGGTACGTATCTGGCGATGTTAAATCGGAAAAAATTGCATACCTGTACTGCGCAGTTTTTGTTTTCATGGCGTGCATCGAAGGGGGGGTTGCAAAAGATACGATTAATAGATATCAAATGAACTCGTGGTCGAGAACATTTTTGGTGAACACTTTGTCGATACCGGTCGGTATCGTTTTGTCTCTCCTTACCGGTGAAGCTGAAAACGTGAAAAATGGCATGGACGCGAACGGAAACGCGTTGAAATTTGGAAACCGAGGACTTATTGCGTTGGTGTGCTCGTGTTTTTTTGGCGTTGGGATGGGTCTTTTTACCATGCTCATCAGAGATGCGTTGAGTGCAACTTCGTGTGCGGTTGTTGCGACGTGCAACAAGTTTCTCGCCGAGGTTGTGAACTTTTTCATCTGGAAAAACCATGCCTCACTGGAAGGCGCGGGGGCGGTGTGCTTGATCATGGCGAGTGGTATTTTTTACGAGCAGGCGCAGTTACGACCGGGGGAGACCGGCTTCAACCCAAAAACAATATTGCCTTGCATACCTCGAAGGGTTTTAGGTATCGTTCCTGACGAAGAAGGAGTCAGAGAAGGCCTCTTAGGAAAGTAAAAGCGCTGTTTTATTCACGGTGGTTATTTTTGCGTGCTGTATTAAATTTAGAGTTAATTCAGGCAGTGAGTGAGAGTTGCGCGCAAGCTCGTTTGTAATGTCAATCTATATATACTGTATATATGTAGTTTCAACTTCAACAAAAACTGATTTAAAGTATGCTATCCATTTGCGTGAACACGGCATCGACGTCTTCAATTTCCAAAATTTTATCCAACAGGACTTCGTTGGCTTCCGCATCTTCCTCAGAAACTTCTACGTTTGCTAATGGTAACAACTTTAATCCAGAGTTCTCGGCGTCTACATCAAATCCACCATCAATCAACGAATCTCTCACGCTCGCAAATGACTGGTATTCCGCGATAACAACGTAACCATCCTCGGAAAATTCGTCGTTCTCCTTCACATCGTCTGCGCCAGCCTCAATGGCTGCTTCAAAAATCGCATCTTCGTCCCCGGATTTCAAATACACGAGACCTTTTCGTTCGAAGTTAAACAACACCGAACCGGACTCGGCCATTTTCCCGCCACCTTTCTTAACCGCCGCTGGGATGTCTCCGGCGCATCGATTCACGTTATCTGATAACACTTCCATGACGATGCCGACGCCGCCGTGTCCGTAACACTCGTACGTCAACTCCATGAAATCGCCGCCTTTTGCCTCGCCCGCCTTCTTCAAGTTTCTCTCGATTAAATCCGCTGGCACAGACATTCTTTTCGCATCTTTTAAAATGCCTTGCAAACGCACGTTATCCGTCCCCGTCCCGCCTTCTTTCGCCGCCCGCGCGATTTCTTTCCCAAACTTCCCATACAACTTTGTTCGAATGGCATCGTTTTTGTTCTTCGTTTGTGCAACCTTCGCGGCTTTTCTGCCCATGTATACCCTCGTATCTCTTTTCGGAGTATTTCCTGCTCTGTTGTTCTGTTGTTGTGTTCTCGTCGTCGTTCTCGTCGTCGTCGTCATCGTCGACGAACGCTTCATGCTTAAAGTAGAAGACGACGTTGCCGATGGTGTTGTTGGTAATGCCGTCAAACAAGTCGCCGACATCATTTTTTATTTGTTGTGCTCTCTCTGCGTCCTTTATGAAGATGACTCTTCGTTCGTTCTCGAAGAGAAAAAGGATCGTGCGCGCGTGTGTGGTGTCTGTGCGTGTATTATAGAGACAGAAGAACGCAGTGCGAAGGAGTGCGTGCGTGCTTCTCCTCTTTTGATTTGAGGTAAACTTTTTTTAAGCAGAACACTTTATCCAGAGGTGATATAATAAGAGAGAGAGACTATGAGTAGACAGGTAGAGAGAGGAGCAGGGAGAACTCATCCCTCGAGACTCGAGACTCTCATCGTTAAGAAGGACTTTTGTCAAGAAGACAGAATTTAGAGATAAATTTTTCCACAAGAATAATAATCGGGATACACACGCGCGCGTTGAGTGAAAGAGAGTAAGAAGAGTCTTCGTAATCATCATCATCATCATCATGCGGAGGTGCGCGCACACCGCGTTGTTCACGAAGATGGTCGCCTCGACGACGGAGATGTCTTCTTCTCAAAAGATGACGACGATAATTCGGCAGTCTTTTTCTTCTTTTGGCGGCAAGCTGGTGGAAGAAGAACAATCATCTTCTTTGCCTGACTTTCGCGACGGAAAGACGAGGAGTTGGAGCGCTGCGAGTAATAACAGCAGCAGTAGTCGACGAAGATACCATCACCAAAGCCAACGCTGCTACTCTGGAAGAGGTGGAGTATTATTGAACGACACACACGACGTATCGAGAGGAAGAAGAGAAAAAAATTCTTTTGGAAGTAGAAGAGGAGGAGGAAGAACCTTCGTTTCGTCCTCTACGTCTCTGTTCGCGAAGACGTATTACGATACTCTAGATGTTCCAAAAAGCGCCTCTCAAGGCGAGATTAAGAAGGCGTATTATAAATTAGCGAAGAAATACCACCCAGACTCTTCCGGAAAAGCGAAAGATGATGCCACGGAGAAGAAGTTTCAAGAAGTGCAGAAGGCGTACGAGTGTTTGAAAGACCAAAACCAGCGACAGACGTACGACGCGGTGGGGCACGACACGTACGAACAAATGCAAAATGGAGGAGGTGGTGGTGGTGGAGGAGGAGGGGGACAAAGTGCATACGGTCAAGGCGGTGGTTTCCAAGGATTTCAAGGTTTTGGAGGACCTGGGGGAGGATTTAGAGTGCATTACGAGGGTGATATGGGCGACGGAGATCCTTTCGAGTCTCTCTTTGGGCAGATGTTTGGCGGCGGGCAAGGACAGTCTCCGTTTGGGCGTCAATCGTTCGATGTGCAAGGTCAAACGACGATTACTCTAAAAGAAGTCTATTTTGGAGCGAAAAAGACTTTGAGAGTGCCAGATACTATCGTTCAAGATAAGGATGGAAAGAGGAAAACAGTGAAAGGCAGGGACGTTGTGGTTGATATCCCACCCGGGATTGAAGACGGACAGAGATTGAGATTGCACGGACAAGGTATCGATCCGGAAGTGCAAGGACGACAACCAGGAAGTTTATACGTTACCGTTCGAGTATTAGAGGATCCGAAGTTTGATCGAGTAGGTGCTGATATCGTCACTTCGGTTTCGTTAAATCTCACGGAGGCTATTTTTGGTGGCGAAGTGAAAACTACAACCCCAGGCGAGGATATTTTGAGAGTGAAAGTAAAGCCCGGAACTCAACACAACGATCGCGTCCGGTTGAGAGGGAGAGGTTTACCTACAGTACTCGATGGTTTAGGCATGTATAAGGGAGACATGTACGTCAGGTTTAAAGTCAAAGTGCCGAAAACGGTCGATATGAATGAAGAACAAGAACAGTTGTTGAGACGATACGCTGAGATTGAAGCGGAAAAGAACGCTAGCAAGGATACAACAAGTACTTCGTCTTCGTCATCATCGAAAAATAGTAATAGCGCGGATACTTCGGACACCGCAAACAATAGTAATAGCAGTAGCAGTAGCAAATTTACTGCGAGAGGATCGACGAGTGAAACAGGAGAGGAGGAGGAGGGGGAGGAGGAGCAGCAACGGCAGCAGCAGCAACACAAAGACAAAGAAACGACGGCTTAAAAAAGCAAGCCAAGCTTTTGTCTGGAAAGTATAAAACAACGGCACGTATAAGAATAAAAAGAAAAGAGAACGAAGGTGATCGCGACAACAGTTTTTAATAATTATTATTATATATAAGATGAAGTATTTTCGATTATAGTTTACATAAGGTGCTTTCGGCGGTCTCTCCTTTTTTTTGCCGCGAAAGCCTTCTATTATAAGAATACAAGTACTTGTCGTCGCGAGAAGTTACTACCGCGGTCCTGCTCCCTTCAAACGATCGAGCGTCTGGAGCGCTTTGTCCATCTTTTCAGCGGCGTCTTCAAAAGCGTGGAATTTGTTCTTTGCGGATGAAACGCGTTCAATTTTAATCCCAGATAGCCGTAAAAACGCGTTCTTCAAATCCGCCTTGTTCTCTAAATTCTTCTCGATATCGCTCACAGACATGGTCTGAATCGCTTGCTGATACTTCTTTGCCGTTTCAATAGCGTTTGCTGCACCTTCCACCGTCAAGGGTGGTTCTTTTAACATCAGTCTGTTCTTTCTGCACTCGTTTAATACGATTGGTATGCCTAAAACCGTAGCCGGTCGAATATCTTTGTTCACTTCCTTGGCGATTTCCGGCGAAAAGTGCTCGGCCATTTTCCCGACATCCTCGTACGAAATGCCCGCTTTCCTGGCCATTTCCACGATTTGAACCCCATCTACGCTCAAATCTATTATTCTTTGGTCCACCTCCAACCAAACGTGCGCATCACATCGGACGCCTCCGTCGTTTTTTTTCGTAGATTTCACGTAGCCAACTTTCACTTCAACTGTGCTCTCGTCGATGCCGTTTTCAACCAAAGCGTGCTTTAAAGCCATGGATATCACCAATGACGCGTTCTCTAATCCACACTCTGGGATAATTGACATAGCTTCAGCGCACAAACTCACCATAACTCGGTCTCTCAACGTTACCGATGGTTCGTTCAGCGCGAGCTTTATCACGCAGTCGGAAAGCGATAACGATTTCCCGTCCGAAGTTCGAATTTCTCGCTCGAGCTTTTCGTATAAGCTCACGGACTGGTCGAGCTTTTTCACGTTGTTCACTTCGTTATTCGCGGCGCTGAAGAACCCAGAAGCGCTGGCTGAAAACGACGTTTTGATTCCGTCTTCTCTCTTCTTACTTTTGCTACTACCCATCGAAGTGTCGAAGCTCTTTCGAGAAGAAGAAGAAAGAGAAGAAGAAGAAGAAGAGGTGAAAGAAGTTTTTTGTGTTCCCCTCATCTTTGCCGATGATGATTTTGAACTCGCTGATGAAGCTTTTATTCCTTCTCGGCCCCTGCTCTTTCTCAACGAAGAAGAAAAAGAAGAATAAACATTATTATTGCCCCGAGACAACGATAATACGTTTGGTCTGCCGCTGGTTGATGGTAAGCACAGCATCGCGTATATGTTATAAATAATTTTGTGTGGAGACAAGTGTTTTGAATCTTTTTTCTCCCTTTGGGCTTTGGGCAGTTTCAGCTGAATCCGCTCCCCCCTCTTTTTCGCTTTTCCTCACTTCTTTCTCTTTTTGGTCGGTCGTCCCGAAAATATTCCAGCACCCCTTTTTTGTCACAAACTGATGACACACTTTGTTCCCCGCCGCGAAACGAACAACACAACAACGACAAAAAGAGAGAAGGAAGAAGTAATAACGGCGAGAGTTTCCTTTCCTTCTGTACCTCTCGAGCGTAAGTGGTGGTGCGAATATTCTTCTCTCTCTCTGGACGAAAACGCGCGCTTCTTTCGAGAGATATATTTTTTCTCTTCTTTTTCTCACCCCCAGAAAAGAGAGTTTCTCGAGAAAGAAGAAGAAAGAAAAGAAGAAGAAAGAGAAGAAAAGAGGAACAATTTTTTCTCGAGAGAAAAAGACACGAGAAAAAACACAAAAAGAAAAAAAAACCGCTCATAAACTTTGCTCCCACTCCCGGAACGTGTACAAGAAAACAGATGAAAGAAGGCACGGAACGCGAAAACGGTGTTAACGCGGGCGATGCGTGCGTAAGGTTTTGATTTTCAAGCGCGCGTGATTGATTCTTTCTTCGATGGAAAACTCGGAGTTTTTTTTTTCTTTTTGGAGGAAAAGGTTGTTTTACAATCAAGGAAAAGAGAAGAAGAAGAAGAAATTTCTTCTCGTGTTTGAACAGGCTGTTTTTGGCTGAGTGAGTGACGAGGACAGAGAGAAAAAAAAACAAACTCGATCGATGAAGAACAATTTTTTTTTTCTTTCGATTGAATCGCGTTCGATTTCAAATTGAATTGTCGGGTTTTCAACCGAAAAATAGACATCCTTAGACCGCTTAACAATGTCCGGACTAAGAACAAAAAAGCGAGCGCTAAGTTAGATTTTTCGAATGTGCTTTCGTTTGTGCGATATGATCATCAATAGGATGAGCATTGTTGTGTAAAGTTGGCGATTCTGAGTGAAATTCTTATCGCTTCTTCTTCTTTTGAGTGTTGCTGGATCGATTTTAGAACGAGGAAGACGAGAAAAGTCGCGCTTGAAAAAAAATTGAAGTGCGATTCTGCGGTTGATTTTCGGTGAAAGAACGCGCATAAAAGCAGAAAACGAGTCGCATATTTGTCACTCGAGGACATCTCCGTCGTTCTGCGCGAGTAAACGACGAAAATTTGATATGAACGCGCGGTTTCGTCGCAACGATAAAACCCGCGTCGTTCGAACGAGCGCGGAAACTCCGGACCGATAGTTTCGGAAAGGAAACCTCTAAAACGCCAAAAAAGAGCGCAGGATATCGATCCTAGTTTGTTTTTTGTCACCAGAACGTGGATTTCGCTTCATAAAGATTGTTCCAACTTGGTGATTTTTGGGGACAAATAAGCGAGCTCCGAGCGAGCCGTCTCGCTCGGTTTCTCGCGTTTGACCCGCGTAAAGAACTCTGCGTCGCTTTTAAGAACTAATTTTGATTTAAATGACTTGAAACTTCTAGAGATGATAGAAAGTATATCCTTACGTCGTTTGAGATGATGCGAATACGTCAGAGCATCTTTCCATACGCGTTCACGCTCGTTATGTAATATTTTTGTTTTTCTCGATTGTGTCTTTTTCATCGCGGCGAGTTTTCGAAGAGAAGGCATTTCAAATTCGAACAAATTTTTAGTCAAAGCGCGAAATTTTTAGAAGGCCCATAGAATTCAATAAAAGAGAACAAAAACGTGATAGATCGATAGTGTATGTTGTGGTGGTTCATTAGATATCCTGACATGTATATATTTTTCTGGTTTAGATTGTTATTACAAAAGAAAAACATCGCGGTTCAAATTCGAGAATTTGAATCTTGTTATTTTTCCAACGATCTAATTTTGATTTTTTAAAAACATCCTGTCGCCGGGTGAGATACACGACCGGATTCCATCCATCCTTCCATTTGTAAAGTGTCCGTATTGAAGTGCATTTTGTAGTTTACGACGCTTACTTCTTCTTCGGGGCAGCCTTCTTGGCAGCCTTCTTCTTCGGCGCCTTCTTCTTGGCAGCCTTCTTCTTGGCCGGGGCCTTCTTCTTCGCTGCCTTCTTTTTCGGCGCAGCCTTCTTCGCTACCTTCTTGGTGGCTTTCTTCGCAACTTTCTTCGCGCCGGCCTTCTTGGCGGCTGGCTTCTTCTTCGGGGCGGCTTTCTTGGCGGCTTTAGCTGGCATATTTATATATAAGGTATGTGTACGTGTGTTTAAATTTATGACGCCAATTGGAATTTGAATTGCCCAATTATAATTGAGCGATAAAAGTTTTCGACACGATCCAGAATTTATTTTGTAACCCCCTTCGTTCTTTGGCGGCTCGCGTTTTTGGAACAGAAAAAAGAAGAAGAAGAAGAAGAGAGAGGAACCCGAATTTTTTGGACCGACGAGAGAATTTTTTTCTTTCCTTTTTTGGCCTGCTTTTTTGGTGGTTCCCTTTTCTCTCTCTCCTCTCGAAACGAAACAACATCCTGATCAAAAACAAGAACACAAAACGACACAACAAAAAAGGAAAAGTACCTTCTTCAATCGAGCGTCGTCTTTTTGGACTCTTCCTCCTGTCGTACTTTTCAATCTCAGCGACGCATTCGCGTTCGTTCGTTTGTTCGCGTCAGATAGTAGAAGAAAAAAAAGAGCTCTCTTTTTTTTGTCTCTTTCAAAGGCGCCGGGGAAAGGACGAGAAAAGAGAGGGACGAGAAACGCAAAAAAAAGCTTCTCTTTCTTTCTCTTTTTTTGATCGAAAAGGCAAAAACCTCCTTTGCAAGAGTCCCAAAAAAACAAGAAGAAGAAGAAGAAGAAAAAAAACATAAACAAAAAAGGAGAGGAGGATAAACGGTGATGTAGAGATACATTCTGGTTCAAATGAAGAACACGCTGGATCGTCATCGATTCATTACGAATATATCCCTCGCGTGGTGAACTCTGAACGAGAGTACTGACGTTTTACGAAGCGCACGAGCCGCGACATTTTTTATAATATTTTTTTTGATGAGTTTTTTCTCATTTTCATTTCTTCTCTTTTCCTCTCGTTTTTGCTGGGTGGTTTTCAAGAACAAGAGAAAGAGAGAGACGCGCGAGAGGACAAATTTTCTTCTCTTCCTTCGAACACAACAAAAAGAGAAAAAATACGTGTTCTGTCTGCGCAGTAAAAGTCGCGCAGACGTGCGATATAAAAACCGATCATCAAAACAGACGACGAACGCGCTTTGTGTATCCTCCTCGTGGGCGTTTTCTTCTCTGCACTTGAAGCCGCTTCGACATTTCTACTCGCGCGCGAGGAATATATTTTATTATGGTTTTCTTTTCTTTCTTCTTTCTTTGGTTTTGATGAGTGACTCGACTCTTTTTTTCTTTTTTCTTCTTGCAAAAAAACAGAGGAGGTCTCTCTCGTTTTGGTCTTTCCAGAAAAAAGAGAAGAGAAAGAAGAAGAAGAAAGAAAATTTTTTTTCAAAGAGTTTTCTCTCTTCTCTTTTCTTCTCCTCTCTTTTTACTCTCTTTTCTCTTTGCGCGCACGAGAACACCTCTCATCGAATCTTCTTCCGTCATACTTCAACAACGCACCATAAAACTTTAACAGAGATTGCTTCTGGTACATAAATACGCGCGCTTACAAGATATCGTCCCTCAAAACAGTCTTTATTATTCAACTAACCATTCGCGCGAACAAAACCGAAAGTGAACACCACGGTGTGTTCATATTTGCTGTTTTGGGTGATTTTTGAATTTTGAACACCCTAAATAAGCCGAGCACCCTAAACTCAGGGAAAAGAGAAGCGGAGATTCAGAAAAGTTTTCAAAAGTTGCCCCTCTCACCACGCACGCGTCGTCGAAAATGGACGACGACACGAGTAAAGAGAACAAAACTCATAGCAATAACAACAACAACAATGGCAACAGCGCGGCGACGACGCCATCATCGGTGCGTCGTGTGTCTCTTTTTCTTTCTTCGTTATGTATCGCACTTTTCATTTCTCGCCTTCTTTGAGAGGCCAAAATTCAAACGGGAAAACTCTTTCAATTTTAACCAAAACTCACCTCTCTCTCTCTCTCTCTAATTAGATACTAAAGCGGGAACGAAAGCAAGCTCTCGGAGATGCGTTAGCCCCGAACGCGTCGACCAGGCGAAAAGTAGAAGAAGATAACAACAACACTGAAGAAGAAGTAGATATGGAAAACGATAATAATAATACGACGACGACGACAACGACGAGAGAATTAGTAGGAGCGCAAAAAATTCAAACTGCGGGCGTTGTTGTCGCTGATCCGCAATCGCGAACGATAGCGCAATCGCCTTCGTTCCAAGCGAAGAAGAAACGAAGACAAAGTCTCGGAGGGAGACGCGTTTCGTTCGCTCAGCCGAGAGAATTGGAGGAAGTGAGAGAGTATTACAAGGTGCGTAACGAAGAGGGACACTACCCCACAATTTTGTTTTTTTACTCAAAGAGAGAGAGAGAGAAGGGGAACAAATAACAAAAGTTGTGAATTCTTCTTTCTTCTTTCTTCTCTCTCTCTCTCTCTCTCTCGTTTATCCACCAACCATTGTTTTCGTTTTCGCGATATATTTGACGACGACGACGCAGAATATCACAGACACATCGACTGACCAACCATCATGAAACTCTTTATCACATTTATAAAACCCGTACAGGAGAGCAACAACTCGAACACAAAGACGCGCGATTCGTTTGGAACAGCGGGAGGAGGAAAAGGAGGAGCAGCATTAGATGAGACTATGCTCAACCAAAGCTTATTGAACGATTCATCAATCGTGAACGATGACGTTGATTTCCAGTTGAGTGGTTTAGAACCGTTGCAAGAGGAAGAAGAGGATGGAGACGTGGATGACGACGTCACGAGGAATCAGACAACGACTGGATTTAGCTATCAACCCACCGAAGGTTTGACGACGTCGGTTATTCCGAGCATGGCCAATTTGGTCGAAGAAGACGAAAAAGAGGACGACGATGACGAAGAAGAAGGAAGGGATAAGAATGTTGGTGCGGGAGGAAGAGGTGATGAAGGCGCGACGACAGCCTTGATTACGGAGGCGGTGCCATCAATGTCGAGATTATTGGACGAAGATGAAGAACACGATAAAGAGAATATTAGCGCCACTGAAAATCGGAGCGTGGATGCGAATGTCTCCGCAGAGCAAGTAGTGCAACAAGAAGATGAAATTACTCTCGGAAGTGTTTTGAACGTCACGGTGAACAACAACCAATCGATAGCATCGCAGTATACCTCGGGAGGAACCGAAAAATTGAACGTCACGAACTCTGTCGATGATTCGATGATGCAAAACAACAACAACAATAACAAGCAGCAACCGATTACGCCGAGTTTTACGTTTGGATTTGATAGCTCTCTTGATCCGGATCTCGTCGATAAAGATGGAAGTTCTCGAGAACATGCTACAATCACGCCGGCAACGGCGACGACGACGGCGACGAGGATGAACACAACGACGAGATTGAATAATACCACCACCAACAACACTACGACGATAAATACTGGAACAATGAATGTGACTATGGGATACGACGATGAAGACTTCGACGAGATTGACTTGAGAGCAAAAGCGAACAAGGAGATGGGAACAGAGACATACGAATTTTTGTATGGAGCAGGCGCCAACGCGACTCGAAGATTGACCGGAACGCAGCCGTTGAATTCGACTAACACGTTATCATCTTCTGCTCAAGAAACACCTTCGATGACCCTTGGGGGTAACGTGGCCAATGCGAATACTACGCAACTTCAAACGCCATTCGACGCTCCGAGTTCAAACGCAAAGAGCGAACACGATGGTTTCACTCCGGGTGAATCTACTCTTCGTATGGCAGAAGCGCTTCGTAAGCAACAGCACGGTCAGGAGGCTTTGCAAACGATGCGAATGAATTATCAAGTTGATGGAAATGACACGAATATGCATTCGGTCACGGTTACGAAAGACGATATCTTTCGTCGTCAAAGTCAAATGTACAACACGCCGGGTGCGAGATACAACAGAAATAGACGCTCATCTGCTTTGATGTTACTGGATAGATCCGAGCTCCACGGTCACTACACGCCAACGTTCGATAATGACAAGGCGCGAAACTTTGGAACGCCGGCGAGAAAAGGTGCGTTGAAAGGATTACCCGTCGAATTACCGCCGATTCCGGATGCGTTATTAGCGAAAGACGCGAAACCGTTGGAACTCTCCGATTTGTATCACGCGTGTCAAGTTTCGTTCGTTCCGGCGGAGAACATGCGACGAAGTTCAATCGCGTTTGGTCAGTTAGCGACGCTTCCGCCTCCAGAAACGTGTGAAGACGGGTTGAAGATTGTCTGTCTCGTGAATCCTTTGATTGAAGCGTTGGAATCGTTTCACGAGGATCTTGGTGAAAAAATGCACTCGTTATCCGCAGAGGTTGAGAAATTACGCTCGGAAGTCGAAATTGCGCAACCGATGTTCCTTCGTTTAGCTTCTTCGGACGATCCCCAGCACAAGCGAGAAGTTTCAAGAGCTGGTCAAGCGCTGAAGAAAAAATGCAAAATGGAAGCGAACGAACGCTTTGATCGTCGAAAGCTCAACGCGGAAACAACGGTCAATGAAGCCTTGCGTGCGCACGAAAAAATTGCCCAAAACTCCAAGGAATCCGTGCGTCAGTCGCGCGAACGTCTCGTCGAGTTGAGGCACATCGCCGAACGTAAACTCGAACTTTTGCGTAAAAAGCGTTCCGAGCAAATGCTCGCTATCGAAAATGCGAAGAAACCGGATGCTACTCGCACGGACGTTATGAATGCAGTTTTAGATTCTCGAGCAGCTTTACAGGCCGCGAATAACTTAGACATCAAGCTCGAAACGACTGTTGCCGAGAAACAGGCGAAGCAAGTTGCGCTCCCGAACGAAGTCGAGTCGTTGAAAGAGCGCGTCGAGGAGATGCGAATTGCCGTACAGAACGATCCAACTTTAGAAAACAATCAGGAATTGACGATGAATCTCACTAGAATGATTACGGCATCTTCAATGAAGGCTCTTGGAAATGGTAATAGTAGATTTTCCATAGCTGCCAATAACGCACAGACTCCAGGAAAAATGAGACTCGCGAGCCGTGTTCGTCTTTCTCAGAAAGCAAAGAAAGCTGAAAGTTTGGCGGATGACTATTCTATCATCGCATCTTTAGCTCCGTTTTCCTTGGAACGCGTCGATGGCGCCGAATCGGCGGAATTGACTTTGAGAGTTGGCGAGTTGTTTTTGGTCACTTTAGATGCGCGAACCGGCGCCGGGAGGTGCACTCTGGTTCAATCGTCCAGCGATAACAACATCAACAGCGATTCGCCGTTAGGCATTGAGAATGTGAAGAAATTTGCCGCTGCCGTAGCTGGTGCACCGTTTGCGTGGAACATCGGGGATCAAAGCTCATCCAAGATTATCATTCCTGGTGCCGGATGCTCCGGCGTTTTACAAAACATATGCCCGAGACTGAGAGCCGCCGAGGCGATTGTAAAAGAGTGCGAAAAGTGCAGAGACGCGTTTACAAGCATTTCAAACATAGTGTTGGAAGAAGACGGGAAGATCTCGTTGACGTTTAGCGACGTCCGAAGAGGACGCATCTTAGATGTCAGTCTGGATATGAGATTAACTGTTGAAGACGCCGACGCTTCGAACGACTCCATCGGTTCGCGAGACGATGTGAAATGCGCTTTTGGATTTGGTACGAGCAAAGAAAATACGGAGAGAAGTTTGAGACGAGCGTTGCGAAGATCGAACGCTTCTGTTTTCGGCGCCAAGAAGCTGTTTTCTACGTGCAAACTCGTGGATGCAGTCGTCAGAGGCGGGGTGGATGCGACGAACGCCGCCTTTGCCGTTCCGGATTTACCGGCGAGCAAAAAGATGAGTTCGGGTAACTCTGCGCCTCTCAACACCGCCATGGTGCGCTAAATACTACATATATACACACACACACACACACTACGCTTTAGCTTTTATATTAATGTTGTTATTTCATCATCTTTATTATATACGAAGTATACTATTTACTCTCTTTCTTTGTGAAGCAAATTTGAGCACTTAAAAAACCACCAAAATCAGGTCATTTCAAACACCTTTCTTTGCTTTCTTTCGTCAGAAAAGAGAAGGAATCTTAGGACGCGAATTCGAAATAAAATCAATATCATGGGATCGACGAGCGAAGGCAGTCTCTTGCAAGAGACGCGATTGCTCTCGGATAAGATTTTGGAGACGGCGCACGTGTTGAAAACGGTCATGATGCGAGTGTCGACTTTAGAGAAGAAGATGGAGAGTTTACGAGAGGAAAATCTTTCTGAAAAATTGAAGAACAAACATTTGAATGCGGAATTGGCTCGCGAACGCAAACAATCACAAGAACAACAACGACGACAATCACAGCTACCTAATCATCATCAAAATACCAACCCCGATGATGATGGCGAGGTGGACGATGTGAAGACGCTGGTCATGATGAGACGCGCGGCAGGGAACGCGAGTACCGGAACGACGACGACGACGACGACGACACCGAATGCAGTCCCTCGTCTTCACAACGAGCACCAAAAGAATAAGATTGTTGACGTGCAAACACCAACGGCGCCTATTCCTACCACGACGACGACGACAAACGCGCTAACGCCACACGACTCGGCGCACACGACTTCAGCGCGCATACCTAAAATTGCAAAGAAAAAGGAGCGCACGTTTGCACCGAACGATCCGAGAAGAGACGCGTACGCGGCGCGAGTGCCGGCTCAGACGATTACGAACAGGGTCCCCTCTATCGATACTTCGGTGGACACTTCGGCAGAGGAGAAAAAGCGACAACTGAAGAAGGAAGTCGTTGAACGGGAACGAGAAGAACGTGCCTCGAAGAAAGCAAAGACGCGCGACGACAACAGCAGCGACGACGACGACGACGCTTTGGCGGTGAAGTTCCAAAAGAGACCGGCGAAGAAAGAAAAGAAGAAACAGAAGAAAGGCGAACAAACAGCAGGAGGCACGGTAAAACTTTCGGAGCAAGAGGAACATCACTTAAAATACGGCCACGGAAGAAGAGGCGTTCGAGTGGATACGGTGCAAGGACCGGCGTACTTTGCTTTGGATGACGACCAGCTTCTCGGGATTGGAGATAGAGTAAACGTCCATCCGTTGACGCTGTATTCTTTATTTCGATGGGACCAGCCGCCCGAATTATCGCTTCGTTCGAGACTCCTCCAAGGGACTCGTTTATTTTTAGCGCCAAGCGAGGATTGGGAATTCGATTACATACGCGAAGATGAACTGAAAGCGATCACAAAAATGTGCGAGAAAATATCCAAAGCCTCGCCAGAGTTGTGTTTCGATGATGCAAACGTCAGAGCTTTAAAGAATAAAGTTCAAGAGCTATCTAAAAACAAGGACAAGGAATCTGCGGATCATTATTTCGTATCCCTGCCCTTTTATCGAGCGGTTAAAGAGATAATAAAAAACCAGAGCGCTACGAAAGATCATTTAGAGCGAGCAGAGAAAAAGTTTGCGCAACTTTGGCAAGCGGCGGGATTTTTAGAACCGGAGAGAAACGCGGCAACTGTTAGAAGCTTCGAAGAGCAAAGAAAAGCGTTTGAAGACCTCATCCAGTGGAATAGAGATGGCGGTAAATAAATTAGCAGTATACATCAACATATACTGTACCATGGTACCTAGGAACCGTTTACGTGTGCGAGATTAGAATTTGTAAATGTGGAACAACATACACCCCAATTTTTTAAAGAATTTTTATCACTTGTTCTTATACTCTTCGTCAAGCGCCATCACCAGTTTTCCCCCGCGTACAGCGGATAAAGTGGGCAATGAAGACGTTTCAAAAATCAATATATGTAAACCATCTCGCGTTTTGGAGTTCACCAGCGCTTTAAATCCGACGTTTTCAATGGTTTGCTGCCAGGTTTTTGCAACTAAATTTTCTTTCGATTTATCGAAGCCGTGCGGTTCGATAATCATCAAGAGTCCATCTCCATCTCCTTTCAAGCATTTTCGAGCGTTAATAATCATCTGAAATCGATTTTCGGGCGTCGGAACGTACGTGAGGACTAGCGAAAGCACCACGATGTTGAATGAGGACAATTTAAGCCCTTCAAGTCGTTTCGAAGAGGAGGAGGAAGATGTTTTGAGCAGCGTCTCAGCCCCGTTCTCGTCCTCGATGCGGTCAAAAAACTGTGCGTTCAGAAAATCACCCTCTAAGACATTCTCTGCTCCATCTTCCGGTGCCAAATCGAACGCGACGACTTTGCAGCTGCCAAAGTGCGTACTTTTGCGCTCGTACTCGCGATAAAAGTCCCAACACGAACCCACATCTAAAAGCCGAAACGTCTCTCCGTTTTTATCATCGTTTCCGTCACCGCTGCTATTACTACTTTTACTTCTATTTACTCTACCGTACCGCCTATTGCGATCTATCGATGCGTTGCGCGCCTCCACGACGCGAGCTGTTTCTTCGTTATTTCCCTCGCTACTTCCGTCTCTTTTGCGTTTACCCCGACGAAAAGCTATTCGAGTTGGCGCTAATTTTCCTACATCTTCACCGAGACTTGTTATCAATTTTCTTCGACTCTTTGCGTATTGCCTCCCATCCTCGTCACCATCGTGTTCGACATTGCTTTCCATCTTTCCGAAATAATGTTCAAAGAATTCGAAAGACCACGTGAGCGCATTTTTCACCCACTTACTCTTTCCGGTTGCCGCTGCCGCCTTGCTGTATTGTTGTAAATCTTCCTCGTTCGCTTCTGCCCCATCTCTCAATTTCTCGTGAACACTTCTTATGACTGTTTTCCGCCAAAAATGATCTTCGTTCGCCTTCTTCGCCATTTCGGCTACTTCACTGAGCGTCATTGCTCCTTCCACCAGTGCTCTTTTGCACACGACAAAGTCTAAAGCTATGAGTTTTGACGCGAGTTTCACGTCCTCGGCTATTGCTTTCAAATACTCTCTTCGTCTTCGGTTGTCGCTCTCGCCGTCGCTTTCGATTCGTTCTCGAACGAATTGCTGTGCGGTTGCTTCGGATATAACGTTTGGCATCTCCTCTTGTCCTTTTTCTTTAGTTTCGTAGTTGTTCGCTTTCGCGCACGTTTCGTACGCCGTTTTGACCATCCGAACAGCGTTCAGCTTTAAACCTTCTGGCACCTCTATTTTTTCTTCGTTCTCGTTCATATCCTTCGTCCAAGCCATCGAGGCGCTGTGCGTTTTCCTTCTCGTTTCACGTCTCCCTATATCCCCCAATGAACGAGAACAATCGAAACCGCAAACGGTAGCAGTTGTGGTATCAGTTGTAGCAGCAGCAGCAGCACTGGTCAGCGTTCTGAACGCGTTTTTCAAAGCCGGGTGCGGCCGTCTCAAATGAACGTAACTGTCTCTCGTTTTTTTCAGAGAACTCCTCCTCTCGAGAAGAAAGAATCGAGAGACGACGACGGAAACGACGAAAGATTTATTACCACCACCAAAACACAGTTCTGCGACGAGTTTTCCTCTGCGCATGCGCGACGTGTGAGTGAGATGATGCGCGTCGGCGTGTTTTTTTCTCCCGAGAAAAGACTGATGATGATGAGAGAGACAAAAGAGAGAGAGAGAGAAAGAAAGACGCGAGAAAAAGTGCGACAAATGGGGCAAAAAACCAAAAAACCAAAAAATTCCTTCTTCTGTTCTTCTGCCGCTTTTTCTTCTTCTGCATTTTCTCGTATTTCTTCACAGTTGTTTCGCACAACAACAAGACAAAAGAGAAAATGGGGAAAAAAGGGACCGCATCAAAGAAGAAGCAGTCACCGGGTGCTGCTGCTGCTAAAACTCCTTCCTCACCGAATAAGGTATCGCGCGATTCCTATTTCTTTTCTTTTCTTTTCTCTTTGACGACTCTTTCGTCGTCAAGTTGCGTTGCGTTCTGGAAATCTCTCATCTTTCGGCCGCCAGAACGCATCATCATCATCATCATCGTTTTTCGTAACGCCGTCTCGTATTTTAATATCATCGGATGATGAGACCAAAGCGCTGACCTGGAGGACGTTTACGACTTTCATTTCTTTCAGGCTAAGCGGAAGAACGCGAAGAAGAGCAACAAAAGAAGCATGAACAACAACAACGCGAAGAAAAAAGGAGGCGATGGAGACACGACAAAAAGTACTCAATCCTCCGATACAGAAGAGAGCCTATCGATTGACGAGGAAGACGTCGAGTTTGTGACTAAAAACGCGCTGTTCACCAAACGATTGCTGGCAAATTCGAAAGAACTTGAAGAAGAGAAAAAAGGTAAGAATGAGAAGAATAAAAGTCACGGAGACGCGAAGAACGATGAAGACGACGACGACGACGATAACGTAGAGCGCATGTTCTTCGAACAGGAAAAAGCGAAGAAAAAGGAAGCGTGGGAGAAGAAACAAAGAGAAATGTTGAAGAAAAAGAAGATGAGAGAAGAAAATAAAGGTGATGAAGACGACGACGACGACGACGACGATGAAGAAGGCGACGTGCGTTTGCTCCTTCCAGTAAAACGGTTAGATGGAACTCTCGTGAAGAAGCCCGTTTTAAAAGAAACCGAAGTGAGTGCGAAGGGTAAAAGAGGAAGAACGGACGAGTTTGAAGCGTTCCAGAATATCGACGACAATAGTGGTAAGAGTAGCAATAGCAACAGTAGAAAGAAATCGCTCGATGACGAGGATTTAGGATTAGAAAAAGCGAAGAAGGAGACGAAACAGAAACAGAAAGACGTTTCAGACGAGGACGCCTCTACAAAGAAGAAGAAGAAAGTAAATTGGTGGGAAGAGGACGATAAAAAGAAAGGAGCGAAAGAGAAGGGCGCACAAGGCGAGGATTCAAAAGATGATAGCGATGATGACGATGACGACGACGAATCAAGTGACGACCAGATGGAAAATGAGAACGTGGATTTTACGTTCTCGGCGAAAAAATACTTGGCGGATCCATCCGGACGAAGATTAGCTTGTCGTCAATTCATGGCTGAACTCTGTCAAAAAGCAATCGAACAGCCAGAAACGAGAATGAAAGATGCCGCGAAGCTCATTAAAACGTTGTGCGACGATCCACATTCGAAGGAAGTGGCGCAAGACGCGTGCGCTAGTATGACGCTACTTTTGCTTGATATTCTTCCGGATTACAGACTGCGCGAGATAAACGCAGATAAAAATGAATTAGAAGGCCTATCTGATAAGGTCAAGAAGCAAAGAAAAGAAGAAGACCTCTTGTGCAAGACGTACAAATCTTTCCTTCGTTTATTAACGAAGAATGCGAAAAAAGGTGCCAATTCGATTGTTTCCGGTCCTTCGCCTTCGGTGAGTGGGAAGTGCTTGATTCAATTCTTGTCAAAAAAACCAAATTCAAACTACAGAGGCGAGATATTGCGAGCAATTATCTCCTCCTCGTTTACGTCAAGCGACGTGACGATTGCTGAAGAAGCCTCAAAGGCGTTTTCGGAAATTTGTAGAGGAGATGAAAACGGAGATCACACGCTTGAAATATTGCAACTCATGGCTGAACTCGTAAAGAAGAATATGAAATCAATATGGCCGCAATCCATCGCCTGGTTCAAAAGCATCAATCTCAACGCAGCCGTGTCAGCTTTGAAACCGGAAGAAGAACGGTTTCAGAAAATGACAAGAAAACAAGAGAGGAAAGAAAGAGCAGGTGAACGTGAATTGAGTCGAAAGCAAAGAGCGAAAATGGCGAAAGCGTTGCACGAGCAAAATAGAATGAAACCATTCACTGGCGATCCTAATGCCAACAACGACGAGGATGACTCCGATTCGGACGATAAATCGTTCAAGAGAAGATTAGAGAAATCGATTAAGAAAGATTTAGACGAAGCCGAAGGTGGGAAGACAAAGTCCTGGAAGGAGAAGATTAAAATCCAGAGCAAGATGATTGAAGCAGTGTTCGAAGTGTACGTGCGGGTGTTGAAAAGAGCCACCGACGATATTGACGACAGCGTTGGTACTGCAAATAACAGTGACTCATCGGACGACTCAGATCCAGATTCGGATTACGACGAGGCTGTTGTGGCGAACCAGCGTAGACACATGCATCAAAATCGCAAGAGAGGCACGTTTGCGCTCCTCGCGCCGACCTTGGAAAATCTTCCGAATATTTCTCGCTTAATTGATGTCGATTATATGGCAGACTTATCTTCGCTTTTTACGAAAGCGCTCTCGTCGAAACGGTTCACAATTGCTGATAAGTGTCGAGTTGTGCTATGCTTGGTAGATTCTTTCGCAGGAGGCGGTATCGAGAGCGCGTTGGCGGATGTGGATTTATCCTCCACGCGAAACAAAGTTTTTTCTGAAATTTTGTGTTGCGACAAGTACAAAGCAACAAACGATTGCATGGAATTCGTAAAGAGTCTGGGTTTGCCGCAACCTCCAGATAATGATAATGAGGAATTTCAAACTAGATTTGATCACTCATACGATGAATTCGAAGCAAAGGCAAAGGGTTCTTTACGAGTAGATGCCGTCGCGGCGTTTCTCAACTCGCAAACGTTGGGAGAGAACATCTCTGCGTCGACGCAGAGGGTCGCTTCGCAAGCGTTTGGGGCAATGAATACATCTACGGCGATGGCTTTTATAAAGAAAATAACAAACGTCTCGGTGGAGACGGTTGAAAGCGGTGAAGCGTTTGGACTCTTACTCACGATGGCAGAATGCCTGAGAAGAGCGCCAAAGACGAGAGACATCTTGGATTTTACAAAGGAAAGAAAGTTTGCTCCTACAGCTGCAGGTGGTGGATTGAGCGATCGTATCAAGTACAAGTCCAAGAAGAACAAGAAGTCGTCGTCTACAATAAATCGCTTCAATAGTGATTCGGTTAATCCAGAGAAAGCGAATGGAGGCGTGGCGACGGCTTGGGAGTTATTTTTATTGGTGGACCATTTCAATCCGGTGGTTGCGGGAGCTGCGACAGCGGTCTTGAACCATGAATTCGACGATATCTTTCAATTTGCACACAAAATGTCGAAAAAAGACGTAGTTCCCACATCCTTGAAGAGAAAAGCAACTGAAGAGGGAGGTAACGAGGAGGAAAACGACGGCAAAAGTAAGGGTAAATTTTCTCTCTTTTCTAAAGCGCGAACTGCGGCGGGGTCGTGCGCGAGAGTGGCGAGCACTTTGAGTGGAGGATTTCATCCTGAAGTTCCGTTGAATGTTAAAAATGGTGGTGGTACCGCGGTAGTATCGGCCAAGAAACGCAAGAGTTGCGCGGAAAGTCTTTCAATGTTCGAAGAGAAACTGCACTCGTTCTATGTCAATTAGGTGAATTACTACTACGGGGGGTTACAAAATTTGGATTTAGATCCAAAAATACGCTCTGCACTCTCTTTCTCTACGACTACGAAACGGTTTACTTCTTCTTTTTCTTCTCGCTAAAAACCGCGTTTGGGAACTCGAATCCTTTGCCCCCCTTACGTTTTGACACTTTTGTAAAGACTCCTTTTACCTTTCCTTGCTTCGTCGCAGAAATGACCGTATACGCCCAATTGCAATATAATTGCTCAAAGTTTGAACCGCCTTCTTCCGTTTTCTTGCTCGCGTCTGCTTCTTTTCTCGATCCGTACACCTGGCAACTGTTTTCTAAACACGTCATTGGTTGCTTGTCTACGGTCTGCGTGAGCATGATTTCGCGTTCGGGATCAAATTTATCGTTCCCATTCTTTGATACTGGCGGAAGAGATTTTTCACCGGCGCCCGTCAGTTCGTGCGCGCGCCAAAACCATCTGCATTCACACCATTTCCCGGTATTATCTTCGAAACAAGATTCGATTTGGGCGATATACATTGGCTCTTCAGGATTGCCAGGAAGCAAGTACGCGCACCCACCAACTCTGTATTCAACGTCAGACTTGATGAATCCTTCATAATACATGCGATTGGAAGTCAATTTACTTTGTTGGGGGATCTTCTCACCGATCCATTTGACTTGCGCAAAGTGGTCTCCATCATCCGGGTCGATTTTGCTTTTACGTTGGTTCTTCTTCTTTTTCTTCACATCATCTCGAGCGCTCACCTGTCCATTCTTAGCATCTTTATGCTTTTTTATCAAAGAACTCGTCATTTTTTCCGTCACGCCGTCTACAGCTTCATCCGCTGCCTTCTTTTCTATAAGTTCCTCCATCCTGATCGTTTTAGCGCTTTTCTTGGGAACCTCTTTTTTAGCATCCGCCACCGACGGCGTTGCTGCGTTGCAATACCTCGCCGCGTGCAAACTACATCCATGCGCAGTAGGAAACACCTTACCGCAAGTGCTACATCTCAGCGGATCGTCCACCTTATTCGCGGTCGCCGGTACTCGTTTTCTCTTCTCCAAAATGGGTTGTCTCGGAATATTTTGTACTTGATTGACGGGGACGGTTGGATCGAGCACGCGCGCGAACGCTTTGACTCGATCTGGAGGAACTGACGTTGGCTTTTCATTCCTTGCTGTTCTCATTGTGGTCGGTGACGTCTTCGTCGGCGAAGGCTTTGGAATTGGGCTGTTCTTTGGCACCGCTCTCGGCGGTCCCGGCGCTTTCTTCGGTGTTGTCGTCGTCGCCGCCGCAAAAGTATCCAACTCATCATCGGAATCCTCGTGGCGTCCCCAATAACTGTTTCTCCCCGTCAGCACGTGCTTCAAAATCAATTCTCTCTCCAATTTGCTCTTCCTTTTTTGCGATACGTATACCGGATCCGTCGCCGCCTCAAGAGACGACCCTGCCGCCGCCGCCGCTTCCTTCATTTTCTTCTCCACAGTCGTGTACCCGTAGCTGAAAACGGCCACTTCTTCTTCACCATTCTTCTTCTCGTACCGTTTGGACCATTTGATGAGCTTTTTCTTCTTCTCGAGCCAGGCGGCTTTTCTCTCTTTCAAGGTTGCTCTCACAGGCGTCCTGGACGATTCGTCCTTCTTCGCCTTCTTTTTCTTTCCTCCATCGTCCTCTTCCTCCTCTTCCTCTCCCTCTTCTTTCGCGATCAAATCATCCAAAGCTCGCTCGCACTCTTTCATCGTGAACGGATATTCCTCCATCTTCGTCGCCATCCTCATCGCGTCCGAGTTCGTCTTGTGAATCTCCTCCACCAACGTCTTCGTGCTCAATTCCGGTCGAAAAATCTCTGATGCTTTGTTGTTGTTGCTCACCTTCATTTGTCCGGCTAAAAGTAATCGAGTCACGTAGGACTTGATGATTCGTTTTCGGATCGTGTGCAAGGATTCTTCCATCATCTTTAATTATTAAAGTTCTTCTTGTTCTTGTTGTTGTTGTTGCAGATGTTGTTTTGTGTGTTTACGTGTGTTGACTTTCTCCACTCGTTTGAATTTTTTTTTGTGTTTTTTTGCTCTTTTGACGAGACTTTTTAGATGAAAATTTTCTCCAGAATTCTTGCCTTTTTTTGCGCTCTTGTGAGGGTGTTTTCTTCATTCTTTTTTAGGGGAGAAATGGATTCTCTGTTGCTCGCGAAAATGACGTTGTGAGATATGTCGCTGCTGCTTCGAGTATTTCACAGCAGAAGCACTACGAACGCAAACACGACGACGAAAACGACGAAAACGAGTAAGAAAAGATGTTCTTCGCTGTTGTCGTCGTCGTCCTGCGCTTTCCTCCTCCTTTTCCTCCTCCTCTTTTTGTGTCTTTCGTTCAATCTCTTTGACGACGAATCTGACGATGCGCAAATCGCGTTGAGAAGAAGAGAAGAAGAAAGGGACAAGGAAGACGATGACGCGGGGGGATTTACTACTACTATTTCATCCACCAACGGTATTGGTGACGCGAGTGTGAGAAGAGGGAAGGCGTGCGGGAACGCGCCAAAGGCGTTTTTGCCGGACGATTTGGCGGTGTTTTTCGACGCCTCTTTCTCCAACGAGGAGGAGGAGGAGGAGGAGGAGACGAGTAAAAACGTTTTAGAAGACGTCGACGACGAGAACGAAGACGAACCTGATACCTTTCATAATCACGACAGAAGAAGAAGAAGAAGACGGCAGTTATTAATATCCAGAGCGCGCGCGTTTGCAAATAGAAACGGGTTGACCATGCCAACCGGGTGCGACGAAAAGATGGGTTTCGTCAAGCACGAAAACTTTGGCGAAGGCGCAAAGCCTAGAATCGCGTTTAAAAATGAAGGAGAGAAAATGCTAAAAAAATGCGTGGAGACTACGAAACGAGGAGAGGATTGCGTGAATATAAATGCGGTGGAAGCCGCGAAAGGTATCGCCAAAACGTCTGGGTTTATGACGACAACGACAAGTGGTGGTGGTGGTAGTAGTAAAAAATATCAATACGAATCGTGCGCGTTAGTCGGTAACGGCGGTTCTGTTTTGAGGAAGAAGTTTGGCAAGTATATCAACAATCACGACGTCATCGTTCGATTCAACATGGCACCAATTGGTGGATTTGAACAACACGTGGGAAATCGAACGGATGTTTGGGTAAACGGACACGAAGCGAGCAAAAGACTTTGTTGCATAGGATCGGCGAAGATGGGTGCCCATGCGAAAGATCACGTCATGTGGTTCCCAGCGAAACAAAACGTGATAAAGTCGGCATGCGAAAAGCGCAGAATAAAGACAAAAGCGTTGAGCGATAGAGAAATACCAGGGTACGTCGCCAAGATGAATAAAATGAGGTACGAAAGCAGACGTTTAGGTTTAGGTAAAAATTACGACAATTGGTTGCAACTCACCACGGGGGCACACGGTTTATTCTATTTCCTCTCTAAATGTAGGAGAGTATCCGTGTATGGTTTTAGCGTGTGGAAGGAGAGAAACGCGATGGGGGAGAACTTAGATCAATACGGAGGTAGAAAGTCAAAGGTGCACAGCGGAAACATATTCCACGATTGGTCGATGGAAACAAACGCTTGGAAAATCTTGCACGTGGCAAACGTGCTCGACGTGTGCACTTGATCTTTAGGAATTAGGAAAAAGCAATAGCATCGTTAGAAGTATTTAGTGATATTACATTATGTAGAGTATAGAAGAACTCTTTATTAGATCTTTTGAATATCTTTCAGTAACTTCGAAGCTTCTACAGACGAGGCGTGCGCCGCTCCGTCGACGTCGCGTTTGCGAGCCAGAGTCTTCAGCGAAGCAAAACACGTCTCGTGCGTCTCCGTATTTTCGTGGAACTCTCTATTCAACTCTTGCTCAATAGCATCGCATTGCCCTTCGAAATGCTTCAATGTTTCCTTAGTAAAGGTAGGAACATTCGTAAAGATATAGTCTTGAAAGTTGGAGAGCGAGCTTTCCACGCACCTCCGAACGATTCGCGCGGTTGAAAACTTATTTTTGCACTCGAAGATATCGAACGCGTTTTCATCTAGCACAACACCCACATCGTTAGTTAACGGTTCTGACGTCGAGGAGTTCAACATCTGCACGAGCGTTGGCGACGCTTCAATGTTTTTCACGTCGTGCTTGATTTTTTCCAACGCGTCCACGAATAAGTCCGTTATAGAAGCGTTTTCGTACTGGATCAACAACGCATCTAACTTTGACGTCGAAAGCATCAAAAACTCTCGAAAACAATCTCGAAAACAAGCCATTGCAATTGCGCGAAGTAATCTTTCGTCGTATGCCGCACTCCTCTTCCCTTTTTCGCTCACCACATGAGAAGGAAAAATTTTTGCGAGTCCGTTTTCAAGTGTGTAGCTTTCGTCGCCAATTTTGAAGAGCAAGACAGATGCGATGAGCGAAGAGGCCGCCGTCGAGGAACCTCCGTTAGTCTTGTTGTTGCGTTGCAAGTATGGACTATTTGGTAATCCTTGCGACGGGGATAAATACGGAATGCAAGAAGAATTGGCACGACAACTACCAAATCCAACCAGTCGCGCGCACAGAGCGTGGTGACTCGTCGCGAACAAGGCGCGTGAAAATCTACCAAACTCGTCTCTCCAACTTTGTAACAAAAGAGGACGCTCTTCCGAAAACGCCTTAATATCCGCGATAATGATGTTAGCTGTAGTTTCGTGCGTGCTCAAGAAATCCTCGACGGCATCGGCGACGATGGTTGGCGACGCCGCAGCTGTATTGCTCCCCGAGGACGACAACAACTGTTCGATTTGCGAAATTTTCTCCGATAAGATGGACTCTCGTCGTAAATGCGCGTCTTCGATGCGTTTTCGAATACTTTTTTCTACAATTTCTGTCACTCGATCGCCGAGAGCACACTCTGGGAGTAGCTTATGCGCAGATGCCAAATCGGCAGCCATGTTACCCAACGCCGCGCACATGTGTCGCACCGAGGACAAATTTCCCATATTCCCCTCCTCTTTGGTCGCGCTTTCCCCGTCGATAAAAATAACTTTCAAAAGCTCAAAATATCTGCGGAAAACAACTTTAGCAAAGTCAACTAAAGGCTGACGACTATCCTCGGGGAAAACTTCCAAATACGATGCCGCGCACTTTTGGAACTCGTTCAAAAATAGCTCGTTTACTTTCCCGAGCTTTGGTTTGAATAACGAGTCCACCGTCGTGGACGTTTCGGCGGCTCCACCTGAATCGCTACGAATGCTACTACTCTTCCTGATGTCGGATTCTAAATCCGTTAAAATTTTCTCCAATTTATCCTTCTCTGCGTATAAGAATTCTTCGTGAACTTCGTCTCGAGGCACGCCTAACAACTTTAAGCACTCCGCGCACGAGTGCGAGGAAAGCTTGTTCACGAGATTTTCGAGCGCGTTGGAATCATCTTTACCTCCCTCGCCGACGCCTACCGTTTGCGAAGCCGTCGCATGATAGCTCGAACGAACTCGTTTCTTCAACAAACTTGCAATCGCATCCGAGATTTTCATCGTTTCATTCTTCGCTTCCAAGAAAAGTTTCCCGCTCTTGTGTTGTTGTTCACCGCTAACGCCCGAAGAAGGAGAAGAAGAAAACTTCTCGAGCATCGGTTTCGTCTTCGCTATGATTCTCACCGCCTTCTCCACGCGAGCGCTTTCCGAAGAAGAAGAAACAGACCCAAATAAAACGTTTCGAATCGTCGCTGGCGCCTTCAAAGCTTCTTGGATATTAAACAATACGTTTTGCACCTCCCTCGCTCTTTCGCTTTCAAAACGTTTCGCGTCTAACGTTTCGTTCAATTTCCTCGCTGCCTCCGCCGCTTCCTTCGTCGCCTTCTCCACCTTCACGCTCTCCTTCTTCGTCAACTGCTCAATTTCCGGTCGCGCGTTTTCGATAAAGTCCGCCGCGTTGATAAACTTTGAATAGTTTTCGTACACCGAGTGCGTCCCGTGCGATTCGAGACGTTTGATCTCTCGGGAAACGTTCACGTATTCGTTCTGTAACTCTCCGATCGTTTTCGTTTTTAGCATTTCTATGAGATTTTTGTTTTGAATGCTACTGTTGTTGTTGTTCTTCTTCTTGTTCTCATCGCTATGTAGTTGAGACGTAGTCGATGTCGCTCCCGCGTGGGCCTTTTCCTCCTCTTTAGTCCAACTTTTCATTCCATCGTTCGTTTGCTCGTTTTGTTCCTTAATCTCCCTCGTCTTCTTCGAGAAAGATTGTTTCTGTTCTTGTTCTTGTTCCTCCTCCTCTTGCTGTTGCTGTTGTTGCTGTTCGTGGTAATACGATTTCAGCAAGTCTTGCACTCGCTTCTCCTTCTCTTTCTGTTGTTTCTCTTTTACTAAGAATTGCTCCGGATTGGAGGCGGACATCTGTTGTTGTTGTTGTTGTTGTTGTTGTTGTTGTTCGTTGTTGTTTTCTCTTTAAATCTTTCGAAAGCGACGATGACGACTGGTATGAGTAGCGTTGGTTGATACTCCGCGCCGAAACACACGTTTCGCTGAGAGAGAATACGAGAGAGAATACGAGAGAGACGACGTAAACGACGACACTAAAGGACAGACAAAATCTTCTGAGGAATGTTTCAAGAGAGGAACCGGCAACACGTTTCCCCATTCCAAAAGAGCCTTTCGCGCACCCTTCTTCGTTCGATTTTAAAGAAGAAGACGAAGAAGAAGAAGAAGACTTATAATAAGAGATTTGTTAAAGTGTATATACATATATATATTAATGTCTTCGAGCGGAGGAGGCGTTTTGGGGGGAGAACTGAACACGATATCGACGAACAACAACAACAACAACAACAACGAAAAGACAAAGAGTACGAATACGAATATAAGCGAAGAGACTACTGCTACTCTTACCGCGACACCAGAGAGCAGCAGTCCAAACGACCATCAAAATCAATCGTCGTCAGAGCATTCATCATCGACAGGAGGGGATTTCATGTCGGACTGGAAGTCGTTCGCGGCGAAAGCGACGAGCTCGTTCAACGAAGCGTCCCAATCGATTTCGGAAACGTTAAGAGAATCCGGCGTGAACGACGTGGTCGCGTCGACGACGACGAATGTTAAATTTTACGCCAATTCGGCGTACGATATGAGCGCGAACGCGGCGTCGAACGCCGCGGAGTTCACGACCAACGCGGCGAAGGATACGATGTCGGCGTTACAAAGTCTCGATCGAGAACGCATCGCGTGGAGCATGGCGTTTACGTTCGTCAGCGGGTTGAGTTTAACGCTCGCGTTCACGGTCGGTATAGCCACGATTGCGTTGTTCCCAGCCAAATTCGCTCTGTGCTTCTCTTTGTTTTCTGTTTCAAACATTTGCGCCGTCGGCGCGTTGCGAGGCGCGAACGAACAAATCAAACACATGTTAGATCCGGAACGATTATACGTCTCGTGCGGGTTCGTCGGAACTATCTTATTCACCTTATGGGCCGCGTTAATTAAGCACTCTTACTTTCTCACCGTGATGGCCTCCATAGCGCAGGCGTTGGCCTTGTTGTATTATCAGTTGAGTTTCTTCCCGATGGGCGCGGAAGGTTTCCGGGTCGTCTGTAAAGTCGCTTACGCGACTGTCGTAAAACCAACGTTTTTGTTAGCGCTTCGGTTCGTAGGAATGGTTTTACCGACCGGCGGTAGTGTAGGGCACGCGAGACGGAGAAGCGCCTCGTTGTTACCAACGTAGTAGAGAGAGAGGAGAAGAAAAAGATTTAGGAAGATGAGAGAGAGAGAAAGAGAGTGTGTGTGTGTTTGTTCGTGGCGCTTATTTTATGCGCTATGGACGTGAAGTTTTAATAATATAAGAAGAAGAAGAGTAGTTTCCTCCATTTATGTGTCGTACACAAACACAACACACACATCGCTGAATAAATACGACGATATAATCATGCACCTATCATCATCATCATCATCCGTTACTTCACCAAACTCGTGGTCTTTTTCGCTGTCGTCGTTCTCGAGTAAAACAACACGAACGAGAACACGAACGAACGCGACTTCGACTTCATCATCGTCGTCGACAATCAGCGAACGCAAAGGCCAACCGATCAAACCAGGACAGTCGTACCCGGCGAAAGAGCACTGCTCGAACTGCGGGTTGTGCGATACTTCTCTCATATCGTACGTGAAAGACGCGTGCGCGTTTCTCGGACCTGGGATGTCCAGAATAGAAAAGTTGGAAGAAAAAGTGCACGGAAAGAGGAGGAATACGGAAACGGACGAGTTACGGTTGGGGGTTTTATTGAATTCGGACACGAAAGATAACACGAATAACAGCTCGCAATCGATTTTTTACGCGAAGAAGAAACAGCCTATGGAGAAAGCGCAGTGGACTGGGATCGTGACGTCGGTCGCGTTGGAGATGTTGAGGACGAAGACGGTCGATTGCGTCGTCGCGGTTGGTTCCGGAGAAGCGGACGCGAGGAACCCGGAACCGAAGTTGTGCTTTACCGAGGAAGATATTTTAGCGTGCAGAGGAGTGAAACCGTCGTTATCGCCAAACTTGAAAGTTTTCGCGGAAATTGAAACCAATCCGGAGATTAAAAACGTTCTGTACATCGGGGTCGGGTGTTCAGTCGTCGCTTTGAGAGAAGTCGAGCAATATTTAGGATTGGATAATTTATACGTGTTAGGAACGAATTGTGCGGATAACGGAAGGACTGATGGGTTTTATAAGTTTGTAAACAACGCGACGGATAAACCGGACGAGGTTTTACACTACGAATTCATGCCGGATTACAAGGTGCACCTGAAGATGAGAGACGGAAGTTACGAGAAGATTCCGTATTTTTCGTTACCGGCGAAGGAGTTATCGTCAGGCGTCATCGCCGAAAGTTGTAAATCGTGCTTCGATTACGTCAACGGTCTCGCCGATCTCGTCGTCGGGTACATGGGCGTCGATTATGACGAATCTATCCCGATGAATTTGCACCCGCAATACGTCACCGTCCGAAACGAAAGAGGACAAAAAATGATTGATTTAATAAAAAACGATTTGCAAATAACGCCGTCCACCACGAGAGGCGACCGCAAACCGTTCGTTTTACAAACCGTCATCTCCGACGACGAGGCTTATTTAGGCAGAGGCCCTGAAAAAGGTGCCCCTCGATTCGTGGGAAATTTGATCGCGTGGGTGTTGAACAAAGTCGGGCCGAAAGGAAAAGAATTTGGCATGTACAGTTTAGATTATCACACCATTCGAAACTATTTATACGTGAATAGAATTTACGGCAAGGAGCGAGCAAAGGAGCACATTCCGAGTTACGCCATGAAAATTGTAGAGGAGTATGAAGGGAAGAATGGAGATATTTCCAAGCGGTTAGAGTTGTAATTTTACTATTATTATTTATTCGCGCGTGCATTTTAAAGATTCATATAAGTTTACAAATGTTGTCATCTACTATCGTCGTTTTTGTTGCTCCTCTCTTGCTTTCTTCGCCGCCATCGCCTTCTCGAAAAGCTTGCGGTTGTAGTCCAAGTTTCGGTTCTTCGTTTTCTTTTGCACTCTCGCTTCTGCTTCTCTCTCCGTTTTGCGTTGCAGCGCCTTCTCAAACAACTCCGCGTCGAGCGCAAACGCCGCCGATTTCGTCGCCTTTGCCGGATTCTCCTCGATTTCCTTTTTCGCCAACTCAGCCGCTTGATCATTTTCCGCTTCCTTTTGCTTTTCTACCGCCTTCTCGGCGTTCAAAATCCCGTAACTGGACATTAAATCCTTCTGGTACGTGATTAAATCTTCCACTGTTTTCATCGAAGTCACCTTCTTTTTAATGCGTTTCAATAAAAGCTCGCCGTAGTCGATTTTCTTCTCCTCTTCGGTCTGGTCGTGTTCGTAATCCTCGAAATCCATCAAAGGATCGTTCTTGTCGTATTGCCACCTGCGATCTGCGATCCATAAATCGTCGTCGTCCTCTTTCACCGGATCGTCGAACCACTCTATTTTCTTCGTCAACCGTTTCTCTTCCTTCTCTCTTTCCTCGCGCATCTTCGCGTCGAACTCCTCTTTCTCCTTTTGTCTTCTCTCGAACTCGTCCATTTTATATTGCGAACTCGGGTGCGTGTTCTCGAACCACGCCAACGCGGCTTCTTCTTTTCGTCTTTCTTTTTCGCTCTTTTCCCGTTTCATTTCTCGTTTAAACTCTGTCGGTGTTTTCAGGAGAGACGCGCGCGTCAACTCCACCGCGTTTGTCTCGTCCTTTTCGTCTTCACCATCTTCTAATTTCGGACCGACGCGACGCGGATGATTTTTCCCCGATGGCGCACTCTCGCTCGTACTTTCTCTGCTCGACGACGCAGAAGAAGAAGACACGGACGAAAAAGATGATTGGTGTTCTCTCTCGTAATCCTCTTTGGTGCCCATTTCGACGACGACGACGTCGTTGTTGCTCTTCTTCTTTCCCGACGACGAATTCGAATTCGAAGCCGCGTCTGCTTTCTTTTTGGACGCGACAGAAGATGATGCGAAGAACACATCGGTCGGTTTCGCGACTGGTTTGCTCGAAAACGCGGACACAAAAGCGCCGCTGCTTTTGTCGTCCACAGAAAGAAAGAGCGAAAAGAAGAAGACGAAGAACCACGCGACTAATGAGAAGACGTTAGTATTATTAAACGTTCTTCTCATCGTCGTCATCTCTCTCTCTCTCTCTCTCTCTCGAGTAGTGAGTGGTATATGAATTTGATGTGACGCACACTCCGTCACAAAATAATTACGTTTTTTTGACTGGAGGCTCTTTTCTTCTTTCTCAGTCAGAGGAGTAAAATTTGAGTCTCTTCTGTTTTTTTTTTTGAGTTGTTTTTTTCGTTTTTTTCTCAGTTTCTCTGCTCTGTTTCTCTTACACCATGCATTCATTTATATTACTCTCTTTCTCTCGTTTTTATCACACTCTCTCTTCTTTCTTGATAACAGAGAAGAAGAAGAAGAAGAAGAAGACAAAAACAATTTAAGAAAGATGAAGAAGAAGATGGAAGCAGACGATGATTCGTCGTTTGAATCCTATTCGACCTGCTTTGAAGGACGCTTAAAAGCAGCGCTGAGAGAGATGCAACTCGGGCAAAGCTTTTCTCGCGCCTCGAATACAAATTCGAAGAAGAAGAACGATGATGATGATGATGATGTGATGAACAACAACAACAACGAGACGACGACGACGGAAGACAAAGAAGACAAAGAAGACAACAAAGAAGAAGAAGAGAAGAAACGAATAACGCGGACGAGAAAAGAGATCATCGAGAAACACATCTTGCGAGACGCGAGGAGAGAGAACGACGAAGCGCTCGAGAAAAAACTGTTAACTGCTACAACTACTAAAACTTTAGCGTTATATAAAGAGAACGCGACGGTGGCGGATGCGTTTTTAATGGCGGCGGGAAAGATAACCAGCGCACTCATCGAGGCGTACGAAGACTTTTTAGACGATTCTTCTTCTTCTCAGTGCGCTCTGGCGGACTTTATATCAGACGCGCTTCTTCGCGGCGACGACAAAGGGAAAGACAAAAGTAAAAAAAGTAGTAGTAGTAATAGCAAAGTTAACGATGCGAAGTCGTCGACGTATCGCGCATTCTTAGAGGTTCTTTTGCTCATAGCAGAATCGGAGGAGTTGAAAGACACGCAGCTTCGTTTGTTGCCGTTTCGGTTCATAGAAGACGTCTTCGCGCAGAGTTCTGTGGAAGATTGCTCGGATATCGTGAACAAATACTTGTTCTCCGAAAATTTTATACCGAAGGAGAATCAAGGATACGAAGATGGAGATTACTATCCGCACGATATAGACGGCATAAAATATCCCGAAGAGAAAACGGGGAAAAAGAGGGTAAAAAGTAAAACGAAACTCATTCAGAAGGACGTGTACGACAGATTAATAGTCATCATGGACATTAAAAAAGAGTTCGACGAGAATGGACTGCGAAAGATGAAAAGCGCGAGCGAAATTTACAACCAGACCGGGCCCGAAAAATACGACTGCGGTGAAGAGTGTCAAGTCATCATGCTCAAGTCTTTTGACGAGCTTTTAAATCGATCGTCGCAAATATTACACGCGGAATTTAGAGGGAAATGTATGTTAATGTCGAACGGAGTCAAAGACTTCGCCGAAAGCGCGCACGTTGCCGCGGGCATAGATTTCATCGCCGAAGACGAATGCGATCAAGCTGCAACAAAGAAAGCAAAAGATGGTAAAAATAGCAAACAGTCAAAGAAAAGCGTCTCGAAGACGAATAATAATAATAACAACAACAACAACAACAACAAAAAGAATCCAGCGCAAAAAGACGATGAGGAAAATGAGGAAGAGAAATTGAACGCAATTGCTCTGGATGATTTGAAAACCGTCGAGAAAGTCTTCCGCGAAGCAAACGAGGATTTCGGCGATGAGTTCGATGCCATCATTTCTCCGCAGTTATACTTTGCATTTTGGGAGGCTATGGAGTTGTTCGGTGAACCGATCATGGCGTGTAAACTGCACGTCTCTTCTGTGGACGATTTTCAAAGCAAAGTCGTGAAAAATTTAAATATCGTTTTAGAAAAGATTAAAGCTATATCTCCGTTTAAGAAGCAAATGCTCAGAGAGGAACTTCTGGAGCAACTTGCACTCACGGGTACGTTAAGAATTTCAACCGCTCGGGCGTTTCCGTTCCAAATGCGAGATGGTTTCTTCTTGAGAAATTTCTTGGCCCAAGCCGCCATGTTCTTGCACTTCGTGCTCTTTCATTTCGGCGACGACAACAGCCCTTTGGAAAAAGAGCACGCAAAGGAAGTCGCAGCGCGAGATGAAAGAATGAAGAAACTGTACGAAGAACAAACGAAAGGTAGGATAATCATAGACGCGATTCAAGAGACGGAAGATCGCATGCGAGAGGAAGCGGAAGCTATGGGCGTAAAATTAAAAAAGACGGGAGATAAAAAAAGCGACGGTGACGCGATGGATGTTGACAAAGGTGATAATAATGGTGATGACGTCGATGATGGCAGACCGCGCCGTCGAGTGAATGTGCCGAAATTTGGATTCTCGGAAGAGCAAATGACGATATGGAGAGAGACAATCGTTCCAGTTGCGAAGGAGTGTTTCGAGAAAGTTTTGGATGTCGTCGAGAAAACTGACGCATCTCCTGAGCAAGGCAAGAAACTGCGAATATTTCTCGTCGCGACCATGTACTCCACCGAACACTACGACACTTGGGTGGATATGGGCTGCCCTTCCTTTGAAAGAGAAGAAATCGACGTCGTCGCTGAACAGAAAGAATACGAGCGAAAAGAAAAGGAAAAAGAAGACGCCGAAAATGCAAAGTATCCGGAAGGATACGTCCGATTCGAAAACAATCCGGAAATGGAGAGAATATGGAATTTGTATCCGAGTTATGAAGCGGCGATGACAGATCCTGAACGTAACAGATATTCGAAACCAGAATTTATGAACGAGTTTTTGCAAGTAGTATACGACGAGATGGATCCAGAGGCTCAGATTGAGGAGGAATACAAAACGAAGAACGACACCATGTATCGCTGGAAAGCGTTTCGTTTGATTCGACAGTGGAACTTTGCCGCCTTTCGAAAGATGAAGAATAACGATTTGGAGACGATTGTTCCGGAAATTTTGGGTTTAGATCCTCCAAAAGGATGGAAACCGCACAATCCAGTGGACTTTCGCGACGTTCCCATTGAGATGCCGGACACGATCGACGGTGAAAAAGTCGATAAATCGTCGCATCACGAACTCACAGAGGAAGAGATTGATAAAATCATCGAAGAAACCCACGCGAAATGGGTGCTCGAGAAGCAAGAAAAGGACAAATTGGAGGAAGAAAAGAAAGCCGCGGACGAGCTCGCCGCGAAGGCAAAAGAAAAGGTTACGGAACAACAGCCAGCGGCGCGGAAGCGATCGCCGCAGCGTCTTAGTGTGCCTTCTGGAGGCGGCAGAGGAAGGGCTGCGCAAGAGGCGAGAGGTCAACAAGGTGGGCGTGGCGGCAGAGGAGCTCAGCAGCAATCACAGCAACCACAGCAGCAGCAGCAACAAAGACAGCAACCACAGCAAAATAAAATGGGTAAATTTGATGGCGGTGGTCGAGGTGGTGGCAGAACGCAGCAACAAGCACAGCAAAGAATGGGACGCGACCCGCAACAACAAATGCGTCAACAGCAACAGCAACAGCAACACCAGCAACAGCAGCAGCAGCAGCAGCAACAGCAGCAGCAACAACAACGTTCCGCATCTCGCGATCGATATCCTCCTTCTCGAGGTCCTCCACAGGGAGGAAGAGGAGGAAGACCAATGAATCAGCCACAACAACAGCCGCAACAGCAACAAGCCGGCGGAAGAGGCCAACAACAACAAGGTGGACGCGGAGGGCGTGGAGGGCGATCTGGAGGTCCTCCACCGACGAAGAGAACAAGGCGATGATGATGAGGTGTGGTCTTAGCGTATACTAGGTAGTAGTAGTCTATTGCTCGCTCGCGTTTATTAGTTTACAAAAAATTTTCTGTACGTTCTATTTATCAGAGTCGTAACAAGAAAAGAATCCTCCAACGTCTAATTGCTTATTTTCCTTTGCTTCTTCTTCTTCTTGTTTTTCCTCTTCCTCCTCGGATGAAAGCATTTCCTCCTCTACTTCCTCGATAACTTGCTTCTTTACTATGCTATTTTTCGTTCGTTTCACGGGATCGTCCACGAAGGAGAACATTTTTAAGCGCTTCAAGTACTCTCGGTTCAACTCTTCGCTTCTCTCTTGAGCGACTGCGTACTTTCGCAAGTCATCAATATTCTCCACAAAGAATCGAATCGATTGCAACAGTCTCGAATTATCCCTATCTATATCGTTTTTGAATATTCTTCTCAGCAAGGGTACCTCTCCTCCTCCGCATTTATGGCGTTTTGCGTTAGTATTCGTATCATTTTTACTACTCTTCCCGACGCCTCGTTTCGCTTCTTCGTGCAAAAACGAACACTTATCCCCGTACCTGCATTTACCTTTCCTCGTCCAAAATTTGCACGCTTGTTCTCCTCGGGGTGTTCTGCTTTTGTTGTTCTTACTGTTGTTCTCGTTCTCGTTCTTCTTCTGCTCCTTCTCTTCTTCTTTCAACAAAACCGTCGCCTCGAAACTGCCCAATCGTCGTTGCTCTTCCAACACTCGCTCCAACTCTTCCTCTCGTTTACGTTTCGCAGAGGCTGCTTCCTCTTCCGTTTTATTCGTTGATCTCGGATAGTTCTTCTTCCTCTCGTTTCGCCATCGCATCGTCTCTTCGTCCAGTAGTGTCGTCGTCGTCTGAATCGTCGTCGTCGTCGCGTTCAGTTCGTTACCTCGAATTCCTCCTCCAGTTTCGTTCGCGTTCGTCTCTTCTCCGTTGTCGTTCGTATTTTTTCTCCCACGCTCGTCGTCGTCGCTCTTCTTCTTGTTCTTCTTGTTCTCCTTCTTCGTCGTCTGAATCGTCGTCGTCTTCGATGACTTGAGAGGATAGCCGTCTGGAAACGAAGGCGGAGCCAAAGGTGGCGGTTTAGGTGGTGGCAAGAACACCATTAAAGAATGGCGAATTCAAAAGGAAGTGTCTAAAAGGAGCTCGCGTCACAGACACATACTCTATATAATTATTCTACTACGTACATACACAAACGGTTCGTGTATTCACAACAAAAGCTAATAACCTCTCTCTCTCTCTCTGCTAAAAAGGACTAAACAAACATACTTCGTTAAGTTCAAACGAAACGAATACGTTTACGCGTTTCCACTCTTACGCCTTCAACGCATACTTGCGCTTCGGGTAGTACGCGTCCTTCTTAGCTTGCTTGGCCGTTTTGGCGTTCTTTTCCGCCGGGGATAATCGTCGTCGAATGGCTCTCGTTTTCTTCGCTCTAAGATCTAATGGCGTGTACTTGGCGCCGGAGTAAGCTTCTCTAAGCGATTTCAACTGGTTTTGACGAATGACAGTCAAGATGCGAGCAATGGCTAATCGGACGGACTTGATGCGCGCAATCTTGTTCGGCGCACCGCCGGTGACCTTGGCGATTTTCAAGCTCGCCAACTGCTGCTTTTGCTGCTCGAGAGCAGATTTGAGCTCAGTTCTCGATTGCGATCGGAGATCGGACGTCTTCACTTGGGACCCTGTTGTGGAAATTCAGAAAGGAGAAAATTGCGGTGTGAGTACAAAGGAGCTTTTTTACTACGCGACGAAGGAAAAGGAAATTTCGAACACAAACGGGGCAAAAGAGATACCCGACCGCCGCAATCGCAATCGTTACACGAGTATCATCTAAACCATCATCCATTTATCCATCAACACCCGCCGTGAAAGCTTCGCATCGTCGTCTATCCTCGGCAATTTCTTTCTTTTTTTCTCCCTCTTTTTGGGGCCGCTAACCCCAAGTGTTCATGCGAACGAAAATGCGCGCGCGAGGGTGTTTTACCACCGACGCGAGTTTCTGCATCCATCGCGCGGGAAAGATTCGCAAGACGCGCGATGCAATCGAATCGACGAATACCGACGAGACTACGTTATTAAAAGAGAGACATCAATACTTACCTGCCATATTTCTTTACTTTAATGCCCTGCAAAACAAGTTTTGTTTGTGGGAAAAGAGAAAAAAAATTGCCTCCAAAATCTCCTTTTGGAGGGCTGTTCATTTCTCGTTTTGTAAGTTCAAAGTGGGTGTGTGACAAATTCGCTTCAAGTGTTTTGGTCGCATGCGGACGATACGTTTTCATCTTTATATATTATTATTATTGAAACTTCTCCTCTAACCACTTACTGGTGACTGATTTTGGCCTCTCTATGGCGTACCCGTGCGCTCTCGAGAGGATCAACTGACTCAAACACCCGATCGATCTCGAGACGCCGAACATGACGGTGTAAAAGTTCTCCTCTTTGATGCCAAAGTGTTGGAGCAAAACGCCGCTGTGCGCGTCCACGTTCGGCCACGGGTTTTGGACTTTTCCAGTCGCTTTGAGAACGTCTGGAACTATTTCGTATAAGCGGGAGACGAGTTGAAACATTTCGTCGTCTGGCATGTGCTTTAAGGCGAACTCTCTTTGACACTCGTAGCGAGGATCGGTTCGTCGCAAGACGGCGTGGCCGTAGCCCGGGACGACGCGACCGGATTTTAACGTGTTTTCCACGAAAGTTTTTACAGTTTCCGCGGAATAATCGCCTTTTAACGCTACTTGCGCCTCTTTCAACCATTTTAAAACTTCTTGGTTCGCCAAGCCGTGCAACGGGCCGGCTAAACCGTTCAAACCTGCTGAAAAACTCAAGTACGGATCGGACAACGCCGAACCGACTAAGTGAGTGGCGTGCGCGGAGACGTTCCCGCCTTCGTGATCGGCATGAATGGTCAAATACAAACGCATGAGCTCTTTACATTCGTTGGAAGAGAAACCCATCATTTGACTGAAATTCGCGGCGAGATCCAAACTCGCATCTACGGTTGGAACCTCGCTCGATTTCCTCGCCGCTTCTTTCACGCACGACCTTTTATAAATATACGCCGCAACGACCGGTAACTTTGCGATCAGATCTAAAGCGTCCTCGTATATGTACTTCCAATACTCCGTTTTCTTCATCGTCCCACTGGCGTACATTTTCGAGAATTTTGAATCGTTTTGCATGGCCAAACACGCCGCGGAGAGTTGCGTCATCGGGTGCGTCTCCTCCGGAAGCGCTCGCAACGCGTCAAAGACATTTTTTTTACTCTTATTCCCAGCATCGTTCATCGCGCATTCCTTCGCGAACTTTTCCGCTCTTTCCATTAAATCAGCTCTCAGCGCTTCCACCTCTTTCTCCGTGGGGACTTTATTCGTCAGCAATAAGAACAAAAGCGCCTCCGGTATCGGCTCTCGATCTCGCTTCCCCGGTAACTTTTCTTGCAACTCGGGAATAGTCAACCCTCGGAAACGAATCCCGTCGTTCGCGTCTAACAGAGAAGTCTCGTAGAGCATCCCGACGATCCCTCTCATGCCACCCATGAGCATGTTCACGGTCACCTCGCCGACTTTTTCCTGCCCGTATTTCGTTTTCAACGCTTTTAAGCGCGCTATTTCGCTTGGGATTTGTGACTCGATTTGTGCCTTGAGCCCATCAAAAGCAGCCTTCTTCTCCTCCAAATCCTCCTTCGCAGTTGTTGATGTCGTTGAAAAAAAGTGGCTCCGATGATGACGATGATACTGATGATGATCGTAACGTCCTCCTGCTCCTGGTCTTCCAACGCCGGAAGAAGAAGAAGAACTGCTGCTTGTACTGCTTTCGTTATTACCAAAGGTGCTCCTCCAACTAGATTTTTTACTCCTACGACTACCGCTGCTGCTGCTCTCGACGTTGTTGTTGTCGTCGACGATCTCTAAAAAAGAAGAAAAAGAAGAAGATAAAACCGTCGTTCGTATTGCGCTGAACGTAATCTCTCCTTGTATTCTTCTCCTCGCGACTAAGTTCCGTCGTGCAACAGTCGCGGAAAGCATGATGAATGTTGAAGAATAATGGAGAGTTTTGTTCCACTTTATATACCGTTTCGAGATCTCGAAAATACAAATAACGTTGACCAGAAGAAGACAACACAACAACACACGCGGTAACATAAAAAAAAGATGATGACAATGACAGCGGAGGGATTTGAACCCTCGCCCTTGCGGACCGGAGCCTGAATCCGGCGCCTTAGACCACTCGGCCACGCTGCCGGTTGCAGCTTTTTTTCTCTTGCAAGAAACCACATTAGGGTTTAGGAGTAGAAATAAGAAATAATTTTTCCTTCTTTTTTTTGACGACAAAAACTTCACCTCAGAAGAGCCCGAAGTGCTTCATAAGAAGCGCGCGGTGATATCATCAACACACGAACGAACACTAATAATGGTAGCAGCAGTTTCGATATCAGCACCAGAGACGAATACTAATGATTCGTCTCGAAACATCAGTCAAACGCACCATCTGGCGGTGAAAGCCGCGAAAACGAACAAAGGGAAAAGAGCCATCGAGAAAAACGCCCCGAGACGGAAAGAAGTGGCGGCGAAGACGTTGATGCTTTTACACGGCGCGGTCACGTCGGAGGTTCTGAAATCCTTAATAAACGACCTGTCGCAAATGAAATACGGAGAAAATCACAAGATGAACAGGAAGAATCCCGGGATTCGACCGTTTGAAGGAGGCGGGGAAGTCTCTTTGGAGTTTTTCGCGGAGAAGAGTCACTCGGCGACGTTCGCGTTTGCCAATCACCAAAAGAAGAAACGACCGCACGCGATTACGTTTGGACGATTTTATAACCACAAGATTTACGATTGCGTGGAGATGATGGTGAACGGAGAGACGTTCGTACCGATTATTAAGTTTGGTAACGCCGCGGCTTCCACGACGATTGGCTCGAAACCGTGCATGATGTTCCTGGGCGATAAGTTTGAAACCGACGCGAATTTGAGACAGTTGAAGAACGTGTTCGCGGACGTGTTTCGAGGACGAGTCGTTTCGAGAATAAACTTGAAAGGTATCGATCGAGCGATTGTCATCACGGCTTTAGAAGACGGGAAAACCATTTTGTTTCGACAGTTTGCCATCAAGTATAAAAAAAGTGGAACGCGGTTACCGAAAGTACACTTGGAAGAGATGGGACCGCGATTCGACGCGACTCTAGGGAGAGTGAAACTCCCACCGCCAGACGTGGAAAGAGAAGCCATGCGCGTGGATAAGACGTTAGTGAAGGAAGAAAAAGCGAACGCGTTGAGTCAAGGTATCAGCGATAAGGTTGGTAAGATTTACGTGCATAAACAAACCGAAGGCTTGGACGAAATCAACCGAAGGAAAAGTTTAAAAGGCGGCTTGAAGAAGAAGGAGAAGTAGTAGATAACGCGGTATAATAATAGGAATTTGTTTTAAAGAATACGTTTAGTAAATTTAGTTGCACAGTAGCACACGCAATCCCGTTGCTCTTGTTGTCGTGTTAGAGAGAGAGAGAGAGAGAGAGAGAGAGAGAGAGAGAGAGATTTTTCGCGCCTTCGCTTCTTCTTCTTTTTTTATTCATGACAACATTTTTCCCGTGTGCTGCTCCCTCAAATTTCTCCACCACAAGAACGATAACAACAAAGAGATAGATGTCTTCTCCATCCTCCGAGAAGGATGTGGAGGAGGAGGAAAAAGAGGACGACTCTGCAGACGACGACGACGACGACTTTGTTGGCGAAGACGTCAGAAAAATCTTCAATCGAGACGGCTTTCTTTTCCTTCCCGCACAACCGAGGGAGGACAAAACAGTTAACGGGAGCCAAACGGAAGTCATCGACGCGGACGCGTTTGTCGCGCAGATGTTCCGAGAGTTTCGCGCGCCGTCCATCCCGACCGAGTCTTTTACCTCCTCTGAATCATCTGCGATGATGATTGATCTCGACGATTCCTCCACGTGGCCGCGAGAGACGGACGGGAAGAGGAGGATATGGGAAGTCTGCGCTCCAGGGAAAGGAGAGCACTGGGTGAAGTTGTGCGAAAGCGCAAGGAAAAGAAAGAATACAAAATTCGTTCGATTGATCGACCAGTTGCTCGGCGAAAACGCTTGGCACGTGTCGTTAAACCAAGAACACGAGGGGAGGTGTAAAGTGAGACACTGGTACAGCCCACTCGTGTTCCCCGAGGGAGATTCGGGAGTGGACGAGGATGAGGTTGGAGCGTCGCGCTTCCCGAGGAAGATTTTCTCGTCGAAGAGATGGAGAGCAAAGTTTGTGTCGTTAGTTTTAGAGGAGGATGGAGCGAAATGCGAGGATGTTTTAAATGCGATGGTTGAAGGAAGAAGAAAGAGTAACAGTGCATCTTCATCATCTTCTTCTTCTTCTTTAACTCCCGTCGACGAGGTTTTACTGTGCGCGCACGAGTACGGAAGACGATTGAAATCGAGCATGGGACGAGTCTTGCACCATAAGAAACCAAAATATTTTTGTAGGAGAAAAGGGAAAAGACGTGACGATAATAACAACCCAAGCGAAAGCAATGATAAACTCTCGTTTGGAGGAGATCATCGATGCAGTATTTACCAACATAACGCGACTATGAGAACATCAGCGAGTTCGCGCGCGTTTTATCCAGTAAATCGTAGGCGCGTTCTTGGAAAAGGATGGCACATCGACATCGGGCCTGGTTTTGACGCCGATGCGCAGCGAAGGTCAACAGGTCATCCAATGCAAGGTTTGATACTCTTAGTTTTATTATCAGATAGTCACGAAGGTGGTGGAGGCACCGCCTTTGTTCGAGGATCGCACCGGAGCATAATTAGAAACGGATTTCGCGAGAACGTCTTTGGCGAAGAAAACGGTACGAACCAAGACTTGAATAACTTCGCGCAACAAAGCATTCAAGACCAAACGGTTTCGAGAGATTTGTATATGTCTTACGAAAAACCAGCGGCGAGTTTACATAGCGGCAGAGGAAAAGATATTAGAAACATAGAACAAATAGTTGGGAAAAAAGGTGGGATTGCAATTCTCCATCCTTGGTTAGTCCATAGCGGAACGACGAATCACAGAAGCTCGTTGCGCGTTATGATGAATGGAATGATTCGATTCTCCGAAGACGCGTTTGTGTATCACGGATTGAGAATATTGGACGATGACGACGACGACGACGACGACGTCGACGACGAAAATGATAACGATGATACTGCTCAAACAACAAGAACTGATTTGTTACTTCGAGGAGGAGGAGGAGGTTCTACTGTCACAAAGGCGTTTTATTCGAGTAAAACGTTCTCGAGAAACTATCATCGGCAATCCGTTTCAATCATAATGCCCGTACATAATGCCGAAAAGTGGCTCGATGAGAGCGTGAGCTCCATTTTGACGCAGAGCTACGACGGTCCTTTGGAAGTGTCGTTCTTTAACGACGCGTCGACAGATGGTAGTTTTCAGAAAATGCGCGAGTGGATGCTCGCGTTGCGGTATGCCGGCATCGATGTCAAAATAACAGAAAAGTCAGAGAACACGAGCGGGCGATTGGAGAGTAAAAGTGAATGTAAAAATCGTCCCGGTGGTATTGGATTCGCTAAAAACCGCTCGGTCGAATATTCGCAAGGATCGATATTAGTTTTCTTTGACGCCGACGATATAATGGCGAACGATAGAGTGAAGATGCAAGTTCAACACACCATTGAAAGTCCGTCTTCAATTATTGGAACGACGTGGAAGCGTTTCCCCGATGGATCCACCGCACATTACGAACAATGGGCCAACAGATTATCCAACGAAGAAATGATACTCGAGCAGTTCAGGGAAAATACCGTCCAAATGCCAACGTGGGCGATGGCGAGGAAATGTTTCGACGACGTCCCGGGCGGCTTCGAAGAGTCGCCTCCAGATTCCGGCGAAGCTGAAGATACCATATTTTTTCACAAACATCTCGATATTCACGCCGAAGAGAATAAACGTCGAGGAAAGTTCCCCATTCTTCGCGCGGCGTCCGATGATGGATGTAATCGAGAAGAACCTTTATTGTATTATCGTTGGACTGAAACTTCCGGGACGTCGCGCGTTCCTAGACGAAGACTTTTAGATTTGCGGGTTTCCATTTTTGAAGCACGCGTTTTGAGCAAACCGTTATGGAACGAGTTCCAAATTTGGGGTTGCGGCAGAGACGCTCGTAACTTTGTAACCGCGCTGAGCGCAAACGCGAAGAAGAAAATAGTCGCGATTGTAGATTTAGATGACAAGAAAATCGGGAAGATGTACAATAACTTGCCGATTGAGCATTTTAGCGCCGCGCGAAGAGGAATGTGTACAGTCGTATGCGTCAGTAAACGGAGAAAAGGCGCGATTAGCAAAGACGTCGACGATGAGTTGATTGAGAATGTTAGCGCTTTAGGTCTCATCGAAGGTTCGACGTTATGGTACTTCTTCTAATGTATTAAAACAAAGATGCTTCCGGGAACGCGTCTTTATAAAGCTTTCGCTCCGCGGAAAACATTTCTATGATGTGCCCAACACCTAACAATTCGGCTTCACCGTACTTCTTTCCGATGATTTGAATTCCGGATGGAAGTAATGTGTTGTTTTCATCCGCGCTATCTTTGCTTCTAATGACCAACGCCGGGAGTCCGGAGAGATTTACGTTTACCGTCATTAAATCACCGGTGAACATAGCTAAGGGCTCTTGGTTCTCGTTTTTCATATACGCGAGCGACGACGTTGCCGGAGTTAAGAAGCCGTCGTACGTTTGGAGGTGTTGCGTCATTTCAGCGTAGATTAATCGACGCACTTCTTGCGCTCGTTTATAATACGCGTCCGAGTACCCTTCGGAAAGCGTGTACGTCCCCATCAAAATGCGTCTTTTCACTTCTGCACCAAAGCCTTCAAAACGCGAACTTTTAATTGAATCGACTAAATCCATGTTCAAGTAATCCTGGGCACCGAAGCGAATGCCGTCGTATCGCGCTAAATTACTGCTCGCCTCGGAAAGCGCGAGAATGTAATACGCGGGAAGACCGAAAAGAAACGTCGGACAGGACACTTCGTGCACTTTCGCTCCTAAACTTTCCACCAACTCTATGGATTCCATAACGCTCGCGGAAACTTTTTCGTCCAATCCAGTAAAAGTTTCTTTAATCACCGCGAACGTCTTTCCTTTCAAAGGCGCGGCTACGTCGACTAAATTCTCTTTACTCACAATCGCATCCGTGAACGACGACGACCCGCTACTACTACTATTATTGTTACTGCTATCAAAGTACTTTGCGTCCAAATTCGAGTTGTTATCATCACCAGTATTACCACACAAAACGTCCATTAATATCGCCGCATCTTCCACGCTCGACGTGATTGGTCCTATGCAATCGAACGAGCTCGCGTACGCCAACAACCCGTGCCTGGAAACTCTCCCGTAACTTGGCTTCAACCCGACCGTCCCGCAAAACGCCGCCGGTTGCCGAATAGACCCCCCGGTATCGGATCCTAAACTCGCCGCGCACAACTGCGCTGCCACCGCGGCCGCGCTCCCACCACTCGACCCACCGGGCACTCTCGACTCGTCCCACGGATTCGACGTCGGCGCGTACGCCGAACTCTCCGTCGTGCTCCCCATCCCGAACTCATCCATGTTCGTCTTCCCTAAAACAACCACGCCTTCCTTATTTAAATGTTTCACCACGTCCGCGTCAAAATCTGGCCGATACTCTCTCAAAATCTTCGACCCCGCGGTCGTGTATGTGTTCTTCGTGCAAATGTTATCCTTGACCGCAATCGGAATCCCGTGCAACAAAGACCTCTTCTTCTCTCCTCTCTCGGGATTCATCCTCTCGCGGTCCATTTCCGCGGCTCGTTCCAAAGCGTCTTCTTCGTTCACGCTCGCGTAACAGTTCAAACTCGAATCTTTCATTCTTTTCAGGTACATTTCGGTGACTCGCAGAGACGTCAGTTCCCCCGACTGTAACTTTTGCGCGATTTTTTTAATCACGCTTTTTGTTGTGCCGTCGATTTCAGAAGAAGAAGAAGAAGAAGAAGAAGAAGAAGAAGAAGAAGAAGCGTTACTACTGGCGGTGGCAAAACGACAAAAATTCTTCTTCTTCTTCTTCTTCTTCGTGTTGTTGTTATTCTTTTTGCAATTTACACCAACACCACCGCGCGCGCGCAAAGGAGGAGAGAGAGGAGGAGAAAACGTCATCATCATCGTCCTTCTTCGGATAAAGAAGCGCAGAGCAGCTTTTTTTTTGTGAACTCTTCTGTGGAAAGAAAATGTAACCGAAGCACAAGATTTAGGGTTTTTAACAAACCCTAAACTCTTGCGTGTTTTTTCCTTCTCGAGAATTTTCGTCTCCTCACAACAAACAAGCCGCGGGAAGAATACGA
>Ga0181557_1000304_pt1 | contig 65438 bp, 44 predicted proteins | sample 011ome_23_FD_148632 | JGI IMG/M metagenome (GOLD analysis project Ga0181557, IMG submission 148632) | Coastal salt marsh microbial communities from the Groves Creek Marsh, Skidaway Island, Georgia - 011506CT metaG (spades assembly) | ecosystem: Environmental > Aquatic > Marine > Intertidal zone... | reverse complement strand
GTCTTTGACGACCGGGATACTGTGCGGCGGGGAGGCCGGGGTGGGTGGCTACCGATCAATCCCGCGGGCGTGGTGGCCCGGCAACCGGGGCGGTGGGGCCTCCCTCAGGGGGCAAGATACATGCGACCTGGTCTCGGAGGGGGTGCGGTTGTGAGCCGGGCCCTGAGTTGCAAGGGATTGAGCCCCGTAAGGGGATTGCGACTTCGAAGCGCCCCGCCCCGAGGCACTTCCCACACCCTTTCCCGTTGCAAGGGATTGAGCCCCGTAAGGGGATTGCGACGTGCTCCTTCAAACTCCTCTCCAGAGCCTCCTGGATCAGTTCATGTTGCAAGGGATTGAGCCCCGTAAGGGGATTGCGACACTCCCTCTACGCCCCCTAACTCGCGGTACGCGAAGAGGGGTTGCAAGAGATTGAGCCCCGTAAGGGGATTGCGACGACAGGTAAGGGTGTAGAGGTCGTCCAGCTTCATAAGTTGCAAGAGATTGAGCCCCGTAAGGGGATTGCGACAAGTGAGGATGTACCCCCGCCCCTTGAGCTTCTTCTCGTTGCAAGGGATTGAGCCCCGTAAGGGGATTGCGACCTTTGCGCCGCGCGGCCTAGCGCCGACCGCGTATCCCGTTGCAAGGGATTGAGCCCCGTAAGGGGATTGCGACCTTTAAGGGAGTCGCCTTCGCCCACGTCTTCCTTGGTGTTGCAAGGGATTGAGCCCCGTAAGGGGATTGCGACATTCTCCAACGAACCATGAGATTCACCCCCTTTGAGATTCGTTGCAAGGGATTGAGCCCCGTAAGGGGATTGCGACGCGAGGAGCCGCCGCACCCCGATGATGCGCCCCTGGTCGTTGCAAGGGATTGAGCCCCGTAAGGGGATTGCGACTCCTTCTTTGGGCCAGCTGATGCCCCAGGCAAGCCCCGGTGTTGCAAGGGATTGAGCCCCGTAAGGGGATTGCGACGCTTCTCCGTTGCGCTGAGTTCGCCGTTGCTCCAGACATGGGTTGCAAGGGATTGAGCCCCGTAAGGGGATTGCGACGTGTGGCCGCGGCTGCGCGCCGCGCGGCCCTTGCGCCCATGCGTTGCAAGGGATTGAGCCCCGTAAGGGGATGGCCTCGGGCCTGGGCTTGTATCCTTTCCCTAGGAGGCGTCCATGCAAGCCCCGGTGTACCTGTGCCTTCTGGGCAACGACCCGGCCCCGGCCTACTTGGGCTTGAAGGTGGTGGAGCGGGAGGCGGGGAGGGTGGCGAAGGCCGTCTTCTACTCCTTCCCGGCGTGGAACGAGGAGTACGGGAAAAAGCGCCAGGCCTTCTTCCGCCTCCTTTCCGAAAAGGGCGTCCTCTACGAGGAAAGGCCCCTAGAAAAGGGACTGGAAGAAGCGGAGGCCCGGGAGGTCTGGGTGAACCTCACGGGAGGGGCCAAGTACTGGGCGGTCCGGTTCCTCGGGCACTGGCGGCGGCCCGGCGCCCGGGTCTTCCTCGTGGAGGGCCACCGCGCCCTCGAGGCGCCCAGGGCCCTTTTCCTCTGGCCCCGGGAGGAGGAGCGCTCCCTTGAGGCCGAGGCCCTCACCCTGGAGGAGTACGCCAGGCTCTATCTGGAGCCCCTGGGGGAGGCCTGGGAGCGGGTTTCCCCGCCCGGGGCCTTCCCCCCTGGGGCTCAGGCGGCCCGCCTTCCCGGCCGGGAGGGCGGGGTGTTCGTGGTCCACCGGGGCCTTCCCTACTGGTACTGGGTGCGCCCCCATCTGGGGGGCGAGGCCAAGGACATGTCCCGGAAGGCCCTTTCCGCCTTCTCCGGCGAGGCCAAGCGTCTGGGGGGCCAGCTCTGCCTGCCCGTGGTCCCATACCACAAGGCGCACCTCCGCTCCCGCCACCCTAAGGAGCGGGAAAACGTCTTCGCCCGCTGGAGGGCCTGGGCCCGGGAGTACGGGGTGTTCCTGGTGGACCCGGGCAGGCCTTTGGAAGAGGAGGTGGCTTCCCTCATCAAGGGGAAGGCCTCCAAGAAGGCCCTGCCCCTGCCCCAGGAGGGGCCCCTTCTCCTGGCCCTGGTTTCCGAGCAGGCCGTTCCCCTCTATGCGGCCTACCTCCACGCCGGCCCCAGGGAGGTCTACCTCCTCACCACCCCCGAGATGGAAAGCCGCCTCCGCTGGGCGGAGGCCTTCTTCCGGGGCAAGGGGGTGCGGGTGCACCGGAGCTTCCTTTCCGGGCCCTGGGCTTTGCGGGAGGTGCGGGACCTCCTCGCCCCCGTGGTGGAGGAGGCCCTGCGCCGGGGCCACCCCGTGCACGCCAACCTGAACAGCGGGACCACGGCCATGGCCTTGGGCCTCTACCTGGCCCTGCGGGATGGGGCCCGTGCCCACTACCTGGATGGGGACCGCCTCCTCCTTCTGGACGGGGGGGAGGCGGAGGTGCCTTGGGAGGAGGGAAGGCCTGAGGACTTGCTCGCCTTGCGGGGGTACCGCTTTGAGGAAGAGTACCCCGACGCCCGGCCCGACCCCGGGCTCCTCGCCCTGGCCGAGGAGATCCTGAGGCGGTGGGACGAGGTGCAGACCTCCTGGGAGGCCTCCCCCTTGGTGCGGCGGTTCCTGAAGTTCTGGAAAAAGCGCTTCGGCCAGGCCTTCCCCCCGAAGCGCCTTTCCAGGCTCAAGGGGCTTCCCCTGGAGTACGCGGTCTACAGCCACCTGAACGCCCACCTGGCCCCAAAAGGAGGCCAGGCCCGCATGGGCGGGCACCTGGTGCCCCTGGGGGGCAATGAGGCCCTGGCCCCCCAGTCCACCGAGGTGGACGGGGTCTTCTTCCACCGGGGCGCCCTCTGGTTCGTGGAGTGCAAGCCCACGGACGAGGGTCTGCGGGAGCGGGCCCCTATCATGGCCGAGCTGGTGCGCTCCGTGGGCGGGGTGGAGGCCAGGGGGCTCATGGTGGCCCGGCGTTGGCGGGGAGCCCCGCCTCCGGCGAGCCCCAACCTGGTCTACATGGCCCTGGAGGGCGGGGAGGGCGTGGGGGTCTACCGCTTCCCCGAGGAGCTGGAAAAGGCCCTCTCACGGAATCCGGCGCCGCGGAGGGGCTAGGGCCCTTTTCGCCAGGGGCCTCCTGGGGAAGGGGAGGGTTTTCCAGGCCCCCGGGGGGCGCTCCTCGGCCTCCGGGGACCTGGCCCTTTCCGGGGGAATGACCTCGGGGAAGGCCTGGGGGGTGGGCGGAGCGGGGGCTTCCAGGAAGGCCATCCTGGCCGTCCACTCCTCCCGGCTGTAAAACCCCTGGCGCTCCACGGCGGCGAGGAGCCGGGCCGCGAGGTCCCGTCCCTCGGAGAAGGCCCAGGAGGGCACCTCGGCCCTTTCGTGCAACACGGCGTTCCTCAGCTCCACGAGCCGCCAAAGCCTCCCCCGGAGGGCCGGGCCTTCGGGGTGGCTCTGGAAGAAGGCCTCCGCCGCTCCCGAGCGGAGCTTGGCCCCCAGGGTGTCCTCCTTGGGGGCCCCTAGGCGCTCCAAAAGCTCCTCCACGAGGAGGACGAGGCGGATGAAGTCGCCCAAAGGATCCCCGGTGCGCTGCCAGAGGGCTTCCATAGCGCTAGAGGAAGGGGCAGACCCGAGGGGTGGTGCCGTACCCCACCAGCCTGCCCCCTGAGGCCTGAATGAGCTCTTCCCAGAACGCCTTGATGGAGGTGGTGAGCCGGGCGTTGGCGTTGTTGTCGTTTCCCGCCGTGATCCCGGCGATGCAGACCTCCTGGTCCTTGAGGTTGGGCAGGCCCAAACGGGCCTTCACCCGCTGGAGGAGGCCTTGACGTACCTCCCGCTTCTCCAGCTTGAGGCGGTAGTCGTAGAGGTTCATGAGCTCCGACTGCTCAAATCCGTGGGCCAGGACGAGGATGCGGCCGGGTTTCCGGGCCCGCTCCCCCGCCGCCTTCAGGGCTCCGATGATCTCCGTCCCCCGGCTGCACTCGGCGGCGGCCCGCTTGCGAAGCTCGTCAAAGGTCCGGAGCGCCTCCTTCTGGAAGGTCTTTTTGGCCTCTTCCAGCTGAAAGCGCGGGGTGGAGAGGGGGTTGGGCGTCTCCAGAACCCGGGCAGGGGCGGTGTAGCTCCTCCCGGTGATGGGGGCGAGGGTGAGGCGGACCTGGGTGGTGGTCACCTTCTCCGCAAGCCGGGGTAGGACCTCGTGGGCCAGCATCTCCCGGTAGCCGTTCTGCACGTGCCGGGGAGCGCTGCACCCCAGGGCCACCAGGATCTGGTACTCCTGGGGCCCTCCCAGGAAGGGGAGGTTAAGGGCGAGGCTCAGGAGCCAGGCGGTCATGGGCGCTTCCCTGGGTGAGGGGGTCGGTGGGGGCCTCGAGGTCCAGGGGCGGGAGGGCGGGCCGGTTTAGGGGCGGGATGTGGCCCACGAACTCGGGGGCCGGGTCCCACTGGGGCCAGGCGCGGGCGAAGCCCCGCCAGTAGGCGGCCACGTTCTCCCGGTAGTGGGCGAGGAGGTGGTCCAGGGCGCGCTCGGCGCCGCGGTTTAGGCCCCGGAGCCGCTCCCAGATCCGCCTTTCCTTCTGGGCCGTGAGGAAGAGCCTGCGGAGGAGCACCTCCCGTTCGTGGGGGCTGCGGTAGCCCAGGTAGAAGGTGAGGCTCACCAGCAGCAACCCGATGGCCATCAAGGCCAGGAAGCCGTAGATGGAAGGGGCGGGGTTCCCGTGGATGGCGGCCATGCGCTGGGTCCAGGAGAAGCGCAAGGCGGCGAAGAGGATCACCACGAGAAGGGGCGGGATACCCAGGATGAGGCTCAAGGGCAGGTTGCCCTTGCGGTACTCGTTCCCGGCGGCGTGCCCCAGCCAGAAGAGGCCGATGGTGGCCACGGCGCCGATGATGAAGGCCTCCAACTGGTTCATCTCCAGGGTGTCCATGGCCATCTTGTTGTAGTAGGCCTCCCCCAGGAAGACCAGCCCCAGGAGGCCATAGCGGAAGTGGTACCCTCCGAACACCTCGGGGGTGGGCTCGTCCTGCCCCACCACCTTCTCCAGGGCCTTGCGCTGGTGGCGGACGAGGGCGAGCCGTTCCTCCAGCTTGGCCCGCTTGGCCAAATAGCGGCGCGCCAGGCCCTCCATCCAGCGGCGGAACCACTCCTTGAGCTGCTCAGGGTAGGGGTTGGGGGTGAGGTAGGCGAGGCTCGCGTGCTTCCGGGAAAGGGCCTTTCCGTCCCGGCGTCCCACCCAGTAGGAACGCAACACCCTGAAGCCGTTAAGCATGGGCCTCCTCCTTTGTCTCGGGCGTGGGGAAGAAGCGGTCCAAGGCCTCCTCCATCTGGGCCAAGGCGGCGAGCCGGGCGGCCTTGAGGCGGGCCCGGCTCACGAGCTGGGCCACGGCCTGCCGGTGGGCCTCCTCGAGGCGGGCGATCTCCCCTTCGGCGTACCGGATGCGGAGCTCCTCCCGGGCCAGGGCGGGGCGGAGGACGGCCTCGGGGTAGCGGCCCTCCGCCTCCAGGCGCCGGAGGTGCTCCAGCACCCCCCGGTACTCCTTTAGGGCCTTTTCCAGGGGCGCTTTCCTCTTGGCGAGGCGGGCCTCGAGGGCCCCCACCTTCTGCCGCACCCCTTCCCTCAGCAGGAGGAGACGCACCCGGGCCTCCTCGGGACCCATGCGCCGCCAAAACATAGCGATCTCCCATTTTCTCCCGCCAGGGCCGAGGCGTTGTGATCTCTGCACGGGCCCTTGTATACAGCTATCCCCCTGGCCTCCTCCGTTGCTTCTTGTATAATCTCCCCGCAACAGGGGGCCACTATGGAGCACCTTCTCGCTATCGCCCTGGGCCCGGTGCAGGAGTTCATCGCCACCGCCCGCAGGACCCGGGACCTCTACGCGGGAAGCCGCCTCCTCTCCGAGGCGGCCGCCCGCGCCGCCAAGGCCCTGGCCCGGGAGGTGGGGGCGAAAAACCTCATTTTCCCCGCCCCCGAGGACGAGGCGGGGCTGGAGCGGCTGGCCGGGGCGGGCATCCCCAACGTTCTTTTGGTCCGGGTTCCGGAGGGGAAGGACCCCAGGGGCCTCGGGGAACAAGCCTTGGGAGCCGCCCGGGACTACCTCCGGGAGAGGGCGGAGGAAGTTCTGGGGCCGCGTAGGGACCTCCTTTTCTGGAGGGAGGCCCTGGCCCAGGTGGAAGACCTCCTGGAGGGCTACTACGCCTACCTTCCCTTGGAGGGCGACTATCCCCGGGCCCGGGAGCGGCTCATGGCCCTCCTGGCCGCCCGCAAAAACACCCGGGACTTCGCCCCCGTCTCCTGGGGAAGCCCGGCCTACAAGAGCTCCCTGGACGGGGCCCGGGAGAGCGTCCTCCGCCTGCCCGAAAAGGAGGCGGACCACCTCAGGGTGCGGCTCGGCCTGCGCCCCGGGGAGTACCTCGCGGGGCCCGACCTCCTCAAGCGCTGGTGGAAGGCGGGGCACGGCTTCCTTAGCACCACCCACATGGCGGCCCTGCCCTTCTGGGAGGGGGTCAGGCGGGCGGGCCTGGAGGCGGTCCTAAAGGAGGCCCTGGAGGAGCTTGGGGGCCTCGTGGGGGAGGAGGCGCGGGCGGAGGTCCGCCACCCGGTTTTGCGGGACACCCCCTTCGGGGAGTGGGACGTGCGCCTCCTCTACGAGAGCCGCCTCGAGGAGTTTCCCTCCCTCGCCGAGGACCCCGGGCTTCTGGAGAAGGCGCGGGACCGCCTGAGGGCGCTTTGGCGGAGGCTTTTCCCCAAGGTGAGGGTTCCCCCGGGCGCCTACTACGCCCTCCTCCACGCCGACGGGGACCGGATGGGGGAGACCCTGGACGGCCTTCCGTCCCCCGAGGCCCACCGCCGCTTCTCCAACGCCCTGGCCCTGGGGTTCGCCGCCCAGGTCAAGGACATCGTGGAGGCCCACGGGGGCGGGCTCGTCTACTCGGGGGGGGACGACGTCTTGGCCCTGCTTCCCCTCCACACGGCCCTCATGGCCGCCCGGGCCCTGGCGGACCGCTTCCGGGAGGCCATGGCCCCCTTCGGCCGGGAGGGCCGGGCGCCGAGCCTCTCCGTGGGCCTCGCGGTGGTCCACCACCTGGAGCCTCTGCAGGACGCCCTGGACCTGGCCCGCCGGGCGGAGAAATGGGCGAAGGAGGGCGAGCCCAAGCGCAACGCCCTCTGCGTGGCCTACAGCCCCCGCTCGGGGGCGGAGCGCCTGGTCCGGGGCCGGTGGGACGAGAACCCTCCCCTCACCCGCCGCCTCCTCCGCTACGCCGACCTCCTGCGGGCGGGGGAGGTGCCCTCCAGGGCCGCCTACGAGCTTCTGGCCCTGGTCCGGGAAGCGGGGGAGGCCCTCTCCGGGGAGGCCCTGGTGGCCGAGGCCCTGCGGATCCTGGGGAGGAAGGAGATGAAGCGGGCCTACCGGGAGGAGCTCGAGGCCTGGCTCCGGACCGGGGAGGACGTGCGCCGCCTGGCGGAGGAGCTCATCCTCGCCCGGCCCTTCGCCGAGGCCCTGGACCAGGCGGGCGTGCCCGTGGAGAGCCGGGAGGTGTGGGATGCTCATTGAGCCCAGGGATCCTTTGATCGTGCGGGACGGCAGGCCCTTCACCAACAGCCCCGGGGCCCGGGCCAAGAGCCTTCCCTTCCCCCTGCCCCAGACCCTGGCCGGGGCCTACCGCACCCGCCGCGCCCTGCTGGAGGGCCTTCCTCTCCCCGAGAGGGCGGAGGAGGTCCTCCGGTGGGGCCTCAGGGGGCCCCTTCTCGCCGAGGAGGGGGAAGGGGGGTGGCGGCTCCTGGCGCCCCGGCCTCTGGACGCCCTAAAGCTCGGGGAGGCCCTCTACCCCCTCCGGCCCCTGGAGCTTCCCCAGGGGGCCGGGACCAACCTGCCGGAGGGGCTTTCTCCCGTGGGTCTTCCCAGCCCGGCCCTCAAGGAGAAGCCTGCCCCCCTGCCCGCCTTCTGGTACTGGGAGAGCTTCCTGGAATGGCTCCTTCAGGACGCCCCGGCGGGTTTCGCCCCCAGGGGGCACGAGGGGCCCGTCCCGGAGACGCGCACCCACGTGGCCCTGGACCCCGCGGCCCAGACGGCCCGGGAGGGGTTCCTCTTTCAGACCTCGGGGCTGGAGTTTGTCCGAGGGAGGCGCCGCCTCGCCCTGGTGCTCTGGCCCGAGGGGCCGGAGCCCGAGGGGGTCTTCCCCCTGGGGGGGGAGAGGCGCCTCGCCTTCTGGCAGAAAGGCGGGCCCGGGGTTCCTCCCCTGCCCGAGGAGGTGGTGGCGGGGCTCCTCCGCCACAGGGCGGCCCGCCTCGTCTTCCTCACCCCCGCCTTCTTGGGGGAGGCTTACCTCCCCAAGGGGAGGGCCTTCCAAGGGGCTTCCGTGGTGGCCGCGGTGGTGGGGAGGCCGCTTGCGGTCTCGGGCTGGAACCTCAAGGAGGGGAAGCCCAAGCCGAGCCGCCGGGCCGTGCCCGCGGGGAGCGTCTACTTCGTCCGGCTCCCGGAGGCCTGGGGGGAAGGGGAGGTCCGGGATTGGGCGGAGAAGGTCTGGTTCCAGAACCTCTCCGAGGAGGAGCAGGACCGGCGGGACGGGTTCGGCCTGGCCGCCCTGGGCCTTTGGGACGGGAAGCTTAGGCGCTGGGAGGAGGCATGAGAAGGGCGTTTCGTGAGGCGTTCTCGCCGAGGCGAAAGGAGGAGGGAGGGGTCCTGGTGCGCCGGGACGGCGCGCGGGTCCTCGCCTGGGAGCGCACGTACACGCTCCTCACCCCCCTCTTCGGGGGCGGGGTGGAGCCTAGGGAGGCGGATCCGGTGAGCGTGGTCCGGGCCACGGCGGTCCGGGGGCACCTCCGCTTCTGGTGGCGGGCCGTGAGGGGCTGGCGGGCGGGGGGTTCGCTGGAGAGGCTTTGGGAGCTGGAGTCCGCCTTGTTTGGCAGCGCGGGGGAGGGCGGGGCCTCGCCCTTGAGCGTGGAGGTGGAGGTTCTAAGGGAAGGGGAAAAGGTAGGCATCGCCCAGTACGGCCGCGCAGTCCAGTGGTACCTGGGCTTTCCTCTACGCGGGGACAAGGAATGGGCCCCGGTCAAGGAGGGCGTGGCCTTCCGCCTCCGCCTCCGCTTTCCCGAAAAGGTGGGGGAGCTGAACTTCTGGGAGGAGCTCGAGGCCGCCCTCTGGGCCTGGGAGACCTTCGGGGGGATCGGGGCCCGGACCCGGAGGGGCTTTGGCGCCCTCCTGCCCCAGGGGGCCGGGGTGCCGGGGGAGGAGGAGATCCGAGAGAAGCTTCGCCAGTATGGCCAAAAAGCAGGGTGGCCCGAAGGGGTGCCCCACCTCACCCCAAAAAGCTTCGTGCGGGTGGTGCCCCTCTCCTGGAGAGAACTCGCCGAGCGCTACCAGGCCTTCCGCCAGGCCCGCCCCGGGGGGGACCCCAGAAGCCCGGGCCGCTCCTACTGGCCCGAGCCCGACGGGGTGCGGCGCCTCACGGGGCGGCACGCCCCCCACCACCTGCCCAGGCACCCCGTGCACAAGTTCCCCCGGGCCCACTTCGGCCTGCCCATCATCTTCCACTTCAAGGACAGGGGCGACCCCCCCGACACCACCCTCCGGCTCAAGGAGGCCGACCGCCGGGCGAGCCCCCTCCTCTTCCGCCCGCTTGGGGAAGGGCAGAAGCCCTGCGTGGTGGCGGTCCTCGAGGGGGCCAGGTTCCCTGGGGAAAAGCTTGTTTTGGAGGGCAAAGACGGCCGCACTTGGGACGTGGACCCCTGGCTCACCCCCGAGGAGGCCCAAAAGATCCCGGTGCTGGGGGGTGAGGTGGACCCCGTCTTGGCCTTCGTGAAAAGCTTGTAGGAAGGAGGTTCAGGAATGAGCCACGTTGCGCTTCTTTTCCTGCATGCCCTCTCCCCTCTGCACGCGGGGACGGGGCAAGGCATCGGGGCCATAGACCTGCCCATCGCCCGGGAGAAGGCCACGGGCATCCCCTACCTGCCGGGAAGCTCCCTCAAGGGGGTGCTCCGGGACCGGGCTTCCGCCTGGGACAGGGACACCCTCTTCGCCGTCTTTGGGCCCGACACGGAAAACGCCTCGGAGCACGCCGGGGCGGTGCAGGTGGGGGACGCCAAGCTCCTCCTCCTCCCCGTGCGGAGCCTCTACGGGGTCTTCGCCCTGGTCGCGAGCCCCTACCTCCTGGAGCGCTTCCGCCGTGAGGCCCTCATGGCGGGCCTTCAGCCCCCAGGGGTTCCCGGGCTCCAGGACCCCACCCGGGTCCTCTTGGCCCCGGGGTCCCGCCTTTTGGGAGACGGGGAGAAGGTCTACCTCGAGGACCTGGACCTGAAGGCCCAGGGGGAGGAGGGGGTCGCCGCCTGGGAGCGGTGGCTTGCCGAGCGCACCGAGGCCCCGGTCCTGGGAAGGCTCGCCGTGGTGCACGACGACCTCATGGGCTTCCTCCTGGAGACCGCCACGGAGGTGGTGGCCCGCATCCGCCTGGACGACGAGACCAAGACTGTGGCCAAGGGGGCCCTGTGGTACGAGGAGAGCCTCCCCGCGGAAAGCCTCCTCTACGCCCTGGTGCGGGCCGACCGCTCCTTCCGCAAGGGGAAGGAGCTTCCCCCAGAGGGCGTCTGGGCCCTCTTCCGGGGCGTCTTGGAGGAGGGCGGGGGGGTGCTCCAGCTCGGGGGCAAGGCCACCGTGGGCCGGGGGCTTTGCCGGATCGTGGTGGGGAGGTAGGCCGTGCGCACCCGCTCGCAGGTGTGGGCCCAGAAGGCCTACGAGAAGGTCCGGGAAGCGGCCAAGGGCGAGGGCCGGGGCGAGTACCGGGACATGGCCCTAAAGCTTCCCGTCCTGGTGCGCCAGGCGGGGCTTTCCCAGGCCCTGGCCTTCGTGGACTCCCGGGGGAAGGAGGCTCACAAGGCCCTGGGTAACGACCTGGCCCAGGTGCTGGGCTACCGGGACCTCCGGGAGCTGGCGGAGGCCGCCCGGGAGGCCGAGCTCCTCCAGTACCTCCGCCTCACCCGGGAGGTCCTGGCCGCGGCGGAGTGGTTCAAGCGCTTCGCCCAGGCCCTCATTGAGGAGTAGCCATGGGCCGCAGATCCGCGCTTGAGGGCGTCCGCCTCCCCCAAGGCAAGGAGCCCCACCGGGGCCTCTGGCTGGACAAGTTCTTGAGGTCGGCGAGGCGGGAGGACACCGAGGCCAAGCGGGTTCTCGTCCGGGAAGCGGCGGGGATCCCCGAGCCCGGGGAGTACCGGGCGTTTTTTAAGCGGTACCGCGGGGCCCTCGAGGCCCTGGGGGCCGAAATCCGTGAGGCCAGGACCCTCTCCCGCCTGGTGGTGGGCCTGGGTGGGGAAGGCGTGCTGGAGACGGCCCTCACCCTGCACCGCGCCTACGGGGTGCCCTACATCCCGGGCTCGGCCCTGAAGGGCCTGGCGAGCCGCTACGCCCACCTCTACCTGGAGGGCGAGGCCTGGCGGCGCGACCTCGCCCGCTTCCACCGGGGCGAGGCCCAGGCGGGGCTTTTCGGCACCACGGAGGAGCAGGGCCTCGTGGTCTTCTGGGATGCCCTCCCCCTTCCCGGGAAATGGAAGCTCCACCCCGACATTCTGAACCCCCACCACCCTGACTACTATGGGAGCGTCAAAGCGCCCCCCGCGGACTGGGACGGCCCCAAGCCGGTCCCCTTCCTCTCCGCCACGGGCACCTTCCTCCTCGCCCTCTCCCCGGCCCCCGGGGTTTCTCCCGAGGAGGCCGGGCCCTGGCTTCGGGCCGCCTGGCGCATCCTGGCCTGGGCCCTGCGGGAGGAGGGGGTGGGGGCCAAGACCTCCTCGGGGTACGGGCGCATGGCCCTGGAGGAGCCTGCGTCCCAAGGGGAAAAGCCCCTGGCGCCGGGGCCGAGCCCGGTCCTTCAGGACCTCCTCACCTGGGCCCGCGCCCTCTCCTACAGGGAGGTGCCCCGTTTCCTGGCTTCCCAGGCGGAGGCCATCCTGGGCCTCTCGGTGGAGGAGGCCCAGGCCCTTCGCCGGGCCCTGGAGGAGCGGGGCTTCCTCCGCAACCCCCAGGACCTGAAGCGCTGGCGCAAGGAGCATCCCGGCCTGGAAGGGGTTCTCGCCAAGCTGGGCCTCTCGGCCTAGCCTCCCGCTCCCTGGGAGCGGTGGGCTTCCAAAAGGGCCTCCGTCCGGGCGCAGACCTTCTTTATCCTGGACTTACGCGGTGCTGAAGATCCCCGATAAAATGGGCCCCCGGTGACTAGGGAGGCCCGATGAAGAGGATACCACGGCCCGTTCTGCGCGCTCTAGAAGCTTTAGCCCAAAGCCCCATCAACACCTCCGCCCTGGCCATTTCGCCCACGACACCCTCTACCGCGCCCTGGGCCAACCCCTGGCCTTCTTCTTTGAGCTCTCCCTGAAGCTCTGCCGAGACCTCGGCGGCCTGGAACGGGGCTACCTCATCCTTGATGACGTCCTCATCCAGCGCTACCGTTCGGGCAGGCTAGGCCTAAGGAAGATGCGGGACACCGCCACAGGGGGCTGGGCCTACGGGCTTTCCCTGGTGGTCCTGGCCTGGACGGACGGGAAGCGGCGGATTCCCCTGGCCTTCCTGCCCTACTTCGGGGAAGAAGAGAGCAAGCTAGACCTGGCCCTGGCCCTGCTGGAGTGGGCCAAGGAGGCGGGCTTTCGTCCGGAGGGGGTGCTCTTTGACGCCTGGTACGCGGCGCGGCAGGTCCTGGAGTGGCTCCATGCCCACGGCTGGCCTTTGCCGCGGGGGTGCTCAAGCGTGGGGGGAAGTTTTACGGGACGGACCGGGAGGGGTGGTGGGACTCGGGGATGCGGGAGGTTTACCGGATGCGGCAGGCCATTGAGGAAATATTCCGGGGGCTACAGCAGGAGCTTGGGTGGACGGGGCACCGGCACTGGCGGAGGGGGAAGCTACTGGCGCACTTGGCGCTGGGGCTGGTGGCCTACGGGCTGATAGAGCGGCAACGGGAGGGGCTGGGGTTGAGCTTCTACGGGTGCCGAAGAAGACTCATCGCGGGTAAGCTGAGCCTGGATTTGAGCCCTCTGTTACCGGTGCAGGTGGAGGCCGCGTAAGTTCAGTGATGAGAGCTCAGGGAGACGGTGAAGCGGTAGGCAACGGAGGTGAGGGATACTCGCGGTGGTGACCAAGGTGGAGGCCTCGAGGCTCAAGGAGGCGCTGAAGCGCGCAACGCCCTCCCTCCCGAGACGATCGTGCTCATCCTGCCCTGGGAACCCGGATCACGGCGTCAACCCCTAAAAGCGGGGCAGGTTATACTGAAGTGGGGAGGTTATACCATGCCCTACCTGGTAGGCCCCAAGGGGCAGGTGGTCATCGCCAAGGAGATCCGGGAGCGCCTGGGGATCCGCCCGGGCTGGCGGGTAATCCAGCGCCTGGTGGACGACCACGTGGAGCTCTACTTCCTTCCCCCACCCCATAAGGCCTCCCTCAAAGGCCTTCTCCGGGACAAGATCCGGGGCACCGTTTCCGAGGAAGCCTGGGCGGAGGCCAGGGAGAGGGCCTGGCGGGCCTCCTGGTCTGAAGAGGGGGAAGGTTGAAGGCCCTGGTGGACACGAGCCTCCTGGTGCGCTACCTGACCGGGGACCCGCCCCACCTGGCGGAGCGAGCGGCCCAGGTCCTGGACGGGGAGGAGACCCTGGGCCTCACAGAGGTGGCCCTGGTGGAGACGGCCTACGTCTTGGAGTCGGTGTATGGGGTTCCCAGGAAGGAGGTGGTGGACGCCCTTTTGGCCCTCCTCCAGAAGGAGAACCTGAAGGCGGTGGGCGGGGACAAGGACCTCTGGATGCGGGCCCTCCTCCTCTGCCGCCCTTCAAAGAGGGTCTCCTTTGGGGATGCCCTGATCTGGGCGGCAGCCCTGGCCTCTGGGGTGAGGCGGGTCTACACCCTGGACGCCCGCTTTCCCCGGGAAGAGATCCAGGTCGGGCCGTAATATGGAGCCATGGCTAGAACCAAGTTCGGAACCCTCCTTCTGGCCTTCCTTGTCCTCTCCCTCTCTGCCTGCAACACCCTCCAGTCCCTCCTTCCCCAGCCCAAGCCCTTCGAGGCCCACGTGGTGGGGGAGGGCTACCAGACCGTGGCCCCTGGCGAAACGGCCACCTACACCCTGCGCCTCTCCTTCCGGGAGGGAGCGGGCCCCGTCACCTTGCGGGTGGCCCTCGCCGACCCCTGCGCCAAGGGCACCTCGTACTGCCCTGGCTGGGACAGCACCCGCTACCCCGGTGTGGAGCACCCGAGGGAAACCCTCACCCTGACCCCCGGTACCCCCGAGGTGTCCCTCGCCTTCCAGGTGGCCTCCGATGCCCTCCCTCAGGGCCCCTTCAAGTACGAGGTGGTGCTCACGGGGCAGGATGCCTCGGGGAAGACGGTGGAGGAGGTCGTCCCCCTCTACTTGAAGATCCTGCCCCCTGGCGAGCGCTCGGGCATGGAGGCCTGGAACTTCTGGCGGAGCTACCTGGGCCTTTCTCCCGTGCGAGAGGACCCCGAGTGGAGCTTCTGGGCCTGGCTCCACAGCCGCTACATGGCGATGAACTACCCCAACAACCTCCCCCACGATGAAGACCTCTCTCAGCCCTTCGCAAGCCCGGAAGGCCAGCAAGCGGGGAGGAAGGGGAACGAGTGGGGGTACTTCTCACGGAGGAGCGGGCAACCTTACTGGCCCCCTGAAGAGTCTCCCATAAACGGGTGGATCGCCGCGCCCTTCCACCGCTTCAACATGATCGCCCCAAGGGCGACCAACGGCGGCTTTGGGATCTACAAGGACGCGGGGCCCGTTCCAGGCTACGGGGACGGGTACGGCCGCTCCTGGGCCAACCTCCCCAACCTCTACGGGGGTACGGGGAGCGTCCCCTACCTTCTCTTCCCCGCTCCAGACCGGGAGCTCGCCCTGGAGCGCTACCAAGGTCGGGAGAACCCCAACCCCACCGCCCCCTGCATGAACCCAGACAACTCCCCCAAGCGCCCCTTCCTCACCCAGGAAGGCCTCACCTGGGACGATGGGACGGGCGTGGTGCGCACGCCCATCGGCCTCCCCCTCACCCTCCAGACCTTCCCCGCCTCCCCGGTGGATACCGAGGTACTGGAGGGGAGGCTCACCCGGCTCTCCGATGGGAGCCTGAACCCCTTGTGCGCCTACGGGAGCCTGCAGTACTGGGAAGAGCGGGACTCCTGGCGGGAGAAGGCCTTGAAGATCCTTCGTGGCCAAGGAGCCGTCATCGCCTTTCCCCACGAGCCCCTCACCCCCGGAGCGGAGTACGAGGCCTACCTCAAGGTGCGCCTGGGAAGCGAGGTGCGGGAGTTCACCTGGCGCTTCCGGGTGGCCTCCCAGGGGAACCTCAGGCCCCTCCGGGTGGAGCCCGCTCACGAGTTCTGGGAGGTCCGCTAAGGATTAGGGAAAGGGGGGAGGGTATACCCTCCCCCTTTGGGTTTTCCCCTTTTGCCTCTCCTACCTGGCCCCCTTCACCAGGGCCACGCACCGGGCGGCCCCGAGGGGGGAGAGGGGGATGCAGGCCCCCACGAGGAATAAGGGGGAGGTCAAACCACCTGGCGGGCTTCACCCACGAGGACGACCGCCTGCCCGCCTTCTTCTACGAGGAGCCCGTGCCCCCCCAAGGGCTACACCGCCCGCTTCCGCCCCGAGGACCTAGGGCCCCTCTACGAGCGGCTCCACCAGGAGCCGTAGCGTTAGACCCGCCTTCTGAGCCAGAGGTTGAAGAGGGCGAGGAGGAAGAGGCCGGGAAGCCCCACCACCCCCACGAGAAGGTCGTGGGTGCGCTCCACCGCGAGGAGGGAGAGCCCGGCCACGGCGTTCAGGGTGCCGTGGAGGAGGGCGGGGGCCCAAAGGGAACCCCCCTTCTCCCTGGCGTAGAGGAGGGCGGGGGTGAGGGCCAGGGTGAAGAGGACCATCATGCCCACGCCCAGGAGGCGGTGGTCCGGGTAGTTGTGGCCGAAGAGGAGGACCAGGGGGGCGTGCCAAAGCCCCCAGTAGAAGCCGATCTCTAGGCTTGCGGGCCAGAAGCCCCGCTCCCTCAGCTTCTCCCAGAGGTAGCCCCGCCAGAAGAGCTCCTCTCCCAAGGCGGCGAGGAGGTTCACCGTGGCCCCGGCGAAAAGCCCCTGGAGGAGGACGAGGGCCCAGAGGGCGGCCTCGGGGATCCGGGGCAGGCCCTCCGGCAGGGCCCAGGCCAGGCCCTTCCAGGGGGCGAAGGGGAGGCTTAGAGGGAGGGAGAGGAGGGTGAGGGCCACGGGGAAGAGCCAGGCGAAAAGCCAGAAGCGGTTGGGCCGGAAGGCCAGGGGGAGCCCGACCCCCTCCTTGCGGGCGAAGGCCAGGGCCACGAGGCCCGGGACCCACATGTAGAGGACGGCGAAGGCGAGGTAGGCGGGGTTTTGCGGGCGGAGGCCGAGGAGGTGAGCGGCCAGGGCAAGGCTCCACGAGAGGCCAAAGGTCCAGTAGAGGGCCCGCATCCCTTCCCTAGGCTACCAGGGGCTAGGAGTGCCCCTCGTCCTCGAGGGCCTCGAGGAGGGCCAGGGTGGCCCGGTGGAGCTCCCGCAGGAGGGGCACGGGATCTTCTCCCGCCTCCACCCGGTCCATCCAGGCCTCCACTTCCCGGGTGAAGGCCTCGCCGACGAAGCGCCGGGCCACGGGGGCGAGGGGGGGCCTTTCCGTGAGGAGGGCGTAGACCCTTTCGCCGAGGCGCGTGGGGACGAGGAAGGGCCCGCGGCGGACCACGTAGCGGCGCTCCAGGAGCCGCTCCACGGTGGCCGCGTAGGTGCTGGGGCGGCCGAGGCCCCGCCGCTTCATCTCCGCCACGAGCTCCCCCTCGGTGTAGCGCGCCGCCTTGGGGAGCCGCACCGTCTTGGGCGCCACGGCGTAGGGGCCGGCCTCGAGGTCGGGGTCCAGCCCCAGGGGCCAGACCCGGGCGAAGCCGGGGAAGAGGAGGGCCACCCGCAGGGTGAGCTCCTGGCAGGCCTCGCCGAGGCAGGCGCGAAGCCGCTTCTCCCGCACCCGGGCGGGGGCCATCTGGCTCGCCAGGAAGCGGCGGAAGATCAGGCTGTAAAGCCGCCCGTGGGCCTCGGAAAGGGGGAGGGCCGCGAGGAGCCCCGCCTCCTCTAGGTCCTCGGGCCAGAGGAGGCGGGTGGGGCGGATGGCCTCGTGGGCCCCGCCCTCCCCCCAGGGCCTGGGGCGGGCGTGCTCCGGACCGAAGCGGGCCTCAATGAGCCTCCGGGCCAGGGCCATGCCCTCCGGGGCCACCCGGGTAGCGTCGGTGCGGTGGTAGGTGATGAGGCCCGCCTCAAAGAGGTCCTGGGCCAAGGCCATGGCCTCCGGGACGCGGAACCCCTCCTTGGAGGCGTCGGCGAGGAGGGCGTCCGTGATGTAGGGGGGAAGGGGGTTTTGCTCCCGCTCCCCCTCCTCCAGGACCTCCAGGAGGAGGGTCTTCGCCTTGACCTCGCCGGGGAAGCGCAGGGTGAGCCCCCGGAGGGCGACCTCGGTGAAGGGGAGGCGGGTGCGGGCCTCCCGCTCCCGGGCGATCACCCAGCCGAGGACCGGGGTCTGGACGCGCCCGGCGGAGAGGCTCCGGCGCCTAAGAAGCTTTTGCAGGTCCTCCGAGAGGGCGAAGCCGATCCAGCGGTCGGCGATCCTGCGGACCATCTGGGCCTCCACCAGGTCCTCCTTCACCTCCCGGGGGCGCCTGAGGGCCTCGAGGAAGGCCCGGGGGGTGACGGCGTGGAACTCGCCCCGCGCCACCTCCTTCCCGAAGGCGCGGAGGGCGAGGAGGACGTCCCAGGCGATCTTCTCTCCCTCGGTGTCGGGGTCGGTGGCGAGGAGGAAGTCCTGGGCCTCCAGGGCCAGGCTCCTCAGGGCCTCGAGGGCCCGGTCGCGGTCGGGCCGGCTCGCCCTCCCGTCCGGGCAGAAGGGGTCCGGGACGCTCCCCTCTGGGCAGGCCCGCAAGGGGTGGTACCGGGGGCGGTAGGCGGGGGCCGTCTCCACCCCGTAGAGCCCGCCCCGGAGGGCGAGGTCGGTGACGTGGCCCCGGGTGGCGGTGACCACCAGGTACCCCTCCTCCGAGAGGGCCTCGTAGACCACGAGGCCGGGGAGGTAGCGGCGCATGGGCCGGCCGAAGAACCCGGCCAGGGTGCGGGCCTTGTTGGGCGACTCCACCACCACCACCCGCTCGGGCAGGGCGAGGCCGCCCCGCTCCCCCCGGGCGAGCCGGTCCCGGTCCTCGTCCACGCGCTTGAGGAGGGCCTCGAGGTCCACCTCGGCCACGGGGCGGGGCGGCGCCTCCAGGAGGTAGCCGAGCCGCCGCATGAGGGCGGTGAAGGCCTTCCTGTCCTCGGCGAGGAGGAGGGCGAGGCCCTGGGTGAGCCCCGCCGGGGTGAGGCGGCTCGTCCGCCCCGAGGCCTGGAGGTAGCCGGTGACGTCGGCGAAGACCAGGACGGGCTTCTCCCCCAGGAAGGTGAGCCCCACCTCGGGGCTTTCCGCCACGCGGGCGCGGAAGGCGGGGTCGGCGAGCCGCTCCAGGAGGGCCTGGCGCAGGGGGGCGACCTCCTTCTCCTGGAGCCCGGGCCTGCGCGCGAGGCTTCGGACCAGGGCCTTGAGCCCCGGGTCCTCCAGGAGGGGCAAGAGGGCGAGGCCCAGGCGCACGAGCTCGCCGGGGGCGAGGTCCTCCCCCAAGGCGAAGCGGAGCTTGGGCACCCCGAGGAAGAGGGCGTAGCGGACGCGCCCGGGGAGGTCCAGGCCCCGGGCCAGGGGGTTGCGCCAGGAGGCGAACCCCACGAGGTGGTCCGCCTCGCCCCGCCGGAAGGCCTCGAGGGCCTCGGGCTCCAGGTAGGCCTTGGCCCTAAGGCCCTGGGCCCGGAGGAAGCGGGCGAGGTCCAGGGCGGCCTCCTTCGGCAGGTCCCCGGGGAGGAAGAGGAGCCCCCCGCCTCCAAGCCGCCTCGCCCACTCCGCCCCCCGGGCCCAGAGGGCCTCCTGGGAGAGCCCGAAGGCCTCCTCGTACAGGTCCGCCACCTTGCGCAGGGCGAAGCTCGGCGTGCCCACCTCAAAGCCCAAAAGCTCACGGAAGAGGTGGACCCGCGGGGAGCGCGGCCTTGCGGTGGCGCTCGCCACGGCGAGGACTCCCCGGGCCTTCCTCCTCAGCCCTTCGGCCATCCGCTCGGCCTCCTCGGGGTTCTTCCTCCGGAGCCGGATGAGGGAGAGGCCCTTCTCCAGGTCCTCAGGGGTAAAGCCCAGAAGCTCCAGGACCCGGTCCACGTTCCGCGCCGACTTAAGGAGGCTGTCCACGTCGTCCACGAAGAGGAAGTCCACGGGCCGGGGGAGCCGGGCGTGGTTTTTGTAGAGGAAGGCCACGGTGAAGAGGCCGATGGGGCGCTCGCCCTCGAGGAGGGCCTCCTTCTCCTTGGGCTTCCCGGTGTAGGCCACGAAGGGGGCCCCCAGGGCCCGGAGCCGTTCCGCCGCCTGGGCCACGAGGAGGCGGGTGGGGAAGACGAGGTAGCTCCGCCGCCCCTCCCTGGCAAGCCAGAGGGCGGTGAGGAGGCCGAAGGTGGTCTTGCCGATCCCCGTGGGGGCGAGCATCGCGAAGGAGCGCCCCTGCACCACCCGCGCGGCCCAGGCCCGCTGCAGCGGCCAGGGCGGGGCGCCCACGTGGGCCGCGAAGAAGCGGGCCCAGTCGGCGAGGGCCTCCTCCTGGGCGAAAAACCGGGCCAGCGCCCCAGCCAGGGGGGGCTTCGCGGGGTCGGGCTGGCAGCGGGCGCAGGCGAGCCCCGCCGCGAGGCGCTCGCTTTCCACCTCGCCGCCGCAGTTCGGGCAGTAGGCAGCGTAGCGCGCCGGGATCACGGCCTCATCCTAACGCCCAGGCTTTCGGCCGAGCCTCTGGGTGGACTGGGCCGCCTCCACCCGCCTCCGGGGAGGGGCTTTGGGAGGCCCTTCGTTCCCCTGAGCCCCTCTTCCGAGGCGGAGGCGTGAGGGGACCGCGCCCCGGGCACGTCTCGTGACGGGTGCCGTCGCCCCAAGCGGCTGGCCAGGGCCTCACGGCCTCCCAGGGAGCACTTTTAGGAAAGCCTTTCAAAGGCGAGAAGGGCCTTGTCCAAGGCCGGTGCACGGCGGGCTCCTGTCCTCCGAGACCTTCCTTAGGCGGTCTTATGCTCGCTTCCGGTTTTCTGCGCCTGGCTGGCCCGGGGATCTTTTTCCAGGGTTCCGCGTTGGCGCAGGCCGGCATGGGGTGGTGTCAGTGGGGTTCCAGGCGGTAGGCCCGGGAGGGCCTTCCCGTCCCTCCATACCGCGGTTCGGCCCGCACCCGCCCCTCCCGCCGGAGGGCCTCCAGGTAGCGCCAGGCCGTGACCCGGGAAAGGCCCAAGGCCTCCGCCACCTCCTCGGCCGTGAGGGGCTTTCCCCCCTGCAAGAGGGCGAGGACCCGCCCCAGGGTCAAGGGGTCCAGGCCCTTAGGGGCCTGCCTACGCCCGAGGAGGCGGTCCACGTCCGCCTGGGAAACCTCCTTCTTGGCCTTGAGGTTTTGGAAGGCGCGGAAGCGGGCCAGGGCCTCACGGAGCCGGGAGCGCCCGAAGGGCTTCACCAGGTAGTCCATGGCCCCGCCCAAGAGGGCCCGCTCCACCGTGGGCACGTCCCTGGCGGCGGTGATGACCACGGTGTAGACCCCTTCCAGGGCGGGGAGGAGCTCCAGCCCGTGGCCGTCGGGGAGGTAGAGGTCTAGAAGGACCAGGTCAGGGTTTTCCTCCAGGAAGGCCCAGGCCTCCCGGAGGGTTCCGGCAATTCCCCCCACCCTTAGGCCCTCCTCTTCCAGAAAGGCCCGATGGAGGGCGGCCACCCGCCGATCGTCCTCTACGATGAGGGCCTGGGCAGGCTTAACCAGAAAACCGTCCACCTCCCCTTTCTATGGTAGCCCACCTCGCCCCCCAGGGCCCGCGCCTGCGCCCGGGCCAAGGCGAGGCCGTAGCCCCGCCCCGTGCCCCGGCCGCTCGCTCCGGGGAGGAAAGGGGTCTCCTTTCCCTCGGGAAGGCCCGGCCCGTCGTCCAGAACCTCCACCTTAAGGCCTTCCTCCTCCAGGAAGCGGAGACCCACCTCGCTTTGGGCCGCCTCGAGGGCGTTCTCCAGCAGGTGGCCGAGGATGCTCGCCAGGCTCTCCCCTATGGAGGCGTAGCGGGCGGGGAGCCTCCCTTCAAGGCGGAAGCCTAGGCCCCGCTCCCTGGCCCGGCGCAGCTTGCCGAGCAGAAGGGCGGCCACCAAGGGCACCTCTATTCCGCGGAGAAGGCTTTCCAGCGCCTTCTCGGCGGCGAGCTCTCCTTGCACGAGGCGCAGGGCCTCTTCCACCTGCCCGAGTTCCAGGAGCCCGCCGATGACATGGAGGAGGTTTTGGAACTCATGGGCCTGGGCCCTAAGGAGCTCCAGGTGGCGCCGGCTTTGGGTGAGCTCCTCCGCCAGGCGCAGGAGCTCGGCCTGCTCCTGGAAGAGGGCGATCCGCCGGTCCCCAAACCCCAGAAGCCGCACCCGGCCCGGGCGGCCTGTGGGCAGGGGCAGGTAGGCCTCGCCCTCCTCGAGGCGGTCCGCCAAGGCGGGCCACACCCGCCGCAAGGGGAGGGGGGCAGGGCTCCTGGGGGGAGGCCCAGGAGGGCCAGCCCCTTGGGGTTGAGGAGGACCACCTCCTCCCCCTTGAGCACGGCCACCCCCTCCTCCAGGCTGGCGAAGGCCGCGGTTAGGTCATTAAGCCGCTCCGCCCCTTCTTTCAGAGGAGCCCCAAGCGTCCGACGGACGGCCCCCTCGGCCCGCCTCCAGGCCCAAAGCCAGGCGAGGAGGGCGAGGCCGAAGGGGAGCAGGGGGGAGGGCAGGTAAGGGGAGTAGGCCCGCGCCGCCTCCAGGATTCCCCTGTCCCATGGGCGCGCCGCCCAGACCAGGATCCCTTGGGGCGCCACCTCTACCCCTGCGGCCGTTTCGCCCCAAAGGGGAGCGGCTTCCCTGGGGCGCTCGGTGAGCCGCACGCCAAGCGGCGAGAGGGCCTGGGGATCAGAAAGCCTTGCCGCGGCCTCCGCCAGGGCCTCCGTTTCCCTTAGGGCTGAGGCCAGGAGGTGGCGGTTGGCCTCGAGGCCGATTGCCAGCCAAAGACCTAGGGCCAGCGCCAGCACCGGAAGCCAAAGTGCCCGGGCCACGGAGGCATTATGCGCGGGCCTACCCGGGGTAGGCCAGGGCCGCCTCCGGATCCACGGCGAGGCGCACCCGTGCCTCGCCCAGGGGAAGCGGGCTGTAGAAGCGAAGCAGGGCGTCTCCCACGCGCACCCAGTGCTCGTAGTGGCTTCCCAGGTAGAGGCTGTGGGCGAGGGCTCCCTCCAAGGCGTTCACCTCCCCCACGCCCGCAGGGCGCAGGGCCTCGGGGCGGAGGACAAGCTTGGCCAGCCTTCCCGGGACCAAAGCCCCCATGGCCCGGGCCCGCAAGGGGAAGCCCGCAAGCTCCAGGCGGGCCGTGGATCCCTCGAGGCCCACCACCAGGGCCTCCACCACGTTGGGGTTGCCCAGGAAGTCGGCCACGAAGAGGGTCTTCGGATTGCGGTAAAGCTCCTCCGGGGTGCCCACCTGCTCCATCCGCCCCTCGTTCAGGAGGGCGATCCGGTCGGCGATGGCCATGGCCTCGCCTTGGTCGTGGGTCACGAAGAGGGCGGCCTTGCCCGTGGCCTTTAGGGTCTCCCTAAGCCACACCCGGGCCTGATCGCGGAGCTTGGCGTCCAAGTTGGAAAGGGGTTCGTCCAGAAGGAGAAGCTTTGGGTCGTAGGCCAGGGCCCGCGCCAAGGAAACCCGCTGCTGCTGCCCCCCGGAGAGGGCCCCCGGGTAGCGGCGCTCGAGCCCCGTGAGCCCCAAGCGGTCCAAAAGGCCGAGCACCCGTTCCCGCACCGCTTTTTCCGGCACCTTCCGGAGCCTCAGGCCGTAGGCCACGTTCTCGTAGACGGTGCGTTGGGGCCAGAGGGCGTAGGACTGGAAGACGAGGCCCAGATTGCGCCGCTCCGGGGGAAGGAACACCCCCTTTTTCCCGTCAAAAAACACCTCTTTGCCGAGGAGGATCCTCCCCCCCGTAGGCCGCAAAAGCCCCGCCACCGCGCGGAGGAGGGTGGTCTTGCCCGAGCCCGAAGGCCCCAGGAGGGCCACGATTTCCCCGGGTTCTACGGCCAGATCCACCTCTTTGAGGACGAGGTTCTCCCCGAGGCGCACCTCGAGGGCCTCCACCCTTAGCGTTTCCGCCGAAGCGGTCACAACCTCCTGCCCGTCAAGCGCTTTCCGAACCATGCTCCTGCCCTTCCCTCAAAGCCCTTGGGGCCTCACCCCAAGCCGATTGGCCAGGACAAAGACGCCGCTGACGATGAGAACCTGCAGGGTGGCGAGGGCGGCGATGACGTCCACCGCTCCCGTCCCCCAGAGGGCCACGATCTGGGCCCCCAGGACCTCGGTGCCCGCCGTCATCAGGTAAACCCCCGTGGAGTACTCCCGGACGAACTGGATGAAGAGCAAGAACCAAGCGGTAAGGACCCCGCCTTTGAGGAGGGGAAGGGTACCGTGGAGGAAGGCCCTAACGGGGGAGGCCCCCGCGATCCTGGCCGCCTCCTCCACCTCCCGCCCTACCTGGAGGAGGGCCGCCGTGAGGAGCCTCACCCCGTAGGGCATCCAGACCACCGTGTAGGCCAGAACGAGAGCAAAGAGGGTGTTGCGCCAGGGGGCGATGGGCTTGAAGAAGAGGAAAATCCACAGGAAGGCGAGCCCCATGATGAGCCCGGGGACCGCCCGGGGCAGGCCCGCCAAGTAGTCCAGGACGCGCCCAAAACCCCGGCCCCGCTGGATGCCCAGGGCGATGAGGAGGTAAAAGGCCAGGGCCAGGAGGCCTCCGAGGGCGGCCACCCAAAGGGTGTTGGTCACCGCCCGGCTCAGGTTCGGGAGCTTAAAGACATCGGCGTAGTGCCCCACGGTGAAGACCTCCCGCAGGTCCACCCCCGGGCCCCAGCTGGTGACGAGGCTACGGAACACCACCCCGAGCACGGGGAGCACCACCGCCACCAGGAGGTAGAGGGCGAGGGCGAAGGCCCACACGTACCGGAGCCGCCCCAGGGGAAGCCTTTCCGTGCGGTATCCCCGGGCTCCGATGGCCACGTACCGCCCTTCCATCCGCCCCACCAGGTAGCGCTGCAGGAGGACCAGGGTGAAGGCGATGAGGACGATGAGGACGCTCACCGCCGCCATGAGGTGGTAGGCGGAGGTTCCGGTGATGGCGGTGAGGCGGTAGAGGTAGGTGGTGACCACCATGATCCCTTTGGCGTCCCCCAGGACCAGGGGGAGGCCGAAGAGCTCAAAGCCGAGAAGGAGCATGAGGGCCCCGCTGTAGACCAGGGCGGGGCGCACGAGGGGGAGGGTGACGGAGAGGGCCACCTGGTAGGGCCTCGCCCCCGCCACCCGGGCGGCCTCCTCCAGGGAGGCGTCCACGTTCTGGATGGTGCTGGCCACGTAGAGGTAAACGTAGGGCACGTGGGTAAGCCCGGCGATGACGGCGATGGCGGGAAGGGTGTAGATGGTCCAGGGGACGTGCCCAAGAAGGGACTCCACCCAGCCGGAAACCACTCCCGAAGGCCCAAAGGCCACGATGAACCCGATGCCCAGAATGATGGCGGAGATGAAGATGGGGGCGAGGAGCAAGAGCTCAAAGAGCCGGGCGAAGGGAAGGTCGGTCTTGGTGACGAGGAAGGCGAAGAGGCTCCCCAGGGGTACGGCGATCAGCACCATGCCAAGGCCGATCAGAAAGGAGTTTTTCAGGGCCTCGAGGAAGTAAGGGTCGTGGAGGACGTAGCGGTAGGCCTCGAGGGCGAAGCGCTTGGCCGGGGCGAAGAAGGGGGCGGTGAGGAGGCTCTGGTAGACCAGGATCCCTATAGGGGCGAGGACCAGAAGCCCCACCGCCCCCGTGAGGAGGGCGAGGGGCCAGGGAACCGAGGGGGCAAGCGGGGCCTTCCGGACCATGCTCCACCCTTACTGGCCCCGGACGGCCTGCCGCCAGAAGGTGAGGAAGCGCATCCTCTCGGCGGGGTCCAGGTTCTTGAGGATTTCCGTGGACACCGGGATGGCGTAGACCTTGTCCTTTCCCCCCACCGCTTTGTAGAGGGCCTGGGGCGTGGCCTCCCCCACCACCGTTTCCCTGCGGGCGAAGATGAGGGCGGTGTAGGCCATGAGGTTCTGGCCCCTTAAGGAGAGGAGGTAGTCCAGGAAGAGCTTGGCCGCGTTCGGGTGGGCCGCCCTCTTGTTGATGAAGGCCACCCGCTGGATGGCCACGGTGCCGTCGGTGAGGTAGGCGATGCCGAGGTCCTTCACCGTGCGCTGCCGGAGGAGGGCGTAGGAGCCGAAGAAGCCGTAGGCCAGGTAGTGCTCCCCGGAGATGACCTTTTCAAAAGCGGCCCCGGTGGAGGAGTAGAGGGCGGCCTGGGCTTTGCCGAAGGCCCGGGCCAGCTCCTGGAAGGCGGGGAAGCGGTCGTAGTCCGCCTTGAGGATGGTGAAGCCCACGGCGCTCCGCTCGGGGTCCCAGGTGGCCACCCGCCCGCGCATCCGGGGCTCCTGGAGGAGCCGGGCGAGCCCTTCCCGGGTGGTGGGCACCTCCTCGGGCTTGAGGAAGCGCTTGTTGTAAACGACGACCGCGGGCTCGAGAGTGGTGCTGTAAGCCAGGTTCCCCAGGCGGGCGTTGGCGGGCCAGTTCTTGGCCTCGGGGGAGTCGTAGGGCAGGGCGTAGCCCTCGCTCGCAAGCTTGACCTGGAGCTCCATGGCGCTGGACCAGAGAAGGTCTGCGCTGGAGGCTCCGGCTGCAGTCTCGCTCACGAAGCGGTCGTAGATGGCTTGGGTACCCAGATCATTGTATTCAATCTGTATAAAGGGATAAAGTTTGCGGAAATCGTCCAGAAGGGCCTGGGCGCTGGATTGATCCGTGGAGGAGTAGATGATGAGGCGCCCTTCTTTCCGCGCCGCCTCCACCACCTGCGGGTCCGAGGCAGGCCGGGACTGCTGGGCCAGGACCGAGGCTATCGCCAAAGCCACAAACCACAGGATCGCTCGCCGCATGGCTCCCACCTCCTTATTGGGCAAGGCCAAGTTTAGCGAAGCGCTCTTCTCCTTGGCAAGATTTGTTGCGTTTCTTTCCCTTTCGTTCCCGGCGGCACGGGCCGGGCCTTGGTCCGGTGGTCCGGCGGAGGGGCTAAGGGGGCAGGCCGAAGCCGCGGCCGCCCACCCGCGGGAGCCGCCTTCCCGTGTTTTGGCCTAGCCTTTTATGGGCTTGCCCTGCAAAGGTCGGGATGACGGGCGTATACTCGCGCCCCGATGGGCAAGCGCGGCTTCGTTCGCAGGGAGGCAAGCCCCTAGGAGGTCCTGGAGCGCTGCCTGCGCCTGGCCCAGGAGGTGGCCCCGCCCACCCCCAAGGGCAAGCGGGGCCGCCCCTGGCGCTACGGACACGCCCTTTACCTAGCCCTCCTTCTCTACCGCGCCTTCTTCCGCCTCACCTACCGCAAGACGGAGGCCTCTCTCCAAGACCTCATGGAGGGGCCTTTCCCTTCCCACCAGTCCCTGGCCCGCTACGCCGTGCGCCACCTGGACAAACTCCTTGATTCTCTGGGCGGGGCGGGGCTTGGGGAGGAGGTCGGGGCCGAGGTCGGTGGGCGCGGGGAAAGGCCTGCCCTCCTTTTCCACGAAGAAGGCCTCCACGTCGGCCTCCCGGGCGAGGAGGTCCTTGATTAGGCCCTCGTCCTCGGGGAAGAGGTGGCCCTCGGGGAGGCCGAGTTCCCTCCAGGCCCGCACCAGGCCCGGGTGCTGGGCGAGGGCGCGCCTGCCCCGGTCCAGGAGCCGGTGGAAGACCGCGAGGGTGGCTTGGGCGTCGTTCAACGCCCGGTGGGCCCCCTCCAGGGGGCGCCCGAGGAGGAAGGCGTAGAGGTCCCCGAGGCGGTACCCCTCGAGGCCCCCCGGCGGGGTGGGGAAGAGGAGGTGGGCGAGCCTCAGGGTGTCCAGGGCCTCGCCCTGCCAGCGAGGAAGGCCCGCCTCCTCCAGGTGCCGCTGGAGCAGGGGGAGGTCGTAGCGGAGGAGGTTGTGGCCGAGGAGGGGCCTGCCTCCCAAGAAGGCCAAGAGCTCCTCCAAGGCCTCCTTCGGGGCCACCTTTTTCGCCTCGTATTCCTCGTAAGGGATGCCCGTGAGCTGGAAGACCTCGTGGTCGGGGGGAAGGGGCCTTTGCGTGGCCAGGTAGCGGTGAAAGACCCGCCCCTCGCCGTCCACCGCCGCCACCTCCAGGACCTCCGCCTCGCTCGGATCCGTGGAGGTGGCCTCGAGGTCCAAAGCGACGGGGTGCGATACGCCAAAGGCCACGGCTTCAAGATAGGAGGGTCCCGGACGGGGGGATGTGACCTTTGCACCCGGCTTCTCGGGGGGGCTTTCCCCGGCCTACCGCCTGGGTTCCAGGCGGTCCCCGAGCCCGTTTTCCGAGGAGGTCCGAGCCGAGGAGGGCCCTGGCGCCGGGGGTTTTTCACAGGTTTTTCACACGCCATGCTTATGTTTGGGCACGATGAGGTGGAAGAGCGTTCTCGGTTTGGCGGTCTTGCTCCTGGCCTCCCTGGCCTTGGCCCAGGCCCTCACCCTGGACCTGCGGCCCTATCTGGTCAAGGTGGTGGAGGGCAAGGAGGTCTACGAGGCGAACCCCCTGGCGGTGAGGCCGGGGGACGTGCTGGAGTGGCGCCTGGTGGCGGAAAACCGCGCCCAGGGCGACCTCCGCCAGGTGGCCCTCGTCATCCCCATCCCCAAGGAAACCTACTACCTGGAGGGGAGCGCCAAGCCCCTTCAGGTGGGAGGGACGATCGTGCCGCCCGAGTTCAGCTTTGACGGGGGGAAGACCTTCGGCAGGCCTCCCCTCAAGAAGCGGATTCGGGTGGTGGAAAACGGAAAGGAGGTGGAGAAGGAGGTGGAGGTCAAGCCCGAGGAGTACACCCACGCGCGCTGGGTCATCCCCGTCCTTTCCAAGGGGGACAAGGTGATGGTGAGCCTCAGGACCATCGTGAGGTAAGAGGAGGTAAAGCATGAAAAGAGTAGGTTTTATCAGTCTTCTGTTAGCCCTGGTTCTGGGGCTGGCCTACGCCATGACCCCGGCGGGCACGGCCATCCAGAACCAGGCCTCGGCGAGCTACATTGACTCGGCGAACCAGCCCCGCACCGCCACGTCCAACCTGGTGACCACCATCGTCCAGCAGGTCTACGCCTTCAGCATCACGCCAAACGGCACCGAGCCTTCCCCGGGCCAGACCAAGAACGCCCTTCCCGGGGGGCAGGTGGTCTTCAGCTACGTGGTGACCAACAACGGAAACGGCACCGACACCATCAACCTCGCCACCGCCCAGGGCACCGCGGACAACTTTGATCTCTTAAGCCCCACCATTTACCGGGATGCCAACTGCAACGGCACCCTGGACGCCGGGGAGACCGCGCCCATCACGGGCGTCACCCTGGGCATGGGCCAAAGCGCCTGCGTCCTGGTCGTGGCCACGGTGCCCTCCTCGGCGACGGGCGGCCAGTACGGGAACCTGAACCTCGAGGGCACGTCCGCCGGGGACGCCACCGTCACCGACACCGACAACTGGGCCCGGGCCGCGGCCACCACCGCCGCTGCCCTCACCGCCAGCAAGGCGGCAAGCCCCGCGGGTAGCGTGAGCCCGGGCGACACGATCACCTACACGATCAGCGGCCAGAACGTGGGCGGGAGCCCGGCCTACGGGATCTCTGTGACCGTGGACAGCACTTCCAAGACGGGCATCCTCATCGCCGACACCATCCCCACGGGCCTCACCGTGAGCGCCACGCCCACGGGCTACGCCGGGGCGGGCACGGTGACCTACGTCTACGACGACGGCACCGGCTGGAAGACGCTCACTTCCTCCGACCTGCCCCTCACCGGAAACGGCACGGTGAAGATCGGCATGCTCATCGAGGGCACGGGCGACTTCTTCCCCGTGGGGGCCCAGTACACCTTCAGCTTCGCCGCCACGGTGCCCTCCGCGGCCAGCGCCGGGACGAGCTACACGAACTCCGCCACCGTCCAGTTTGACGCCAACGGCGACGGGGACGCCGCCGATTCCGGCGAGACCGTCACCACCAACACCACCACCAACACCGTGGGGGCGAGCTACAACGTGGCCGTGGGGCCCTACGGGTACCCCGAGGCGGGGGCTTCCGGCAGCTACACGGCGGGCGGCTACGCCGTGGCCCGTAGCGGCGACACCCAGACCATCGCCAGCGCCTACTCCGGCACCACGGTGGTCTTCCGCCACACCCTGAAGAACACGGGGAACACCGCGGATAGCTTCACCTTGAGCTTCTCCGGGGCGCCTTCCGGCTGGGCCTGCCAGCTCGTGGCGGACGACCTCACCACCCCCATCTCCGGCCCCGTGGGCCCCATTGCTGCGGGCGGCACCTACGACTTCGCCCTGAAGTGCGCCATCCCGGCGAACTACACCACCTCTTCGGCCGTGAGCCTCACCGTCACCGCCACCAGCGTGAACGACACGGCCAAGTCCGACACCACCACGGACACGGTGAACGAGGTGCTCTTGGGGTACGCGGTGGACCTCGCGCGAAAGGACCACGCTGGGGATGGTGACCCCACCAACGACAACCCGCCCGCCCAGAGCGCGAACCCCGGCCAGACGGTCTACTTCCCCGTTGAGGTCTACAACGCCGGGAACAACCCCGACAGCTACACCCTTTCCGCCAGCGTGCCCACGGGCTGGAGCGTGGTCTTCTACCCGGACACGAACTGCGACGGCACGCCCGACGGGGCTCCCGTGACCAACACGGGCATCGTCAACCCCGGGAATAAGGCCTGCTTCGTGGCGGCGGTGAGCGTGCCCGCCGGGACGGCTCCTGGGGCCAACCCCGTGTCCTTCACCGCCACCAGCACCACGGTGGGCACGGTCTCGGACACGATCAGCACGGCGGTCAACGTGAACCTCCTGGCCCAGGTCCGGCTGGACCCCGACCGCTCCGGCACCGTGACGAGCCCGGGCACCATCACCTACACCCACACCCTCCTGAACAACTCCAACGCCCCGGCCTACTGCGACATCTCCGGGGACGGCGGGAGCCACGGCTGGACCTACCAGTACTCCACGGACGGCACGAGCTGGTACGGCGCCCTGGCCGACGTCTACGCGGCCCCGAACGGCGGCACCCAGGCGATCTACGTCCGCGTCCTGGTGCCCGCCGGGGAGCCCGTGGGCCGGGTGGACGTGAACACGGTGACCGCCCGGTGCGACGTGACCACGGGGAGCCCCGACAACACCTACGAGGCCACGGACACGGCCACGGAGACCACCACCATCGTGGGCGGGGAGCTCAGGCTCCAGAAGTCCGTGGACAAGGCCACGGCCTACCCCGGGGAGACCCTCACCTACACCATCGTTGCCGAGAACATCGGCACCGGGGACCTCAAGAAGGTGATCGTCGCCGACCCCGTCCCGTCCTACACCACCTTCGTGAGCGTCTCCGCCACGGCCACGGGCTTTAGCGGCACCTACACCGTCCTCTACTCCACGGACGGCACCACCTGGAGCACGACCGCCCCCACCTCCGTGCCCACGGGCGGCACGGTCTACGTGGGCGTGGACACGAACGGGGACAACGCCATCACCGACGCCGACCTCATGCCCCCGGCCGCCAGGATCACCATCACCCTGCAGGTGCAGGTGCAGTAGGCCCAAAGCCCCGCCCCGGGGGCTTCCCCGGGGCGGGCCCCCTAGGGGGGAAGGCAAAAAGGGGAGAGGAACTTTTTAGCGGGGTTTTCACGTCAGGGGTGAAGGATGGGAAGGGGAATGGGAAGGCGGTGGAGAGGAGCCAGCGGGTGGGCGTTCGCCCTCACCCTCCTCCTCTCCGTCGCCTTCGCCCTCACCCCGGCGGGCACGGTGATCCGCAACCAGGCGGTGGCGGAGGCCTCGGGGGAGCGCTACCTCTCCAACGTGGCGGAGACCCGGGTCCAGGCGGTCTGCCGTCCCCTTCTCTTTCCCGACGGAACCCCGGAGGCCCCGGCCCTGAGGGCGAGCGCCGCTCCTGGGGGCTGGGTCCACCTCCCCTACCGCCTGAAAAACGGGGGGAACGCCCCCTACACCTTCGCCCTGAGCCACGTCCTCCACGGAACCTCCTCCTGGGTGCCCGAGGCGGTGCGCTTCTACTTGGACGTGAACGCGAACGCCCTCTCCGACCCCGGGGAGCCGGAGGTGTCCGAGGTGGCCCTGGGTATGGGGGAGGAGGTGGCCCTGGTCCTGGCCTTGAAGGTGCCCGCCACCGCCTCGGGAAGCCTCTTCATCACCCCCGTGGCCACCTGCCCCGGGGGGGAGGAGGACGGGGAGAACTACGCCCGGGTGGAGGCCTCTGGCATCTTGGAGCCCAGCCTCTTCCTCGCCAAGGCCGCAAGCCCCGCTGCCCTCCTTCCCGGGGAGCGGGCCACCTTCACCCTCACCCTGAGGAACCTGGGGACCGGGGAGGCCAGGGGGCCCATCCTCCTCAGTGACCCTCTTGCGGGGCTGGAAGGGCTCCGCTACGTGCCGGGAAGCGCCCGGGCCCCCAAGGGGATTCTGGAGTTCTTTGACGGCGCGGCCTGGCGCACCGAGGAACCTCCTTCCGTGCTCGGGGTCCGGCTCCGGCTGGAGAGGCTCCTCCCCGGGGAGGAGGCCACCCTCTCCTTCCAGGTGGAGGCCCTCCCCACCGCCTCCCCGGGGCCCCGGGAGAACCGGGCCCTGGCGGAGGGGCCGGGGGGCCCGGCGGAAGGGGTGGCCGTGCTCGAGGTCCTCCCCCTTTACCGCCACCACCTGGGCCCCGGGGGGAACCCCAAGGCCCTGCCGGGGGGAGAGGGGAGCGGGGACGACCTCCAGGAGGCCCGGGGGCTTGCGGGCCAGCCCTACTGCTTCCGCCACACCCTCCTCAACGAGGGCACCGCCCAAGACCGCTACCGCATCCGGGTGGAAGGTGCCCCGGGGCGCCTCCTCACCCTCCAGGGGACGCCCCTCCCCGAGCCCGTCCCCCTGGGGCCAGGGGAGAGCCTGGACTTCCTGGCCTGCTTTGACGCCAAGGAGGCGGGAGTCCTCGAGGCCACCCTGGTGGCGGCCTCCCTGGGGGGCGGCGGGGAGAACCGCACCAGGGACCGCCTGGAGGTCCTCCCCGCCGAGGCCCTCGTCTTGAGGAAGGAGGCGGACCCCGCCCCGGGGACCACCCTGAAGGCGGGGGACCTCTTCACCTACGCCCTGGTGGTGGAGAACCGCTTCGCCCCCCTCCCCAACGCCCGGGTGGAGGACCGCCTGCCCCCATGGGTGGAGTTCCTCGAGGCCAGCGGGGGAAGCTACGATCCGGAAAGCCACGCCGTGGTCTTCCTCCTGGACCCCCTGCCCCTGGGGGAGACCCGCCTATGGGTGCGGGTGCGGGTGAAGGCGGACACCCCGGACGACACCCTCCTCCAGAACCGCTTCACCCTCACCTCCGAGAGCACCCCTAACCCCCTGGTGTCCAACGAGGTGCGCCACCCCGTGCTCTCCGTGAACCTGGCCCTGAGCAAAGAGGTGGCTCCGAAGGAGGCCGCCCCGGGGGACCTCCTCACCTACACCCTGAAGGTCACCAACCCCGCCTCCACTCCCCTGGAGGTGCGCCTCGAGGACACTCCCAACCCCCGCCTGGCCTACCTGGAGGGAAGCGCCCGGGGAGGGCGGTGCGGGGGAAGCCTGAACCCCCTGGAGCCCGTGAGGGAAGGGGCCTCCCTGCGCTGGACCCTCACCCTGGGCCCCAAGGAGAGCTTCTGCCTGGAGTACCGCATGCGGGTCCTCCCCGGGGCCCCCGCCACCCTGGTCAACGTGGCCGAGGCTCAGGGCCTGAGCGCCCAAGGGGCGGCCACCGCCCGGGTCCAGGCCCGGGCCCAGGTGCGGGTGCGGCTTGGCCCCCTGGGCCTGGAGCGGGGGGTGTTGCTGGGCCGGGTCTACCTGGACGTGAACGAGGACGGGCGCTACGACCCCGGCAACGACGTCCCCTTGCCCGGGGCGCGGGTGGTCCTCGCCAACGGCTGGCAGACCCTCACGGACCGGGAGGGCCGCTACGCCTTCCGGGACCTGGAGCCCGGCGTGTGGCAGGTGATGCTGGACCCCGCCTCCGCTCCCTTCCCGCCCCTTCCCCACCCCGAGGCCCTGGGCGAGGGCTACCGCCACGGGGTGCGGGTGCAGGGGCTTAGCGTCTCGGACTTCCCCCTGAAGGCCCCCAAGGGGTTCCTCGAGGCCTACCGGGAGACCACCCTGCGCTTCGGGCCCCTCACCCTGGAAAAGCGCCTCCTTCCCCTGAAGGAGGGCTTCCGGGTGGTCCTCCTCCTTCGCTCCCAGGAGCCCCTGGAGGACCTCACCGTGCGCGACCCCCAGCCCGACGGCACGGAGAAGACCTTCCACTTCGCCCTTTTCAGCGGGGAGGAGGTCTTGGAGTACGCCCTGGAGGAACCCTACATGTCCGACCCCGAGGTGCGCTGGAGGTACCCATGAAGCGGGTTTTTGCCCTCGTTCTCCTCTTGCTTCCCGCTTTGGCCCAGCCCGTGGCCCGCGAGCTCAAGGCCACGGTGGTGGGGGACGGGGTGGGCTGGGAAACCCACGCCTTCCGGATCTGGCTCGTGATCCCGGAGAAGGGGAGGGTCCGGCTGGACCTCTTCTCCCCGGGGTTTGACCCCACGGACTACCGGAGCGCCCTTCTGGGGAAACCGGAGCTAGGGGACGAGCGCTACGACGGGGGGAAGGGGGAGCTTAAGGCCACCTTCCGCCTCTATAGGGACGGGAAGCCCCTCCGGGAGATGGCCTTCGGGGTGGAGCCCCACCGCTGGGTCCCCTTCTTTGAAGGGGAGATGGAGGCGGGCGTCTACCTCTTTGAAAGCGAGCTTCTCGGAAACGGCAAAAACGCCTTCGTCCTCCGCGTGGAGGCCCCGAGCTTCAAGCTGTCTTTGGACCCCAAGCCCCAGCTCATCCTGGACGTCTTCACCCAGACCACCACCCTCCGCCTTCTGCCGGACGAGCGGGGCCGGGTCTGGGTGGAGCCCCTTGGCGTCTACTCCGAAGGCCCCTTGGAGGTGGCCTTCTACGACGAGGACGGCCCCGAGGAGCTTCGCGCCCGGGTGCGCTACGAGGACGGCTCCGTGGAAGAGCGCCCCGTCTCCGGGGACCGGGGGTGGACCACCTACACCAAGCGCCCGGGCCTCGCCCTCTTCGGCTTCACCCAGCCCCCCACGGCCAGGCAGCACTCCAACACCGTGGCCTTCCGGGTGGGGGCCTGCACCTCTTTGGAAAACGGGGTGCTGAAGGCCATCCCCCCAGGGGAGGCCAGGGCGCGGGTGGTGGACGAGGAGGGCAAGCCCCTCCCCGTCCCCGTAGAGGAAAAGGACCGGGTCTTCCGGCCCCTCCTCCCCGAGGGAGCGAGCCTCCTCCGGGTGGAGGCCCGGGGGGCCGTTTTCGTCCAGGAAGGCTGGGCGGAGGTAGGCTGCCCCGGGGGGGAGGTCACCTTCGTGGTCCGCCTTCCCAAGCCTCCCGCGCCCGAAAGGCCCCCGCAGGGAGAGGTGCGCTTCAGGGTGGCGGTGGCCCTGCCCGGGGGCGACCTCCCCGCCAAGGCCACCCTCCGCCTCGGGGACCTCGAGGCCCCCGTGGACGGGGAGAGGACCCTCGCCCTGCCCCGGGGCCGCTACCCCCTGGCCGTCCTCGCGGAGGGGGCCCGGGTGGAGGCCCCCCAGGAGGTGGAGGTCCTCCCCGGAAAGAGGCAGGAGGTCCTGGTGCGCCTCCTGCCGGAGGTGGCCCTAAGCCTCGCCCCCAAGGAGGTCTACCTGCGGGTGGGCGAGGAGGGGGAGGTGGTCCTCACCGCCACCACCCCTTACCCGGGCCTCCTCCCCGCGGAGCTCTCCCTGGAGCTTCCGGAGGGTCTTACCCCCTTGGGGGCCTCCCGGGCCCAGGGGCCCCTCACCAAGGACCGCCCCTTCCAGCTCAGGGTGCGCTTCCTGGCGGAGAAGGAGGGGACCTACGCCCTCTCGGGCCTCCTCGCCCCCTGGGGGCTTAGGGCGGAGGGAAGGGCGGTGGTGGTCCGCCCCGCCACCTTCCGCCTCGTCAAGGAGGCCCTCACCCCCGAGGTGGAGGCCGGGGGGGTGGCCCGCTTCCGCGTCACCGTGGTGAACGAGGGGGACGAGGAGGGGAGGGCCGTCCTCGTGGACCGCTTCCTGGGGACGGAGGAGAGGCGGGAGGTCTTCCTGAAGGCCAAGGAGGGGCGGAGCTACGAGTTCGCCTTCCCCGTGCCCCTCGAGGCCCAAGGGACCCTGGTCAACCGGGCCGAGCTCTCCACCGGGGAGAAGGCCGAGGCCGGGGTGCGGGTCCTCAGGCCCAAGGCCCACCTGGAGCGGAGCCTCCCCCACCGGGTCTACCTGCCCGGGGAGGAGGTGGTCCTTTCCTTCCTGGTGGAGAACCGGGGCGAGGCCCCCATGCGCTACGTCCTGGAGGACGCCTGCCCCGACTGGCTGAGCCCCCTGGAGCCCGCCCGCTTTGAGGGCTACCTCAAGCCCGGGGAAGAGGCCCTCCACGCCTACCGGGCCCGGGTCCTCCTGGGGCCCGAGGCGGAGGGCGCCTGCGCCGCCACCCTGCGCACCCCCACGGAGACCCTGCGGGCGGAGGTGGCCCTAAAGAGGCGGCCTCTCCTCCTGGAGAAGGAGGCGGACCCCCCGCGCCTCCTGGAGGGAGGCCAAGGGGTCTTCCGCCTCCGGGTGAGGAACCCCGCGGACCACCGGGTGGAGGTGGAGCTCAGGGACATCCCGGGCAAGGGCCTCGGCATGGACCCCTGGAGCGAACGGGTGGCCCTGGAGGCGGGGGAGGAGAGGGTCTTCACCCTCCCCTTCCGGGCCGAGGCCGTGGGCGAGCTGGAGAACGGGCTTTCCGCCTTCCTCGGGGAGACCCCCGCCGCCTTCCCCGTCAAGGCCAAGGTGGCCGTCCTCCCCGTCCTCGTCCCCGAGCGGACCTCGGTGGTGCGCCTCCCCTTCCGGGTGGAGGGGGAAGGGGACGCCCTTCTCCTCGGCTTCAAGCCCCCGGAAGGGGCGGAGTACAGCCCGGGCTCCGCCCGGCTGGACGGGAGGCCCGTGGAGGAGCCCAGGGTCCTTCCCGACGGCACCCTGGTCTGGCGCCTCCCCTTCGCCCGGGAGGGCCTCTTGACCCTCACCCTCCTCCACACCCGGGCCCTCCCGCCCCTTCCCGAGCCCGCCCTCACCCTCCTTCGCCTGGACCGGGAGCTTCCCCTCAAAGGGGGGCTTCGCCTGAGGGACTACGAGGGGGCCAAGCCCCTTTCGGCCAAGCGCAAGGGGCCCATCCGGGAGCCCATGGACGGGGCCATCGTGCAGCAGGAGGCCGTGGCCTTGAGGATTGAGGCCCCTCTCGGGCCCATCGCCGTGCGGGTGAACGGCCTCGAGGTGGAAGGCCGCCTCCTGGGGGAGGCCCAGTACGACGAGGAGCGCAAGGTGCAGCGCCTGGCCTACTACGGGGTGCCCCTCCGCCCCGGCAGGAACGTGATAGAGGTGGAAGGCCCGGGCTTCTACGACAAGGTGGAGGTCTTCCGGCCCGGGCCCCCCAAGGACCTCGTCCTGGAGCCCGTGCGCCTCCGGGCGGACGGGCGCACCCCCCTGGAGTTCCGCCTGAAGGCGGTGGACGGGATGGGCCTTCCCACGGGCTTCGGCCTCGCCACCCTCGAGGCCGACCCCGAGCCCATCGCGCCCGACGCCAGCCTCCTGGAGCCCGGCTACCAGGTGCTCCTGCGGGACGGGGTGGGGACGGTGATGCTCAAGCCCCTCCTCACCCCAAAGGAGGTGCGCCTCCGGGCCCGCTTCAACAAGCTGGAGAAGACCTTCCGCCTCTTCGCCGGGGGCGCCCAGGAGCCCCTCTGGCTCGCCCAGGGGAGCGTGGGCGTGGCCTACGACCCCGAGGAGGGGAGGCCCCGCCTCTTCGGCCTCGCCCGGGGCTACGTGGAAGCGCCCCTGGAAGGGGGCTTCCTCCAGGGGGCCCTGGACACCACGGGAGGGCTTTCCCAGACCCCCGAGGCGGGCTTCTTCCCCATCACCGGCTCGGGGGAGGAGGCCCGGCGCCCCCTGGCCTCGGACGACCCCGTGGCCCTGCGCTACACCACCCCCGAGTACACCCTCGCCTACGAGCGGGGCCCCCTGGCCCCGGGCCTAGGGGAGGCCACGGCCCTCCGCCTCGCCACCCGGGGGGACGCCAGGGTGGAGGCCTTCCTGGCCCTCCTCCCCAAGGGGAGCGTGCGGGAGGAGATCGTCCCCGACGGCACCGCCTTCTACCGCCTCTCCGGAAGCCCCGCCCCGGGCTCCCTCCGCCTCTTCCTGGTGGAGGGGGGGAGGACGAGGGCCCTGGAGGCCGGGGTGGACTACACCTACGACTTCCTGAGCGGGGAGATCGTCCTCGCGAGGCCCCTCGCCCCCTTCACCCCCGAGTTCGCCCCGGTGCGCCTCGTGGCGGAGTACGCTCCCCTTTCCGCCCCCAGGGAGGAGCTCGCCCTTGGGGCCCAGGCGGCCTACGAGGCGGGGCCCTGGCGCTTTGGGCTTGGGGGGTACCTGCGCCTGGACCTCCAGGGCTTCGCCTCCCAGGGCTACGCCCTTGGGGCCTCCCTGGCCTATGGGGAGGGGGGAAGCGAGGTGGGCCTCGAGGCCGCCTTCGCGGGGAAGTGGCGCTTCGGCCTCTCCGCCGCCCTAAGCGAGGGGCCCCTCGAGGCCCGGGGCAACCTGGCCTACGAGGAGGGTGGGGAAGTCCAGGGGGCCTTCCGGGCGGCCTACGACCTGGGCCCCGGGGCGGTGGCCCTGGAGCACACCACCCCCGGCCGCACCGGGCTCGTCTACGAGGCGAAGCTCGCCCGGGGCTTCCGCTTCGGCCTGGGGGCGGGCTACGCCTGGCGGGAGGGGGGCCTCTACCTCCTGGGCCGGGCCGCCTACCAGGAGGGCCGGGCCCGCTTCGGCCTCTCCCACGCCTACCTCCTCTCCGGCGGGCAGGAAACCCGCCTGGACCTCCTCTGGCCCCTGGGGGAGGCCCTGGAGGCGGAGGGGAGCCTGGCCTACCTCTGGGGGGAGGGCCTGCAGGGGGCCTTCGGCCTGCGCCAGCGCCTGGGGAGCGCCAACCTGGCCCTCTCCTACCAGCTCCCCACGGCGAGCGGGGAGGGGAACCGCGCCCGCTTCGGCCTGGAAGCCCCCCTCCCCCTCACGGAAAACCTCTCCGCGAACCTCGGCCTCTACGCCCTCTACGCCTTCTCCGGGGGGCAGGGGGAGCTTGGGGGAAGCCTCGGCCTCCGCTACGCCCGGGAGGGCCTGGTGGCCACCTTCGGGGTGGAAGGGGCCCTCGGCCCCAAGCTCACCCTCCGGGGCGGGGCGGCGGGGAGCCTGGACCCCGAGAACACCCTGGGCCTGGACTTCGCCCTCTCCCTCCTCCCCGAGGCCAAGGGGCGCTTCAGCCTGGCCTACGCCCTCCGCGCCTCGGACCTCTCCCTCCTCACCTACCACCGCTACGCCACGGAGACGGGCCTCCTTGAGGGGCAGCTTGCCGCCGCCTACGCCCCCTTCCCCGCCTTCTCCGTGCGCCCCGCCTTCGGCTACCGCTATCCCTTCCCCGACCCCGAAGGGGCCACCTACGCCCTCGGGCTCTACGCCACCCTCTTCCCCACGGAGCTTCTGGGCCTCGGGGGCGGGGCCAGCTACACCTTCCAGCCCGCCACCGGGGCGAGCGACCTGAGCTTCTCCGTGGAGGGCACCCTGCGCCTGAGCCCCCTCTGGCTCTCCCTGGGCTACCAGTTCGGGCCCAGCCTCTTCGCCCCGGAGGGGGTGTACCTGAGGCTGGACGTCTTCGGAGGGAGCCGATGAGCGTCTGGACGAGAACCGCGCCGGTCCTCCTCGTTCTCCTCCTGGGCCTCGCCCAGGCCCAGGTGGTCACGCCCTTCGCGAAGCGCTACGAGACCAACGACCGGGGCGACATCCGGATGGTGGGGAACACCCTGATGTGCGCCTCGGGTTCCGGTGTCTACGGCTGTAACACCAGCACGATGAACAACCCAAGCGCGAACAACAACGTGTCCATGGTCTTCCTGAACGCCGACCCCACCAACCCCTCCTGGCCTAGCGGAAGAGGAGGTTCCAGCGCCGCCCAGCTCAACCTCCCTTCCGGCGCGCAGGTCCTGTGGGCGGGGCTCTACTGGGGGGCGCGGGCTGACCCAAGCGCCTCCGGGCGGAACACCATCTACCTCAAGCCTCCGGGAGCCGTGGACTACCAGGCGGTCCCGGGTACCCTCCTCGGCACCATAACAAATGCGGGCACCCCCAGCTCCCGCCCCTACGTGGCCTTCGCCGACGTCACGAGCCAGGTGCGCTCTGCAGGAAGCGGCACCTACTGGGTGGGCGGCATCCTTGCACAGACGGGAAACAGTGGCCTCGGTTTCTACGCAGGCTGGAGCCTGGTGGTGGTCTACCGCGACCCCAACGCCACCTTAAAAAACCTGGTGGTCTACGACGGCCTGGCGACGGTGAGTGACGGTAACGATGTGTCCATCACCCTCTCGGGCTTCCTCACCCCTTTGGTGGGCGCCGTGAACGCCCGGGTGGGGGCCGTGGCCTTTGAGGGGGACGGGGGCCTCACCGGGGACCGGCTTCTCCTCAACGGCTCCTCCCTGAGCGACGCACAAAACCCGCAGAACAACTTCTTCAATAGCTCCATCTCTTATCTGGGAACCCGCTTCACACAAAAAACCCCGGACTTCGTAAACCAGATGGCGGTGGACGTGGACCTCGTGGACGCCACCGGGAAGCTTTCCAACGGCGCCACGTCGGCCACGGTCACGTTTACTTCCTCAGGGGACATATACTTCCCCGTGGTCATGGCCTTCGCCGTGGACCTCTACCTCCCCGACCTCATCACCACCTTCACCAAGACCGCCTCCGACCTCAACGGCGGAGACCTCCTGGTGGGGGACCACTTGGAGTACGCCGTGAGCTTCAGCAACACCGGGCTGGACGGGGCCACGAACGTGGTGGTGGTGGACCCCATCCCGGCGGGCACCCAGTACGTCCCGGGAAGCCTCCGGGTGGTGCAAAACGCGGCGGCGGCGCCCACCGGCACCTTCACGGACGCCCCCGGTGACGACATCGCCGAGTACAGCCCAAGCTGTCCCGAGGCGGGGGGAGGGCCTTGCGTGCGCTTCCGGCTCGGCACCGGGGCAAACGCCAGCCAGGGCGGCCTCGTCCTCCCCGGAGAAGGGGCGGAGGTGCGCTTCCGGGTACAGGTGCTCCCCAGCGCCGCAGGCCAAACCATCTCCAACACCGCCAAGGTGAGCTACAACGCCCAGACCCTGGGAACCGGCTACAGCCAGGAGGCCACCTCAAGCGCCTCGGTCACGGTGGTGGGCTTCACCCTGGCGGGCCAGGTCTACCACGACCTCGAGCCCAACGGCCTGAAGTCCTCTGGGGAGAGCTGGAGCGACGGGGCCACGGTCTGGGTGAAGCTCCTCCAGGGGGGAAGCGTGGTGGCCCAGGCCCAGGTGGACCCGGGAAGCGGTGTGTTCAGCTTCACGGGGGTGGCCCCGGGAAGCTACACCCTCTTCTTGGACAACAACAACGATCCCTCCGACACCACCCCCACCCCCCCTCCGGGCTGGCTCTTCGTCAACCCCCCCTCGGGTAGCCTCAACGTGAGCGTGTCCCAGGACCTCTCCGGCCTGGACTTCGGCCTCTTCCACGGGGCGAGGCTCGTGGGCACCGTCTTCTACGACGACGGGGAAGGGGGCGGCGCCGCCAACGACGCCTGGCAGACGGGCGGGGAAAGGGGCGTCTCCGGCGTGGCGGTCACCGCCCAGGGAAGCGGCACCCGCTCGGCCACCACCGACGGCCAGGGCCGCTACGTCCTCTACATCCCATGGAACTTCGGCCCCTTCACCCTCTCCCACCCCCTGCGCCCGGCCACGGGCTGGAACGACGGGAGCACCGCGCACCCGGTTTCCGGCTGGAGTGAGGCGCAGAGCCCCGCTTTCCCCACCCTGGACGCGGGGGCCATCGCCGGGACCGAGGTGGCCCGCAACTTCGGCGTGGTCCGGGAAAGCCGCCTCTACCCGCCCCAGACGGGCCAAGCCGCAAGCCCCGGGGTGGTGGTCTACGCCCACCTCTACCGCCCGGGCACCCTGGGAGGCCTCACGCTCTCCCTGGCCAACGCCCCCTCCTGGACGGTCCAGGTCCGGGTGGACGGGAACTGCGACGGGGACTTTGACGACCCGGGGGAGGGCTTCGCTTCCTTGCCCCAGACCCTTCCCGTGGGGCCTTCCTGGCCCCGGGAGGCGGACGGGAGCCTAAAGGCCTGCGCCCTCGAGGTGCGGGTCCTCGTGCCCCCCGGGGTGCCCGCGGGGGCCGTGGACGTGACCCTCCTCCAAGGGGCCCTCTCCTGGGCCAATAACCCCGGGGTGGTGGACCTCCGAAGCCTCGCCGACACCACCACGGTCTCGGGGGGCGAGGTCCGGCTGGAGAAGAGGGTGCGGAACGTCAGCCAGGGCACGGGGTTCGGCACCCTGGGGGAGGGGAGGCCCGGGGAGGTGCTGGAGTACTGCGTGGCCTACCGCAACCTGGGCACGGCCTCCGTGAGCCAGTTCGTCCTCACCGACCCGGTGCCTTTCTTCACGGATCCTCTCCCCTCCGTGCCGGATTACGGGGGAAAGGCCATCCGCTGGAGCCACGGGAGCGCCACCCTCTACCTCACCGCCTCCCAGGGGGACGACGCCGGGGAGGTCTCAGGCGGGGTGGTGAGGGTGGAGGTGGGCAACGTGGGCCCGGGGGAGGCGGGGGAGGTGTGCTACCGGGCGCAGATCCGCTGAGGGGCCGCGTAGGCGGCAACGCCGCTTGGCTTGCTCTCCTGGGGCTACTCCCCCGTCCGGTCCCGGTACCTGAGCCGGGCCAGGCGTTGGGGGAAGGAGAGGTGGGCGGCGTAGGCGGTGCCCTCGCGGGCCACCCGGTCGGAGGCCCAGGCCTCGTAGCGGGCGGCCAGGCGCTCCATGGCCTTCCGGAAGGCTTCCAGGACGGTAAGGAGGGCCAGGGCCCGATCGCTTTCCCCTAAGGGGTGGGCCTGGAGCCTTAGGGCGAGCTCCTTGGCCTCCTCCGCCAGGGCCTGGGCCTCGGCGGCGGAGGCGGCCTCGCGCTCAAGAAGCCTCCCCCCCTCGGCGAGCAGGGCCTCCAGCTCCACCTCCCGCCAGGCCTCGCTGCCCTCGGGGGCGGGCCCGGGGAGGGGAAGGCGGTAGAGGACCGCGCCCCCGGGAAGCCCCTCCTCCACCTCCAGCGTCCGGGCCTCCTCCAGGACGCGCACCAGGGCGTGGAGGGGAGGGAGGCCCATGGGGAGGCCGTAGCGGCGGGCGAGGAAGATGGGGTAGCGGGAGAAGAGCAGGGGAGAGAGCTCCACGGTCCACACGCCTTTCTCCTTCCGCCAGGCCGCCGCCTGGTGGACCTTCGTCCCCACCCGCCAGCGGATGGGGATCCCGTGGGCGAGGGGGGCGTAAACCTCCACCAGCTCCTGCCAGAAGGCCGCCATCTCCGGGTCGTAGCCCCACCCCGAGTAGGCCATCTCCGCCTCGAGGCCGGGGGGCAGGGCAAAGGAAAGGTCCACCCTTACCCCCGGGGCTCCCCCACGAAGAGGTGCCAGTCCTGCCTGCCGTCCTGGCTCACGGCCAGGTGGTAGGAGAGGGGGCGGAAGTCGGCCTCGGCCAGGGCCCGTTCCCACGGGGCGAGGAAGAAGTCGTGCCCCGCCTCCAGGTCCTTCGGGGTGAGGGTCCGCCGGGGCCTGGCCACCAGGACCAGCTTTCCCCCGGGGGCCAGGGTGGGGCGGCAGAGGTCCAGGAAGGAGGAGATGTGGCGGATGTACTCCCCGTAGCGCTCCTCCGCCTCCTCCCGGTACCCCTCCTCCCGGAGCCAGGTGGAGAAGGTGGGCGGGTGGAGGACCACCAAGGCGGCCTCCTTCCGGAAGCGCCGGGGGAGGTCCCGGATGTCGGCCCGCTCCACCAGGGGGCCCCTGGGGGCGATGTCCCCGCCCCAGGCCCGGCGGTCCAGGGCGCGGGCGGCCTCCACCACGGTCCCCCGGCCCGCCATGGGGTCCAGCACGAGCTCCCCCTCCCTCGTGTAGAGCTGGACCAGGGCCCGGGCCACCGCCATGGGGAGGGCCTCCTCCCAGGGCTCAGGGGGGAAGAACCAGACGGGGAGGCGAGGGTCCACCTCCCCCGGCCTGGCCGGGAGGGCCATGAGGGCCTTGGGGTCCTTGCCCGTTAGGTCCTGAAGGGAAAGCTCCCCGCGCTTCAGGAGCCGGTGGAGCCTGTGGGCCTCCCGGAGGGGGAGCCCCCCTTGGAGCGCCTCCCGCAGGGGCTCGGGGAGAAAGGCGATGGGGAGAAGGTCGTGCCGCAGGTACTTCGCCTTTAGGCCCACCCGGGCGGCGAGGGCGTGGAAGCGCTCTTTGGGCCAGGCGAGGAGGGCCTTGGCCACCTCTTGCTCCTCCCCCTCGAGGCCAAGCTCCCGGGCCGTCTTAAGAACCTCGCCGTACACCTCCCAAGCGTTTCGCTTCATGAGGGCAGTCTACGGCCCGGGGAAGCTTCCGTCGGACGGAAGGGTTGCCCGAAGGGGGTCCGTCCATCCCCACGTGCGTGGGGACTACTCGTCCGCAAGCTCGTCGGGCACCTCCTCCGGCGGTCCATCCCCACGTGTGTGGGGACTACGCCGGAGGCCCGGCCCGGAGGGGTCGTAAGACCCGGTCCATCCCCACGCGCGTGGGGACTACGCCCCCGCGGGAGCGGCGCGCCTTGCTAGAGGACGGTCCATCCCCACGTGCGTGGGGACTACGACCGCTTCACGTCCCGGAGTCGTGTCAGGGGCGGTCCATCCCCACGTGCGTGGGGACTACTTGCCATTACTATTACTACCGGCAACATCGCCGGTCCATCCCCACGTGCGTGGGGACTACGGCGTGGCCGGAGGGGGTGCCGAATGGCTAAGCGGTCCATCCCCACGTGCGTGGGGACTACGTGGAGGTCTACGCCGGGAACCGATTTTTCACCGGTCCATCCCCACGTGCGTGGGGACTACGGCCCGGAGCATGGCCTGCAGGACGGCGGAGGGCGGTCCATCCCCACGTGCGTGGGGACTACGGCCCGGGTCCTGGGCCACGGCTGGGCTAAAGGCGGTCCATCCCCACGTGCGTGGGGACTACCGGAGGAGCCACAGGTAGGCCGCCCGGGCCAGCGGTCCATCCCCACGTGCGTGGGGACTACCCGAGTGGGTCGTCCGCCTCGTTGAGTACCCTCGGTCCATCCCCACGTGCGTGGGGACTACGAGGCGCTGCTGAGCCCCAAGGCACTACGGCCCCGGTCCATCCCCACGTGCGTGGGGACTACGCCTCCACACCAGGCCACCAGGTCTGCGGCCCCCGGTCCATCCCCACGTGCGTGGGGACTACCCCTCTTGTTCTCTCTGGCCGCCCAACGAGGTCGGTCCATCCCCACGTGCGTGGGGACTACCACCCCCTTGGCCTTGGGCTTATAGCGCTAACCCGGTCCATCCCCACGTGCGTGGGGACTACGCTCGCAAGCTTGAGGATAAACTGGATAGGGCCCGGTCCATCCCCACGTGCGTGGGGACTACCCTAGCCTCCTGTGACGGGTGGGGGCTGTCAGCGGTCCATCCCCACGTGCGTGGGGACTACGGTGGAGAATCAGCCCGTTGAGGAGGTTGCCTACGGTCCATCCCCACGTGCGTGGGGACTACTAGACAAAGGTCGTCTTATATTCTGCGTCCGGCCGGTCCATCCCCACGTGCGTGGGGACTACTTGCAGATAGGCGATGTTGGCGGCGATGACCTCGGTCCATCCCCACGTGCGTGGGGACTACGGAGTGGCGGCCGCGAAGCGGGCCAGGTCTACCGGTCCATCCCCACGTGCGTGGGGACTACAGAGAGCTCGTAAAGGGCCCCGGCCAAATCGTCGGTCCATCCCCACGTGCGTGGGGACTACGCGGGTCACCTCGGAGTAGGAGCGGGTGGCGTCGGTCCATCCCCACGTGCGTGGGGACTACACATGACCAGGACGGCACAAACGCCCGCTTACCCCCCTTTATGTGTCTGTTTAGGAAGGATTGCAGGTTTTTCTGTCAAGTTCCCCAGCGCCCGAACGGGGGAGGGGGAAAGGCCAGGATGGGCGCTGGTCCCAGTATAGCATGGTCAAAAATCACACCCTGGCCCAAACGGCTTGCTTAGCATGAACACATGGGACAAGAGGCCAAGAGCGCCCGCCTCCTGCAGATGGCCGAGGCCTTAAAGCTCAGGCCCATGCGGGTGGGGGAACTCGCCCGCCGCTTCGGCGTGAGCGAGCGCACGGTGGAGCGGGACCTCGAGGCCCTTCTTGAACTCGGCTTTCCCGTGGAGCGCCTGGCCCGGGGGCTCTACCGCATCGCCGACCGCCCCCCTTCCCTCCACCCTATAGAGGCCCTGGCCCTCTTCGCCGCGGGAAGGCTCCTCTACCACCAGGCCCCCACGCGCCAGTACCGCATGGCCTTGGACAAACTCGCCCGCATGCTTCCCGAGCCCTTGCGGGGCCTTCTCCTCCGGAGTACCCAGGGCCTGGAGGCGCGCCAGGGGGAGAGCCGCACCCTGGAGATGGTGGCCCGGGCCCTCCTGGAGCGGCGGGTACTCGCCTTTGAGTACCGCTCCGGGGGCTCCAAGAACTGGCGGCCAAAGGAACTCTTGGTCTACTTCCTCGAGGCCAACCGGGCCAACCTGGGCCTCTACGCCATCGGCTACGAGCGCACCTACCACCGGGCCGTGCTCACCTTCAAGCTCTCCCGCATGCGCCACGCCCGCCTTCTGGACGAGTCCTACGAGATCCCCCAGGACTTTGACCCCAACGCCTACCTGCGCCGGGCCTGGGGGGTAGTGGGGGTGCGGGAGAAGGGGGTGGAGGTGCGCCTCCGTTTCGCTCCGGAGGCGGCCTGGCGGGTTCTGGAGGGGGACTACCCCGGCCTCCACCTCGAGGAGGAGCTTCCCGACGGGAGCCTTCTCGCCCGCCTCGAGGCCGCCCCCTTCAAGGGCGGGGTGCCCTGGGAGGTCCTGGCCTGGGTGCAGAGCTTCGGCCCCCGGGTGGAGGTGCTGAGCCCCCCGGAGCTCAGGCGGCTTTGGCTGGAGGAGGCGGAGCGGGTTCTGGCCCTCTACGGGAACCGACAGGAGGTGTCGGGTTCCCCTCCTAAGGTGCGCGCATGAGCGTTGAGGAAGCCGCCCTCGCCCTCTGGGCCAAAAGCGGGAACCCCTTCCACCCCCTCCTCGCCCACATGCTGGACACGGCGGCCGTGGCCCTAGCCGTCCTCCGGATGGAGCCTCCCCGGACCCGCGCCCTCTACGCCGAGGACTGGGGCCTTCCCGAGGAGGGGGCCTTGGCCTGGGCGGCCGCCCTCGTGGGCCTCCACGACCTGGGCAAGGCGAGCCCCGTCTTCCAGGCGGGCTGGGAGGAGGGAAAGGAACGGGTCCAAAGGGCGGGCCTCCCCTTCGGCGAGCTTCTGGACTGGGTGGCCCACGGGGTCTTCACGGAGCTTTTCCTGCGGAGGCTCCTCAAGGAGAAGGGGCTTCCCGAGCGGGCGGCCAACGACCTCGCCGCCGCCCTCGGGGCTCACCACGGCTTCCCGGCGAACGCCGAGGAGAAGAGCCGGGCCCGGCGCCACCTCAGGACGGAGGACCCCCTCTGGAAAGAGGCCCGGAGGTGGCTCTTGGAGGAGGTTTTCCGGAGGCTTGGGGCCCCCCTTCCCCCCTCGCAGGGAAACGGCGAGGCGCGGCCCGAGGCCGTCCTAAGGGTCATGGCCCTGGCCTCCTTCGCCGACTGGGTGGCCTCGGACCCCTCCCTCTTCCCCTACGGCCGGGACCCCCGCCGGGGGGACTACCTGAAGGAGGCCCTAAGGCTCGCTCAAGAGGCCCTGAACCGCCTGGGCTGGCCCGCCTTCGCGAAGGCCCAGAGGAGGGAGTTCGGGGAACTTTTCCCCTACATCCCGAAGCCCAATGCCCTCCAGGAAAGTGTCCCGGCCCTCCTGGAAGGGGCGTGTACCCCGGTCCTCCTCCTGGTGGAGGCCCCCATGGGCATGGGCAAGACCGAGGCCGCCCTCTACGCCCACCACCTCCTCCAGGCGGGGCTCGGCCACCGGGGGCTCTACGTGGCCCTGCCCACCCAGGCCACGGCCAACGGCCTCTTCCCCCGGGTGAGGGGCTTTCTGGAGCGGCTGGGGGAGGGGAGCCGCCTGGAGCTCCAGCTCCAGCACGGCACCGCCCTCCTCAACCCCCACTACGCCGGGCTTCTGGAGCGGGCCGCCCCCCGCCAGGTGGGGGAGGAGGAGGAAGGAGGGGCTGTGGCCTCGGCGTGGTTCTCCGCCCGCAAGCGGGCCATGCTGGCTCCCTACGGGGTGGGCACCCTGGACCAGGCCCTCCTTGGCGTGCTTCGGGTCAAGCACCACTTCGTCCGGCTCTGGGGGCTCATGAACCGGGTGGTGGTGCTGGACGAGGTGCACGCCTACGACGTCTACACTTCGGGCCTCCTCCAGGCCCTCCTGCGCTGGCTCAGGGCGCTCGGCTCCAGCGCCGTCGTCATGACCGCCACCCTGCCTCCTTCCCGCCGGAGGGCCCTCCTCGAGGCCTGGGCGGGGGAGGAGGTGGAGGGGCAGGACCTCGGCCCCTACCCCCGGGTGGTCCTGGTGGGGGAGGGGGTGAAGGCCCGCTCCCTGCCCCCGGCCCGGGAGGTGGAGGTGGCCCTCGAGGTCCTGCGGGAGGTGGACGTGGAGCCCCTCGCCCAGAGGCTTAAGGGGGCCCTCCCCGGGGCGGTGGGGGCCATCGTGAACACCGTGGACCGGGCCCAGGACCTCTACCGGGCCCTGGGGGAGGGAACCCCTCTTACCCTCGAGGAGCTGGCGAGGCGCCTTGGGGGCATCTCTGGCGGGCAGGCGTGGGAAGAGGTGCGCCAGGCGCTTCCCGAGCGGGGGGGTGAGGTGGTGGGAAAGGTCCTGACAGACGGCACCCTGGTCTTCCTCCTCCACGCCCGCTTCCCCGCCGAGGAGCGGGCCCTGAGGGGAAGCGTGGTCCTCGCCCTCTTCGGCAAGGGAGGGCCAAGGCCCCCGCGGGCCATCCTGGTGGCCACCCAGGTGGCGGAGCAGAGCCTGGACCTGGACTTTGACCTCCTCTACACCGACCTCGCCCCCATAGACCTCCTCTTCCAGCGCTCCGGGAGGCTCCACCGCCACGAGCGGCCTAGGCCCGAGGAACACGCCCGCCCCCGGCTCCTCCTAGGGGTGCCGGAGGACCTGGACTTCGGAAAGCCCCTCTACTGGGACAAGGTTTACGAGGACTACGTCCTCCTCGCCACCTGGCGGGCCCTTTCGGGGCGGGACCGCCTCCGCGTGCCCGGAGACCTCGAGGCCCTCTTGGAGGAGATCTATGAGGGGGAAAATCCCGAGAGCTTCCCCGAGGGCCTGCGGGAGCGGGCGAAGAAGAGCCTGAAGGCCCTTCAAGAGCGGCGGGACCGGGAGGCGAACACCGCCAGGAGGCTTTCCCTAAGCGAGCTGGACCGCCTCCTCGCCTACTGGGACGAGGGCGCCCTGGTGGCCCAGGAGCGCCTGGAGGACGACGAGGAGAAGGCGGAGACCCAGCGCCTCCTCACCCGCCTGGGAGACCCCAGCGTGGCCGTGGTCCCTCTCTTCCGGGTGGGGGAGGGGCTTTTCCTGGACCGGGAGGGGCGGCGGAGGGCACCGCTGAAGGGGGAGGTCTCCCGAGAAGAGGCCGAGGCCCTCTTCCGGCGGGCGGTGCGTCTCTCCCGCTTTCCCCTCCCCCAGGAGCTCCTGAAGGAGGAGCCCCCACCCGCTTGGCGCAAAAGCGGCCTCCTCCGGGGCCTCCGCCCCTTGGAGGTGGGGCGGGTCTTCCGCTCGGGGGAGCGGGCCTTCCAGGTGGAGCTGGACCCCGAGCTCGGGGTGGTCTACCTTCCGGTCTGATTCCGTCAGCGGATGTCGGGAACCGGGCTTAGCCTAAAGGCAAAGGGAGGTGGGAAGCTTGGAGAAGTTCAACCTCATTGACGAGCCCTGGATCCCCGTCCTGAAGGGCGGGCGGGTGGTGGAGGTGGGGATCGGGGAGGCCCTCTTGCGGGCCCACGAGTTCGCCCGCATAGAGACCCCTTCCCCCCTGGAGGAGGCCGTCCTCCACCGCCTCCTCCTGGCGGTGCTCCACCGGGCCCTCTCGGGCCCCCGTTGCCCGGAGGACGTTCTGGACTGGTGGCGGAAGGGGGGCTTTCCCCAAGACCCCATAAGGGACTACCTGAACCGCTTCCGGGACCGCTTCTTCCTCTTCCACCCCGAGGCCCCCTTTCTCCAGGTGGCGGACCTTCCGGAGGAGAACCCCCTTCCCTGGAGCAAGCTCCTCCCCGAGCTCGCGAGCGGCAACAACCCCACCCTCTTTGACCACACCACCGAGGAAAACCTCCCCAAGGCCACCTACGCCCAGGCCGCCCGGGCCCTCCTCGTGCACCAGGCCTTCGCCCCCGGGGGGCTCCTCCGCCGCTACGGGGTGGGCTCGGCGAAAGATGCCCCCGTGGCCCGTCCCGCCCTCTTTCTGCCCACCGGGCAAAACCTGCTGGAAACCCTCCTTTTGAACCTCGTCCCTTACACTCCAGAGGACGATGCCCCCATTTGGGAAGTGCCGCCCTTGCGGCTTGGGGACCTGGAGGGCGCCAGGACCAAGTGGCCCCTCACGGGCAGGACCCGGGTCTACACCTGGCCCGCCCGGGGGGTGCGCCTCCTGGACGAGGGGGACGGCGTGCGCTTCATGGGCTACGGCCCCGGGGTGGAGCCCTTAGAGGCCACGCACCGCGACCCCATGGTGGCCCAGCGCCTGGATGCCAAAGGTAACCTCCTCGTCCTCCGCCTTTCCGAGGAGCGGAGCTTCTGGCGCGACTTCTCCGCCATGCTCCCGAGGCAAGGGGGCAAGGTGGCCGCCACCCTGGAGCACGCGGAGAACCTCCAGGGGGAGCTGGAGGACGAGGGCTTGGAGGGGCGCATCACCTTGCGCGTGCTGGGCCAGGTCTCGGACCAGGCCAAGGTCCTGGACATCCGCCGGGAGGTCTACCCCTTGCCCTCGGGGCTCCTTACCCCGAAGGCGGAGGAAAACCTGGAAAAAGCCTTGAAGATGGCCGAGGAGCTGGGGCAGGGCCTGAAGCACCTTGCCCAGGAGGTGGCCAAGGCGGTGGTGGGGGAGCGGGACCGCGGTCACGGGCGAAGCCCGTACCTTGAGGAGCTTACGAAGCTCGCCAACTCCCTCCCCCTGGAGCGCCTTTACTGGCACGCCCTGGACGGGGCCTTTCCCAGGTTTTTCGCCCGGGTGGAGGAGGAAGCCTCCCTGGACCTCTGGCGGGAAGCCCTAAGGGGGGCGGCCCTGGAGGCCTGGAAGGCCACCCGGCGCTTCCTGGGCACGGGGGCGCGGCACCTGAAGGCCCTGGCCCAGGGAGAACAGGAGTTTGGACGCTTGCTTGGTGAGCTTGGCGAGGAGGTGCGGACGTGAGCCCAGGAGAACGGTTTCTGGACTGGCTTAAGCGCCTTCAAGGCCAGAAGGCCTGGACCGCGGCGCGGGCGGCCTTCAGGCGGAGCCTGGCCTTCCCCCCTGGGGCCTATCCCAGGGCGATGCCCTACGTGGAGCCCTTCTTGGCCAAAGGGGATTGGAGGCAGGAGGAGCGCGAGGCCCACTACCTGGTGGCGGCCCTCTACGCCCTGAAGGACGGGGACCACCAAGTGGGCCGCACCTTGGCCCGGGCCCTCTGGGAGAAGGCCCAGGGCTCGGCCAGCGTGGAGAAGCGTTTTCTGGCCCTTTTGGAGGCGGACCGGGACCAGATCGCCTTCCGCCTGCGCCAGGCGGTGGCCTTGGTGGAAGGAGGGATAGACTTCGCCCGGCTTCTGGATGACCTTTTGCGTTGGTTTTCTCCCGAGAGGCACGTCCAGGCGCGCTGGGCGAGGGAGTACTACGGCGCCGGGGCTTCGGAAGAGGAGAAGAAGAAGGAGGTGGAGGCATGAAGCTTTTGGAGGTGCACATCCTGCAGACGGTGGCCCCAAGCAACCTGAACCGGGACGACACGGGAAGCCCCAAAGACGCCCTCTTCGGGGGCTTTAGGCGGGCCAGGATCTCCAGCCAGGCCCAGAAGCGGGCAGTGCGGGTGGCCTTTAGGGACTGGCCCCTCCTCTCCGAGGAGGAGCGGGCGGTGCGGACGAAGCGGCTCGTGGAAGAGCTTCTCCGCAGGCTTGCGGGTGTGGAGGAGGAGCTTGCCCGCCGTGCCATAGAGAACGCCCTGAACGCCTTGGGCTTCGGGGTGAAGGAGGGGCGGACGGAGTATCTCCTCTTCCTGGGGAACCGCGAGCTTGACGCCCTGGCCCAGGGCATCCGGGAGAACCTCGAGGCCCTCTCGGGCGAGGTGAAGGGGAAGAAGAAGGCGGAGGTACCCCCCGAGCTCAAGAAGGCCCTGGAGCGGGTCCTGGACGGGGGCAAGGCCGTGGACCTGGCCCTCTTCGGCCGGATGCTCGCCGACCGGCCCGAGCTCGGGGTGGACGCCGCGGCCCAGGTGGCCCACGCCCTAAGCACCCACAAGGTGGACCGGGAGTTTGACTTCTACACCGCCGTGGACGACCTCAACCCCAAAGAGGACACGGGGGCGGGGATGATGGGGGACGTGGAGTTCTACTCCGCCACCCTCTACCGCTACGCCGTGGTGGACCTGGACAAGCTCGTGGAAAACCTCCAGGGGGACAAGGAGCTCGCCCTCAAGGGGGTCCTGGCCTTCCTCGAGGCCTTCGCCCTCACCCTGCCCTCGGGCAAGCAGAACAGCTTCGCCGCCCATAACCCGCCCCTCTTCGTGGCCTTTCGGGCGGGGGAGGGGATGCCCCGGAACCTGGCCACGGCCTTTGAGGCCCCTCTTCGGCCTAAGGAGGAGGTTCCCCTCTCTCGGCTTTCCGCCGAGGCCCTCCTTAAGGAGTGGGCGAAGTTTGACCGGGTCTATGGGCCTCTGGAGCCGGAGTGGAAGGGCGCCTTGGACCTCACCGGGGCGGAAGGGGACGGGGTTCCCAGGCTGGAGAACCTGAAGGCCCTCAAGGAGAAGGCGGCGGAGGCCGTGAAGGCCCTTCTGGGGGTGTAGCGTGCCCACCCTCCTAATCAGGCTCCAAGGCCCCCTGCAGTCCTGGGGCACGCGGAGCCGCTTTGACCACCGGGACACCTGGCCCTACCCCACGAAAAGCGGGGTGGTGGGCCTTCTGGCCGCCGCCCTGGGCCGGGACCGGAGGGAGGACGTCTCCGATCTGGCCGCCCTCCGCATGGGGGTTAGGGTGGACCGGAAGGGGGTGCTCAAGGTGGACTACCAGACGGCTCAGTTTGTTTACCGGACGGAGGGGTACGTTGCCGTTAGCACCCCGAAAGAGAGGGAATGGCTAAGCCGCTATACAAAAACTCCCATACGGGTAGACGAGCGCAATGCGACCGTGACCAGTAAGCGGTACTTCCTCTCCGACGCGGCCTTCCTGGTGGGCCTCGAGGGGGAGAGGGCCCTCCTGGAGGCCCTGCACCGGGCCCTAAAGAACCCTCGCTTCCCCCTCTACCTGGGCCGGAAGAGCTACGTGCCAAGCCCCCCGCCCTACCTCCCCGACGGCCTCGTGGAGGCCCCTTTGGCGGAGGCCCTCGAGGGCTACCCGTACCTTTTGGGCGGGAAGCCCCCGGAGGACCTCCTCCTGGCGCTGGAGGCCGAGGAGGGCCGCCTGGTCTACGACCAACCCGCGGGGCCCTTCAGCGAGCGCCGCTTCGCCGCCCGGTTCGTGCGGGAGGAGGTGCTTCCCAAGGAGAGGGTGCCGGAAGGCCCCCCGGCGTGGGAGGTGGCCCGTGTGGCTCACTAAGCTCGTGCTGAACCCGGCATCCCGGGCCGCCCGCCGGGATTTGGCGAACCCCTACGAGATGCACCGCACCCTCTCCAAGGCGGTCTCCCGGGCCCTGGAGGAGGGGCGGGAGCGGCTTCTTTGGCGCTTGGAGCCCGCCCGGGGTCTGGAGCCTCCCGTGGTCCTGGTGCAGACCCTCACCGAGCCCGACTGGAGCGTGCTGGACGAGGGCTACGCCCAGGTCTTTCCGCCCAAGCCCTTCCACCCCGCCCTGAAGCCCGGCCAGCGCCTCCGCTTCCGCCTCCGGGCCAACCCGGCGAAGCGCCTCGCCGCCACGGGGAAGCGGGTGGCCCTGAAGACCCCGGCGGAGAAGGTCGCCTGGCTGGAGAGGCGCCTTGAGGAGGGGGGGTTCCGCCTCCTGGAGGGGGAAAGGGGCCCCTGGGTGCAGATCCTCCAAGACACCTTCTTGGAGGTCCGGCGGAAGAAGGACGGGGAGGAGGCGGGGAAGCTCCTCCAGGTGCAGGCGGTGCTCTTTGAGGGGCGCCTCGAGGTGGTGGACCCCGAAAGGGCCCTCGCCACGCTAAGGCGGGGCGTGGGCCCCGGGAAGGCCCTGGGCCTCGGCCTCCTTTCCGTGGCCCCCTAGGGAGGCGGCGTGCCCCCCGTTTCCAGCGCCAGGAACCTCAAGGAGCTTCCCAAGTTCCGGGACGGCCTCTCCTACCTCTACGTGGAGCACGCCGTGGTGGAGCGGGAGGCCGGGGGCATCGGGATCTACGACCAAGAGGGCCTCACCCTCGCCCCGGTGGCGGGGCTTGGAGTCCTCTTCCTGGGGCCCGGCACCCGCATCACCCACGCCGCCGTCCGCCTCCTCGCCGAGAACGGATGCACCGTGGCCTGGGTGGGGGAGGGGATGGCCCGCTTCTACGCCCAGGGCCTGGGCGACACCCGAAGCGCCGCCCGCTTCTACCGCCAGGCCCGGGCCTGGGCCGACCCCGCCCTGCACCTCGAGGTGGTGATGCGGCTTTACCGCATGCGCTTCTCCGAGCCCCTGCCCGAGGGCCTCACCCTGGAGCAGGTGCGGGGCCTGGAGGGGGTGCGGGTGCGGAACGCTTACGCCCGCTGGAGCCGGGAGACGGGCGTGCCCTGGTACGGCCGGAGCTACGACCGGGGCAACTGGCGGGCGGCGGACCCGGTGAACCGGGCCCTCTCCGCCGGGGCGAGCTACCTCTACGGCCTGGCCCACGCGGCCATCGTCTCCCTGGGCTTTAGCCCCGCTTTGGGCTTCATCCACACGGGGAAGCTCCTCTCCTTTGTCTACGACATCGCCGACCTCTACAAGGCCGACTACCTGGTGCCCGCCGCCTTCCGCACCGTGGCCGAATCCGAAGAGGCCGTGGAGCGAAGGGTGCGCCGGGCCCTGCGGGAGGCCATTCAGGAGGGGAGGCTCCTTGAGCGCATGGCGGAAGACCTTCTGAACCTCTTCCGGGGCCTCGGCCTCCCCGAGGAGGAGGACCCGGTGGAAGAGGACCCCACCCGCCCCGGGGGGCTTTGGGACCTCGAGGGCGAGGTGGAGGGCGGGGTGGCCTATGGTGGTGATGATCCTGGAGAAGGTGCCGAGGAGCCTGAGGGGTGACCTCACCCGCTTCCTGGTAGAGGTGGACACCGGGGTCTTCGTGGGCCGGGTCAGCGCCACGGTGCGAGAGCTCCTTTGGGAACGGGCCGTGGAGAAGGCCGAGGGCGGCCGGGTGGCCCTCGCCTACCGGACGAACAACGAGCAGGGCTTCGCCTTGCGGCTTCACGGCTACCCGGACCGCTTTCTGCGGGACTTTGATGGTATAGTGCTGGTGAGCGTTCGGAACGCCGAGGCGGTGCGGAAGGCGGAGAAGCTGTCCAGGCAGGTTGAGAGGTACAAAAAACGCCTTGCCAAGGGTTCCGAAGGGGATCTTGAGAGCCAAAGTCCGTAACTGCTCCCGAATAGACACATAAACGGGGGTGAGCGGGCGTTTTCGCCGTCCTGGTCATGTGTAGTCCCCACGCGTGTGGGGATGGACCGGCTGGCCTGCAGGACCTCCAGCATCTGGCGGGGTAGTCCCCACGCGTGTGGGGATGGACCGGCCCTAGACTCGGGCTATCCCGCCATCAGCGGCGTAGTCCCCACGCGTGTGGGGATGGACCGCCAGCGGATGGCGTCCTCATAGCGCATGCGCAGTAGTCCCCACGCGTGTGGGGATGGACCGGCAACCCCAGGGTTCAGGGGTTCAGTCGCCCATGTAGTCCCCACGCGTGTGGGGATGGACCGTTCACCCAGCTTGACGGCGCCATCATTTCCCACGTAGTCCCCACGCGTGTGGGGATGGACCGGCCATCCCGAAGCCGTGCGGGTTGCCTTCCCACGTAGTCCCCACGCGTGTGGGGATGGACCGCTATCTTTCGCGAACTACCGGGCTTGGGCCGCGTAGTCCCCACGCGTGTGGGGATGGACCGTAGGCCATCGTGTCTAGGGAGGGGTTAGACCCGTAGTCCCCACGCGTGTGGGGATGGACCGGACGGTAGACCCCGAGACCGGGGAAATCCTGGAGTAGTCCCCACGCGTGTGGGGATGGACCGGAAAGCCCGAACTCATGGCGGACCGCGAACACGTAGTCCCCACGCGTGTGGGGATGGACCGTGCCCCTCTGGCGGCCTAAGGAGGGTCATAAGCGTAGTCCCCACGCGTGTGGGGATGGACCAGACGACATCCTTAGCGCCCTCCTCATGGCCCTACGTAGTCCCCACGCGTGTGGGGATGGACCGGTTCCGGCCTCCACCCTCCGGTACGCGGAGAAGTAGTCCCCACGCGTGTGGGGATGGACCGACCATGAGCGGCGAGTTAGGGTGCGAAATCGGGGTAGTCCCCACGCGTGTGGGGATGGACCGGAGGCTCGCGGAGAAGGCCGCCACCTGCTCCCCGTAGTCCCCACGCGTGTGGGGATGGACCGTCCGACCCGCGCCGCCTCCTCTCTCTCTCCCTGGTAGTCCCCACGCGTGTGGGGATGGACCGACTCGGGAGCCAAGACGTAGGTGGAGAACCGCCGTAGTCCCCACGCGTGTGGGGATGGACCGGACATGACCCCCGAGCAGCGCCGCGCCCTCAAGCGTAGTCCCCACGCGTGTGGGGATGGACCGGTGGAGTCTTCCCCTTCCTCTTCTGGCCCCCAGCGTAGTCCCCACGCGTGTGGGGATGGACCGAGCTCCCGCTTGAGCTCGTCCAGGAGGTACTTCGCGTAGTCCCCACGCATGTGGGGATGGGCCGGCGCTAGAAGGCCCTCACCTCCACCCCCGCCTGCTCCAGGGCCTCCCGCACCGCCCTCGCCACCTCGGGGGCGTTGGGGTTGTCCCCGTGGATGCAAAGCGTGTCGGCCCGCACCGCCACCTCTCCCCCGTCCAGGGCCTCCACCTTTCCCTCCAGCACCATGCGCAAGGCCCTCCGGGCCGCCTCCTCGGGGTCGGTGATCCAGGAGCCCGGCATGGAGCGGGGGGCGAGCTGGCCGCTTCGCAGGTAGGCCCTTTCGGGGAAGGCCTCGAGGACCACCCTGAGCCCCGCCTTCCGCGCCTCCTCCTCGTACACCGTCCCCGGAAGGACCACGAGGGGAAGCCCCGGGTCAAAGGCCTTCACCGCGAGGGCGATGGCCCTCGCCGTCTCCCGGTCGCGGCAGGCCTTGAGGTAGAGCGCCCCGTGGGGCTTGACGTGGTGGAGAGGAAGGCCCTCCGCCTTGAGGAAGGCGGAGAGGGCCCCGATCTGGTAGAGCACGTCGGCGTAGACCTCCTCGGGGCTTAGGGCCATCTCCCTTCGGCCGAAGCCCACGAGGTCGGGGAAGCCCGGGTGCGCTCCCACGGCTACGCCGTGGGCCTTGGCCAGGCGCACCGCCTCCAGGATCCGGCCCGGGCTTCCCCCGTGGAAGCCGCAGGCCAGGTTCGCCGAGCTCACCAGGGGGAAGATCTCCCGGTCGTGCCCGTAAGCGAAGGCCCCGTAGGACTCGCCCGCGTCGGCGTTCAGATCTACCTTCACACCGCCCTCCTCTTCCAAGCTTAAGCCTCATCCGCAAGGGTTGGGGAGCCCTCGAGGCGGGCCCACCCGCTCCCGCCCGGCGTAGACGTTCATCCGCCCCGGGCGCAGGAAGCCCACCAGGGTGAGGCCGTAGGCCTGGGCCAGGGCCACGGCCAGGCTCGTGGGGGCGGAGACGGCGCAGAAGACGGGGATGCCCGCCGCCACCGCCTTCACCAAAAGCTCGTACCCGGCCCGGCCGCTCACCAGGAGGATGTGGTCGTGGAGGGGGAGCTTCCCCTGAAGGAAGGCCCAGCCGATGAGCTTGTCCAGGGCGTTGTGCCGGCCCACGTCCTCCCGCAAGGCGACGAGCCGCCCCTCCCGGTCAAAGAGGGCGGCGGCGTGGAGGCCCCCGGTGGCGCGGAAGAGGCGCTGGGCCTCCCCCAGGCGCTCGGGCAGGGCGAGGAGGAGGTCGGGGTCCACCGCCAGGGGCGGGGGAGGGGAGAGGCCGAGCCTTCCCGGGTCGGGGAGGGCCTCCCGGCCGCAGGCTCCGCAGGCGGCGGTGAGGGCGAGGTGGCGCCTGGGCGGGGGCGGGAGGGGGTGGCGCAGGAAGACCTGGATGACCCCTTCCCGCGCCTCGGGGGGGAGGCTTCCGTCTGCGCAGGGGGCGATGGCGAGGACCTCCTTGGGGTCTTGGAGGAGGCCCTCGGTGTAGAGGAGGCCCGCGGCGAGCTCCGCGTCCTGCCCCGGGGTGCGGAGGACCACCCCCAGGGAGGCCACCTCGTCCCGGTAGCGCAGCCGGATCTCCAGGGGGGCCTCCGCGGCCACCTCGTCCCGGACTTCCCGCCACCGGCCCCCCTCGAGGCGGGCCACCCGGACCCTGGCCTTCCCCTTCATGGCCGGAGCGGGGAAGGGGCCTCCGCCTCCCCCCGCCGCAGGTGGGCGAGGATCTCCTTGTAGGCCGGGATGTGGGCCAGGGGGGAGCGGGCCTTGGGGTCCACCAGGACGTTCCCCTCGGGCCAGTGGACCTCCAGGGTGCCCTCTTTGACCTCCGCCAGGTAGACCCGGCCGGCGTAGCGGCCGAAGGCGTTTTCCAGCACCACCGGGTCCCCAGGCTTCAGGCCCAGGCGGGCGGCGTCCTTGGGGTTCATGTAGACCGCGTCCCGGAAGGCCCCGGTGAGAGGGTCCTGGTCCTCATGGACGATGGAGTTGAACTGCTTCCCCCGGCGGGTGACCACGCGGAAGGCCCCCTCGGGGACCTCCTTTTGGGGCAGGGGCACGGGGCGGAAGTGGGCCTTCCCGTCGGGGGTGGGGAAGCGCCAGCCCTCGCAGAGGCGCCTCCCCCCGTACTGGAACTGGTCCCCCTTGGCCTTGAAGCGCTGGATCCCCTCGTAAAGGGGGATGACCCGGGCGATCTCCTCGCGAATCTCCGCGGTGGAGGCGAAGCGGAAGCGGTCCTTGAGCTCGGGGCGCAGGCGGTGGACGAGCTCCTGGAAGACCTCCCACTCGGGCCGGGCCTCCGGGGGCCTCGGGCCGGGGATCTCGGGGCTGAAGATCACGCGCCTTTCCGTGCTGGTCTCCGTGACCCCGCCCGGGACCTCGTAGCGGGTGGTGGCGGGGAGGAGGAGGACACACTCCCCGGGCTCCAGGAGCATCTGGCTGGAGAGGACGATGTCCTGGTGGACCCTGAGGGGAACGCGCCGCAAGGCCTCCTCCACGGCCTCGGGGTCGGGCATGACCTCGCGGAAGTCCCCTCCGATGGCCCAAAGGACCCCGAGCCTCCCCTCGAGGGCCCGGTCCAGGGCCTCCGGGGTGGTGAGGCCGGGGCGGTCCGGGACGGGAAAGCCCCAGAGCTCGGCGAGCCTCCGGGCGTTCTCCGGGTTCACGGGAAGCCCCCCCGGGAAGGCGGTGGCGTAGGCCCCCATCTCCGCCCCCCCTTGGACCCCGGAGTGGCCGCGGATGGGCATGAGGCCGCACCCCTCCCGCCCCACGAAGCCCTTGAGGAGGGCGAGGTTGACGATGGCCCGCACGTTGTCCTCCCCGTGGGTGTGCTGGGTGATCCCCATGCCCCAGACGAAGACGGCCCGCTCGGCCCGGCCCACCATCTCGGCGAAGGCCCGCATCTCCTCGCGGGAGACGCCCGCCGCCTTCTCCAGCTCGGCGAAGGGGATGGCCTCGAGGAGGGCCTTGTACGCCTCAAAGCCCGCGGTGTGGGCCCGGATGAACCCGGGGTCTACCCAGCCCTCCTCCAGCATCCACTTGGCCGCCCCGTGGAGGAAGGCGATGTCCCCGCCGGGGAGGATTTGGAAGAAGCGGTCGGCGATCCTCGTGCCGAAGAGGGCGCTTTCCAGGTCCGAGGGGACGAAGTAGCGCTCCATCCCGGGCTCCCGGTAGGGGTTCACCACCGCCACCTTGGTCCCCGCCTTTTTGGCGTGGTAGAGGTACTTCATCATCACCGGTTGGTTGTTGGCCACGTTGGAGCCCAGGAAGACCACGAGGTCGGTGCCGATGAGGTCGGTGTAGCTGCAGGTGGTGGCCGCCACCCCAAGGGCCTCCTTGAGGACCACGGTGGAGGGGGAGTGGCAGATGCGGGCGGCGTTGTCCACGTGGTTGCACCCCAGGGCCCGCACCGCCTTCTGCACCACGTAGTAGGTCTCGTTGGGCACGCCCCGGCTCGTGAGGTAGAAGAAGGCCCCCTCGGGGAGGTGGCGCCTGAGGTACTCCGTGGCAAGCCCCATGGCCTCGTCCCAGGAGACGCGCCGGAAGCCCCTTTCCCCCTTCCGCCGGAGCATGGGGTAGGGGAGGCGGCCGAGGCGCCGGAGCTCCCGGCTCTTCCTCCCCTTCAAGGCCTCCACGTCCTCCAGCACCTTGGGGTCCAGAGGGGGCAGGGTGTTCAGGCGGAGGAGGCGCAGGCGCACGTTGCAGAGGTGGACCCCGTGGAGGGTCCAGTCCTCGAGGCCCGAGGTCCCGAGGGCGCAGCCGTCGCAGACCCCGTCCTTAAGGATCCGCCAGGCGTAGGGAAGGTTGTCCCGGTTCTCCCAAAGGGCCCGAAAGACCTCGTAGAAGTTCTCCAGGTGGGTGAAGGGGATGCGGCTCGCCCAAAGCTCCGGGGCAAGGCCTCGCTTTGGGGGGCGCACGTACGCCTTGGGCGAGCTCCAAAACGGGTTCAACCAGGCCATGGCCACCTCCTTGGGTTCCTCGAGGCCAGCGTAACGCCGGGGGCGAAGGCGGGCAAGGGCGGAGGCCACGCCGGGGGATAGTCGGCCGCTGACAGCTAAGGGCCAACCCTTTATCCTCTCAACACGGCGGCCCCACCTCGGATCCAGTTGACCCCTGAGGAGGGTCGCCTCCCGCTAGAGCTTTCCCTGGACCCAATGAAGTGCTGCCCCGAATTTGGACCACCCCAAGAGAGAGGCCAAGGGCGTCCTCGAGGAGGCGGCCCGATGAACGGGCAGGCCCCGTACCCCCGGTGATAAACTGGGAGGCAAGGCGGTCTAAGCTTAGGGCCGCAGTTTCAAGGAGGTGAACCGTGCGGTACCGCCTTATCTGCTGGATGTTGCTCGGATGGTTTATTGCCGGGTACGGCTACGCCCAGATCCGTGGCGGCGCCGAAACAGCCCGGTTTGAACCCGGCGACAGGATCCTCTATCAGGAAGACCTTTCGGGCACGCCGATTGGCAGCCAGGTGGAAGGCTGGGAGATCCTGCAAGGTAGCTACGAGGTGGCGGAGTTTCAGGACCGGCGCTGGTTCCGCCCGCTCGCGTACAACACGCACATCCTCCGTCGGATGGATTTTCCGCAGGACTTCTCCGTGGAGTTCACCACGTACCTTTTTGAACCGGGCGAAGCGGAACTGCGGGTGTTCCTGCACACGGAGGAAGATATAAAGCGCGGGGTGGGTCCCGACGGCTACGCGCAGGTCTACCTGAAAATCTTCCGCACCGGAAATCGGGACGGTTTCTGGTTTGCCACCTGGAATGCCACCAACCGGCGCTGGCAGGTGGTGGTAGAAGACCCCAGACGCCTTCCGCCCGATACGCCCCACAACGTGGCCCTGCAGGTGCGAGGCGGGCGGTTGAACCTCTTCATCGACGGCGAGCGCGTGGCCACGACGCCCTTCCGTCCGGATGCGCCGCTCCGCGCCATCAGCTTCCGCTTCCTGAGCCGCAAGGGCCACGAACTGCCCTATAAGGACCGTCCGGCGCTCCTGGACGGCATCCGCATCGCTGGCTACAGCCGTCCCGTCGGGCGCGCCACCGGCGGCGTCTTCCTCTACTGGATGTTCCCCGGAGGGCAGGAAAACCTGCCCCAGCTCCAGGCGGCGCAGAACCAGACCATTAGTTCTAGTACGGCTCTGGATGCCCTCGGCGGTGAGCCCCGCACCGTGGAAGGTACGCTCGTGCCTGTTGACCTTCCCGCCAACCCCTTTGCCCCGGGTGAGGTGCGGGTGCGCGCCGAAGGGCAGGCGTGGCAGGCGTTTGTCCGGCGCCTGAGGGCGGACTTGGAAGCCGTGCGTCAGGCAGGCGGCGGACTGATCATCGTCGGCGATGGAGGCGATGGGCGTACGGAGCGTGAGCGGAGGCTTTTAGCCAACCAGCGGGCCATCGCCTTTGCCGCCTGGCTGGCCCGGCAGGGCATCGGCAACCCGCAGAACCTGCTGAGCATCGTGGCGGATAACGGCGGGTATGAAAGTATCTTCTTCGTTGTGAATAACGGCGGGTATCGGGGCATTGTGTCGCTCCGGATGCAGCCGAGGCGGTGAAGTGGGCGGCCACTCACGCTATCCGGGGAGGTGGCCCATGAAGCGCACGGGGGTTGCGCTGGCGTTCCTGGTGGCGCTGCTCGGCCTCGGCAGCGCCGTTAAGGCACAGACAGCAGAGCTCCTCCAGCAGCTGGAAGCGGCCCGGACGCCCACCGAGGCCCTCCCTCTGCTGGAACGGCTTGGGCGGGCGCTGAGCGAGGGGGAACTGTTCGGCGAAGAGGTGCGCATTGCCCGCCTGACCGTGCGCTTCTGGCAGGACCCGGCGGCACCTCCGGAGGTGGTGGAACGCCTGCAGCACATCTACGGCATGATCGCGCCAGCCCTGGCGGTCATGGATCCCCCGCTGGCCGAGACGCTGTTCGTGCGGGTGCCGCTGACGTGGGCGACGTCGGACGACGCAATACGCCGAAAGCAGGGGCTGGCGGTGCTCATCCTGAGCTGGGAGCTCTTCTTTGGCTACGAGCAGCAGGAAATTCTGCTGCAGGCCCTTCCCTCGGTCCTCGCCCAGGCCGCCACCTGGCCCGAGGAGGCTTTTGAAGCCATCCTGTCCTTCCTGGCCGATCGGGTAACGCTTTCCTCCGAAGCGCACCTGCCGGACAGCCTGCCAGAGGCCTTCGTGGAGCGCCTGCGCCGCCATCAGGGCAACTATGCCTGGCGACTCCCCGATATCCTGGCCCTGGATACCACGGAAACGGGCACGGACCGGCTCATCGCGTGGGCCCAGAGTCCGCCCCCTTTGCCGCCGTCGCTGGCTGCATACCGCCAACGTTGGCGCGAGGCCTTTCTGGCGAAGTTGGATGGTCGCCGATTGACCCTGGAGCAGAAGCGGCGGGTGGTGGCGCTGCTATCTGACCCTGGGCTCCGGGACGCCGTGTTCCGCCTGGTGCGCACCTGGCGGCACCGGGGTGAGCCGTTGCCTCCTCCGCCGCCGGAGAGCCTGCCACTGCTGGAGGAGTGGGCCGTCCGGGAACACTGCGAGGAAGCCGTGCGCCTGCTGGCGGCGGCCGGTCAAGAGGGGCTGACGCGGCTCTTCCGGGTGGCGATGGAGGACCTCCGGGACCGGGACGCCCCTATCCGAGAGCCTCGCCCCTGCGAGTGGGACCGCTGGAGCGCCCTCTTCGCGCACGCCGAAGCCATCGCAGACCGGATCGGGGCCGCCTACCGGGAAGGGCCAACGCCCCGGCTTCTGCGCCTGCTGGCCCGCGCGGGACGCTGGGAGGTCGTCCTCGAGGCCCTGTCCTCTCCCGAGGCCGCCCTGCGGCGGGAGGCGGCCTTTCTTCTGGCCCTGGCGGTGGCGCCGGAAGAGGATGCGCTGGCGCGAACAGGGGATGCCGGGCAGGGGCAGGCGCTGGTGGCGTCGTGGCAAAAGCGGCCGGAGCTGCACCCGCGCGCGCGGGAAGCGCTACGCCAGGCGCTCCGCGACGAAGACCCGAACGTGCAGCGGGAGGCCCTCCGGGCGCTCCTCTTTCTGGGCGACGAGACCGCCTGGCCGGTGCTTCTTGCGGCGCTTCGGGTGGAAAACGAGAACCGGTTTCAGACCTTCCTCAGCGGGTTCCGACCGGCGCTTACGGACTCCCTGGCGCGTGCGCTGGCCGAGGTGGCCAGGGGGGATCCCAGCGAGGCGTTGCGCCGCCGCGCCGTCGTCCTGCTTGGCCGCGCGGAGCCCGGACCTTGGCAGGCCGCGGTGGAGCCCGTGCTGCAGCAGCTTCTCCGGGACCCCGACCAGGAGGTGCGCCGCGCCGCGGCGGAATACTTCGCGGCCGTCCCCGCCCGGGAGGTCGCCACCACGGCTGCCCTCCTCGAGGCCACGCGCGATGCCCACATGTACGTCCGGCATGCTGCGGCCATAGCCCTGGGGCTGGCCCGTGGCTGGACGCCGGAGCTGGTGGACCGCCTGGAGGTGCGGCTACGCGAAGGTGATCCGGACGCAAATGTCGTGCGGGCGCTTGAAGACGCGTATCCGCATGCCCTCCGCCGGGCGCCCGGCGCCGTGGACCGCCTGCTGGCGATCGTCCTGGAGCGGAAAGGACCGGCGCGCTGGCGGAAGGCCCTGGCCGAAGGGCCGCAGGCCGATGCGGCCGTGGCTTGGGAACTCCTGAAGCGGCTGGAGGCGAGGCCGCTCAAAGACTGGGCCCCCGTGCCGCCGGGGTTCGGCCCCGGGCTCCTGCAGCGCATGGTGGAATTCTTCGTCCGCGCGGAGGAGGACCCGCCGCCGCTGGGGATCATCGGGCACCTTGTCCCCCGGGAAATGCTTGATCCCTTTTTGATTCGCCGGGCGCTGGAAGATCCGGAGGCGTCACTGGGGCACCGGCTGTGGCTCATCCAGCAGGCGCTGGAGATTCCGGAGGATCTTCGAGAGGGTGTCTGGCAGCTGCTCATGCAGGCGCTTCGCGAGGAAGAAGGCGGCGAAATGACGCTGGCGCTGCTCGGAAGGTGGGGATTTGACGGCGTGCGGCGGCTCGTTGAAGAGCTCTGGGGTGAGCCCGAGACGCTCCGGCACGTCGCGCGACACCTGCGGCAACAAGAAGAACTCGGAAAGCTCCAGATGGCCGCCGGAAATGTGGGCGGTCCGCGTCTGCCCGAGCCCACTGCCGAGGATCTGCCCTGGGTTGAGGCTACCCTGGCGCGCCTGGCGCCCGGCGCCCGCGACCCACGCCTGGAGCCGCTTGTGGATCTGCTGGGCCTCTGGAACCTGGGCAACGATTCTGCCTTAAGGAAGGCCGCGTTTCGGTACCGCATTCCGCAGCTCCTGCTCCGCCATCTGGCTGATCCCCACGAATGCCGCGCTGTGGCCGAGGTTGTGGGGAGTCTGTTCGGCCGGGGCGTCACACCCCGCTGTCGTTGAGGCGCCCAACGCCCAAGTCCCTTCGCGTGGCGGCTTAGAGGCCTCCCGGGGAACGCGGAGCTTAGAGGCCCTCTTTTCCCATCTCTTCGGCGAGGCGGCTCCTCCTCTGGCGCCTAACCTCGCGCCGCTTACCCCATGCGCCCACTCGCACGGGGGATAGGAAAGTGTTGCCGGTCCTCAAGGAGTCAGCGATAGGCCGCCAGCCCCTTGGGGGCGTGGGCACGGGCCAGCCCGTAGGCTGAAGGTGGCCTTTCTGGGGCGGGGGGAGTACACGCTCTTTTACTTGCGTAGGCACTAGCAACTACACTTATGCGCGAAATTGCGGGAAGAAGGCATGTTAATCACTTTCTCATATCCTAGTTTCCCTTTTTGAGGGCTTTCCTACTTAAGTTGCAAGGGATTGAGCCCCGTAAGGGGATTGATACTGTCTTGCTTGTCAAGCGACCCCTTGGTGCGGCTGGGTCGCGTAGTACTCCCTGAGCCGCCCCATCGTCCGCGCAGCAGCTTGTGCGCTACGGCCAAAAGCGCCTGCCTCGCCGCCCGGAGGGAAAAGAACCCCCTTTGGGGGCCCCTATCTTCGCGAAAGCTACGTTTCGCGAAAAAGAGACCCCACTGCCCCGCCCTGCAGTTTCTTGGAAATTCATCGGCACTAGAAAGGGCGGAGAAGCCTTTCGGGCACCTACCCCTTCCCCAAGGACGGTCGTGTCAAGAGTTATGTGTAAGAGTCTGTGTACGGGGGGCATACCGCTCCTGAAGCATCTTCTCCAGTACCTCCTTCACCTCCGAGAACCCCTTTAGTTTCCGTTCTGCCCACCTCCCTTCCTGCCTCTCCGACTCCAGGTAAAGAAGCTTGTACACCGCCTCTTCCTTAGGAAACTTGTGGTCCCGCACCTTCG
>Ga0181557_1000300_pt1 | contig 66119 bp, 74 predicted proteins | sample 011ome_23_FD_148632 | JGI IMG/M metagenome (GOLD analysis project Ga0181557, IMG submission 148632) | Coastal salt marsh microbial communities from the Groves Creek Marsh, Skidaway Island, Georgia - 011506CT metaG (spades assembly) | ecosystem: Environmental > Aquatic > Marine > Intertidal zone... | reverse complement strand
GAGATGGGGAGCTGACCGTCAGCCATGAGCTGCGCCGAGACATCAGCCGGGTCATCCGACAGGTGCGCCCCGACCGAATGATCATCCAGTCACCTGAGCGGAACTGGGAGCGCATCTACGCCTCTCACCCAGATCACCTCGCGGCCGGCGACGCAGCCATCCAGTCCGTCTATCCGGACGCGCGCAATCCCTTCGCCCACACGAGCCTGCTGCAGGACGAGGGCCTGGATGCGTGGACCGTTCCCGAGGTCTGGGTCATGGGTGGCCCCAACCCGAACCTGTGGATCGACGTCACCGAGCAGATGCCGGCGAAACTGCGCGCACTCCGGGCCCACGACAGTCAGACCGCGCACATGGACGATCTCGAGGATCGCGTGTCAGGTTGGCTGCGGGCTCAGGCCGCTCAGGCAGGACTGCCCGAAGGCCGGCTCGCTGAGGCGTTCATGCGGGTCAGCACCCCCTGACGCCAGAGCCGGAGAGATGCGTTCGTTCGCGAACGGGCCGCGAAGTCAGTGAACGAAGACGGCTATCACGACGTTGGCGAGGGTCAGCAGACCGATGGCCAGCCACATGCCCACCTGAGGTGCGGGCTTGCGGCGCCCGATCGCAGCCAGGACCGCGATGATGATCACGATCACGAGCTTGATGCCGATCTTCACGTGGTCGAGATCAGCCTTTTCCTCGTCACCCATGGCGCCTGACGAGATCATTCCCACCATGATGAGACCGGTCAGCAGCTGGGTCATCGCGCCATCGAACATCCAGCGCGTGACCGTCTTCTCCTTGGAGTTCAACTGCACCAGGAAGGCTCCGAGCAGCATCGCCAGGCCGACAAAGTGCAGAACGACGATCAGGTTGTAGACAGCGTCCATGCTCGAATCACTCCCAATTTCCCGAGCAGTTCCTGACGGAACTACTCCCATGCTCCCGAGCAGTTCCTGACGGAACTACTCCCATGCTCCCGAGCAGTTCCTGACGGAACTACTCCCATGCTCCCAAGCAGTTCCTGACGGAACTACTCCCGATTTCCCGAGCAGTTCCTGACGGAACTACTCCCATTCGATAGTCCCCGGAGGCTTGCTCGTCACGTCCAACGTAACGCGATTGACCTCGTTCACCTCGTTGGTGATGCGTGTCGAGATGCGCGCGATCAGGTCATAGGGCAATCGTGACCAGTCCGCCGTCATCGCATCCTCACTCGACACCGGGCGCAGCACGACCGGATGTCCGTAGGTGCGACCGTCTCCCTGCACACCGACGGAGCGCACGTCTGCAAGCAGGACGACAGGGAACTGCCACACGTCGCGATCCAGCCCCGCCGCCGTCAATTCCTCGCGAGCGATGGCGTCGGCCTCGCGCAGGATCGCCAGGCGCTCCTCGTCGACCGCTCCGATGATGCGAATGGCCAGGCCCGGGCCCGGGAACGGGTGACGCCAGACGATCTCCGGCGGCAGGTCCAGGTCGAGCCCCACCTGACGCACCTCGTCCTTGAACAGCGTGCGAAGCGGCTCCACCAGGGTGAACTGAAGGTCGTCGGGCAGGCCGCCGACGTTGTGGTGGCTCTTGATGTTGGCCGTGCCCGATCCGCCGCCGGACTCGACGACATCGGGGTAGAGCGTGCCCTGGACGAGGAAGTCGATCGTCGCGCCGTGCTCGCCGGCCTCGACCATGAGTTCACGCTCGGCGGCCTCGAAGACCCTGATGAACTCGCGTCCGATGATCTTTCGCTTGGTCTCGGGGTCGCTCACTCCAGCAAGCGCCGTCAGGAAACGCTCCTTGGCGTCGACAACGACGAGCCGAATCCCCGTCGCAGCAACGTAATCCCGCTCGACCTGCTCAGCCTCGCCCTTGCGCAGGAGGCCGTGGTCCACGAACACGCAGGTGAGCTGATCACCGACCGCACGATGGACGAGCGCGGCCGCGACAGCCGAATCGACGCCACCCGACAGGCCGCAGATCACCTTGCCGGTGCCGACCTGCGCCCGAATGATCTCTACCTGCTCGTCGATGACATTCGCCATCGTCCACGTCGGCTCGCATCCGGCGATCTCGAACAGGAAGCGCTCGAGGACCCTCTGCCCGTGCTCACTGTGCATGACCTCCGGGTGAAACTGCACGCCTGCGAACCGGCGATCGACATCCTCGAAAGCAGCGACGGGGGCGCCCAGGGTCTGGGCTGTGATCAGGAAGCCGGCTGGTGCCTCGGAGACGGAGTCTCCGTGCGACATCCACACGCTCTGCTCGGCCGGAAGCCCCGCGAGCAGCACACCCGGGGTCGTGACGGTCATCGGTGTGCCGCCGAACTCACGCTGGCCGGTGCGGGCAACGGTCCCACCGAGCGCCTGTGCCATGGCCTGGAATCCGTAGCAGATGCCGAAGACGGGGATGCCGGTCTCGAAGAGCTCCGCATCGAGAGCAGGCGCGCCAGGCTCATAGACGCTGGAAGGCCCACCGCTGAGGATGACCGCGGCGGGCTTGCGCGAAACGATCTCCGCCACCGACATCGTGTGCGGCACGATCTCGGAGTAGACCCGGGCCTCGCGAACGCGACGAGCGATCAGCTGGGCGTACTGGGCGCCGAAATCAACGACGAGAACGGGGGCGAGGGCGTCTGTCACGTGCCGAGCCTACCGACGGGGCCAGGCGTCAATTCCTCGCAGGGCGTGGACCTCGTCAAGACGAGTACGCACCAAGAAGAGCGAAAACTCCAGCCAGGAGGAGATCCACCAGGAGGCCGACGATCAGCGCCGCGATGATCCACCTGCGCGCCACCCGCCCGCGACGACGGGCACGCGCCAGGTCACCATCGGTCACGGCCCGACTGGCCTGCAGACCATAGACAACGGCCACGAGTCCCAGAGGCAGGAAGCACAGGACGCTGACGAGAACCGCCCAGACCAGATAGGTGCGCACAGTTCTGCCCCGGGGGTCGGGGTCGGGCGCCAACGGGTGCGCATCGAAGTCGGACATCACCGGAACCCTAGTCCGATGGGGCCAGCGGCCCATGCACGAAAATTGACGAATCCGCCCCATCCGCCGAATTGCCGTTCTAACGTGACCTCCATCACATGGCTCACCAAGTCAGGGGTCTCCACGCACACGGGGAAAGGGCAGCGGATGCAGCACATCACAGTGACCGTCGACGGGACGGTCTGCCAGTCGGAAGTCGAACCTAGGACTCTTCTCGTCCATTGGCTTCGGGGGGATCTGGGCAAGGTCGGAACAGTCGTCGGGTGTGACACCTCCAACTGCGGAGCCTGCACCGTCATCGTCGACGGTCAGAGCGTCAAGTCGTGCAGCATGCTGGCGGTCCAGGCCGATGGCTCTGAGATCACCACCATCCAGGGTCTGTCCACCGCCGACGAGTGGCATCCGGTCCAGACGGCATTCAAGGAATGCCATGGCCTTCAGTGCGGCTACTGCACTCCCGGCATGGTCATGTCGGCCGTCGATCTGCTCGGCGAGAATCCGAATCCGACCGAGGAGGAGATTCGCGACGGCCTTCACGGAAACCTGTGCCGCTGCACGGGCTACCACAACATCGTCAAGTCCGTTCAGTACGCCGCCGAGCTCATGGGAGGCAACAAGTGACCGACATCCTCGACACCTCTTCCGTCATCGGACGGCCGCTCCGCCGCAAGGAGGACGCGAAGCTCCTCCACGGGCGCACCAACTGGACCGACAACATCCAGCTCCCCGGCACGCTGCACATGGCGATCGTGCGGAGCCCCATGGCCCACGCCAAGGTCACCAAGGTCGACGTCTCGGGAGCTCTCGCGCGCCCCAATGTCATCGCCGCCTACAACGCAGCCGAGCTGGGCGACCTGAACTCGGTGGTTCCCTGCGTCTGGCCGGTCACGGATGACACGGTCATGCCGCCGTTCCCTGCGCTGACCGGTGACAAGGTCCGCCACGTGGGTGACTGCGTCGCCGTGGTCCTGGCGACGGATGCGGCCTCTGCAGAGGACGCCATCGCCTACGTCGACGTCGAGTACGAGCCCCTGCCCGCCGTGGTCAACATGATCGATGCCATCTCTCCAGGCACCGAGCTCGTTCACGGCGACGCGACCAACAACACCTGCTACGTGTACGACCTCGGCGGCGGCTATGACGAGGCGGTGGCGAATCATCCCGATGCCGTCGTCGTGAAGCGGCGTTTCGTCAACCAGCGGCTGATTCCCGCGTTCATGGAGCCGCGCGCCGTCGTTGCGGCGCCGATGGGCATGAGCGAGGAGATCACCATCTGGACCTCGACGCAGATTCCACACATCCTGCGCGTCCTGCTGACCCTGGTCACCGGGATCCCTGAGCAGAACCTGCGCGTCATCGCGCCAGACGTCGGGGGTGGCTTCGGAGGCAAGCTGCAGTGCTACCGCGAGGAGATCCTCGTGACGCAGCTGGCCAAGAAGCATGGCCGTCCGGTCAAGTGGACTGAGACGCGCAGCGAGGACATGGTCGCCACCCATCACGGCCGCGACCAGATCCAGGACATCGAGCTGGCCTGCACCCCTGACGGCAAGATGATCGCCCTCAAGGTCGACCTGCTCGCCAACATGGGTGGCTACCTGCAGATCATCACTCCGGGCGTCCCGCTCCTGGGCATGTTCATGTACCCGGCCATCTACAAGATGGGTGCGTACGAGTTCAAGTGCACGGGCGTGTTCACGAACACCACCCCCACGGATGCCTACCGCGGTGCTGGTCGCCCTGAGGCCACCTACGCCATCGAGCGCATCGTCGACGAGATGGCTGCCGAGCTGGGCATGGAGCCGATGGAGTTCCGCACCAAGAACTGGATCCAGCATCACGAGTTCCCCTACACGACTGTTGCAGGCCTCACCTACGACACGGGCAACTACGAGGCCGCGACCGCCAAGGCGCTGGGCATGTTCGGCTACGACGAGCTGCGTGCCGAGCAGAGGGCGCGTCGGGAGTCCGGGGATCCCGTTCAACTGGGCATCGGCATCTCGACCTTCACGGAGATGTGCGGTCTGGCCCCCTCCCGGACACTCGGCGCACTGAAGTACGCCGCGGGTGGCTGGGAGCACTGCACGATCCGACTGCTTCCCACAGGCAAGGTGGAGCTCGTCACCGGCACCTCGCCCCACGGGCAGGGCCACGAGACGGCATGGAGTCAGATCGCCTCCGACATCCTGGGCATCCCCGTCGACGACATCGACGTGATCCACGGCGACACAGGTCGTTCGCCGTACGGAATGGACACCTACGGGTCCCGTTCACTGGCCGTCGGTGGGCAGGCGATCAAGAAGGCCGCGGATCGGGTCATCGAGAACTCCCGCCCGATCGCTGCCCATCAACTCGAGTGCGCTGCCGACGATCTCGACTTCGCCAACGGCGCCTTCACGGTCAAGGGCGACCCGGAGAAGTCGGTCACCCTGGGTGCACTCGCGTGGGCGGCCTTCTCGGCCCACAACCTGCCGGATGGGGTCGAGCCGATGATCTCCGGCGAGGCGACCGTCGATCCGGAGGACTTCTCCTACCCGCATGGCACCCACCTCGCGGCCATGGAGGCCGACACCGAGACAGGCAAGGTGACGCTGCGCAAGTACGTATGCGTCGATGACGTCGGCGTGCAGGTCAACCCGATGATCGTCGAGGGACAGGTGCACGGCGGCCTGGCCCAGGGCATCGCCCAGGCGCTCTACGAGGGAGCCGAGTACGACTCCGACGGCAACCTCCTCACGGCCAGCCTTGCCGACTACCTGATCCCGAGTGCGGCTGATCTGCCGTCCTTCGAGACCGGGTCGACCATCACACCGTCGACGACCCACTCACTGGGCACCAAGGGCGTGGGCGAGGCAGGCGCGATCGCGTCGACCCCGGCGATCATCAACGGCATCGTCGACGCACTGCGCCCCATGGGCGTCACGGATGTCCCGATGCCGGCGAGCCCGCAGAACGTGTGGAGAACCATTCAGGCAGCGAAGGGAGGCGCGGCATGATCCCCGCGAAGTTCGACTACGTACGTCCGACCACCGTCGACGAGGCGGTCGCGGCTCTCGCAGCTGGCGGGGAGGATGCCAAGATCCTCGGTGGCGGCCAGTCCCTGCTGCCGGTGCTGCGCCTGCGCATGGGTGAGCCTTCCGTCATCATCGACACGACCCGCATCGACGAGATGAAGGGCATCACCGACGCGGGTGATGCGATCGTCATCGGCGCGGGTACGACGCATGACGCGGTTCTCAAAAGCGATCTCGTGCGGGAGCATGTAGCGCTCCTCGCAGCCGTGACCGAGACGGTGGCCGATCGCCAGATCCGTCATCGGGGAACGATGGGTGGCGCCATGGCTCACGCCGACCCGGCCGGTGACCAGCCGCCGGTGGCTCTCGCCCTAGGTGCATCCTTCACGATCGCGGGTCCAAAGGGGCGCCGCTCGGTGCCCGCAAGCGAGTTCTTCGTCGACTACTTCACCACTGCCGTGGGGCCGGACGAGGTGCTCGTCAGCGTGAGCTTCCCCAAGCACACCGGATGGGGTGTCCACTACGAGAAGTTCAATCGCACCGCTCAGGCGTGGGCGATCGTCGGTGTTGCAGCGGCCGTCCGGATGGATGGTGGCGCGATCGCCGAGGCCAAGGTCGGCCTGACCAACATGGGCCCCGGCCCGGTCAAGGCGAGCGCGGTCGAGAGGGCTCTCGTGGGGGCGTCGACCGTTGACGCCGTCGCTGCTGCAGCGGCCCATGCCGCTGAGGGCACGAGCGCGAACAGCGACATCCACGCCGACACCGAGTACCGCGAGCACCTGGCCCGGGTGCTCACCGGGCGAGCCGTCGCCAAGGCCGCCGGTCTGGCGTAGCAGCGCAGCAGTCGCGAGGGGGCGGGTCCGTCATGGACTCGCCCCCTCGCGCATGTCCGCCTCCCGCACCTGCGTCACTCGTGACTGCCGTCTCCCGCACCTGCGTCAGTCGTAGTGGCTGCCCGGGCGCGCCGGGACGGGGAGACCGGGGTCGACGCGCTCCAGATCGGGGGATCGCGTGCCGGGCGTCGCGACCTGCGGTAGCGTCCGGGCCATGGCTCTCTACACGTGCGCAAAGTGCAATATGTCCGTCAACACCACCTGCGGCCACTGCAGCGCCGACCTCGTCGACGCTTCGCTGACCAAGGATGACGGCACCATGGTCGAGATCAGCGAGTGCCCCAACGGCCACGGCAAGATCAAGTCGCCGCTGTGCTGCGGCGCGGATATGTCCTGCTCGGTCTGACCACCGCAGCTCGCCTGCCCGTCCTGCTGACAGCCCTCGCGGCCGCAGCGTGGGCGGGCCTAGTGGCGTGGGCGCTCGCCACTGATGCCTGGGCCAGCGGCAGCGCTGCCTCCACCGGCACCCTCATCGTCCTGGTCGCGCTCAACGGCACCGCACTGCTGTCAGCCGCCTGGTGGCTGCGGCGCCAGCGCCGACAGGCCTACCTGTGGGCCGTTCTGGTGCTGCTGGCCAACGCCGCACTGACGCTGACCGATCAGATGGGCTGGGTCGACACCCTGTACCTGGCCCTCACGCTGGCTGCACTTGCGGCGATCGCGTATCGGACCCGGTGGTACTGGGCACGCGCAGCTCGCCGGGAGCGCCGGTAGGAACCACCGGTCGTCGGGGTGCCGTGGCCCCGATACGTCGGTACCCATCCCCCAGTGTCGGACGCACATCGGCATCGCCCTTGTTGGGCCACAGCGCCATCGCGCGCTCCGCCTGAGCCGTGATCGTCAGCGAGGGGTTGACCCCCAGGTTCGCCGTGATGGCCGAGCCGTCGACGATGTGCATGCCCTGGTAGCCGTAGACCCGGTGGTACGCGTCTATCACCCCGTGGTCCGGGTCTGCCCCGATCGCGCAGCCGCCGACGAAATGGGCGGTCACCGCCATGTCCGCATTCTCGAACAGACTGCCCGCGGCGATTCCATCGATCCGACCCGCAATGCGTCGAACCACTTCGTGGGCGACGGGCAGGTACGTCGGACTGGGCGCACTGTCGTCCTGTCGGGTGGTCAGGTGCCACCGCCCGAGTCGGCTTCGCGTGCCCTCGACCGTCAGGGAGTTGTCGACCGTCTGCATGACCAGGGCAATGACGCTTCGCTCGCTCCATCGACGGACGTTGAGCAGCTTGAGTACCTCTCCCGGACGCCGAGCGACCTCTCCCAGCGTCACCTTCCAGCGCTCCACACCCGGGCGGGGAGTTGTCAGGACCGATTGCAGAAGCCCCATCACGTTCGATCCCTTGCCATACCGGCAGGGCTCGACGTGGGTGACGGAGTCCGGGTGGAAGCTCGACGTGATCGCGACGCCCTCCGTGAAGTCATGAGCAGTCACATCAGTGACCGCGCCGAGAATCGCCTCGGAGTTGGTTCGCGTCTTGCGCCCGAGTGCAGGCGACAGGCGTGTGAGTCGCCCCGACTCCCTCATCCGGTGCAGGAGTCGCTGGGTGCCGTAGGTTCCTGCGGCCAGGATGACCTGATCAGCTGTGAAGAGCGTCCGCTTGGACGTGCCTGTACGTGTGGCCTGCACCACGTAGCCACCCGCCTTTCGCTCCACTACCGCCGTGACCGTCGTCATGGGGATCACCTGCGCCCCACCGTGCTCGGCGAGCGCGAGGTAGTTCTTGACGAGGGTGTTCTTCGCGTTGTGCCGACAGCCGCTCATGCACTCGCCGCACTCCGTGCATCCGGTCCGATCGGGGCCCACCCCGCCGAAGTACGGATCCGCACTCACGACCCCCGGTCCGTCGCCGAAGAAGACGCCCACGGGCGTCAACCGGAAGGTGTGTCCCACACCCATGTCCTCGGCCACTGCCTTCATGACCTCATCGCACGGAGTCATCGTGGGGTTGTCAGCGACACCCAGCATGCGAGATGCCTGGTCGTAGTACGGCGCGAGCTCGTCCTCCCAGTCCGTGATGTCGCGCCACTGAGGGTCACGGAAGAATTCGGGACCGGGTGTGTACAGCGTGTTGGCGTAGTTCAGCGAACCTCCACCGACCCCGGCACCGGCGAGGACAAGGACGTCCTTCAGGAGATGGATGCGCTGAATCCCCATGCACCCGAAGTTCGGGGCCCACAGGAAGTCCCGCACCCGCCAGGACGTCTTGGGCAGCTCATCGTCAGCGAATCGCCGGCCGGCCTCGAGCACGCCGACCCGATAGCCCTTCTCGGTCAGGCGCAGGGCGGACACGGATCCGCCAAAGCCGGAGCCGATGACGAGGACATCGAAGTGCTGGGTAGCCACACGGGCAACCTACTTGAGTCCGAGCCTCTTCATCGTGCCAATCGCGGAGGCCAGAACACCGCTCCACCGCTCATCCGTCCAACCGCGAGGAGTCCCGAGTCCCAGGAGCCGCTGCTCGGCGACTGTCTGCGATTCCGTGTACTTCAGGAGCCCCTCGTCACCGTGTCGTCGACCCAGCCCGGAGTCCCCCATGCCACCCATCGGCGCACGAACACTGCCCCAGCTCGCGCCGTAGCCCTCGTTGACATTGACGCTTCCGGCACGAAGGGCGCGTGCCACGGTGCGTCCGGCGCGCCGATCACGGCTGACGACCGCGGCGTTGAGCCCGTAGGGCGAGTCGTTGGCCAGCCGGATCGCATCTGCATCGTCGGCCACCCGGTACAGGGCGACCACCGGACCGAAGGTCTCTTCAGCACATGCGGCCATGTCCTCAGTTACGCCCGTGAGGATCGTCGGCTCCACGATGAAGGGCCCTAGATCGGGACGAGCCCTGCCTCCTGCGAGCAGCGTGGCGCCCCTGTCTGTCGCATCCTGGATGTGGCTCAACACCCGATCACGCTGGCGTTCCGAGCTCAGACTGCCCATCTGCCCCGACCAGCCGATGCCCGTCGCAAACGTCAGGCGACCTGTCGCTTCGGCAAACGCAGCGGCGAACGCGTCGTACACCCGATCGTGAACGTAGATGCGCTCCATCGAGATGCACAGCTGACCAGCATTGGCGAAGCATGCTCGGACGGCGATCTCCGCGGCGCGGCCGGGATCGACATCGGCGCGCACGATCATCGCATTCATGCCGCCGAGCTCGAGAGAGCAGCCGACGAGGCGTTCGCCGCATCGTGCGGCAACCTCACGGCCTACCCGCGTGGAGCCGGTGAACATGACGTAGTCGACACGATCGATGACCCACGGACCCACCACCGGGCCTTCGCCGGGCACCACGGCGACCACATCGCTCGGCAGCCCCGCCTCCCGGAGCAGGTCAACCGCCCACAGCGCCGTCAGCGAGGTCTGGGCGTCTGGCTTGATGATGACGGAGTTTCCGGCGAGCAGTGCGGGGATGGCGTCAGCCGCACTCAGCGACAGCGGATAGTTCCACGGCGCGAGCACTCCCACCACGCCCCTGGGCACCTGGTACTCGTTGACCCCGATCGCCCCGGGAAAGGCACCCCGGTGGCGTCTGGGCTTGAGCAGCCGCGCGGCGTCGCGCGCGTAGTGACGGGCGTTGATGCAGACGTCGAGGACCTCCTCCATCGCGTCACGCCGAGCCTTGCCCGTCTCCGCCTGGATGATGTCGAGAATCTCCTCGCGTCGACGCAGGACGAGGTCATGGAAACGAAGGATGATGCGGGAGCGTTCGCGAACCGGGAGTGCGGCCCAGGCCGGCTGCGCATCTCGCACGCGCGCCACCGCAGTATCGACGTCGCTCTCCAGCGCCGTCGGGAGTTCGAACTCCACATCATTGGTGAACGGGACGACCACGTTGAACCGGGGGCCGCCGACGTCGAGCTGCGCAAGCAGCCGCGTGATGAGTCCCCGGTCCAGGATCACGAGGTGACCACCATCTCCACCCGTTGGAATTCCTTGAGATCGCTGTAGCCGGTGGTGGCCATGGCCTTGCGCAGGGCGCCCACCACGTTCATGGTGCCGTCGGCGCTGTGCGATGGCCCATGCAGGATCTCCGCCAGGGTGCCGACAGTCTCCATCCGATGACGCTCACCGCGCGGCAGGTGCGGATGCCAGGCCTCGGCACCCCAGTGAGCGCCGCGACCTGGCGCATCGGTGGCGCGCGCGAAGACAGAACCGACCATGGCGGCGTCAGCACCGCAGGCGAATGCCTTCACGATGTCTCCGCTGCGCCCCATCGAGCCGTCGGCGATGACATGGACGTATCGGCCACCCGACTCGTCCAGGTAGTCCCGGCGAGCCGCAGCCACGTCGGCGATGGCGCTGGCCATCGGCACCCGGACACCGAGGACGTCCGCCGTGGTGTGCGAAGCGCCCCCACCGAAGCCGACGAGCACTCCGGCCGCACCCGTGCGCATGAGGTGGAGCGCGGCCTGATGCGTGGCGCAGCCACCCACGATGACCGGCGCGTCCAGATCGTGGATGAACTCCTTCAGATTCAGGGTCTCGTCATCCGACGACACATGCTCGGCGGACACCGTGGTCCCGCGAATGACGACGATGTCGGCACCGGACTGGGACGCGACAGGCGCGAGCCTCGCAGCACCCTGGGGGGACGTGGCGACCGCCACCGTGCTGCCAGCCTCACGCATCTCCCCGATGCGTGATCGGACGAGATCCGCGTCGACCGGGCGCGCTGCATACATGTCCTGCAGGCGAGCGGTGGCTGCCTCGGGAGCAAGCGAGGCGATCTCGGCTAGCAGTGGCGCTGGATCCTCGTAGCGCCCCCAGAGACCTTCGAGGTTGAGTACGGCCAGCACGCCGTTGGCCGCCAGCGTCGCTGCGGTCTCCGGTGAGACGACCGAGTCCATGGGCGCCGCCATGATCGCCGTGTCGAAGCGATAGGCGTCGATGGTCCACGCCGTCGAGACGGCCTCCGCATCGCGCGTCCGACGACTCGGCGCGATCGCCACCTCGTCGAGTGAGTAGCCGCGGCGTCCGCGCTTGGCGCCGCCGATCTGGATATCAGTCACGTCCTACCGTCCCGAGTAGTTGGGGGCCTCGATGGTCATCTGGATGTCATGCGGATGGCTCTCCCGCAGGCCGGCCGAGGTGATGCGCACGAACGTGCCCTTCGAGTGCAGCTCGTCGATCGTCTGGGCACCGCTGTAGCCCATCGACGCCCGGAGGCCGCCCACGAGCTGGTGGGCGACGGCGCCGAGGGGCCCGCGATAGGCCACCATGCCCTCGATGCCCTCGGGAACCAGTTTGTCGTCACTGAGGACATCGTCCTGGAAGTAGCGGTCCTTGCTGTAGGACCGTGCCTGACCCCGGGACTGCATCGCGCCCAGCGAACCCATGCCGCGATAGGACTTGAACTGCTTGCCGTTGACGAACACGACATCGCCGGGGGCCTCCTCGCAGCCGGCGAGCAGTGAGCCGAGCATCACGGTGTCGGCCCCGGCGACGAGTGCCTTGGCGATGTCGCCCGAGTACTGGACTCCGCCATCGCCGATGACGGGCACGCCTGCGGGGCGGCAGGCCAAGGACGCCTCGTAGATAGCGGAGATCTGCGGGACGCCGACGCCGGCGACGACACGAGTGGTGCAGATGGAGCCAGGGCCCACGCCAACCTTGACGCCGTCGGCTCCGGCGTCGACGAGTGCCTGCGCACCCGCACGCGTCGCGACATTGCCGCCGACGACATCGACCTTCGACTGGGACTTCAGCAGGCGGACCATGTCGACGACCGCCCGTGAGTGGCCGTGCGCCGTGTCGACGATCAGGAAGTCGGCGCCCGCCTCGATCAGTGCCTTGGCCCGCACCTCCGCATCAGCACCGACGCCGACGGCCGCACCCACGACGAGACGGCCGTTCGCGTCCTTGGTGGCGTGCGGGTACTTGTCGGACTTCACGAAGTCCTTGACCGTGAACAGGCCCTTCAGCCGGCCCTGCGAATCCACAAGTGGAAGCTTCTCGACCTTGTGCCGGGCCAGGAGGGCAAGCGCGTCGTCAGGGGAGATCCCGACCTCACCCGTCACCAGCGGCATTGGGGTCATCACCTCGCGGGCCGGGCGCGACATGTCGTCCTCGAAACGCATGTCCCGATTGGTGACGATGCCGACGAGAAGGCCCTCGGCATCCACGACCGGGACCCCCGAGATGCGGTAGCGGCCGCACATCTGATCGACCACGTCCAGCGGGTCGTCCGGCGAGCACGTCACTGGGTTGTTCACCATGCCGGCCTCGGACCGCTTGACGAGATCGACCTGGGTTGCCTGCTCGTCAACGGGGAGGTTGCGGTGGAGGACCCCGACGCCGCCCTGTCGCGCCATCGCGATGGCCATTCGAGCCTCGGTGACGGTGTCCATGGCGCTCGACACCAACGGCAGGAGGACGCGAATGTTGCGGGTGACGTAGGAGGCCGTGTTCACCTCACTGGGCACCACGTCGGACTCGGCCGGAACCAGCAGGACATCGTCGAATGTCAGCCCCTGATAGCCGAACTTGTCAGGGACGCCGTCGTAGGCGAGGTCGTTCGACAGCGGGCGAGAGTCCATGGTGTCTCCGGGTGCTCGAGCGGTGCGCGAGGGCAGGAGCCAAGGCTATCGACCACCGTCCTGGCGACGGCGGGCGGTTGGGAGGCTCAGCGCCCAAGAGCCCGCCCGATGCGCTCAACCGCCTCCTCGAGGCTGCGAACGGGAACGGCCGCCGAATTCTCATCCGACTCATCGATGCACCAGCCCGGGCCCGCGATGAGGATCGCTGCCGCTGGCCGAGTCACCGGAAGCTCCGCGAGACTCGCGACGTCTCCAGTGTCGGTCACCTGCGACCAGATCAGGACTGCGGCCGGCCCAAGCTTGCTCATGGAGGAGGCGAGAGCATGCACAGGCAGATCCGCTCCCAGGACGCGCGCTGCGATTCCCTGCTCCGCGAGCGCGGCACACACGGCCCACAGGGGAAGCGAGTGCTGATCTCCCGGCGCGCACGCGAGAAGCACCGGCCTTCCGTCGGACGGAGGGGCGCAGTCACGAACAAACCCGCCGAGGACATCCCGCACGCTGGCACTGAGTGCGTGCTCGACCTCGACGCCACGACCGGAGTCTCGCCACTTCTCTCCCACGGCGACAAGCACGGGGACGATTACGTCGCTCCACGCCGCCACCACCCCCAGCTCTTCCAGCGCCTGGGTCAGGATCTGCTGACTTGCCTGAGTGTCGAGCGACTGGGCGGCACGCGCCAGCCCACGGACCAAGGGCCCGCCACCGGGCAGGGCGATGACGTTTCCGCCGCCGGCGCGACCTCCGTCGTCCGGAGTCACGACCCGTGCACCGCCGGCCGGGAGGGTGGCGTCGGCAAGGGCTGCCTTCGCTGCTTGAGCCGGCGTGACGCCGGCGATGACCAGGCGCCTCATGTGCTCGAGCCTGGCCATGTCGGACGCGGTATATCGACGGTGAGAACCAGGGGTGTGATGGCTCGGTCCCACGCCGTATCGGCGATCCCATGTGCGCAGCGTGGCCGGGGCGACTCCCATGCGCCTGGCCACGGCAGACACCGTCAGCGACAGATCGTCCTCAGCGACGTCTGCACTGCTCACAGCCATCATTCCCCAAGTCTGCCCCCTGTCGACCCAGATCGCTCGTTGGACGAACGGAGCCGGGCGACCGATGACTCGACGGGTGTGGCGCGTGTCACTCCCGTGTGGGTATTGACCAACCTATGACGCGATTGCTACTGTTCCCATATTGAACAACCTACGACGCGGTTGGTCCGCGGCAGGTGCGACAGAAAGGCTCACGGAGATGGCTGACGTTTCTCGACTTCCCGGACCTAACGCCGAAATTTGGGACTGGCAGCTCGAGGGGGCCTGCCGCGGTGAGGATCCCAGCCTTTTCTTCCATCCCGAAGGCGAGCGCGGTGCGACACGCGAGGCGCGCATCTCCACTGCCAAGGCCATCTGCGCCGGCTGCCCGGTTCGCACCATGTGCGCCGAGCACGCTCTCGCCGTTCGGGAGCCCTACGGAGTCTGGGGCGGCCTGTCCGAGGATGACCGCGAGGTCATCTACCGCCGCCAGCGTCTGGCCTGCTAGCGCAGGCAGGCGCTGTCGCGAACGACCAAGACCAATGAGAAGGGGTCCGAGGCGCAAGCCTCGGACCCCTTCGTCGTTCCCTGATGCGGGTGCAGACCCGCGACCTGACTAGTGCGAGTGACCGTGGTGCGAATGGCCGTGGCCGTGGGCGTCAGGAGCCTCCTCGGCCGGCTTCTCCACCACCAGTGCCTCGGTCGTCAGCAGCATGGCAGCGATGGAGGCAGCATTCTCGAGCGCCGAACGCGTCACCTTGACCGGGTCGATGATGCCGGCAGCCAGCATGTCGACGTATTCGCCCGTGGCCGCGTTGAGACCGTGGCCTGTGGGCAGCTCGGACACCTTCGAGACGACGACGTAGCCCTGGTCACCGGCATTCTCGGCGATCCAGCGCAGCGGCTCCACCATCGAGCGGCGCACGATGCCCACGCCTGTCGCCTCGTCACCCTCGAGACCGAGGTCACCCTCGAGAATCGAGGCGGCCTGGACGAGGGCGGTGCCGCCACCGGCGATGATGCCCTCCTCGATGGCCGCACGGGTTGCCGAAACGGCATCCTCAATTCGGTGCTTGCGCTCCTTGAGCTCGACCTCGGTGTGGCCGCCGACCTTGATGACGACGACGCCGCCCACGATCTTGGCGAGGCGCTCCTGCAGCTTCTCCCGGTCCCAGTCGGAGTCGGACTTCTCGATCTCCGCGCGGATCTGGGACACACGAGCATCCACATCGGCCTGGTTGCCGCCGCCGTCGACGATCGTGGTGGTGTCCTTGGTCACGACGATGCGACGGGCAGTGCCCAACACCTCGACGCCAACCTCGTCGAGCTTGAGGCCGACCTCGGGGGCGACCACCTGGGCGCCGGTCAGGATGGCGAGGTCCTGGAGGATCGCCTTGCGACGATCGCCGAACGCGGGGGCCTTGACAGCACAGGAGGTGAAGGTGCCGCGGATGCGGTTGACGACCAGGGTCGACAGGGCCTCGCCCTCGACGTCCTCGGCGATGATCAGCAGGGGCTTGCCGTCCTGCACAACCTTCTCCAGCAGCGGCAGCAGCTCCTGCACGTTGGAGATCTTGCCCTGAACGAGCAGGATGCGACCATCCTCGAGGACTGTCTCCATCCGCTCGGTGTCCGTGACGAAGTAGGCGGAGATGTAGCCCTTGTCGAACTGCATGCCCTCGGTGAACTCGAGCTCGAGCGAGGTCGTGCTCGACTCCTCGACGGAGATGACGCCGTCCTTGCCGACCTTGTCGAAGGCGTCGGCAATCAGCTCGCCGACCTCGCGGTCCTGCGAGGAAATGGTGGCGACGTTGGCGATCTCGGCCTTGTCGGCGACGTCGCGGGACTCGGACAGCAGGTGCTCGGTCACGGCCTTGACAGCCTTGTCGATACCGCGCTTGATGCCGGTCGGCGAGGCGCCTGCGGCAACCTGCTTGAGACCCTCGCGCACCATGGCCTGGGCCAGAACGGTTGCCGTGGTGGTGCCGTCACCCGCAACGTCGTTGGTCTTGGTGGCCACCTCCTTGGCGAGCTGCGCGCCGAGGTTCTCGTACGGGTTCTCCAGCTCGATCTCGCGAGCGATGGTCACGCCGTCGTTGGTGATGGTGGGGGCGCCCCACTTCTTGTCGATGACGACGTTGCGGCCCTTGGGGCCGATCGTCACCTTCACGGCATCGGCGAGCGCGTTCACGCCACGCTCGAGGCTGCGGCGGGCGTCTTCGTCGAATTCGAGGATCTTTGCCATCGTGGTCACTCCGGGACTTGAGACGGATCGGCTTGAAACGGGGTGCGTCGGATGGACCCACCCTGATGTCGTTCAGCGCTGTCGAATGGCCCACCACGCAGAAGCGCAGCGGGCCATTCGGCAGAAACGGGACTACTTCTCGACGATGGCGAGGACGTCGCGAGCGGAGAGGAGCAGGTACTCCTCGCCGTTGTACTTCACCTCGGTGCCGCCGTACTTGCTGTAGATGACAACGTCGCCCACTGCGATGTCGAGGGGGATGCGCTTGGCGCCGTCCTCATCGAATCGACCGGGACCGACGGCCAGGACCTTGCCCTCCTGGGGCTTCTCCTTGGCGGTGTCGGGAATGACGAGGCCGGACGCAGTTGTCTGCTCGGCTTCGAGGGTCTGGACCAGAATGCGGTCCTCGAGCGGCTTAATGGAGACCGACACGATTACATCCTCCGGGATGTCCGTAGGCCGCCCTTGCGGACGGCGTTCGAATGGGTCAGATAAAGGTGCTGCAGTTGGCAGTCCCATGGGGGGAGTGCCAGAAAGAACAGTACGCAGGGATTAGCACTCCGTCAAGTTGAGTGCCAATGCCCTGCTGTTGGGAACAATGAGGCCGTGGCCGACGACGATCCTGTGGCGCAGATGACCTGGCTGCGCTCCCCTGACGGGCAGGCGGCCATTGCGGCGGCCCAGTCAGCGTGGGACCTCTGCGATGGTGACGCGCTTCGTGCCGGATCCCGTCTGCGCTCCGTCATGGCCCTGTCGTCCGAGCGCGCGGCCGCCGCACTTGAGCAGGTCTCCCTTCGTGACATCGCTCGAACCAGGTACGGCATCACTGATCCACGACTGCTGCTGACCCGTGACGGCCTGGAGGCAGCAACCCGGCCCGTCGTCGCGGCCCAGCGTGCGGAGGTCCTGCGGGCGAACGGCGCGACCACCGTCCTCGACCTCACTGCCGGACTCGGCTTCGACACGCGGGCCCTCCTCGCTGCAGGCCTGGAGGTCTTCGCCATCGAACGCGATCCCGTCATCGCCGGGTTCCTGCAGTTCAACTGCCCCCGCGCAACCGTCATCCGCCAGGACGTCGTCTCGGATGGCCTGGATGAGCTGCTCAGCCGGCTGGGCCCCCTCGACGTGGTGTTCGCCGACCCGGCCCGTCGGGATCCTGCTGCAGCCCGGGATGCCGCGACCGCCCGTGCCCGGCCCGAGCGCGATCCCGAGCGCTGGTCGCCCCCGTGGTCGTGGATCGGGTCCATCCCACATCCCCGAGTCGCGGCCAAGGTGTCACCCGCAATGGCCGTGCCCGCGGGATGGCAGGCCCAGTGGGTCAGCGTCGACCGGACCGTCGTCGAATGCGCCCTGTACTCGTGGCCGGCACTCGCGAGCGAGCACGAGGCGGTGCTGGTCAAGGGCACGAGCGTGGTCGGGCGGGTCAGCGGCAGGCCATCGCCGGCACCCCAGGCGACCTCTCTCGGACCCTGGCTGATCGAGGTCGATCCGGCAATCCTGCGTGCGGGCCTTCTGGGTCGCACCGCGGCAGACATGGATGCCGCCGCTCTCGGGCCCCACACCAGCTGGCTGACCTCGGAGATCCCCTCGGAGCAGCCTGGTCTGCGCAGCCACCGAGTGATCACCGTCCTGCCCCGGCAGGACCGGATGGCACGTCGCGACCTGGCTGGCCGCGGCATCACGCGTGCCACCGCGAAGTGCCGTGATGTCGCTGCGAGTCCGGGATCGATCCTGCGGGCCCTTGGCCTTTCCGAGGGCCCCGGAGCCGTTGTCGTGGCGACGACCCTGGCCGGTCAGCCCCTCAGGGTGCTCGTCGAGACAGCTCACCCAGCGAGCTGAGAGGCCAGATCGCGGATGACGTCGGCGTCCGTGCCACAGCATCCGCCGATGGCCGTGGCTCCCGCCTGCTGCCACACCTCAATGAGCGCAGGTGCAAACGGTCCGGTGGCGGCGTCATTCCAGGATCCGTCCTCTGGATTCCAGGCACCACCGGCATTCGGGTAGACCACAAGGGGCAGGTCAGTGGCTGCACGCATCCGTAGGAGCAACGGCGTCACGAAGCGCGGGTCGGTGCAATTGATCCCGACCGCCATGATCGACGGTGCAGTCGTGGCGACAGCAATGGCGTCCTCGATCTCCTGCCCCGCGCTGGTGTGGGCGCCGTCGGCGGCCGTGAAGGTCATCCAGGCAGGCGTATCGCCGTGCTCGGCCAGCGCAGTCACCAGCGCTCGGGCCTCCTCGACATCCGGGATCGTCTCGACCGCGAAGAGATCCGGGGCACCCGTCGCGAGGATCGCAAGTCGCTCCGTGTGGAAGTCGACCAACTCTGCATGCGACAGGCCGTAGCGCCCCCGGTACTCGGATCCGTCGTGCAGGATCGCGCCGTAGGGTCCGACGCTGGCAGCGACCTTGGTCCGATTCCCCTCGACCGCCTCGCGCGCTGCGTGCACGCTTGAGAGCAGCGCTGCGTCGGCATCGGATTCCGTCAGGCCGGAGGCGACAAACCCGCGGCGGGACACCTGGTAGCTGGCCGAGATGACGACCTCGGCGCCGGCAGCAACGTAGTCGGCGTGAGCACGTGTGACGGCCGACGGCTCATCCAGCAGCACTCGACCTGTCCACAGCGGATCGTTCACGTCATGGCCACGCATCTCCAACTGAGTCGACAGACCGCCGTCAAGGACGATGGTGCCGTTGCCGAAGAGGTCGGACCATGCGGAGTTCATGGGGTCACGCTCTCACGAGCGATCCGTCCGCCGCGATGAGGTCTCCTAGGACAGGGGCACGTCGGAGCGAGGCAGGTAGTCGGCGAGGTTCGCCGGCGTCAGACCTGCCTTGCGGATCTCGGCAACCGCAGCCTTCAGGTCGCGTGCCAGATCAGAGGTGAAGTGCAGCAGGACGATCGAGCCGGGTCGAAGCTTCCCGCTGGCGAATCGTGCCCGGCCGTCACTCACCGTCGCATCCCACATGACGATCTCGGTGATGTCGCACCGCTGGGACATCACAGCGGTCCCGAACGCATCTGCACCCTGTCCGTAGGGCGGCCGGAGCATCCAGGCCCTCTCGCCGAAGCTCTTGCGCAGCGCCCGCTGCGAGTAGCAGATCTCATGTCCGAGGTCGGTCGTGGCATCCGCAAAGCTGGAATGGGTGGCCGAGTGATTCTGGATGCTGCCCCAGGCGGTCAGCCGCTCGAAGTAGCCGGCCCGATCCTTGACGGTCCAGGTGCTCAGGAAGGCCGTGATCGGGAGCTCCTGCTCCTCCACGTATGCCAGGCCCTTGGTGTCCTTGACGACGCCGTCGTCGATCGTGATGAAGGCGACGGGCTCGCTCGTGCTCACGCGATGGGTGATCGGAATCGGGCGGTAGCCGATTCTCTTGCCGGGACGGGTGACGGCGAAGGGCGCCTGCACGAGGACTGGGACGGCCGCCGACTCGGCGGCGGACGCCGTGGGATTCGTGGCGGAGACGGTCAGCAGTCCGGCGGCCAGGGCGAACAGGGCAGGGACGCCGGTCGCGACAGCGACCGCGCGTGCGCGGAATACGGCCATGCGGCCTCCTGCCCGGGGGAAGTTCGGCGTGGTGCCGACGAGACGGGAGTTACAGATGTTACAGACGGGATGGTAGCCCGTCCGAGGGGTGACTGAGAAGTCCCCGTCGGGAACGACGGGTGCGACGGCCTACCAGGCCCGCCTGGTCACGGGGAGGTTCGACGTGGTGACGAAGTCCAGCGGCGACGAGGCAACGCCCGCAATGGCCAGCCGCGAGCCCAGGGCCGCCACCATCGCCCCGTTGTCCGTGCACAGGTCGGGTCGAGGAACGCGAAGGGTGAGGCCGGCAGCCTCGCATCGCTCCTGAGCCAGCGCCCGGAGCCTCGAGTTCGCTGCAACTCCGCCGCCGATCACCACCTCCCCCACTCCGTGGTCACGGCAGGCCGCGACCATGCGCGCCGTCAGCACGTCCGCGATGGCCTCCTGCACCGATGCTGCGACGTCCGCCACCGGAATGGACTCACCGTCCTGCTCGCGAGCCCTGACCCAACGGGCCACCGCCGTCTTGAGGCCGGAGAAGCTGAAGTCGTAGGGGTACCGATCTCGATCCCCCGGTCCGTTCAGGCCGCGCGGGAAGTCGATGGCCCGCGGATCACCATCGGATGCGACCCTGTCGATCCATGGTCCGCCGGGGAACGGCAGGCCCAGCAGCCGAGCCACCTTGTCGAACGCCTCGCCCGCCGCATCGTCCAGCGTCTGGCCCAGCGGCCGGATCGTGCTCACGTCATCGGTGACGAGGAGCAGTGAGGAGTGCCCCCCGGAGACGAGCAGTCCTACGGTCGGATCGGCCAGTGGTCCGTGCTGCAGCTCGTCGACGACGACGTGACTGGCCAGATGGTTCACCCCGTAGATCGGAACGCCGAGCGCAGCGGCCAGCCCCTTGGCCGTGGCGACACCGACGATCAGCGCACCGACGAGCCCTGGGCCCGCCGTGACGGCGATCGCGTCGACGTCCGTCAGTGAGATTCCTGCCGACGCGCAGGCACGCAGCAGCGTCGGCTCCATGGCCTCCAGATGCGAACGGCTGGCGATCTCGGGGACGACTCCTCCGAAACGCGCGTGCTCCTCGACACTGGTGGCGATCTCATTCGCCAGCAGGGAATGGCCCTGCACGATGCCGATGCCCGTCTCGTCACAGGAAGTCTCGATGCCGAGGACGATGGGAAGGTCGCTCGTCATGCACCACTCCCATGACCTGGTCGAGGGCGACGCATGATGACGGCATCGACCCCGTCCGCGTAGTAGCGCGGGCGGCGGCTGATCTCCTCGAAACCCAATCGCGAGTACAGGCTCATGGCGACGACGTTGTCGTCGCGCACCTCGAGCAGGGTGTGCGTCACGCCGGAGTCGTCCATGGTCGCAAGCAAGGACGACAGGAGTTCGCTAGCGATGCCTCGGCCCTGACAGTCCGGATCGACGGCAACCGTCTGGACGTCAGCGTCCGGAGCCATGACGAACATGCCCGCGTAGCCCACGAGGCGCTCTCCCTCGCGAGCGGCCAGGTACCTGCGCGTGGGTTGAGCGATCTCTGACCAGAACTGCTCAGGACTCCAGGCGTCGTGCGGGAACAGCCGCTCCTCCAGGGCGCGGGCAGCAGGGATATCCCACCAGCGAAGCGGGCCAAGATCGATACCGGACGTCATGAGACGACACCCACCGGGACGATGGCATCGGGTCGGCGCAGGTACAGCGGACGAGGCAGCAGCAGGCCGGCGCCCGCGAGAGCCGCCGCCGTTGCGCCCGTGTCCTCACCATGCGTATCCAACGCGATCTCCTCCGTAGGGGCGACAGCGCCGGAGCCCAGGAGCTGACGCACACGACGACCGACCCAGGACGCTGACGGCATGCCCCGGAATACGTCGGGTCCCACATCGACCGCCGGCCGCACGCGGGGGCCGTCGGTCCGAACACCGTCTGCCGAGTAGGACGCCCAGTAGATCTCGGAGCGACGTGCATCAGTGCCGACGTCCACGGGTTCTCCCGGTCGCTCGTCCAGAGCCTGTGCTGCCAGGGCGTCGAGGGAGCAAAGGCCGTGAACCGGGATGGACCACGCTGCACCCACCGCGATGGCGGCCGCGATGCCGACGCGGAGTCCGGTGTAGGGGCCGGGGCCGACTCCACAGGCGACAGCCGTGACGTCGCCTCGCGGAACGGCCGCGATGACCTCCGCGAGCATCGGTCCGATCACCTCGGCGTGACGTCGGGCATCCTCGTGCGTCCGTTCAATGACCACGAGTCCCGCAGAGTCGACCACTGCCACCGACGTCAGCGCCGAGGACGTGTCGAGGGCAAGGATCATGACGCCACCTGGCTCGCCAGCATGCGGAGCCAGCGCTCTCCTCGCGCCGAGACCGAGACCACTCGCTCCTCGTCCCCCTCGAGATCGGAGCGAGAGATCACGATGTCGAGTCCGGACGGGGAGAGGCCGTCGGCGAAGCCCCTGCCCCACTCCACGGCCACGACGCTTCGATCCAGGTCGGCATCGAGACCCAGGTCCTCGAGTTCGGCCAGCGAGCCGAGTCGGTACGCGTCGACATGCACCAATGACAGTCCACCCGAAGGATGCTCGTGCACTCTGCTGATGACGAACGTCGGGCTCGTGACGCGCTCGCTGATGCCGAGTCCGCGTGCGAGTCCCTGCGTGAAAGTCGTCTTGCCCGCACCGAGGTCCCCCGTCAGGACGATGACGTCCCCGCCGGAGCAGCCACGTCCCAGCCGTTCGGCCAGGGCCCGCAGGTCATCGGCCGTGGCAGCGGTGAGGTGAAGTGAGCCGTCGCTCATGCCACCGTGCCCTCGGCCTCGTGCGCGACGTCGCGTCGAACGCGCTCGAGCAGGTCGAGCAGGCAGGCGTTGACCTCGTCGTGCTTCTCGAGAGTGACCATGTGCCCGCTGTCGGGGATGACGACGTACTCGGCGCCCGGGACTCGGGCGACAATGTCATCGCTCTGATTGCGCGGCGTGAGTCGATCGGAGTCACCGACCACGACGAGCAGTTCGACGTTCTCCAGCACTGACAGCGCCGCCCGCTTGTCGTGCTCCTGCAGGGCCGGGAGGAACTCAGCCACCACATCGATCGGTGTCTCCGCCACCATGCTCGCCACGAACCGGCTCGCCTGATCGGTTGCCGTGGAGCCGAAGGAGTACAGCCGAGTGAGCATGAGCCCGAGATCGGTGTCGCTCCAGCGAAGTCGCTCCACGACACCGCGACGTGATGCAAGGGCGGCGGCGATCGGCGGAGCAAGCTGATGGAACACACGGCCCAGACCGGCTGGCAGGCCCAGGTCTCCATCGGCCAGACCCACCGCTGTGGTCGCGATCAGGGCGACGCCGTAGACGCGCTCGAGGAAGAGCTCCGGCCGCTGATCCGCCAGCGCCATCACGGTCATGCCGCCCATCGAGTGCCCGACGATGACCAGCGGCCCGGTCGGCGCGATCGCATCGATCACGTGGCCCAGGTCCGTGCCGAGCTGGTCCACGTGATGCGTGTCGAAGTCGGCACGGGTGCTGCGGCCGTGACTTCGCTGGTCATAGAACACCAGACGAGCCTGCCCTCGCAACGCCTGCCGCTGGTAGTGCCAGGAGTCGAGGGTGAGCGCATAGCCATGGCAGAAGATCACCGTGAGATCGCCCGGGGCATCAGGGGCCTCGTCAACCTCGACATGGAGGACAGCCCCATCAGCGGCGGCCACCACGTACGGATCTCCACGCAGGGCACCCAGTTGGGAGTCGTCGGGGCCTATCGCTCCGACCGAGCGCATGACCGAACGTTCGGCCACGGCGCCCAGAGCCGCCCCGGCTGCAAGCGCCCCGGCAGCGAGCAGACCGCGGCCCGCTAGCCGGAGGGCGGGCGTGACATCAGGACTCATGGGGTCCCCGTCTCGCTGACGTACTCCCGATCGATGCGCGGGCCTACGCGCGTGACGATCTCGTAGCCGATCGTCCCCACCGCCTCGGCCCAGTCGTCCGCCGTCCACTCCCCATGACGGCCGGGTCCGAACAGATGGACATCCGTCCCGACCCCGGGCACATCATCCGTGTCCAGGTGCACGACGAACTGGTCCATCGCCACCGTGCCCACGACATCGAACCGGTCACCTTCGATGGCAACCTGGACGGCAGGCTCGGGGCGCGGTGCTCCCGCGGCTCTGGGAATGCCGTCGGCGTAGCCCACGGGAACCAGCCCTACCGAAGTGGGCTTCGCCGCCGACCAGCGCCACCCGTACGAGATTGCAGTGCCAGCGTCGACCGCCTTCACATGCGCGAGCCGAGCGACGAGGGACATCGCCGGCGTGAGGCCAAGACTCGCGGCCGTTCCGAGGCTCAGTGACGGGGTCAATCCATACATGGCGATGCCCGTGCGCACCATGTCGTACCGGCAGTCCGGATGCGCGAAGATCGAGCCGCTGTTGCCGAGGTGCCGCAGCCGGGGCCGGACTCCATGCGCCTCGGCGAGCACCAGGGCACGTTCGAAGACGTCCCGCTGATGCTGGACGGATGCGGCCATCGGGGTGTCACCATCAGCAAGATGGGACCAGATTCCCTCCACCGCAATCAATCCGGACTCCTCGGCTTCACGCACAAGATCCAGCAGCGTGGGCAGGTCCTCGAACTGGACGCCGTTGCGTGTCAGGCCCGTATCGACCTTGATGTGGATCCGCGCGACCTGCCGCGATGACTCGGCGGCCGTCAGGATCTCCTCGAGGGCCCACGCGGACGAGACCGACAGGTCGACCTGCTGCTCGACGCAGGAGGTGACATCCTCATCGCCCGGAGCCCACAGCCAGGCAAGGATGCGGCCGGCGTCCCCCTGCCGGCGAAGGGCCAGAGCCTCCTTGGGCAGCGCCACGCCAAGCCACGCGATGCCGGCGCCTCGGGCCGTTCGGGCGACCTGGACCATGCCGTGGCCGTAGGCATCGGCCTTCACCACAGCCATCACCTCCGCGTCGCCCGCCAGGGTTCGAAGCAGATCAAGGTTCGACCGAATCGCACTCAGGTCGACGCGAGCGACAGCGCGCTTCATGAAGCACCTCCGAATCGGGCCATCCGCACGGCGCCCGCCACCTGCGCGGCGATGTCCGGCGCCGTCACCGGCCCCTCGATGCCCGCGAGTCGACCTGCGCAGCCGTGGAGCCAGACCGCCGCAGCAGTCGCCTCGACCAGCGCATCCTCGTCACGATGCCCATTCGCCCAAGCATCGGCCAGAACCGCCCCCAGGATGCCGGCGAGGACGTCACCCGATCCAGCCACGGCAAGGTCGGCCGTGCCCTCGGTGTCGATGTAGACGGCCCCGGAACGATCAGCCACGATGGTGCCCGGCCCCTTGAGGACGATGCAGCAGCCCAGCACCCTGGCGACCGTCTTCGCGGCCGCAATGCGTCCGCGTCCGTCCGCCAGCTCACGCGGTTGCAGCCTCTCGAACTCGCCCTCGTGGGGTGTCAGCACGGTCACCAGGCCGGCGCCCGAACGCTCCTGAAGGCGTTCACGAACGGCGGGTGACTCCGCCAGGACGGTGAGCGCCCCAGCATCGAGGACAACAGGCACACGAGCATCGAGGACGGCCAGCACCGTGGCCTCGTCGTCGGATGTCCCCGAGAATCCGGAACCGCAGGACCATGCAGTGGTGCGCACTTGATCCGCGGGTGCCGTGCCGTCGATGACGACGTCGGGATAGTGAGAGACGACCATGGATGCCACGCCATCGGAGCGATCCAGGAACCGCACCATCCCGACGTTCCCGAGCCTGGCTGCCGATGTGGCCAGCAGTGCCGCTCCGGGGTAGTGCCCTGAGCCCACCGCGAGCCCGACAACACCACGTCGGTACTTGTGCGAGGACTCGTCAGGCTCGTCGATCCACGGTGCGACATCGATGGCCTCGAGCGCGATGCCCGCAGGCTCGTCGTCGAATTCCAGGTCGATGTCGATCACCTGCACCGTTCCGGCATGGAGGGAGCCCGGAGTGACGAGGAGCCCCGGCTTCGCCGCACCGAAGGTGACCGTGACATCGGCAGAGACCGCTTCACCGGGGACGAGTCCGGTGTCCGCGTCTACGCCGCTGGGCACATCGACGGCGACGACGACGGCATCCGTGACCAGCGCAACGAGTTCGGCGGCGTCGGTGCGCAATCCACCGGCACCTCCGATACCGAGGATGCCGTCGACAACGAGATCGGCTGCAGCGACGATCCCCCGCTGGTCAGGCGAGCCTTCCCATGGATGCAGGCGCCCACCCGCCGCCAGCAGGGCATGCGCCCCATCCTGATGATGGCGATCGGACAGCAGCAGCGCGTCAACGCGCACGCCCCGTTCGGCGAGCATCGCACCGGCCCACAGCGCATCGCCCCCGTTGTTGCCGGAGCCGACCATGATGACGACGCGGGATCCGACGACTGCTCCGCGCAGGTCGGCCAGAAGTCGGGCGCAGACAATGCTCAAGGCGAATGATGCTCGCTGCATGAGGGTTCCGTCAGGAACCAGGCGGAATGCCTTCTCCTCCGCGCAGCGGATCTGGTGCGTCGTCCGGAGATCGATCATGACGCGTCCTCAGCACCGGCGACGACGAAGGCGATGGCCATGTCTCCATCATGGCTCAGGGACACGAGCCAGCGAGCGATTCCCCTGGTGCGCGCAGCCTCTGCGACCGTGCCGCTCACGTGGATGACCGGCTCGCCCCGGGCCCCCGACAGGACTTCGCAGTCGTGCCATTCCAGGCCGGTCGTGTCCACGAGAACCTTGGCCACCGCCTCCTTGACCGCCCAGCGGCCAGCGAGCGACACAGTGCGCAGGCGATGGCCTCCGGCGAGTTCGATCTCACGGGAGGTGAAGACCCTCGCCACGATGCCCGGTGTTCGGTCGAGGACGGACGAGAACCGGCGCGTGTCGACGAGGTCGACGCCGATGCCGACGACCCGAGCAGGCATGTCCGGAAACAGAACTACTCCACCGTCACGGACTTGGCGAGGTTGCGCGGCTGGTCGACGTCATGACCCTTCGCCGTCGCCATCTCGCATGCAAAGACCTGCAGCGGCACGGTCGACACCAGCGGCTGCATCAACGTCGGAACGGCAGGGACCCGCACGATGTGATCGGCGAACGGCACGATCGCCTCGTCGCCCTCTTCGGCGATGGCGATGATCAGCGCACCACGGGCGCGCACCTCCTGGATGTTCGAGACGATCTTGTCGTGGAGCACCGCTCGACCTCGCGGTGACGGCACGATCACGATCACCGGCAGGCCTTCCTCGATCAGGGCGATGGGGCCGTGCTTCAACTCGCCCGCCGGAAAGCCCTCGGCGTGCATGTAGGCGAGTTCCTTGAGCTTGAGCGCTCCCTCCAGAGCCACCGGGTAGCCCACGTGACGGCCGAGGAAGAGGACGGACCTGGAGTCAGCGAGCTCACGCGCCAGCTCTCGCACGTGCTCGGTCGTGTCGAGGACCAGGTCGACCTTGCTCGGCATGTCGTCGAGTTCGGTGAGGACTCGGCGAATCTCGTCCTCGAACATCGTGCCCCGCGCCTGCGCGAGATACAGCCCGACGAGATAGGCGGCGATGATCTGCGTGAGGAAGGCCTTCGTCGACGCGACGGCGATCTCTGGCCCGGCATAGGTGTAGAGGACGGCGTCGGATTCACGGGGAATCGTCGAGCCGACCGTGTTGCAGATGGCCAGCGTTCGAGCCCCCTGGGCCTTGGCATGACGCAGGGCCATCAGGGTGTCCATCGTCTCCCCTGACTGGGAGATCGCGATGACGAGCGAATCGGGGCCGACGATCGGATCGCGGTAGCGGAACTCGCTGGCCAGTTCCACCTCGACGGGCAGTCGCGTCCAATGCTCGATCGCGTACTTGGCAACCAGACCTGCATGCGCGGCAGTGCCACAGGCGATGACGACCACCTTGGTGATGTCGCGCAGGACGGCCTCGTCCAGCTTCGTCTCGTCGAGCTGAATCCGGTAGTCCTTGCTGATGCGTCCTCGCAGGGCATCAGCGACGGCCTTCGGCTGCTCGGCGATCTCCTTGAGCATGAACAGGTCGTAGCCGCCCTTCTCGGCGGCGGACGCATCCCAGTCGACCGTGAACGGCGTGACCTCAACAGGCTCGCCAGCGAAGTCGGTCACGGTCACCGAGTCCGGTGTCAGGATGACGACCTGGTCCTGTCCCAGTTCGAGGGCGTGGCGGGTGTGGTCCACGAAGGCGGCAACGTCGGAGGCGAGGAAGTTCTCCCCCTCCCCCACTCCCACGACGAGCGGGGAGTTGCGACGTGCTCCGACGACGAGATCCGGCTGCGTGCGGTCCAGGGCCACCAGGGTGAAGGCGCCCTCCAGCCGTCGGCAGACACGTCGCATGGCCTCGGGAAGGTCGCCGCCCACGATCGGGACCTCACGAGCGAGCATGTGGGCCGCCACCTCGGTGTCGGTTTCCGAGGACAGGTGGACGCCGGCAGCGGTGAGCTCGTCACGAAGCTCGACGAAGTTCTCGATGATGCCGTTGTGGATGACGGCGATGCTGGAGTCCTCGCTTACGTGCGGATGCGCATTGCTGTCTGTGGGGCCGCCATGAGTGGCCCACCGCGTGTGGCCGATACCCGTCGTGGACTCCGGAAGCGGGTCCGTGCCGAGAAGCCCCTCGAGGTTGGCGAGCTTGCCGGCCTTCTTGCGGACCTCCAGGTGATCACCGCTGATCACGGCAACGCCGGCCGAGTCGTAGCCGCGGTACTCAAGCCGACGCAGTCCTGCCACCACAACCTGAAGGGCCTGCTTCTGGCCGACGTATCCGACGATCCCGCACATGACCGTGAGCCTACCGGCGGGCGGCCCGGCGACCGGCACGCCACAGTCCGCGCCACCCGGCCAGGCTCCTCTCCCGTTGCTCGACCCCGACCAGATCACCGCCGGCCCGACCTACACTCACGATGTGGACATCCCGAAGGCCATGACCGCGGTCGTCCTCACCGGGCACGGGGGCACCGACCGGCTTGAGGTTCGCGACGATGTCGCAGTCCCGTCTCCCGATCCTGATCAGGTGCTCATCCGGGTCAGTGCGGCCGGCGTGAACAACACGGACATCAACACGCGCACCGGCTGGTACTCCCGCGACGAGGAGGAGGCACAGACCGCCTGGTCGGGCAAGCCCCTGACGTTTCCGCGGATACAGGGAGCCGACTGCTGCGGGCGGATCGTCGCCGTCGGGGCCCACGTCGACCCGGCGCGGGTGGGCCAGCGGGTCGTCGTCCGGACCATGCAGGAGCCCGATGCGTCCGGCTCGCCCGTGACACTCGGCTCCGAGATCGACGGAGCATTCGCCGAGTACGTCGTCACGCGATCGACGGAGGCCTTCTCGATCGACAGCCCGCTGGACGACACGATTCTCGGTGCCCTCCCCTGCTCCTACTCGACGGCTGAGGGGCTCCTCCAGCGGGCCGGTCTGCGTGATGAGCGGGTGCTGATCACGGGGGCGTCTGGCGGGGTCGGCTCGGCCGCCGTCATGCTCGCGAGGCTCAGGGGTGCCCACATCACCGCCGTGGTCGGCCCCGGCAAGGCCGATCAGGTGCGTGCCCTGGGCGCTGACGTCATCCTCGACCGGGACTCCGCTGACCTGGATGATCTGCCGGCCAACACGATGGACGTCGTCCTGGACGTGGTGGGCGGAGATTCCTTCCCCGCCCTGCTGCAGGCGCTTCGCCCCCGTGGCCGCTACGCAGTCTGCGGAGCCGTGGGCGGTGCGCATGTCGATCTGGACCTTCGCGACCTCTACCTGAAGGACCTGTCGCTTCTCGGCGCCACCTTCCATGACCGCAGCGTGTTCGCCGACCTCGTCCGCCACGTCGAGAGCGGCGCCCTCACTCCGATCGTCGCAGCGACCTACCCGCTCGCGGATATCGCCACAGCACAGCAGACATTCAGTCGACACGAGCACGTGGGCAAGTTGGTCCTCGTCCCGCCGACCTCCCCGGACTAGCCTCGGCATGTGCTCTCCGTTCGCGTCTCCGCTCCCGCGGCAATCGTGGACCAAGTCGAGTCACTGCTGCGAGCAGCCCCGAGCCTCGTGACACTCACGCGCGAGCGTGGGGCAAGCATCGAACCAGTCGGCGACGTCTTCGTCGCCCTGCTCGAACGCGATTCCGTCAACGACGTGGTCCACTCGCTGACCGAGCTCGGTGTGCCCAGGACGGGCTGCATCCTGATCCAGGATCCGGGCACGTGGATCTCCGAACGCGCTCTCGAAGTCGAGGAGCGCTCGCCGGACGCCGACAATGTCGTGTGGCCCGAGGTTGTCGAGCAGGCCTATGAGCAGTCAAAGGTCTCGGGTATCTTCCTGACGTTCATGATCTTGGCCACGATGCTCGCGGCCATCGCCGTGATTACCGACTCACCGATTCTCGTTGTCGGCGCGATGGTCCTCGGTCCCGAGTTCATGGCGGTGATCGCCCTCGGTCTCGCTCTCGTACGGCGACGGCCGACTCTCCTGCGTCAGGCCGCCACCACACTCGTCATCGGCTTCGCAGTGTCGATTCTGGCCACGATGGTTGCGGTCGAAGCAGCTCGTCTCATCGGCCTCGTGGACCTCGCGGACCTCACCACTCCTCACACGGGAGTGTCCTTCATCTACTCACCGAACTGGTGGTCCTTCATCGTCGCCGTGATCGCCGCTGCGGCTGGCGTCCTCGCGATCACGAGTTCGCGCTCCACCGGCATCATCGGAGTGTTCATCTCGGTCACCACTATTCCCGCGTCCGGCAGCATTGCGGTCGCAGCCGTCTTCGGACTGTGGTCCCAGGTCGCCGGCAGCGCGTGGCAGCTGGTCATCAATATCGGGGGCATGGCCATTGCCGGCTGGCTGACCCTGCTGATCCGGCAGGTGATGGCAGACCGTGTCAGTCGAGTGCTAGCTCGGCGCGCACCACGTCGGCGATCCGCTCGGCGACAGCCGCAGCAACGTCCTGGGTCGGCGCCTCGACCATGACGCGAACGACGGGCTCAGTGCCCGACGGTCGCAGCAGCACTCGACCCTCACGGGCAAGGTCCGCTTCCGCAGCGGCCACCGCGTCGGCGACGGCGGGTGCAGAGTCGATGCGGGACTTGTCGACGCCGCGCACATTGATCAGCACCTGAGGCAGCTTCGCCACTGCCGAGGCGAGGTCGGCCAGCGACCGTCCGGTCTGGGCCATCCGGGAGAGCAGGTGGAGCGCCGTGAGGACACCGTCGCCCGTGGTCGCGTGCTCGAGAAGCACGACATGCCCGCTCTGCTCCCCACCGATGACGAACCCGCCTGCGCGCATCGCCTCCAGGACGTAACGGTCTCCCACGCCCGTCTCGACGAGGGTGACACCTTCACGCTCCATGGCGAGCTTGAAGCCGAGGTTGGCCATCACTGTCGCCACCACGGTCTCGCCCGCGAGCCGTCCAGAATCGCGAAGGGCAAGTGTCAGGATCGCGAGGATGTGGTCGCCGTCGATGACGGCACCCGATGCGTCGACGGCCAGACAGCGATCGGCATCGCCGTCATGAGCGATGCCGGCGTCGGCGCCATGCTCCACGACCGCGGCGATGAGGTCGTCCATGTGCGTGGACCCGCAGCCGGCATTGATGTTCAGGCCGTCGGGCGACGAGTGGATGGCGATGACCTCGGCACCAAGGCGCCGCATCGCCTCCGGCGACACGATCGAGGCCGCACCATTGGCGCAGTCGACTACGACCTTGAGCCCGTCAAGCGGAGTGGAGACGGTCGAGAGCAGGTATTCGACGTAGCGAAGGCCAGCGGATTCATCGTTGCGGACTCGCCCGACCGCCGCACCCGTAGGACGGTCCCAGGGCTCACGCAGGCGGTCCTCGATCGCATCCTCAACGGCGTCATCGAGCTTGTGGCCACCGCGGGCGAAGAACTTGATGCCGTTGTCCGGCATCGGGTTGTGAGAGGCAGACAGCATGACGCCGAGATCGGCGCCGGTCGCGGCCACGAACCATGCCACCGCGGGTGTGGGAAGCGCTCCCACCGTGATTACGTCGACTCCAGCACTGGCCAGGCCCGCGACCACGGCGGCCTCGAGGAACTCTCCGCTCGCGCGGGTGTCTCGACCGACGACGGCGACAGGCCGATGCCCCGCGAACGCTCCCGCATCAGCGAGAACGTGCGCGGCGGCAACGGACAGGTCGAGGGCGACTTCGGCCGTGACCTCGCGATTCGCGAGGCCCCGGACGCCGTCGGTGCCGAAGAGGCGACCCACAGTCGACTAGCGCTTGCTGTACTGCGGCGCCTTGCGGGCCTTCTTCAGGCCGTACTTCTTGCGCTCCTTGGCCCGCGGGTCGCGGGTGAGGAAGCCGGCCTTCTTGAGGATCGGGCGGTTGCCCTCCTCATCAATGCCGTTGAGTGCACGGGAGACGCCCAGACGCAGCGCTCCGGCCTGGCCCGAGATGCCGCCGCCGTCGATACGGGCGATGACATCGAACTTGCCCTCCGCGCCGAGGACGGTGAAGGGGTCGTTCACCTCCTGCTGGTGCACCTTGTTCGGGAAGTACTCATCGAGCGTACGGCCGTTGATCGTCCAGTTGCCGGTGCCTGGCACCAGGCGAACGCGGGCGATGGCCTGCTTGCGACGACCGGTCGCTGCACCAGGTGCAGTGACGATCTCGCGGTCGATGGTGGGTCGAGAAGGCGTCTCGGAGGTGTACTCCGAAGGTGCCTCGATCTCTTCCTCGATGGTCTCGTCGATGGTGGCCTCAGACACTGCCACAGTCCTCTCGTTGAATCCGCGCCGCTACTGCGCGACCTGGGTGATCTGGAACGCCTGCGGCTGTTGCGCGGCGTGGGGATGCTCAGAGCCTGTGTAGATCTTGAGCTTCTTCAACTGCTGACGGCCGAGCTTGTTGTGCGGGAGCATGCCCTTGACGGCCTTCTCCACCGCCTTGCGGGAATCCTTCTCCAGCAACTCGGCGTAGGAAGTAGCCGTCAGGCCACCCGGCTGACCGGAGTGGCGGTAGGCCATCTTCTGCTCACGCTTGGCGCCGGTGAGGGCAACCTTGTCAGCGTTGATGATGATCACGAAGTCGCCCATGTCCATATGAGGAGCGAAGGTCGGCTTGTGCTTGCCACGCAGGAGCTGCGCGGCCTGGCTGGCCAGTCGGCCAAGAACGACGTCGTTAGCGTCGATGACGTGCCAGACGGGGGTGTTGTCTCCCGCCTTGGGGGAATACGTGCGCATGATGCCGCACCTGTCTCTCACTCGTAGGGACGTGGATTCTGCCCGACCCCTTCTCAGGGGCCGTCGTACTGGGAGCCATCCCTGGCCCCAGGCTGCCGTGCTGACAGCAGCGCCCAAGGCTAGCGGTCGCCCCCTCCCCGGACCAAATCCGGGTGCCGAGCGGGATGGCGACCTGTCAGCCCAGCGTGCGCACGGCTCGGGTCTCCCGCTGCCGACTCGCCCACTCATGGGCAGGCGGGTAGCCGACCTCCTCGAGGACAAGCGGGTAGCCGGGCATGACTGTCACGCCGGAGTCCTTTGTCCCCGACGCAAGCACCGCTGCCGGCCAGGATGCCGGACGGCGACCCTCACCCACCGGAAGCATCACCCCGACGAGAGAACGGACCATGGAATGGCAGAACGCATCGGCCTGGACGGTCATCACCGCCACCCCGGTGTCGTCACGTGTCCAATCGAGTCGCAGGAGCCTTCGGACAGTCGTTGCGAATTCGCGCTGCCTGCAGAAGGGGGCGAAGTCATGCTCGCCGAGGAGCCCCTTCGCGGCCTCGTTCATGGTGTCGATGTCCAGAGCACGCGGATTCGGAAGGACGAGGTGACGGGTGAGCGGGTCTGGCCCTTCAGGCGCATCACTGACGCGATACGTGTACCTACGCCAGATCGCGCCGAAGCGGGCATCGAAATCGCTGCTCACCCGCTCAACCGATGTCACCCGGACGTCATCGGGGAGCGCCCTGTTCATGCGACCGGCGTCGACCTCACTGGGCCACTCGCGGACATCCACGTGGGCGACCTGGCCGCGCGCATGGACACCCGCATCGGTGCGACCAGCGCACTGGACCTCGACCTGCTCGCGGAACAGGTGCCCGAGAACCCGCTGCATCTCCCCCTGAACCGTGCGCAGTCCGGTGTGCTCGGGCTGGACCGCCCATCCGTGGAAGTCACGGCCGTCATAGGCGACGCCCAGACGCAGACGGATCAGCCCGCCACCCGAGTGATCGGGGGCGGGCTGATCGATGTCGTGCGTGTCGGTCAGGACTCGTCCTTGACGTCCTTGGCGATCTCCTCGATCGTCTCGGTCTCCGTGGCAGCGTCGGTTGCCTCGGCTTCGACGACGGCCTCCTCGACCTCGTTGACCTCGGCCGAGTCGCCCTCAGGCGCACCCAGATCCGTGGTCTCCTCGACGTCAGCTGCCGGAGCCGCCTCTGACGACACCTGCTCGGCAACCGGGGCAGCCTGCTCCTTGGCCGCTCGCTTGGTAGCGCCAGTGGCCTCGGCCACAACCTGCTCCAGCATCGGCTCGACGAGCTCGATCACGGCCATCGGGGCGTTGTCGCCCTTGCGCGGGCCGATCTTGGTGATGCGCGTGTAGCCACCTGGACGACCCGCGTACTGCGGACCGATCTCGGTGAACAGCACGTGCACGACGGTCTTGTCCTTGACGACCGCCATGACGCGACGACGAGCATGCAGGTCACCGCGCTTGGCGAAGGTGACCAGTCGCTCGGCCAGCGGACGCAGCCGCTTGGCCTTGGCCTCGGTCGTGGTGATGCGGCCGTGCTCGAACAGCGCGGTGGCCAGGTTGGCCAGCATGAGCCGCTCGTGGGCCGGGCCGCCGCCGAGACGGGCACCCTTAGTTGGCGTAGGCATGAGTTCTCCTTGTTGCTTCCTGCAGCTCTAGAGCTGCTCGTCCTCGGCGTACGCCAGGTTGTCGTCTTCATCGGTGTAGTAGACCGCCGCACCGGGATCGAATCCGGGGGGGCTGTCCTTGAGCGCCAGGCCGAGGCCGGCGAGCTTGACCTTGACCTCGTCGATCGACTTCGATCCGAAGTTCCGGATGTCGAGCAGGTCGGCCTCACTGCGGGTGATGAGCTCGCCCACAGTGTGGATGCCCTCGCGCTTGAGGCAGTTGTACGAGCGGACCGTCATGTCGAGCTGCTCGATCGGGGTCGACAGCTGCTCGGCCACGAACGCATCCGTGGGCGACGGGCCGATGTCGATGCCCTCAGCCTCGACGTTCAGCTCACGGGCCAGGCCGAAGAGCTCGACGAGAGTCTTGCCGGCCGAGGCCACCGCGTCACGGGGGCGCATCGACTGCTTCGTCTCGACGTCGATGATGAGCTTGTCGAAGTCGGTGCGCTGCTCAACGCGAGTCGCCTCGACCTTGTAGGTCACCTTCAGCACGGGGCTGTAGATGGAGTCGACCGGGATGCGGCCGATCTCCTGGCCAGCCTGCTTGTTGAGGACCGCCGACACGTAGCCGCGGCCACGCTCGACCACGAGCTCGATCTCCAGCTTGCCCTTGGCGTTGAGGGTGGCGATGTGGAGGTCGGGGTTGTGCACCTCGACTCCGGCAGGTGGCTGGATGTCGGCTGCCGTGACCGCACCGGGGCCCTGCTTGCGCAGGTACATCACGACGGGCTCGTCGTGCTCGGAGGAGACGACCAGCCGCTTGATGTTCAGGATGAGCTCGGTGACGTCCTCCTTCACGCCCGGGACGGTCGTGAACTCGTGGAGGACACCGTCGACCCGGATGCTGGTGACGGCGGCACCCGGGATCGAGGACAGCAGGGTGCGACGAAGCGAGTTGCCCAGGGTGTACCCGAAACCGGGCTCCAGGGGCTCGAGCACGAACCGCGAGCGGAACTCGCTGATCGGCTCCTCGCTGAGGATGGGGCGCTGACTGATAAGCACGATGGACTTCCTTCCCGCGACGACCGCTATTTGACGTCGCGCATCTTCGCCCTACGGGGGCCAGTGACGATTACTTGGAGTAGAGCTCGACGATCAGCTGCTCGTTGACCTGCGTGTCGATGGCGGCGCGTGCCGGCAGCGAGTGCACGAGGATGCGCATCTGCGAGGGGATGACCTCGAGCCACGCCGGCACGGTGCGCTCGCCGATCTCGGCGTGAGCGACGATGAACGGAGTCATCTCACGCGAGCCCGGACGAACCTCGATGATGTCGTTGGGCGACACCCGGTACGACGGGATGTTCACCTTGTGGCCGTTGACCATGAGATGGCCGTGGGTCACCAGCTGACGCGCCATGTCGCGGGACTTGGCGAAGCCAGCCCGGAACACCACGTTGTCGAGGCGGGACTCCAGGATCTGGAGCAGGTTCTCACCGGTCTTGCCGGAGAGGCGCTGCGCCTCCTTGTAGTAGTTGGAGAACTGCTTCTCCAGCACCCCGTACATGCGGGTCGCCTTCTGCTTCTCACGAAGCTGCAACAGGTACTCGCTGTCCTTCGACCGACCACGGCCATGCTGGCCGGGAGGGTAGGGGCGCTTCTCGAAGGGGCACTTCGGTGACTCGCACTTGGAGCCCTTGAGGAAAAGCTTGGTCTTCTCGCGGCGGCACCGCTTGCAATCGGCGTCTGTATAACGCGCCATGATTCTCTCTCCTGAATTCTCTGCGCGATCAGACGCGACGACGCTTGGGGGGACGGGTTCCGTTGAACGGCACTGGAGTGACGTCGGCGATGGAGCCGACCTCAAGGCCGGTGGCCTGCAGCGAACGGATAGCGGTCTCGCGGCCGGAGCCGGGACCCTTGACGAACACGTCGACCTTGCGCATGCCGTGCTCCATCGCGCGACGAGCGGCTGCCTCAGCGGCGAGCTGCGCGGCGAACGGGGTGGACTTGCGGCTGCCCTTGAAGCCAACCTGTCCGGCACTCGCCCATGAGATGACCGCGCCCGTGGGATCGGTGATCGAGACGATGGTGTTGTTGAACGTGCTCTTGATGTGAGCGTGGCCATGGGCCACGTTCTTCTTCTCCTTGCGGCGGACCTTCTTCGCCCCGCCCTTGCCTGTGGGTGCCATAAGTCAAGTTCTCCAGATCTCGAGGCCGCTAGGCCTTCTTCTTGCCAGCGACGGTCTTGCGCGGCCCCTTGCGGGTGCGGGCATTGGTGTGGGTGCGCTGGCCGCGGACCGGGAGACCCTTGCGGTGGCGGATGCCCTGGTAGCAGCCGATCTCGACCTTGCGGCGGATGTCTGCAGCAACCTCCCGGCGGAGGTCGCCCTCAACCTTGAGGTTCTCATCGATCCAGTCACGCAGGGCGACCAGCTGGTCGTCCGTCAGGTCCTTGGATCGCATCTCCGGGTCGATGCCCGTGGCCTCGAGGGCCTTGGCGGCCTGCGAGCGGCCGATGCCGAAAATATACGTGAGCGCGACGGCCATGCGCTTGTCGCGCGGCAGGTCGACACCAACGAGTCGTGCCATAAGGCGTTCTCTCTTCTCTCAACAATCACGGGGTCTGGGTGCGGTACCAGCCCTGCCCGCCAAGGCAGGTCCCCGGCCTCGTGTCCGGGGGTGTCGTCCCACTGTGCGCACGCGCTTCAGAGGGGGTCGGGTACTGCGTGGGGTTCGGACTTCGGGTTGTCTCCCCGAAGGCCGCGTCAGGTCTGAGGTCAGCCCTGGCGCTGCTTGTGGCGAGGGTTCTCGCAGATCACCATGACGCGGCCGTGGCGACGGATGACCTTGCACTTGTCGCAGATCTTCTTGACGCTCGGCTGCACCTTCATGATGGCTCTTTCGTGTGGTTCGGGATGGATGTCGTGGGTCGGTCGGCCTACTTGTAGCGGTAGACGATCCGTCCGCGCGTGAGGTCGTAGGGCGAGAGCTCCACGACGACCCGGTCGTCCGGAAGGATTCGGATGTAGTGCATCCGCATCTTCCCGCTGATGTGTGCGAGCACTTTGTGCCCGTTGTCGAGCTCCACCCGGAACATGGCATTGGGCAGTGACTCCGTGATCGTGCCCTCGAGCTCGATCGCGCCGTCCTTCTTGCCCATGTCCTCAACTCTCGTTGTGCTGTGTTCTGGCGGGGTGGTCCGGTCTCCTCGCGCACACGAACGCCACCCGTTTCAGCGGGGAGCGGAGGTGTGGAGGCGGGGAAGCCTGAAACCAACCACCGGAGTCTACGGGTCGTGCGTTCCTTCACAAAATCCGGGGGTCAATTGGTCGATGGTGCAGCCGTCCGACAACCGCCATTCAGGCTCCAGATCGGGCAAATGCCTCAAGTCCGTCAGCGTCAAGTCGCTGGGCGGCCTCCTGGTAGGCAGCCTCGAAGCCTTCGGCGTCAGGCACCTTGGCACGCCACTTCTCCAGGCCCACCCGCTCGGCCGGCATCTGCTCGATGAAGAACTCCCGCATAGCAGGAGCGTCAGCCACCCCGAGGAAGTCGAGCACTCGCTGGTAGCTCGCGTCACGGTCGAGGACGACCAGATCCTCGAGGGACAGGATCAGGACGCTCTCCTTGGGCACCCCCTGAAGCCCAGCGTGGGCCCGGCGCATCCGCTTCTCCCACCAGTCGATCGCCTCGATCGGGTCGTCGGGTCCCCAGCGCTCGACCATGACCGACGCAGCCGTGCTGCGACCATCTCGCACCATCCAGATGAACCGCGCCTCCGGCCAGAACGCGTGAATTCGCGTGGCATTGGCGATGTTCGGCGGCGAGGTATCGATCCACAGTGCCTCCCCCGCGTCGCCGCGCTGAGCTCGGATCATTCCCGTCAGGAAGGCCCGCCCGGCCTGCTGGGAATCAGCATCCAGACTCGTCGAGAAGTCAGCGAGAAGGCGGTCTCGATCAGCCTCGTCAATGCTCAGGTGCAGGCCGCTGGCGCGGCCGAGTCGGTTCGTGCGCAGCCACCAGGGACCTCGCATCCCGTCCTCGAAGGCCGGCCACCGGTCACGCGCAGAGCCCACCCGAGACAGACGCTTGCGCGCTGCCGGCCCCAGGCACAGATCGAGCAGGCCGCCCTCCTTGTTGACGAACTTGACCTCACGTGGCCAGCTGGCTCGCACGCTGGGGTGGCGATGCAGGAGCCCTGCGATGACGGTCGTGCCGCTGCGACCGGTCCCCCCAGCCATGATCGGCGTGACGGGAGCGGTCATCGGACTACCAGCGCGGGTCGACGCACTTCACTCAGCCTGGACATCCCCGCGAGCATACCCAGCAGATCGACATTCGTTGCGGGGCAACGCTCCGCGGCGCATATTCCCGGATGCCGCATCACGGACGGCCCATCTCAAGCAGCTGCGTGAACTGCAATGCCCCGAGCCTCAAGCCGCCCCGCCGCCTCCTCGTAGGCCCTTTCGAACACGACCCGGTCCGGGACCTTGTGGCGCCAAGAGTCCGGTCGTACGCGATCAGCTGGCATGCGTCGATCGAAGAACCGCCGCATGCTCGGATCATCGTCAAGGCTCAGGAACTCGAGGAGCTGCGCATATGAGTCGCTTCGCCTTCTCACGACAAGGTCTTCCAGCTGCAACGTCAGGACGCTCTCGTGCGGGACGTCCGTCAGCCCAGCCTCGGCCCGTACGAGGTGTCGTTCCCACCACGAAATTGCCTCGATCGGGTCGGAGGGGCCCCACCGTTCCGCCATGACCGACGCGGCCGTGCTGCGACCGTCACGCACCATGCGAATGAATCGAGCCTCCGGCAGGATCCGATGGATACGACCGGCCTCGGCAATATTGGGTGGAGACGTGTCGACCCACAGTGACTCGCCACCATCATCCGCTTGAGACCGCACCAGTCCGGCCAGAAAGTCGCGGCCAGCGGCGATGGGGTCGGCACTCACGTCCGACACCAACCTCTCCACGAGATCGTCACGCACCTGCTCGTCAAGGGTGAGGTGGAGTCCACTCGCCCGGTCCTTGCGATTGGACCTCTGCCACCAACGCCCACGCATCCGGCGCTGGAACCCCAGCAGCAAGGCTCGACGATGAAGGGGCGGGAAGGCCGCGAGCGCTCGTGCTCGAAGGCCCACTCGGGCGTCAACTTGTGGCCCCACGCACACGTCGAGCAGACCCGATGGCTCGGTGACGCACTTGATCTCCCGAGGAACGCTCGCCCGTACGTCCCGGTGCCGTCCAAGCAGTCCGCCAATGACCGTGGTGCCGCTTCGGCCCGTGCCTCCGACCAGGACGGGCGTGAAATCGAGGGGGACGGTCAAATCACCAGAGTGCCGAGTCATTCGCCTCAGCCTACGAAAGGGCTGTCGTGGGACGGGGCCATGGGTCTCCCACCCACATCGCAATTGCATTGCAAACGGGTCGGGTCAGGACGCGAGTCGTCAGGCTGGGACTGATTCCACCAACGACCCGGGGCGGTTCAAATCCGCAGAAAGAACCGCTTCCCGGTTCAGTTCTGCAGATCTGAACCGGGAAGCGGTTCAAATCGACAGATGGCCGCGTGCGGGATCAGAGGTGGACGTCGTCCAGCGCGGTCAGGACCCATGGCCCGTCGTCCGTGACCGCCACGGTGTGCTCCCAATGGGACGCATAGGCGCCGCTCATCGTGGAGACGGTCCAGGCATCCTCGAGCACCCCGACGTCCGGATCGCCCAGGACCACCATCGGCTCGATCGCCAGGGCCATGCCGGCCCGCAGGACCGGGCCGCGGCCCGGCTCGCCGTAGTTGAGGATGTGCGGTTCCATGTGCATCTTCGTGCCGATGCCGTGCCCGCCGTACTCGGCCACGATGCCGTAGTCGACGCCGGCAGCGTGCTCTGCCGCGACGATCGTCGTCTCGATCGCGTGGCTGATGTCGGTCAGGTGCGCTCCCACTCGCGCCTGCGCGAGGCCTGCCCACAGGGAATCCCGGGTGACCTGGCTCAGAGCCCGAAGCTCGGGTGCCACCTCACCCACTTCGATGGTGACCGCCGCATCACCGTTCCAGCCGTCGACGATGGCGCCGAAGTCAATGGAGAGCAGGTCGCCATCGCGCAGGACTCGCGCACCTGGGATGCCGTGCACGACCTCGTCGTTGATCGACGCGCAGATCACTCCCGGATAGGGGACGGCACCATGGGCCTTGTAGCCGAGGAAGGACGACGTCGCCTGATGGTCGGACAGGACATCGCGAGCGATGGCGTCGAGGGCGCCAGTCGTCACACCGGGCGCTGCCGCGTCGGAGATGGCTGACAGGGCACGCGCGACGACGAGTCCGGCCTGGCGCATGACCGCCAATTGGTCGCGCGACTTGATCTCGATCGCGCTGCGGCGTCCGAACAAGGATCAGACCTCGATAGCAAGGGCGACGACGATGCGCCCGGTGATGTCCTCGATCTCGCCGAGGCCATCGACCTGCACGAGCAGGCCCAACGACCGGTACATCTCGATCAGCGGGGCGGTCTGCTCGAAGTACACCTCGAGGCGCCGGCGGATGACGTCCTCGGTGTCGTCGCTGCGGCCCTGCTCGGTCGAGCGCTTCACGAGCCTGGACACGACCTCGTCGATGTCGACCGTGAGCTCCAGGACCGCGTCGAGCTTCTGCGAAGCAGCGCTGAGCATCGCGTTCAGCTCGCCGACCTGCTCCACGGTGCGCGGGTAGCCGTCCAGCAGGAAGCCCGCGCGGCAGTCGTCATGGGTGAGGCGGTCGCGGACCATCGCATTGGTGACGCCGTCGGGGACGTACTCCCCGGCGTCCATGTAGCGCTTGGCCTCAACGCCGAGCGGGGTCCCCTGTGACACGTTGGCGCGGAAGATGTCGCCGGTGGAGATGTGCGGAACGCCGAGGATCTTCGAGATGACCGCTGCCTGAGTCCCCTTGCCCGCCCCCGGCGGACCCATGATCACCAGTCTCATTACCTCAGGAACCCTTCGTAGTTGCGCTGCTGCAGCTGCGCCTCGATCTGCTTGACGGTGTCCAGGCCCACGCCGACGATGATCAGCAGGCTCGTACCGCCGAAGATGAAGTTGCTGCCCACGCCCAGGAAGCCGAAGGCGAAGACCGGCATGACAGCGATGGCACCCAGGTAGAGCGAGCCGGGGGCCGTGAGGCGCGTGAGCACGTAGTCGAGGTACTCCGCCGTCGGGCGGCCAGCCCGAATACCCGGGATGAAGCCGCCGAACTTCTTCATGTTGTCGGCCACCTCAACAGGGTTGAAGGTGATCGACACGTAGAAGTAGCAGAAGAACACGATCAGGGCGAAGTAGAAGGCGAGGTACCAGGTGCCCGATCCGGTGCCGAGGTTCTGCTGGATCCAGAGGGCCCACTCGGCCTGGCTTCCGGTGAGCTGCACCAGCAGCACGGGCAGGAAGAGAAGCGAGGACGCGAAGATGACCGGGATGACGCCCGCCATATTCACCTTGAGCGGGATGTAGGTGGAGGTTCCGCCGTACATGCGCCGTCCGACCATGCGTTTCGCATACTGAACCGGGATTCGACGCTGCGCCTGCTCGACGAAGACGACGAAGGCGACGACGGCCAGCCCGACCAGCAGGGTGAGCGTGAAGGCGAAGGCCCCCTGACTCCCCCAGACCGAGGCGAACTGCGCCGGGATGGTGGCGATGATGGAGGTGAAGATCAGGACGGACATGCCGTTGCCGACGCCGCGCTCGGTGATGAGCTCACCGAACCACATGATGACCGCAGTGCCTGCCGTCATGACGGTGATCATCACCAGGATCACCCAGACGGAGTCATTGGGGATCACAGCCTCGTTGCAGCCGCTGAACAGGGCACCGGGAGTCCGGGCAAGCGACAGGATCGCCGTCGACTGCAGGATCGCAAGGCCGATGGTGACGTACCGGGTGTACTGGGTGATCTTCGCCTGACCCGCCTGGCCGTCCTTCTTCAGCGTCTCAAGACGCGGGATCACGACGGTAAGAAGCTGCAGGATGATGCTCGCCGTGATGTACGGCATGATGCCGAGCGCGAACACGGACAACTGCAGCAGCGCACCTCCGGAGAAGAGGTTGATGAGCGCATAGACAGAGTTGTCCTGCACCACATCGATGCATCGCTGGATGGCCGCGTAGTCAACGCCCGGCGTCGGAAGCACGGATCCGAGGCGATATACCGCCAGCAGTCCGAGCGTGAAGAAGATCTTCTTCCGAAGGTCCGGCGTACGCAGCGCATCCCCGAACGCACTGATGTGCACTTAGCCTCCTGCTGGTCCGTGGTTCGGGCGGTTGACTTCGGACCGCCTAGAGGCGGTCCGGCACAGTCCTAGAGGACGGTGACGGAGCCACCCGCTGCAACGATCTTGTCACGAGCTGAATCGGAGAACGCATCCGCACTCACCGTCAGCGCAACCGAGATGTCGCCCTGGCCGAGAACCTTGACCAACTGGCCCTTGCGGACCGCGCCCTTGTCGACCATGTCGGCGACGGTCACGGTGCCACCCTCGGGGAACAGCTTGGCCAGGCTTGCCACGTTGACGACCTGGAACTCGACCTTCGCCGGGTTCTTGAAGCCCTTGAGCTTGGGCAGACGCATGTGGAGCGGCATCTGGCCACCCTCGAACCGGGCCGGAACCTGGTAACGAGCCTTGGTGCCCTTCGTGCCACGACCAGAGGTCTTTCCCTTGGATGCCTCGCCGCGCCCCTTGCGGGTCTTGGCGGTCTTGGCTCCCGGAGCCGGACGCAGATGATGAACTTTGAGAGTCATGGTTAGTCGACCTCCTCGACGACGACAAGGTGCGACACGGTGTTGACCATGCCACGAATCTCGGGGCGGTCTTCCTTGACGACGGTGTCGCCAATGCGCTTGAGGCCCAGCGAGCGCAACGTGTTGCGCTGCCCGCTCGTACCGCCGATCTTGGACTTCTTCTGGGTGACCTTGAGACGCGCCATCACGCACCCGTCCCAGCGCGGGCGCGCAGCAGGGCGGCGGGGGCAACATCCTCGAGGGGAAGACCGCGGCGAGCCGCGACTGCCTCGGGCGACTCCAGCCCCTTCAGCGCTGCCACCGCTGCATGAACGACGTTGATCGCGTTGTCGGAACCCATGGACTTGCTCAGGATGTCGTGGATTCCGGCGCACTCGAGCACGGCGCGCACCGGACCGCCGGCGATGACACCAGTACCCGGCGATGCCGGACGAAGCATGACGACGCCGGCTGCCGCCTCGCCCACGATGGGGTGAGGGATCGTGCCCTGGACACGGGGAACGCGGAAGAAGTGCTTCTTGGCCTCCTCAACACCCTTGGCGATGGCGGCCGGCACCTCCTTGGCCTTGCCGTAGCCGACACCGACCATGCCGTCGCCGTCTCCGACGACCACGAGGGCCGTGAAGCTGAACCGACGACCACCCTTAACGACCTTGGCGACACGGTTGATCGCAACTACACGCTCGATGTACTGCGACTTCTCCTCGCGGGGGGCGCGGTCCTTGCGCTCCCGGCGATCGCCACCGCCACCACTGCGGCGCGACGTTTCTGACATCTGGACTACCTCTTCCTGAAAGTTCGTACGTCGTTAGAGGGACAGGCCGGCTTCGCGGGCGCCGTCAGCAACGGCAGCCACCCGACCGTGGTACTTGTTGCCGCCACGGTCGAAGACCACAGCCTCCACGCCTGCCTTCTTGGCGCGCTCGCCGACCAACTGCCCCACCTTGCGGGCCTTGGCCGTCTTGTCGTCCGACGCACCACGAAGGTCCGCCTCCATCGTCGACGCCGACGCCAGGGTCACGCCCTTGGTGTCGTCGACGACCTGAACCACCATGTGGCGGGCCGAGCGCGTCACGACCAGGCGCGGGCGAGCAGCAGTGCCGCTGACCTTCTTGCGCACGCGCAGGTGACGGCGGGCACGACCAACGCTGGTCTTGGTGCGGGTCCCCAGCTTGGGTGCGAAGGAACTCATTACTTGCCCGCCTTTCCGGCCTTGCGGCGAACAACTTCGCCCTCGTAGCGCACGCCCTTGCCCTTGTACGGCTCCGGCTTGCGGATCTTGCGGATGTTGGCGGCGACCTCGCCGACCTTCTGCTTGTCGATGCCCGTGACCTTGAACTTCACGGGGCTCTCGACCTCGAAGGCGATACCGTCAGGCGCCTTGACGACCACCGGGTGGCTGAAGCCCAGAAGCAGCTCCAGATCGGTGCCCTTCGCGGCCACGCGGTAGCCGGTACCGACGATCTCCAGGCCCTTCTCGTACCCCGTCGTCACCCCGGTGACCATGTTGGCCACGAGTGTGCGGGTGAGGCCGTGACGCGCCTTGGAGTCGCGCTCATCATTGGGGCGGGTCACCACGAGGGCGCCGTCCTCCTCAGCAACGATGATCGGCTCTGCGATCACCATCGACAGGGTCCCCTTGGGGCCTGTGACGGTGATGTTGCGACCATCGACCTTGGTGGTGACGCCCGAGGGAATCTCCACGGGCTGGCGTCCGATTCTCGACATCGGGTCCCCTTACCAGACGTAGGCGAGGACTTCCCCACCTACGCCCTTCTTTGCGGCCTGGCGGTCGGTCAGCAGACCCGACGACGTCGACAGGATGGCGACGCCCAGGCCTCCGAGCACGCGCGGCAGCGCAGTGCTCTTCGCGTACACGCGCAGACCGGGCTTGGACACGCGGCGCAGGCCGGCGATGGAACGCTCCCGCGAGGGGCCGTACTTCAGATCGAGAGTCAGGGTCTTGCCGACCTGAGCGTCCTCGACCTTCCAGCCGGCGATGTAGCCCTCACGCTGGAGGATCTCGGCGAGTGAAGCCTTGATCTTCGAGTGCGGCATCGCCACTGAGTCGTGGTACGCGGAGTTCGCATTGCGCAGTCGCGCAAGCATGTCCGCGATGGGATCTGTCATGGTCATATCTTTGGCCTACGGCCTTCCTCGCTGCGGTTTCCGCCGAAGCGGACCTTCAACGTCGTGGTTTACCAGCTGCTCTTGGTGACGCCGGGCAGTTCGCCCGCATGCGCCATCTCACGGACACACACTCGGCACAGGCCGAACTTGCGGTACACCGAGTGCGGGCGACCGCACTTGTTGCACCGGGTGTAGGCCCGCACCTTGAACTTGGGGGTCTTCCTCTGCTTCTGGATCAGAGCTTTCTTCGCCATGGTGCTCAGGCCTCCTTGAAGGGGAATCCGAGAAGGCGAAGCAGGGCGCGGCCTTCCTCATCGTTCTTGGCGGTGGTCACCACAGTGATGTCCATGCCGCGAACTCGGTCGATCTTGTCCTGGTCGATCTCGTGGAACATGGACTGCTCGTTGAGGCCGAACGTGTAGTTGCCTCGCCCGTCGAACTGCTTGGGCGACAGGCCACGGAAGTCGCGGATGCGCGGGAGCGCCACCGACAGCAGGCGGTCGAGGAACTCCCACATGCGGTCGCCGCGGAGGGTCACGTGAGCGCCGATGGGCTGGCCCTCGCGCAGCTTGAACTGCGCGATGGACTTGCGGGCCTTGGTGACCTGCGGCTTCTGGCCGGTGATCTCGGTGAGGTCGCGGATGGCGCCCTCGATGAGCTTGGAGTCGCGAGCGGCGTCACCGACGCCCATGTTGACGACGATCTTCGTCAGACCGGGGATCTGCATCACGTTGGCGAAGTCGAACTCCTCACGCAGAGCGGGAGCGATCTCATCGCGGAAGCGCGTCTTGAGACGCGGCACGGTGGTTTCAGTAGTGGCACTCATGATGATCCTCAGATGTCCTTGCCCGTACGGCGGGAGATGCGCACGCTGCGCTCGGCCTCATAGGTCGAGCCGTCGCTGCGACGCTTCTCAACGGTCTCCTTGCGGTAGCCGACCCGAGTGGGACGACCGTCCTCGGGATCCACGACCATCACGTTCGACACGTGGATCGGGGCCTCCATGGTGACGATGCCGCCCGTCTTCGCACCTCGGGCGTTCTGACCCACCTTGGTGTGCTTCTTGATGCGGTTGACACCTTCGACGATCACGCGACCGGCCTCGGGGTACACCTCGATGACCTTGCCCTTGACGCCGCGATCCTTGCCGGCGATGACCTGAACCAGGTCGCCTTTGCGGATGTTCAGAGCCATGGCTACAGCACCTCCGGGGCCAGCGAAATGATCTTCATGAACTTCTTCTCGCGCAGTTCGCGCCCGACCGGGCCGAAGATGCGCGTCCCACGAGGCTCGCCATCACCCTTGAGGATGACGGCCGCATTCTCGTCGAAGCGGATGTAGGAGCCGTCAGCACGACGGCGCTCCTTCTTGGTGCGGACGATGACGGCCTTGACGACCTCGCCCTTCTTGACACCGCCGCCGGGGATGGCGTCCTTGACGGTGCACACGACGATGTCGCCGATGCCCGCGTAACGACGGCCAGAGCCACCGAGGACCCGGATGACAAGGACCTCCTTGGCACCGGTGTTGTCGGCGACTCGAAGTCGCGACTCCTGCTGAATCACTGCATTCTCCTGATCGTCTGCCGGTTCTCGCGAGAGCCTGGCGGAACTGTGGTGGTGACTACTTGGCCTTCTCGAGGATCTCGACCACGCGCCAGCGCTTGGTCGCCGACATGGGTCGGGTTTCCATCAGCAGCACTCGGTCGCCGATACCGGCCGTGTTGGCCTCATCATGCGCCTTGAGCTTGCTCGTCCTGCGGACGACCTTGCCGTAGAGCGGGTGCTTGAAGCGATCCTCGACCGCCACGACCACCGTTTTCTCCATCTTATCGCTGACGACCAGACCCTCACGGGTCTTGCGGTTGCCGCGGGTCTCGTCCGTCACGCCTGCCTCATTCGCGCTCATGCGACACCTGCCGTGCCGTCGTTGATCTCAACCGGCGTGATGCCGAGCTCCCGCTCACGCAGGATCGTGTAGATGCGAGCGATGTCCTTGCGCACAGCGCGCAGACGCCCGTGGTTCTCCAACTGGCCCGTCGCGCCCTGGAAGCGCAGGTTGAACAGCTCCTCCTTGGACTCACGGAGCTTCGACGTCAGTTCTGCATCGTCGAGGTTGCGAAGTTCGCCGACCTTGGTGCCTGCGGACATCAGTTCTCACCTGCCTCATCGCGCCGTACGATCCGGCACTTCATCGGGAGCTTGTGCATTGCACGAGTCAGCGCCTCGTGGGCGGTCTTCTCGTCGGGGTACGAGAGCTCGAACATCACACGTCCGGGCTTCACGTTGGCGACCCACCACTCCGGAGAGCCCTTGCCGGAGCCCATGCGGGTCTCAGCGGGCTTCTTGGTGAGGGGACGATCCGGGTAGATGTTGATCCAGACCTTGCCGCCACGACGAATGTGACGCGTGATGGCGATACGAGCGGACTCGATCTGCCGGTTGGTCACGTACGCCGGCTCGAGAGCCTGAAGCCCGTACGTGCCGAACGTCACCTCGGTGCCGCCCTTGGCCACGCCACGTCGTGTGGGGTGGTGCTGCTTGCGGTGCTTGACCCTGCGGGGAATCAGCATGACTAACCCTCCTGGCCTTCGGTCACGGGCTCGACGACAGCCTCGCCAGTGGCCTCCTGTGCAGCCTGCTCAGTCGCGGCCACGGCCACGGCCTCGTCCTCGCGACGGGGGCGGCGCGGACGCTCCGGGCGGGAACGCGGCCCCGACAGACGTGCCTGCGCTGCAGCCGCCTCGCGCTCCGCACGGGAGCCCAGGGCCTCGCCCTTGTAGATCCAGACCTTCACGCCGATGCGACCGAAGGTCGTGCGGGCCTCGTAGAAGCCGTAGTCGATGTCGGCGCGCAGCGTGTGCAACGGCACCCGACCCTCGCGGTAGAACTCCGTGCGCGACATCTCAGCGCCACCGAGGCGACCGGACACCTGGACACGAATGCCCTTGGCGCCGCTCTTCATCGTGGTCTGCATGCCCTTGCGCATGGCGCGGCGGAACGAGACGCGGCTGGACAGCTGCTCCGCGATGCCCTGGGCGACCAGCTGAGCCTCGATCTCGGGGTTCTTGACCTCGAGGATGTTCAGCTGCACCTGCTTGCCCGTGAGCTTCTCGAGGTCGCCGCGGATGCGGTCGGCCTCGGCGCCGCGACGACCGATGACGATGCCGGGACGCGCAGTGTGGATGTCCACACGCACGCGATCACGGGTGCGCTCGATCTCCACACGCGCGATGCCTGCGCGCTCCATGCCGGTGGACAGCAGCTTGCGGATCTGCACGTCCTCGTCGACATAGTCGCGGTAGCGCTGTCCCGGCTTGGAGCTGTCAGCGAACCACCGGGAGTTGAAGTCCGTGGTGATGCCGAGACGGAAGCCGTTCGGGTTGATCTTCTGGCCCACGTCGGGTCACCCTTCCTTCACTGCGGTCGCCTGGGGCGACACGGTCTCAACGCCATCGGAGACGATGACGGTGATGTGGCTGCTGCGCTTGCGGATGCGATACGCGCGGCCCTGTGCACGGGGACGGATCCGCTTCATCGTCGGACCCTCGTCGACATAGGCCTGGCTGACCACCAGAGTCCGCGCATCCATCGCGTGGTTGTTGGTGGCGTTGGCAATGGCACTGTCGAGCACCTTGCCGATCGGCTCGCTGGCCGCCTGCGGAGCGAACCTGAGCATCGCCTGGGCGTCAGCCGCGTTCATGCCTCGGATGAGGTCGATGACTCGGCGCGCCTTCATGGGCGTGACGCGGACGTACCGCGCCTGGGCCCTGGCTTCCATGTCTTTCCCCTTGCTTTCGGTGTGTTGCTATGGAGTCTGTCGGTGCCACTCGTCAAGGGAGCGGCGGGCGGTGCGAGAGGAGCTACCGCCTCTTCGCCTTGCGGTCATCCTTGACGTGGCCCTTGAAGGTCCGCGTCGGGGCGAACTCGCCGAGCTTGTGCCCGACCATGTTCTCCGAGACGAACACCGGCACGTGCTTGCGGCCGTCGTGCACCGCAATCGTGTGACCGAGCATCGCCGGGATGATCATCGAACGACGTGACCAGGTCTTGATCACGTTCTTGGAGCCGGACTCGTTCTGGGCGTCCACCTTCTTGAGCAGGTGGCCGTCGATGAACGGGCCCTTCTTCAGGCTGCGAGGCATCTGTTATCCCTAACGCTTCTTGCCGGACTTGCGGCGACGGACGATGAACTTGTCGCTGGCCTTGTTGGCCTTGCGAGTACGACCCTCGGGCTTGCCATTGGGGTTGACCGGGTGACGACCACCGGACGTCTTGCCCTCGCCGCCACCATGCGGGTGATCCACAGGGTTCATGGCGACACCGCGGACGGTCGGGCGCTTGCCCTTCCAGCGCATGCGGCCGGCCTTGCCCCAGTTGATGTTCGACTGCTCGGCGTTGCCCACCTCGCCGACCGTGGCGCGTGAACGCACGTCGACGTTGCGGATCTCACCGGAGGGCATGCGCAGCTGGGCGTACGGACCGTCCTTGGCGACCAACTGGACCGAGGCGCCAGCCGAACGGGCGATCTTCGCGCCGCCACCGGGCTTGATCTCCACAGCGTGGATCACGGTGCCGACGGGGATGTTGCGCAGCGGCAGGTTGTTGCCGGGCTTGATGTCAGCACCGGGACCTGTCTCGATCGGATCGCCCTGCTTGAGCTTGTTGGGGGCGATGATGTAGCGCTTCTCGCCGTCCGCGTAGTGCAGGAGGGCGATGCGCGCAGTCCGGTTCGGGTCGTACTCGATATGAGCGACCTTGGCGGGCACGCCGTCCTTGTCCGCACGACGGAAGTCGATGATGCGGTAGGCGCGCTTGTGGCCACCACCCTGGTGACGCGTGGTGATCTTGCCGGAGTTGTTGCGGCCGCCCTTCTTGGGCAGCGGACGCACCAGTGACTTCTCCGGCTCCGACCGGGTGATCTCGACGAAGTCGGCCACGCTGGAGCCACGACGGCCCGGCGTTGTCGGCTTGTACTTGCGGATTCCCATAGCTGTCTTTCCGTCTCGTGTGTGGAAGGCCCGTCAGAAACCCGGTCAGGAGACCGGGCCTCCGAAGATGTCGATGCGGTCGCCCGCGGCCACGGTCACAATCGCGCGCTTGGTCGCCGCACGGCGACCGAACCCGGCGCGCGTGCGAACACGCTTGCCCTCGCGGTTGTGGGTGTTGACGCTCGTGACCGAGACGCCGAAGACGTCCTGCACGGCCAGCTTGATCTGCGTCTTGTTCGCGTCCGGCGACACCAGGAAGGTGTACTTGTTCTCATCCAGGAGCGAGTAGCTCTTCTCCGAGATGACCGGGGCGATCAGGATGTCGCGGGGATCGGCGATCTTCATTCCGCGGCCTCGCTTTCGGTTGCAACGGCCTTGACCGACTTGCCCGTGGACGGGCCGGCAAGGAAGGCGTCGAGCGCAGCTGAGGTGAACAGCACCTGATCGCTGCACAGCACGTCGTACGTGTTCAGCTGATCCACGTAGAGGACGTGGACGTCTGCGACATTGCGCAGGCTCAGAGCCGACATGTCGTCAGTGCGGTCGATCGCGATGAGGAGGTTGCCCTCGAGCCCCAGCGCCGAGATGGCCTGAGTGGCCGCCTTGGTCGAGGGGGCCTCGCCGCTCACGAACTCGGTGATGACGTGGATGCGACCATCGCGAGCCCGATCGGAGAGGGCGCCGCGCAGGGCAGCAGCCTTCATCTTCTTGGGTGTGCGCTGCGCGTAGTCGCGCGGAGTCGGGCCATGGACGACGCCACCACCGGCGAACTGGGGTGCACGCGTCGAGCCCTGGCGGGCACGACCGGTGCCCTTCTGCTTGTAGGGCTTGCGGCCACCGCCGCGCACCTCGGCGCGCGTCTTGGTGTCGTGCGTGCCCTGGCGGGCCGCTGCGAGCTGCGCCACAACGACCTGGTGGATGAGCGGCACGTTCACCGGGACATCGAAGATCTCGGCCGGCAGCTCGATGCTTCCGGATGCCTTGCCCGCAGGAGTGCGAACCTCGACGGCGGTCATGACTGGTTCTCCTTCACAGCCGTACGGACGAACACGAGCCCGCCCTTGGGGCCGGGAATGGCACCCTTGATGAGCAGCAGTCCGCGCTCATTGTCGACGCCCGCCACGGTGAGGTTCTGGGTCGTCTGGCGCGCTCCACCCATGCGTCCGGCCATCTTCATGCCACGGAACACGCGACCAGGGGTCGCGCAGCCGCCGATCGAACCCGGCGAACGATGCTTGCGCTGCACGCCGTGCGAGGCGCGCAGGCCGTGGAATCCATGGCGCTTCATGACGCCGGCGAAGCCCTTGCCCTTGGTGGTACCGACGACGTCGACCATCTGGCCCGCCTCGAAGGTATCGGCGTTGACCTCCTGGCCGAGTGTGTACTCGGTTGCGTCCTCGGTACGGATCTCGACGAGATGCCTTCGCGGGGTCACCCCGGCCTTGGCGAAATGCCCGGCCTGCGGCTTGTTGACCTTGCGCGGGTCGATCGCGCCAAAGGCGATCTGCACGGCCGAGTAGCCGTCGGTCTCAGGGGAGCGTACCTGGGTGACGACGCACGGCCCAGCCTTGACCACGGTCACGGGGACGACACGATTGTTCTCGTCCCAGACCTGGGTCATGCCGAGCTTCTCGCCCAGAACGCCCTTCACGTTGGTGCCCATCAATGTGTCCTTGCCTAGTCGTCTACAGGTCAGAGCTTGATCTCGATGTCGACACCCGCGGGGAGATCGAGTCGCATGAGCGAGTCAACCGTCTTGGGGGTCGGATCGAGGATGTCGATGAGACGCTTGTGTGTGCGCATCTCGAAGTGCTCGCGGCTGTCCTTGTACTTGTGGGGCGAGCGGATGACGCAGTAGACGTTCTTCTCCGTCGGCAGCGGCACCGGGCCCGCGACCTGTGCGCCCGTGCGGATCACCGTCTCGACGATCTTCTTCGCCGAGGTGTCGATGATCTCGTGGTCGTAGGCCTTGAGCCGGATGCGGATCTTCTGTCCCGCCATGGTGGCTTGGTGTCCTTACTCGTGTAGTGCCGCTACGTATGTGGCGTTCGGGTCGTGCTCGTTCAGGTCCGGTTTCGTGGGGGACAGCGGATCGCGCCGCCCCCCACGAAGTTCCGGGATCGTCCGAACTACTTGACGATCTTGGTGACGCGGCCGGCGCCGACGGTGCGACCACCCTCACGGATGGCGAAGCGCAGGCCCTCCTCCATGGCGATGGGCTGGATCAGCTCAACGGTCATGTCGGTGTTGTCGCCGGGCATGACCATGTCCTTGCCGTCAGGCAGGGTCACGACGCCGGTCACGTCCGTGGTGCGGAAGTAGAACTGCGGACGGTAGTTGTTGAAGAACGGCGTGTGACGGCCACCCTCGTCCTTGGAAAGGATGTAGACCTGAGCCTCGAAGTCGGTGTGCGGGGTGATGGAACCCGGCTTGCAGCACACCTGGCCGCGCTCGACGTCCTCGCGCTTCGTGCCACGAAGAAGCAGTCCGACGTTCTCGCCGGCCTGGCCCTCGTCGAGCAGCTTCCGGAACATCTCGACGCCGGTGACGATCGTCTTGGTGGCGGGGCCGGGGCGGATGCCGACGATGTCGATCTCCTCGTTGACCTTGACGATGCCACGCTCGATACGACCGGTCACGACGGTGCCGCGGCCCGTGATGGTGAAGACATCCTCGACTGGCATGAGGAACGGCTTGTCGATCTCACGCTCGGGGGTGGGGATGTACTCGTCAACTGCGTTCATGAGCTCGATGATCGAACCGGCCCACTTCTCGTCACCGTTGAGTGCCGGGAAGGCAGCCACGCGAACGACGGGGATGTCGTCGCCGGGGAACTCGTAGGTCGACAGCAGCTCGCGGACCTCCATCTCGACGAGCTCGATGAGCTCCTCGTCGTCGACCATGTCGCACTTGTTCAGTGCAACGACGATCGAGGGAACGCCAACCTGGCGGGCCAGGAGCACGTGCTCCTTGGTCTGCGGCATCGGGCCATCGGTGGCCGCGACGACGAGGATTGCGCCGTCCATCTGGGCAGCACCGGTGATCATGTTCTTGATGTAGTCGGCGTGACCGGGGCAGTCGACGTGTGCGTAGTGACGCGCCTCGGTCTGGTACTCGACGTGCGCGATCGAGATCGTGATGCCGCGCTGACGCTCCTCGGGAGCCTTGTCGATCATGTCGAATGGCGTGAACGGGTTCACGTCCGGGTACGTGTCATGCAGCACCTTGGTGATGGCTGCAGTCAGCGTCGTCTTGCCATGGTCGATGTGACCGATGGTGCCGATGTTGACGTGCGGCTTGGTGCGCTCAAACTTGGCCTTCGCCACCTGAGTTCTCCCTTGTTGTTATGCCGTCCGGCGGTAACGCGGATCGGTTCTGCTTGCCTGTTCTGTTGTATTGATCCGCGACTACTCGCCGCGAGCCTTCGCGATAATCTCCGTCTGCACGTTCGAAGGAACCTGCGCGTAGGAGTCGAACTGCATGCTGTAGCTGGCGCGCCCCTGTGTACGGCTGCGCAGGTCACCCACGTAGCCGAACATCTCGGACAGCGGCACCAGCGACTTGACTACCCGTGCTCCCGAGCGCTCCTCCATTGCCTGGATCTGACCGCGACGAGAGTTCAGGTCGCCGATCACATCGCCCATGAAGTCCTCGGGCGTGATGACCTCGACCGACATCATCGGCTCGAGGATCACCGGACCGGCCTTGCGAGCGCCTTCCTTGAAAGCCATGGAGCCGGCGATCTTGAAGGCGAGTTCGGAGGAGTCGACGTCGTGGTAGGCGCCGTCCTGCAGAGTCACAACGATGTCGACCATCGGGTAGCCGGCGAGAACGCCGTTCTCCATAGCCTCCTGGCACCCGGCATCGACCGAGGGGATGTACTCGCGCGGGATGCGGCCACCGGTGACCTTGTTCTCGAACATGTAGCCACCCTCGACACCTGCACTCGGTGCGATGTCGATCTGGACCTTCGCGAACTGGCCGGAGCCACCCGTCTGCTTCTTGTGGGTGTAGTCGACCTTCTCGACCTTCTTCGTGAGGGTCTCGCGGTACGCGACCTGCGGCTTGCCGACGTTGGCCTCGACCTTGAACTCACGCTTCATGCGGTCGACGAGGACCTCGAGGTGAAGCTCGCCCATTCCACCGATGATGGTCTGGCCGGTCTCCTCATCCGTGCGGACATGGAAGGTGGGATCCTCCTCGGCCAGTCGCTGGATGGCGATGCCCAGCTTGTCCTGGTCGCCCTTGGACTTGGGCTCGATCGCGATGTGGATGACCGGTGCGGGGAAGGTCATCGACTCGAGGACGACCGGCTTGCTGGGGTCGCACAGGGTCTCGCCCGTGGTCGTGTCCTTGAGGCCCATCACTGCGACGATGTCGCCGGCGCCCACCGAGTCGATCTCCTCACGCTTGTTGGCGTGCATCCGGTAGATCTTGCCGATGCGCTCCTTGCGGTCCTTCACGCTGTTGAGCACCTGAGTGCCCGTCTGCAGACGACCGGAGTAGACGCGAATGTAGGTGAGCTTGCCCAGGTGCGGGTCAGTCATGATCTTGAAGGCCAGCGCGGCGAAGGGCTCCGAGTCGCTCGGTGCGCGCTCGATGAGCTCCTCCTCGTTGCCCATCTTGTGACCCTCGATCGCCCGGATGTCCAGCGGTGAGGGCAGGTAGGCCACGACTGCGTCGAGCATCGGCTGAACGCCCTTGTTCTTGAAGGCGGTGCCGGTGAGGACGGGAGTGAGCTTGTCAGCCAAGGTCGCGCGACGGATGGCCGTCTGGATCTCCTCGACGCTGAGCTCCTCGCCGTCGAGGAACTTCTCCATGATGGCGTCGTCGGCCTCGGACAGCGTCTCGAGCAGCTTCTCGCGGTACTCGGCAGCCTTGTCGACGAGATCAGCGGGGATCTCCTCGATGGCGTAGTCCTCGCCCTTGGCGGTCTCGCCGCGCCAGGTGAGGGCCCGCATGCCCACCAGATCCACGACGCCGATGAAGTCGGCCTCGTTTCCGATGGGGAGCTGGAGGACCAGCGGCGTTGCGCCCAGGCGCTCGACGATCATGTCGACACAGCGGTAGAAGTCGGCTCCGGTGCGGTCCAGCTTGTTCACGAAGCAGATGCGCGGCACGTTGTAGCGATCGGCCTGACGCCACACAGTCTCGGACTGGGGCTCCACACCGGCAACGCCATCGAACACGGTGACGGCACCGTCGAGAACGCGGAGCGAGCGCTCCACCTCGACGGTGAAGTCGACGTGGCCCGGGGTGTCGATGATGTTGATGGTGTAGTTCTTCCACTCGCAGGTGGTAGCCGCAGACGTGATCGTGATGCCACGCTCCTGCTCCTGCTCCATCCAGTCCATGGTGGCAGCGCCCTCATGGACCTCACCGATCTTGTAGTTGATCCCGGTGTAGAAGAGGATCCGCTCGGTGGTCGTGGTCTTGCCCGCGTCGATGTGGGCCATGATCCCGATGTTGCGGACCTTGGCCAGATCGAGGCTGGTCTGGGTAGACACGATCAGTTCTCCGTTGACTCGTAGTGAGATGACACGTAAGGGGGTTCGATTACCAGCGGTAGTGCGCGAAGGCCTTGTTGGACTCGGCCATCTTGTGGGTGTCCTCGCGCTTCTTGACCGCGGCACCGAGACCGTTCGAGGCGTCGAGGATCTCGTTCATGAGGCGCTCGGTCATCGTCTTCTCGCGACGCTGGCGGGAGTACCCGATCAGCCAGCGCAGGGACAGCGTGGTGCTGCGACCCGGCTTGACCTCGACGGGCACCTGGTAGGTGGCGCCACCGACGCGACGCGAGCGCACCTCGAGGGTCGGGCGGACATTGTCGAGAGCGCGCTTGAGCGTCTGGACCGGATCGGTGCCAGTCTTCTCGCGGCAGCCTTCGAGAGCGCCGTAGACGATCCGCTCTGCAGTGGAGCGCTTGCCGTCGAGCAGCACCTTGTTGATGAGCTGCGTGACGATCGGTGCGCCATAGACGGGGTCGTTGACGATGGTCCGCTTGGCAGCGGGGCCCTTGCGAGGCATTAGCCCTTCTCCTTCTTCGCGCCGTAGCGGGATCGAGCCTGCTTGCGGTTCTTGACACCCTGGGTGTCAAGGGCGCCGCGGATGACCTTGTAGCGAACGCCGGGCAGATCGCGGACGCGACCGCCGCGGACGAGCACGATCGAGTGCTCCTGCAGGTTGTGGCCCACGCCCGGGATGTAGGCGGTCACCTCGACGCCGGAGCTGAGGCGGACACGCGCCACCTTGCGCAGGGCCGAGTTCGGCTTCTTGGGGGTCGTCGTGTACACGCGAGTGCACACGCCGCGCCGCTGCGGGCTGCCCTTGAGAGCCGGGGCCTTGTTCTTGGAGACCTTGTCCTGCCGGCCCTTGCGGACCAGCTGCTGGATGGTTGGCACCTTTGCCGTCCTGCCTTCTTGTCGAGTGTCTCGTGCTGCCGTACGTCAATCGCCTGTCGTGCTGAGCTTGCCGAACTTGCCTTGCGGTCCGACCCACGCGGTCGGGCGTGTCGCGCGGCCGCCCGTGCCGTACGACATCCAGTAGTGCGGATGGTTCCTGGGCGCTTCAGCGCCAGTACGCAGCTCACGGGGAAGTAGCGCACCTTGCTCGCGCCCGACATTCTCGGGCACGGCGGCTTAGGCTACCCGGCCTGCTCCCCCAGAGTCAAAACGGGGGTGCCAACGGGCTCCAGGATGGGTTGATCAGGTTGAACTTGCCACCAATGCGAGGATTCCGATGAAGCCACCCACGACCAGAATGGCAGCCCACAGGCCGATGTTGATCCAGGAGATGATCTTGGCCGCTGTCACCAGTCCCCCGCCCTGGACCCGGCCCTGACCGGCTTCGATCTCCCGCTGCGCCGACTGTGCCAGGACGAGCGCCACGATGGCGGGCACGATGGGGCAGATGGCCCACGCGACGATGGACAGGACGAACGCGATGATCGCGTTGCTCGAGGTGGGCACGGCCTGGAAGGCCGGTGCTGCTGCCGGCTGCGGGGCATAGGAGTCGGGCACCTGGGCACCCGCCATCGGAGTCGCCGCTGAGCCAGGGGCCGAGGTCGGCCACGCGGCCGGCGCCTCGGGGGCAGACTCGGGCGTCGCCCCGGGATCCAGTGCGGGCTCCTGCGCGGGTTCCTGCTGGGAGTTCTGCTCGTCGTTAGGAGGCATCTGATCGCTCATACGACGAGGGTACCTCCGATGGGGCCGGGGACGGTCCTGTGCCCTCCGGAGGCGCCCGCCGAGTGCGCCTGGTGCGGTCGTGGCCCACAGCACCCTGGCAGGCCTCTGGACCTCTCACCGGACACACGTGGGCCCGACACCATCCGGTGCCGGGCCCACGTATGCGCTTCTTGCGGGGTCTCAGTACCCGCGGTAGTCGAACTCCTCCAGCGGCACGGCGGCACCCGAAGTGGCGCCGAACGCGCTGTAGTCGAGATCGTCGTAGTTGCCGAAGCTGGCGTACATCGCCGCCTTGGCCTCCTCGGTCGGCTCGACCTTGATGTTCCGGTAGATGGGCATGCCGGTACCGGCAGGGATCAGCTTGCCGAGGATGACGTTCTCCTTCAGCCCCAGCAGCGGATCGCTCTTGGCGTGGATCGCCGCGTCGGTGAGGACGCGCGTGGTCTCCTGGAAGGAGGCCGCGGACAGCCATGACTCTGTCGCCAGAGATGCCTTGGTGATGCCCATGAGCTCGGGACGACCCGAACCCGGCTGACCGCCCTCCGCCACCACGCGCCGGTTCTCCGACTCGAAGTGGTTTCGCTCGACCAGCTCACCGGCCAGGAAGCCGGAGTCACCGGCCTCGACGATGATGACGCGCTTGAGCATCTGCCGAACGATGACCTCGATGTGCTTGTCATGGATCGACACGCCCTGCGAGCGGTAGACCTCCTGGACCTGGTCCACGAGGTGCTCCTGCACCTTGCGCATGCCCAGGATGCGAAGGACGACCTTCGGGTCGACCGCACCAGCGATCAGCTGCTCTCCGACGGCGACGTGAGCCCCGTCCTCGATCAGCAGCTTGGCGCGCTTGGACACCGGATGCTCGATCTCCTCGCTGCCGTCATCAGGCACGACGACGATCTTGCGGGACTTGTCGGAGTCCTCGACACGAGCCCGACCGCTGACCTCGGCGATCGGGGCGTTGCCCTTGGGCGTGCGAGCCTCGAAGAGCTCCACGACGCGGGGCAGGCCGTGCGTGATGTCCTCACCCGCGACACCGCCGGTGTGGAAGGTACGCATGGTCAGCTGCGTGCCCGGCTCACCGATGGACTGGGCGGCGACGATGCCGATGGCCTCGCCGACATCCACGAGCTTCCCCGTGGCCATCGAACGTCCGTAGCACATGGCACAGGTGCCGACCGAGCTCTCGCAGGTCAGGACCGTGCGGACCCGGATCGTCTCCGCACCCTGGCTGACCATCTCCTCGAGGCGCGGAGTCGTGAGCTCCTCCCCTGCATGGGCGACGATCGTGCCGTTGACTTCGACGTCGCGTGCCAGCGTGCGCGTGGCGACCGCCGTGTCGAGATCGTCCTTGGGACGAAGCACGCCATCGACCATCTCGCCGATGACGATCTGCGTCCCACGGTCGGTGCCGCAGTCGACCTCGCGGATGATGACGTCCTGCGAGACGTCCACCAGACGACGGGTCAGGTAGCCCGAGTCCGCCGTACGAAGGGCGGTGTCGGCCAGACCCTTTCGGGCACCGTGGGTGGAGATGAAGTACTCCAGGACCGACAGGCCCTCACGGAAGTTGGACTTGATCGGGCGCGGGATGATCTCGCCCTTCGGGTTGGCCACGAGGCCGCGCATGCCGGCGATCTGACGCACCTGCATGTAGTTACCACGTGCGCCGGAGTCGACCATCATGTGAACGGAGTTCGTGCGCGGGAAGTTCTCCTGCATCGCCTTGGCGACCTCGTCGGTTGCGCGGGTCCAGATCTCGATGAGCTCCTGACGACGCTCGGCGTCGGTGATCAGGCCTCGCTCGTACTGCTTCTGGACCTTCTCCGCCTTCTCCTCCGCGTTGGCGAGGAGGCCGGCCTTGGCCGGCGGCGCGATGACGTCCGAGAAGGAGATGGTGACGCCCGAACGAGTCGCCCAGTGGAAGCCGAGGGCCTTCAGCTGGTCGAGGGTCTCAGCGACGTCGACCTTGGCGTAGATCTCCGCAAGACGATTGACCGTCTGGCCGAGCACCTTCTTGTCGACCTGAGTGTTGACGTAGGGGTAGTCCATGGGAAGCGCGTCGTTGAAGATCGCACGACCCAGGGTCGTCTCGAGCAGGAACGGGTCGCCCGGCTCCCAGCCCTCAGGCGCCACGAAGTCGGCCGGGGGAAGTCCCTCGGTCAGACGGATGGTCACCTTGGCCTGCAGATCCAGGGTTCGGGTCTCGAAGGCCATCAGCGCCTCGGCGATCGAGGCGAAGGCACGACCCTCACCCTCCGCGCCCTCGGCAAGCGAGGTCATGAAGTAGATGCCGAGCACCATGTCCTGTGTCGGGGTCGTGATCGGGCGACCGTTCGCCGGCGACAGGATGTTGTTGCTGGACAGCATCAGGATGCGGGCCTCGGCCTGCGCCTCGGCGGACAGCGGCAGGTGAACCGCCATCTGGTCACCGTCGAAGTCGGCGTTGAAGGCCGTGCAGACCAAGGGGTGGATCTGAATGGCCTTGCCCTCGATCAGCTGTGGCTCGAAGGCCTGAATGCCCAGGCGGTGCAGGGTCGGCGCCCGGTTCAGCATCACAGGATGCTCGGCGATGACCTCCTCCAGCACGTCCCACACGACTGGGCGTGACCGCTCGACCATTCGCTTGGCGCTCTTGATGTTCTGGGCATGGTTCAGGTCGACCAGTCGCTTCATGACGAAGGGCTTGAACAGCTCCAGGGCCATCTGCTTGGGCAGACCGCACTGGTGCAGCTTCAGCTGCGGGCCGACGACGATGACCGAACGGCCGGAGTAGTCGACTCGCTTGCCGAGCAGGTTCTGGCGGAAGCGACCCTGCTTGCCCTTGAGCATGTCCGACAGGGACTTCAGGGCGCGGTTGCCCGGGCCCGTCACGGGGCGGCCACGACGACCATTGTCGAACAGTGCGTCGACGGCCTCCTGGAGCATGCGCTTCTCGTTGTTCACGATGATCTCGGGAGCGCCGAGGTCCAGCAGCCGCTTGAGACGGTTGTTGCGGTTGATCACGCGACGGTAGAGGTCGTTGAGGTCGGAGGTCGCGAAGCGGCCACCGTCGAGCTGCACCATCGGGCGGAGGTCCGGCGGAATGACCGGGACCGCGTCGAGAACCATGCCCTGAGGCGAGTTCGTGGTGTTCAGGAAGGCCTGAACCACCTTGAGGCGCTTGAGTGAGCGGGTCTTCTTCTGACCCTTGCCGGTCGCGATGATCTCGCGCAGCAGCGCGGCCTCGGCCTCGAGGTCGAAGGACTCCAGACGCTTCTGGATGGCAGCGGCACCCATGCCACCGTCGAACCAGCGACCGTAGCGATCGCGCATCTCGCGGAACAGCATCTCGTCGCCCTCGAGGTCCTGGACCTTGAGCGTGCGGAAGCGATCGAAGATGCGATCAAGACGGTCGATCTCATTGTCGGCCTTGCGGCGAAGAGCAGCCATCTCGCGCTCGCCGGACTCGCGGACCTTGCGGCGCACGTCGGACTTGGCGCCCTCGGCCTCGAGCTCAGCCAGATCGGCCTCGAGCTTCTTCGCCCGGTTCTCGATGTCATTGTCGCGACGATCGGCGATCTGCTTCTTCTCTATGCCGAGCTGCTTCTCCAGCTGGGGAAGCGCCTCGTGACGGCCCTCATCGTCGACCCACGTGATCATGTAGGCGGCGAAGTAGATGACCTTCTCCAGGTCCTTCGGAGCCAGGTCCAGCAGGTAGCCCAAGCGGCTCGGGACACCCTTGAAGTACCAGATGTGGGTCACCGGAGCAGCAAGCTCGATGTGACCCATGCGCTCGCGACGCACCTTGGCGCGAGTGACCTCGACGCCGCAGCGCTCGCAGATGATGCCCTTGAAGCGCACGCGCTTGTACTTGCCGCAGTAGCACTCCCAGTCGCGGGTGGGCCCGAAGATCTTCTCGCAGAACAAGCCGTCCTTCTCGGGCTTGAGGGTGCGGTAGTTGATGGTCTCGGGCTTCTTCACCTCACCGTACGACCACGTGCGGATGTCGTCCGCGGTCGCCAGGCCGATGCGCAGCTCGTCGAAGAAGTTGACGTCTAGCACTGTGGTGTCCTTCGTTCGTTTCGGTCGTCAGATGGGTTCGGGTGCTGTCGCCGCTCGGCTACAGCTCGTCGACGCTGCTCGGCTCGCGCCGGGACAGGTCGATGCCGAGTTCCTCGGCTGCGCGGAAGACGTCGTCGTCGGAGTCGCGCATCTCGATCGAGACACCGTCGCTGGACAGCACCTCCACGTTGAGGCACAACGACTGCATCTCCTTGACGAGAACCTTGAACGACTCCGGGATGCCCGGCTCGGGAATGTTCTCGCCCTTGACGATGGCCTCGTAGACCTTGACGCGACCGAGCACGTCATCGGACTTGATGGTGAGCAGCTCCTGCAGTGCGTAGGCGGCGCCGTACGCCTCCAGGGCCCACACCTCCATCTCACCGAATCGCTGTCCGCCGAACTGCGCCTTGCCGCCCAGCGGCTGCTGGGTGATCATCGAGTACGGGCCGGTCGAGCGTGCGTGGATCTTGTCGTCGACCAGGTGGAGCAGCTTCAGGATGTAGATGTACCCGACGGTGATCCGCCCTGGGATGGGCTCGCCGCTGCGGCCATCGAACAGGTGCGCCTTGCCGTCCGGTCCGACGAGCTTGTAGCCGTCGTCCGTGGTGCGGGTGGAGTCCAGGACGAGCGACAGCTCGTCCTCGCGGGCACCGTCGAAGACCGGGGTGGCCACCTTCGTGCCGCGGGGCACGCTCTGGACCTCCTCGGGCATGCGAGCTGCACGCGGATCCTTGGGATCGACCTCCCAGCCGGCCGAAGCCGCCCAGCCGAGGTGGGTCTCGAGGATCTGACCGATGTTCATGCGACCGGGCACGCCCAGCGGGTTCAGGACGACGTCGACCGGGGTTCCGTCCTCGAGGAACGGCATGTCCTCGGGGGGCAGGATCTTGGCGATGACGCCCTTGTTTCCGTGACGACCGGCGAGCTTGTCGCCCTCGGTGATCTTGCGCTTCTGCGCGATGTACACGCGCACGAGGCGGTTGACGCCGGGGGGGAGCTCGTCGCCCTCGTCGATGTCGAACACGCGGACACCGATCACCTTGCCGGACTCACCGTGCGGCACCTTCAGAGATGTATCTCGGACCTCGCGGGCCTTCTCGCCGAAGATGGCGCGGAGCAGGCGCTCCTCGGGGGTGAGCTCGGTCTCGCCCTTGGGCGTGACCTTGCCGACCAGGACGTCACCGGGGACGACGTCCGCACCGATGCGGATGATGCCCCGCTCGTCCAGATCAGCGAGAACCTCCTCCGACACGTTGGGGATGTCGCGGGTGATCTCCTCCGGACCGAGCTTGGTGTCGCGGGCGTCGACCTCGTGCTCCTCGATGTGGATCGAGGAGAGGACGTCGTCCTGCACCAGTCGCTGGTTGAGGATGATCGCGTCCTCGTAGTTGTGGCCCTCCCAGGACATGAACGCCACGAGGAGGTTGCGGCCCAGGGCCATCTCGCCGAGCTCGGTCGAGGGGCCGTCAGCGATGACCTGGCCCTTCTGGACGCGCTCGCCCTCGCTCACGATCGGCTTCTGGTTGAAGCAGGTGCCCTGATTCGAACGGTGGAACTTCTCCATCCGGTACAGGTCGTAGTCGCCGTCGTCGGTCGCGATCGTGATGGACTCCGCGGAGACCTCGCTCACGACACCGGCAGCGGTGGCCTTGATGACGTCAGCGGCGTCGTACGCGGCACGGAACTCCATGCCCGTTCCGACCAGGGGAGCCTCGGCACGCAGCAGCGGCACCGCCTGACGCTGCATGTTCGAGCCCATCAGGGCGCGGTTGGCATCGTCATGCTCGAGGAACGGGATCATCGCCGTCGCAACCGACCACAGCTGGCGCGGAGAGACGTCCATGTAGTCGACCTCGTTGGCGAGGATGTAGTCGACCTCGCCACCCTTGCGGCGGCACAGGACGCGCTCCTCGGACATGGTTCCGTCGGCATCGAGCGGGGTGTTGGCCTGCGCGATGACGTGGAGGTCCTCCTCATCAGCGGTCAGGTAGTCGACCTGGTCGGTCACCTTGCCGTTGACGACCTTGCGGTAGGGCGTCTCCACGAAGCCGAACGCGTTGATGCGGGCGTAGGTGGCCAACGAACCGATCAGACCGATGTTCGGGCCCTCAGGAGTCTCGATGGGGCACATGCGCCCGTAGTGGGACGGGTGAACGTCGCGGACCTCGAAGCCCGCACGCTCACGGGAGAGGCCACCGGGGCCGAGGGCCGACAGACGACGCTTGTGGGTCAGACCCGACAGCGGGTTCGTCTGGTCCATGAACTGGGACAGCTGCGAGGTTCCGAAGAACTCCTTGATCGACGCCACCACGGGGCGGATGTTGATCAGGGTCTGCGGGGTGATCGCCTCGACGTCCTGCGTCGTCATGCGCTCACGCACGACGCGCTCCATCCGGGACAGGCCCGTGCGGATCTGGTTCTGGATGAGCTCGCCCACGGTGCGAAGGCGACGGTTGCCGAAGTGGTCGATGTCGTCGGTCTCGCAGACGACCTCGCCGCGCGGGCCATCCATGGTGGTCAGGCCGGCGTGCAGGCGCACCATGTACTCGACGGCCGCAACGATGTCCTCACGGGTGAGGACGCTCTGCTCGAGCGGAAGGTCCAGGCCCAGCTTCTTGTTCACCTTGTAGCGGCCGACCTTGGCAAGGTCATAGCGCTTGGGATTGAAGTAGAAGTTGTCGAGGAGGTTGCGCGCATTCTCGAGCGTGGGCGGTTCGCCCGGACGCAGCTTGCGGTAGATGTCGAGGAGGGCGTCGTCCTGGGACTCGATGGCGTCCTTGTCGAAGGTGGCCATGAAGGTCTCGTACTGCCCGAACCGCTCGACGATCTCCTCGCGGGTCATGCCCAGGGCCTTCAGCAGGACCGTCACCGGCTGCTTGCGCTTGCGATCGACGCGGACGGCGACGAGATCCTTCTTGTCGATCTCGAACTCCAGCCACGCACCACGACTGGGGATGATCTTCGCGACGTAGACGTCCTTGTCGGTGGTCTTGTCCACGGAACGCTCGAAGTAGGCGCCCGGGGAGCGGACCAGCTGGGACACGACGACACGCTCGGTGCCGTTGATGATGAAGGTGCCCTTGTCGGTCATGAGCGGGAAGTCGCCCATGAAGACGGTCTGGGACTTGATCTCACCGGTCTCGTTGTTCATGAACTCAGCGGTCACGAACAGCGGGGCAGCGTAGGTGAAGTCCTTCTCCCGGCACTGGTCGACCGTGTACTTCGGCGGCTCGAACCGGTGGTCGCGGAAGCTCAGCGACATCGACCCGGCGAAGTCCTCGATGGGGCTGATCTCCTCGAAGATCTCCGTCAGGCCAGAGGCCTGAGGAACCTCCGTGTTGCCCGAGGCGATCTGAGCGGCCACCCGCGCCCGCCAGTCCTCGCCGCCGAGGAGCCAGTCGAAGCTCGCGGTCTGAAGGGCCAGCAGATCCGGAACCGACAACGGCTCACGAATCTTGGCGAAGGAGACCCGGTTCAAATCCGGGGAGAGGGGCGTTACGTCAGAACGCGAGGGGGCCAAGATCAGTTCCTTCCACGGTGCGCTGCATCACTGATGCGCTGCGCCCACGACTGCACGCCCTGAACTGTCAAGTCCGCGGAATCCACGGCCATGACCACCCAGGGTCGAGAAGTTGGAAGGCAGCGCAAAGCAGCAGTCTAGCCAGAGGGCAGACCGCTGTCCAGTCCGGTGACCGACGTCACTCGCCCTCGACCGCGCCTGCCGGGTCCTGATCGCGACAGCTGCGATCGAGCCCTGTCAGTCGGTCCTCGTCGAGTGGGTACGGAACCCGGACGATGCGCACGACATTCGCATGGAATGCGCAGGAGAATCGTGGCCTGCCGTGCTCCAAAGGTCAAGCAGGACGGTCGGCAATTCGCCGGTCCGTTATGGACACGTGACCTCCCGGGCGATGTATCGCCCCCCGCCCTAGGACGCGCAAAGGCCCGCCCCC
>Ga0181557_1000295_pt1 | contig 66675 bp, 56 predicted proteins | sample 011ome_23_FD_148632 | JGI IMG/M metagenome (GOLD analysis project Ga0181557, IMG submission 148632) | Coastal salt marsh microbial communities from the Groves Creek Marsh, Skidaway Island, Georgia - 011506CT metaG (spades assembly) | ecosystem: Environmental > Aquatic > Marine > Intertidal zone... | reverse complement strand
ACGAAGCCAACGGCGAGTAGTCGATTCATAATCTATCTCCTGAATGGTTAAATAGTGAAGCTGATAAGCAGGCTCCAATACGGGGCTTGTATTGCGTTTAGGCTAACCGGTGTTCTTTTTAGTTTTGAAGCTAGCCTGTAGAAGCTTGAAAGATTTCCTCGGCTGGGGTCAACGATCGTTCGATATTGGTCTCAATTCAAATCTCAATTCAAATCTCAATTCAAATCTAAGTACGCTAGGTTGTCCTGCGCATCAAAAGGCATGGCTCCAGATGGGAAATAAGCTTTATCTGCCCTAATTTTGTTAATGGCATTTTTAGCGACTACTGGTTATGAGGATATCAATGGGGGTTGAGTATACGCCGTCGATTGGATCAGGCTAATTCGCTCAGAAATTTGACAAGGCCTGAGGGGTTTGCCTATAGTCGCGGCATGAATCAGATGCTGAAACAATCAACGTTACTAGTCGCGCTTTCGCTGCTGCTAGTGAATTTTAACGTTGAGGCATCTCATGTCCATTCAGATGTGCTTGATCTAGATTGCGCCATTTGTGCGCACACATCAGATTCTCCTGGGATTTTAGACACTGAGCTTGTGAGGCATGCGTTTGAGAAACGCTGTCCTGTTCCTGAGACCACAACCCTTTTTGCGCACCCTCAGCGTGTGCAAAAACCACCAGCGAGAGCGCCACCTATCGCCTAACTGCCTGTTTGCCTGACGCGGGTGATTGCGTATCGATAATTGGACTAAACCAAAAACTGTCCTCGATACCCCCGCAAGTTTGACACAAAAGCCCTAATCGCAGCGCCCGAAAGGCGCGGGATGCCGATCTTTGATTGGCCTTCGATAGTAGGTTAGGCGAGGAGTTAGGAGCTAAGAAAATGGATAGTCAAAAGTTCATACCGGTTACCCTCCCGGCATTGCTGGTTTTTGCCGTGCTGCCTTTAATGGCATCAGCGGCAGCAAGCGCAGCAGAGATCGAGGAAATTGTTGTGACGGCATCGCTGCTTCATAGAAATGCAGATAGCAACGCGACGCCGCTTCATATTGTTGATGAAACTACTTTAGCGGGCGACCCCGTGATGAACTTGGGTGATGCGCTAGACAGCTTGCTCGGTGTAACAACAGCTGATTATGGTAGTGGTGTGGGTCAGCCGGTCATTAGAGGCTTAAGCGGTAGTCGCGTTCGAGTTTTACAAAATGGCATGGTGTCACGTGACGTTGCTATCCTTGGCGGGGATCACATTAACGAAATCGATCTGACGGACGCACAACAAATTGAAGTCATCAGAGGGCCAGCGTCGCTTTTTTTTGCCAACGGCACAGTGGGTGGCGTCGTGAATATCGTTGACCATGCTATTGCACAAGAGGATCTGACCGCACTGGAATTCCGTCTCTCAGCAGAGACCCAGAGCGTCAATGATGGTGACGCCCTCTCAGTTGCAGTTCGCAACAATGTTGGCGGTGTCAACTTTAGCTATGCGGGGAGCTATAGCAATCTAAACGACTATAAGGTTCCGCTTGGTGCGCTGGTGAGTGAAGGTCACCATGAAGATGATCACGACGATTCAGAACATGGCGATGAAGCTGACGAAGATCACGGCGACCTGGAAACTAAAGACTATGTATCTCGACTAGCCAATTCCGATACTGAGCGAGAAACACATCTATTAGGGTTCTCAAAGACGGGTGATTGGGGTTATGTCGGTCTGTCTTATGGAAAACAAGCGTCTGTCTACGGTATTCCTGTACATGCGGACGAGCATGGCGAGGAGCATGAAGACGAAGGGCACGCTGACTCGGACCATCTCGGTGAGGCCGAGCACGAAGAGGAGCATGAAGAGGAGCACGGTGAGGAGCACGGCGCCGAGGAACGAATATTCTCATCGACAGAATCAAGAGTTACCACCCTTGAGGGCCGTTTTGATTTTGATAATAGCCTTTTAAACAGTCTGAGCGCACATCTTCGCAATAGCGATTATCAGTTGCTGGAGCAACATGGCGATCATGATGGCGACGAGCAAGGCGCCTATGATGGACATGAAGGTCATGATGAAGGTCCAACTTTGTTTTCAAACGAGTCCATCGAGGTTGGGTTGAAATTTAATTTCGATTCAGAAGATGCCTCGCACCGATTGGTCTTAAATCTTGCTGACGAGGACATCGCGATAACAGGCGAAGAGGTTTTTTTAAACCCGAACCAGTCTAGAGAAATGACAGCGGGTTATTATTTTAGCCGAGAATTTGGCGATGCGTTTCATGTGGATTTCGGTGCAAGGCTCGACAAGATCAATCGTGAAGGCACTTTGACGCACCATGATGAAGAACAACACCAGGAAGAAGGTCACGATGACAAGGACCATGAGGAAGACGGCCACGACGGAGAAGAGCACCATGATAGTGGCGAAATTGAGTCCTACGATTTAGATTTCACCACGACTAGCTTCGCGGGTACGGTCAGTCGGTCTTTTGGGGAATACGTTGACCTCTCTGTCGGTCTATCTAGTGTCGAGCGTACACCTTCGGCAGTCGAATTGTTTATCGACGGCCCTCACTTGGCGGCGCAGCGTTACGAAGTCGGTGACGTTAGGTTAGTGCCAGAGCGTTCACGTAATACCGAGATCAGCATTGCTTACGAACGAGCAGCGCTATTTGGTCGCTTTACGGCTTTTAATAATCAAATCGATGATTATATCTATTTGCAGGATGAGTCAGAGATCGACCATGATGCTGACCACGATCATGGGTCGTTGATTCTTGGTAATTACGTGCAATCAGATGCTCGCTTTACCGGCTTTGAAGTAGAGCTAGGTGCTGAGCTGTCGCTGCCTTTTGGGTTGATCCGTATGTCCATAGGGCGAGACCAAACCAGAGCTGAGTTTGACAAAGGCGGCTTCGTGCCGCGAATTTCACCGGCACGTAATCTGATGGCAGTCGCTGGGAGTTTTAAGCACTTTGATGCAACAATTCGCTATCAAGATGTCGATCGTCAAAGCCGAACGGCCCAAAATGAATTGGCGACGAATAGCTATGAATCCCTTAATGTCAATTTCAGCAAGACATTTGATTTAGGGCCGGCGGCCTTACAAGCGACCTTGTTCGGTCGTAACCTGTTGGATGATATTGCAAGGCGTCATACCTCATTTGTAAAAGAACAAGCGCCTTTGCCCGGTCGTAATGTTGGTTTGAAGCTAACCCTCGCACGTGAGTAATGCTTCGCTCGACGGTTTTCATCAAGATCGGTTTTGCAGCGCTTTAGACCTAACTGGCGAGCCCGGTTAGGTCTGTAGGGGCAATTGTTTGAGTTGCAAAATACGAGCGCGGTCCATGGCCCGAGGCTGAGATGGTTGGGGTTAACGCGAATGCTCAATGGTGAGGGTTGCAGGGCTTTGGCCTCGTTTTTAAGGATTGAGGTGTCGGCTGCTTGGCTCTGACGGTGATGTTTGGTTTGCCTCAGCAAGCGTCTGAAAGGGTAATGATCAGCGAGGCTTAATGCCGTAAAGCCGGGCAGGCTAATCCGGTGCAGTGAGCGAAGAGATTGGCCGTTCAGCGTTGGTCTGAATCGTTTCGGTGTCCCAGAGGTTGGCAAATTTGAAGGATCGAGGGCAATGAAAGTAGGCCTCGTCGACGTGAATGAGTATGCCTTGAACCATTGTCGATTTTTGATCGTGCCACTGTAATTCAGGACTCGAAGTAAAGTCGGTGAGGTCATCAGCCTCTAAGATGGTGACGCGTCCGTTGACCCTGACGGTGACTTCCATGCCAGGGATCATAAAAATTAAGCCGATTTTGGGATTGGAGGCGTAGTTTTCGTAGCTCTGAAAAAGGTTGTTGCCCGCAATATCGGGCAACATCAGGGTACGATTATCGATGACTTTGATGAAGCCTGGCTTTCCGCCTTTGGGTGATGCATCGCAATCACCTGCTGCATTGCTGCTTGCAATAACGGCGAAAGGAGCTTGTTGGATAAATCCTTTAACGAAAGGTTCAAGAAAGTCCTTAACTTTGTTCAGCGCTAAAGGATGAATGCCACCATTTAAAGTTCTTAGGTCATCGAGTCGTGCCATGGCGTTCTCTAAAATGAATGGGTTTTCGTTGGAACAATAAGCCTAATCGGTAAAAATGCTCAGGCTTTAGACCTAAAGGCCGCCTACGTCTTGACCTTAATGTCTATGGAAAGCGATTTCAGCGACCTAAGCAAGCAGTGTGGCTGATAGCTAAAGTCGTTCCTCCCCGGTGTGAACTCAGCTGTTTCGACTCGGTCTAGGAAAGTTTTAAAACCCCACCACAGTTCGCGCCTTGCTAGCGGCGCCCCTAAGCAGTGGTGGATACCAGAGCCAAAGGCCAGATGGGCGCCGGGTTTTTTTCGACCCAGGTCAAGTGCTGCTGGGCAAGCAAATTGCTCGTCATCTCGGTTAGCGGCGCCATAACGAACGCCGATCAAAGCGTCTTTGGGGATCTCCGTTTCGCCTATACTAGTGGCTTCTGTTGCCCGTCTTAGCAGCATCTGTACGGGGGATTCAAGGCGCAAAACTTCTTCTATGAAAGGCCGCAGTGCTGAGGCTTGATCGGCCTTTAATTGATCCCAGACCGCAGGGTTTTCAATCAGCAACTTGATGCCAGCAGATAATGCGTTGGTCGTCGTTTCGCTACCTCCAACGAAAGTGTCTGCCATCATTTCTGCGTGAAGTTCTTCATCAGTGAGGGTGCGACCCCATTCCGGAATAGGCTTATTAACGAGGTCTGAGAGTAGGGTGTCGTCAGGAAATTGTCGTAAACGCTCAAAGATGGGTTGGAAGTAATGTTGAGCCTCGATCTCTTTTTCGACGCAAGCAATCTCCTCTTCCTCTGTAAGCATCATGCTGATGCGCTTAAAAAACGCGTCCGTCCAGGATTTAATTCGCCAAAGATCCGATGCCGGTGCACCCATTTGCTTAACGATAATGGTCAAAGGCAAAGGCACGGCCATGGCTTCCACCCAGTCGCAGGTGCCAGCTTCGGCAATGGGCTCAAAGAGTGCCTCTGCGGTTTCTCGCACGAATTCATCCATAGCCTCAATTTTCGCAGGCCTAAATGCCTCATTAAATAAGGCGCGCATTTGTTTGTGATTAGGGTCATCCCTTCCAATCAGCGTCGCAGCCGGAAGCCAACCTTTTTCTTTAAACAGAGTATTTACCCGCTGTTGGCGCTCTGAGGTCTGGGCTCGAATATTGCGTGTCTGGCCGCTGAATAAGACGGGGTTTTGCAATACATGGCGCACGTCTTCAAATCTTGAGACGTGGTATATCCCGGTCATGCTGTCTCTATAAACGGGTGCTTGCTGCCGTAAATAGTGATAATGATCAAATGGGTTGTTTTGAAGGGTTTCTGAAAAAAAATTGATTTCGGTCATAAAGGTCAGTGGTGGCGGCAGAAAGTTTACGTTACCGAGTCTTAAACCCGAGAACAAGTCAAATCCTGAGTGGATCTAAGTTGCTAGGGTCATCAAGCCAAAGTCAGGGGTGCTATGACGATATGAGTGGTTGTGCTGGACGGTCACAACGGGGGTAGGATAGTGATTGCGCCACTCTCAAAGGTAACCTTGTAGCTGGCAATAGGTTGCTGCGTAGGGCCTGCTAAGCATTGACCTGAGGTTACATCAAAGCGAGCGCCATGAAGCGGGCAAATGATATGACGCCCACGCAATTTCCCTTTAGATAGCAGCACTCGGCCATGACTACAGATATCTGATGTTGCGTAATATTGGCCTGCTATTTTTGCAATTAACAGGCGCTCGCCCGAGGCTTCTACACCAAGATGCTCGCCGTCTGATAAATCGACCTGGATCTGAATGGGGGTGTTCATATTAGTCTCTCAGCGGTCGTTCACCGGACCAATTTTCAGCCGCGGCTGCGATCTTGGCAAAACGCGCCTGGACCGCAGAAGTTTTGGTGACAATTTCCAGCATGCAACCGAGATGAGCCCGGGTGTCGAGGTACGCAAAGTTGGTACTTGCCGTTTTACCAATAGTAATCGCTTCGCAGCCGAGTTCTTGGTAGCGGATTAAGTCGCCCTCGAAATCGTCTGACCATGCGCCTAGATGGTGCATAGTAGATCCCGAGCCTGCAGGGACGCTGTCTCGATAAACAGAGGGTGACGACCACGGTTCGATCAGTTCGATTTGCACCGGGCCAGCTTGGGCGAGCGCTACCCGCATACTCAGGTCCGCCGGCTGGCCTCTATAAGTTACCGTTTTAAAGGTGCCAGCTGGATACTCGGTGATAAAAAAAGGTCCTATGCCGAACGTCTTGATCCAGTCATGGCAGGTATGCTCTAGATCATCAACGACCCATGCATTTTGAAAGATATTAGCGGGCGGGACTAAGCTCATAAGGGTTCTAATTTAATGTCGAAGAGAGTGTATCAATAATGTTTGACTCAGTCCTAGGGAGGTAGTTATTAACCTGACCGTGACGCCCGCCAGTGATCTTACGCTTTCCACCAAAATCGAACTAACCTTTACTCGTACCTCGGATCTGGTGACACTGGGGGGGTCTGAGTCTGCCGTTAGGCACAAAGCCCAGGCACCTCGGAGGACTTCCGTAGGATTTTTGTGCACCCCTCCAAACTGCACTACTCCTCGGGAGTCCTCCATTTCTTAACCGTGTTAGCTTGCCGCTTTTTATCGACAACTTGTCGATACCATCCTTTCGATCGCCACTTGCACGTAGAATCATTCGGAGTTAAAACGAATAGGGTCTGCAGTCATACTTTTGAACTTTAAGTATCAGGGACCGATTTGAATTTCCAGGAGCGTTAGGGCATTGCCAAAATTCACCGACGTCAACCAATCTGAAAGCCTAAAGGTAGATCTAAAGGATACAGATCGCCCTCTAGCGGAGACGCTCAATCCCAGTTTTCGCTATGCGTTGTTCTCACCTATTGCTCAAGGGGGTAAGTCGGTTATTCAGTCGTGTACCGACCTCTATTTGTCGCGCCGGGTCTGTTACAAGCAGTTAAAAAAAGCCTTTGCTGAGGATGTTGTTGAGCAAAAACGCCTTTTGCGGGAAGCGCGTGTGACAGCAATATTGCAGCATCCCAACATAGTGCCAACCTATGATCTCGGGCGAGATGCCAAAGGACACTACTTTTTTACCATGAAATTGGTGCATGGCTATACTTTGCGAGAGGTTCTGGATTTTAGAGATCGCTATGATTTGACGCAGTTAGTTGATGTGATTGAGCAGGTGGCTCAGGCATTGTCTTACGCCCATTCGAAGGGGGTGATTCATCGAGACGTCAAGCCTGAAAACATATTGGTAGGCCCCTTTGGTGAGGTTGTCTTGCTGGATTGGGGCTTAGCGAAAGTTTGGGAAATGCCCGAAGAGGTCGCCGAATCTGCACCGATGGATGATGAAGTCGAGCAGCCCTTTACCATGACCAGGCATGGCAAAGTTCAAGGTACGATTAGCTATATGTCACCCGAGCAGCTGTCTAACGATGTCGAGATTGATCACCGAACCGATATCTACAGTATTGGCGCAATTTTGTATGAAATCTTGACTGGCCGAACAGCGGCAGAGGGGGAATCTATGCAACAGCTTGCCTATAGTGTTCTCAATGAGACGCCTAAACCGCCGTCCAGTCTGATCAAATTAAAAATTCCGACTTTACTTGAAGATCTGACAATGCAGTGCCTTTCAAAGAACCCTGGATCAAGGTTAGCCAAAATGGATGAAGTAATTCGACTGTTGTCCCAGAATTGGCAGTTATCCTAAGCTGCAATGATTTCTGCGACGAGCACCGTTACGTTATCCGGACCGCCGCGGTTGAGTGCTTGATCAATTAAGGCATCTGCAAGGCTCTCTGGCGCCCCGTCATATTGGGCAAAATGGGTTTCGATTTGGTCGTGGGTTACCACATGGGTCAAACCATCGGTGGCCAAAAGTAAACGATCGGATGGCATAGGCCGGATTGCGCCCTGTCCTGGCTCAAATACCTGATTGCCGCCAAGACTTTTCGTCAGAATGTTGTCATCACCAGGCTTTGGCTGTTCACCTCGACTCAGTTTTTGGATCTTAAGCGTATGATCTTTCGTTAGCTGGAGTAATCCGCCCTGATCACTGTAGTGATACAGTCGCGAATCTCCAGCCCAAACAAAGCAGAGCGTGTTATCTGCTGTTAGCTGGGCGCAAACGATAGTGGAGCGCATGTTAGCGAAGGCGGGATAGTGCTTTTGGTGCTTAATCAAGGCTTGATTGCAAAGGTTGAGCCTTGATTCAAGATCGGCACCGCTGACGATCGGTTTCAAGGTTAGGTCTTGGGATAACAGATCAATGGCCATTTGACTGCAGTACTGACCATGCTGATGGCCGCCTAAGCCATCGGCGATTGCCATGAAGCCACTGACATCATCACCGAAGACACTATCCTCGTTGCGAGTCCGTACAAGTCCTGGGTTGGTTCTTGTCGCGAGCCTAAGGCTGTAAGGTTTAAGACTGTGGGCGCTCATGCTGCAAGTACAAAACGCTCGACGATCGGCATGCGCCTTTGATCAGCTACTGGCTGGCAAAGAATCAGGACGCGTTCCGTCGCACCAGCTTACCGGGTAAAGCGCCGGTCGCAGTGCCGTTACGATAAATCACTTCTCCCGATACCATGGTCATATCAACACCGTCGGCATTTTGAAGAAAACGCTTTCCGCCAGCGGGTAAGTCCGCAACGATATGCGGCGTTTTAAGTTTTAGCGCTTCAAGGTCTATGACATTGATGTCGGCTTTGAGTCCGACAGCAATCCTGCCCCTATCCGTTAATGAGTAAAGTTCCGCAGGTTGCTGCGTGAGCATTGAGATACCCTTACTAAGCTCCACCTTACCCATTTGCTTTACCCATTTGGTGATGAGATAAAGGTTGGCACTGGCATCGCAGATGGAGCCCACATGAGCGCCACCATCGCCTAGCGCTGCAACCGTATGCGGATGATTTAACAATTCAGGAATGCCGTCGGCATAATTAGCCGCAGGGATATAAATTAAATTAGTCCCTTCATTACCGAGCAGGTAATCATAAAGCCAGCTCTGAGGGTCTTCTCCTGCAGCTTCGGCTTGTGCAAGAACCGAATCGCTCGGTGCCGGCAGATACTCAATCGGGTCAACCAGCGGGTACATCTTGTCATATTTATGATTAAAAATTCTGACGAAGATATGAGGGTTCTCATTGTCCTCCTGAAGAATTTTTGCCTTAACGGCGGGGTCTTTAAGGGCTGCTAAGCGTTCGTTCTGGGGTAGACCATCGAGCGCAAGGTAACTTGGCCGGCGATAGAAGGGATTCATCGATGACGGCATGCCCATCATCATGCCAACGGGGCGAGACAAGACCTGGCCTCTGATATCGAAGCCACGTGTCTGCGCGGCCTCTACCAGCGCTAATTGCTCTCGCCAAAGTTCAGGCTGATTGTCCAGTTGCAGAAGTGTGAAGGTCCCCTTGGCACCGGTAGCTTTGCAGGTGTCCTCTAAAATACTGAATTCATCCTGAGGGTCATCCCAGTCTGAGATCAATTGAAATACGTGGCCCGCGTCCCCAGAAAGGGTCTCACCCAAGGCTTTAAGTTCGGCGGTTGCCGCTTTATACGTTGGGATCAAGGTGCCATCACTGCTACGATGGACCAGTGTTCGGCTCGTCGAAAAACCTACCGCGCCGGCGGCCATGCCCTCTGCTAATAGTGCCTGCATTGCTTTAATGTCATCGGCGGTTGCGGGTTCGCGATTAACCGCACGCTCTCCCATGACAAATACGCGTAAGGGCCCATGAGGGTAGAGCGCGGCGATATCAATATCTCGGGGCCTTCGGTCCAAGCTATCAAGGTATTCAGGAAAACTTTCCCAGTCCCAAGGCAGGCCCTCGTTCATGGCGGTTTCAGGGATCTCTTCGACGCCCTCCATAAGGTGGATCAACACCTCATGATCTGACTGTCGGCAAGGCGCAAAGCCGACCCCGCAATTGCCCATAACAACTGTTGTAGTCCCGAGGTTTGAAGAGGGCGCGAGGTGCTGATCCCATGTCGCCTGCCCATCATAATGGGTGTGCACATCAATAAAGCCCGGCGTTACAATTTTACCACTCGCGTCGATTCTGATATCAGCATCGCCATCGGTCAGCGCCCCGATAGCGGTAATAACGCCATCTTTGATGCCAATGTCGACGTGCTTCGGCGGGCTGCCAGTGCCGTCAAATACTTGGCCATTGCTAATAATTGCATCAAAGGTTGCCATGGGGTGCTCTCTGGAGATTAAAGCCTAGAATGTAGCGAGAAATGCATGATAAATCCAGTGAGCCGGTTGCTTTAAAGGGATCGCTGGAGGTGACCTGGGATGATGCGTGAGTCAATATTTCAGCACCTCCCCTTGTTTAGGGTCCTCGCTAAGCCGATTTTGAGCTGCAAGAGGTCAGGGTCTCAGCGGACTGTAATCTTTGGCGCTTGGTAAGTTCAAGGCCGCGGCAATTGGCTGCAGCGAGGCTCTCTGGTTAATCAAAGGATGGATAGGCTTCGATGATGTCTCGTCCAATCGCGTCTTTAAGGGGCGTGAGATAGGGTTCAAAATTGTGCCATTGGTCTAGACCTGATCGATAGATAGGCTGTCGTACCTGCTCTGAGCTAGGGGTTCGTACGCTGCGCTCGGTCTGATGAAAGTTCAAACAATTTTCGTGAAAATCTAGACCGCAGAAATCGAGAAGCCGTCGGACCTCGGTATCAAGATCGGCGACCACAGCCTCATGATGAACGGTCAGAATATGACCGGGAAGCACCCTGTGCCAATGGTCCATTAAGTGCTGATAGTCACGATAGTATTGGCCGATATCGGTAAGGCTGTAGCTAAACTCTTGACCGCTCGCAAATAATTGCTTGAATCCGCTGAAGCAGCAGGCCAGAGGGTGACGCCTTGCGTCGATAATTTTGGCATTGGGGAGGATTAAGCGAATCAGACCGATGTGCCGAAAATTGTTTGGCATCTTGTCGATAAAAAACGGCGCCTGATCACGATGGATGCGAGTATCTTGAAGGTACTGCTTTCCAAGATTAACGAGCGTTTCCTGTGTCAGGCTTGCCAGGCATGCGGGATATTGGGGCTCATCTTGGATCCGCCGTCTGCCATCTAAATCAAAGGCAAATGCAGCAATATTAGGCAGCTCTTGGGTGCCATCAACCAGAGGATGGGAAGCAAGGATTTGTTCCAGAAGCGTCGACCCGGACCGAGGTAATCCGACAATGAAAATCGGGTCAGGATCTGCACAACCCGTATGTTCTCGGCCTGTAAACAGTGCCTCTTGGCAATGCGTGTGCTGTAATTGGAGTCGCGCACTCAAGAGCTGACCGTCGTAAACGGTCTGCCTACGCTTTAGGGTATTGCCAGCGTCGTAATACTGAAAGGCCGTCTCAAATGCCTTTTGATCTTCATAGTGCTTGCCGAGTGCAAAGTTCAGATGAATATGATCTGTCGGATCCAGGCTTTGATCGTTGATTGCGGCTTCCATCAGATCGACCTCTGAGGCCGTGAAGCGATAGGTTTTTAAATTGGCAAGACTCCAGAAGGCGTCACCAAACCCCGGTTTATGGGTATAAGCTGCTCTATAAGCGCTGATCGCCTCAGCTGTTTGATCAATGGTTTTCAGAGCGTGGGCTTTTAGTAAATACACTGAAGCTGGATCTGGAATGTTGGGAATGACTTGATCATAGATAGTGATGGCCTCATCGAATTTACCCACCGCAACGCATTGATTGGCATAAACCGTTTTGTTGCGAACGTTTTCTGGGTCGGCGACAAGCAAACGCTGGGCCTGATCAAAGGCCTCGCCGTATTTTTGTCTCTTGTAAAGGACGCTGATGTAGTCAAAACGGGCTAACAAGTTCTTAGGCTCAAACTCGACAGCATTTTTCAAGAGGATCTCAGCATCGTCCAGTACTTCGGTTTGAACCCCGATGTAAGCGAGCAGCCGCATGCCCTCGACGTGCTTGGGATGTAGCCGTAAAAACTTACGGCACAGTTGCTCTGCCGGTAAAAGTCGACCTTCATTTACCCAGTCTCTTACTTGAAGTAGGGGCTTGGGCAAACCCGAAAGATTGGTCAGTTGACGGTTGGCCTCATCTAGCAATTGGGCAGAATCAGCCTGATCAGCGAGCTCGATGAGCGCTCGCCAACTGCCAATGAGCGCATCATTTAGGGTTACAGCTGAACGGAAAGCGCCAAGGGCTGCAGGTTCATTTCTGCGAGCTTTTTGGATGTAACCAAGTTCCTGATAGCCCCGAGCAAAACGTGGATAGGCTGCAAGTAACAGGTTTACAGCAGTTAAGGCTTGGTCGAGATTGCCTTCATATCGATGACAGACGACTAAGTAATAGCCTGTCTCTCGATCGTCCGGGGTAATGGTAATCTGTTCGCGTAGTTTTGAGGCAGCGCCGGCAACATCGCCCTTAGCAAGCAACTGTTTAGCGAGCTGTGTCGCTTCGGGAATCGTTTCAGAAGTCATGTGAGACCGTGGTACTTGAGATCAAGTACCACAGCTTAACACGATGCACTAGGTTGGTTAGTTGACGTCGTATGAAACGCGCAGACCGATCGTTCGTGGCCGATTAGTCGTAACACGCTCGAAGAAGTCCTGACGGTTGATGTGCAATTGCGCTCGCTCATCGGTCAAGTTGCTGACAAACAACTCAACGCCCCAGCCCGAACCATAGTTTTCAAAGCCTACCGAGCCATCAACAATCCCATAGCTGTCTTGCATGGTGTTGGGTTCATCCGCGGTATCAACGATCGAGTTCAAGGCTTCGCCGGCGTATTTGTAACCCAGTTGCCAGTGAGCTCCTAGATCACTACCCATATCCCACTCATAGCGGGCTCTTACGCTGAACTGAGTTTCAGGTGTCAACGGTAGCATGGAGCCTGCATCAGCAACGACAATATCAAACGCAGGGTCAACAAAGACAAGTTCCGTATCATTGAAAGATGCCGCAGCAAAGAGCGTTAAGTTGTCGTTTACCGACCAGATTAGATCGCCCTCTACACCCATGATTTCAGCATCACCGCCATTGTCGACAATGGTAAGAATCGAGATGTTTTGAGAATCGAACTGGGATACCTGAATATCTTCCCAGTCTATGCGATAAATAGAACCGTTAAATCGAATGGCACCATCCGCAAGGGTGGTTTTCCAACCAATTTCCATATTCTCGAGTGAATCTGAGTCAAATACGTAGGGTAGACAGTAACCTGGGAAACCCGATGCGTTACTGGCGATGGCAACCTGGTTGCCGCAGTTGGTGCCATCGTCGCGGATGTTTTGCGCGTCGGCACTATAAACCCCACCTTTTTGAGCCGCTGCCCGGTTGAATCCGGGTGGCCGATAACCTTCGGACCAAGTCGCGAAGATGAGCGCATCAGTACCTTCAGGCTGCCAAGAGGCCGTAAAGCGCATAATGGTATCAGAGACATTAAGCGGTTGAAGCTCAGCAAAGTTTGTCTGATAGTCCCGACCGCCCGTTAAGGCTGGCCTGATATCGTTGGTCGGGTCGGCGTCATCGATGAACAGTGGACGATTTCCGTATCGCCATGCGCCATAACCCGTGAAGCCGTAATCAAGATCGTAATATCGTGCGCCAACAGCGATTGAGAGAGAGTCGGTTACATCCAGCGTAATCTCGCCGAATACCGCTGTCTGTTCTTCAGTTCGAGTGTTGTCATTTCGGAATTGTGTGGAGTCGGTTAAGACGCCTCGGGCGTTGGCTTCAGAATTATCGAACTTACTTGCTGTTCGGATATCGATGGGCGCAAATCCCGCTTCCAAAGGTGCTTGGTAGTTGAAGTCGCCGACATGCAAAATCTCGAAGTCTTCAAAAAAGACGCCGCCTTGCATATTGATTCGACCGTCCCAGTTTGTGGCGACGCGCAGTTCGTGGGTCCATCGAGTGTTTTCGTTTTCGATACGAGCGGCGTTAGCAGGTGTGCCGCACTCGATCACGCCGGGATCGCCACCAATCGTAGGATCAAAGGTGTAAAACGTGCTTGGGTCGTAATCGGTGTTGTAGCCAGTGCCCAAACCGTTGTAATAACCGCCTACCAGATATTCACACTGGTAGCCTGAAATAAAGGCACCAATATTGGTGTATCCAGTGTAGTCGATGTTTGCGGTTACATCCCGGTCTAAGAAGGCGCCGGTGTAGACCAGATCAAGATCTCCGAGCCGACCCTCTAAGGTCCATGCGGTTTGGCTAAATTCATCATCCAGGAAGTCGTCAGCGAATCGTGACACCTGAAGATCATCTAAACGCGGGTCATAATCAAAGACCCCTTCGGTAGATAGGCTTTGGGCGGTGTGCTGAACCAAGAGGCTCCAATCGTCATTGATAAGATATTTGGCACCCAACCGAATGCCGGCGTAGTGCGCGTCGTTGAAATCGTCTTCTACCATCCCTGCGTTATTGGCGACAGTCTTAATAACCGGCACGGTAAGGCCGTCTGCACCCACCACAGTACCATTAGCGAAGACAGTGCCCGGGGCATAGGTGACTGAGTCGCCTGGGAAAGTTGGATTGATAGTGTTATCAGCTTGAAAAGTGCCCGCAACATTATCAATGTAGCCGCCTTGGCGGTCATTATACAGCGCCACTCGAGCAGCGAGCTTGCCTTCGATGATTGGGAAATTGAGCATCAGTTCGGCTGAATTGCTGTCTTCTCCCTCGGCCGTCGCTGACCAGCTGCCATTAAAGCTGGCGTCGAATTCATCCATAACTGGCTTATTAGTGATCAGTCTAACGGTACCGGCCATAGAGCTTGCACCATAGAGTGTACCTTGGGGTCCAGGTAACACCTCGATACGCTCCATGTCGCTGATGTAGACGTCAAGGTTACGTCCGCCAGCAGTGACCGGCTGCTCATCCAAATATAGGGCTACGTTGGGCGCAGATCCCTGAGATTCGGCAACAGTAATGTTAATGGCATCGACGGCGGCGCCGCGTATGTAGATCTCGTTCTGACCAGGGCCACGACCGCCAGCATTGACGTTAGGTAGATACTTTACGTAGTCAGAGAACTCTTGAATATTTTGGTCTTCCAAAGTTTTTGAACCAATTGCCTGGATGGTCACAGGCGCATCTTGTAGCGGCACCGCACGTTTTGTTGCGGTGACGACGATCTCCTCGATCTCCGCACTCGCTTGCTGAGTCGTAGCGGCAAGGGCCGCAAGGATTGCGACGTTCAACTTTTTCTTTTGGAACATAGTGGGCTCACGTAATTAATTAGATCCTAATTATAGAATGATTTAGAGAACAATGCACATATCTATCCCAAAGCCCTGGAAAAACTGATAAATTATTGTTTTTTATAAAAATTTATTAAGAATAAATCTTTCGTATTCAAACTAGTTAGGCCAGCTTCACCATGGCTAGAGGCTTGTTGAGGCCAGCCCTTGAGGTGGGCCGCAAGGGTGCGCGATCGTCACCGGATCTGAGGGTGTGGTCTCAACACATAGACGAAGGTTTCTATTGTTAAGAGGTCCTGGGTTTCGAAGGGTTGTCAAAACCTATGAGCCTGGGCGGTTGGCTGAGGGCAGGGCCTTGAGGGCAGCATAGAAAGCGCTCCGCCATTTTAAGTGCTTGAAGCTAAGCGCTGTCTTCGGTAGTAGCGTTTTCGGCGGCGAGCAATCGACGTTCCCGAACGAGACCGAGTAGCAAGCTTATGACCATCAGAATGATGATGAGTGTGAAAGGAAATGCGCTCGCGAGCGACACTGCTTGGACCGACGACAAACCGCCACCGAGTAGTAGCGCGATACCAATCATTCCCAGCGCGACACACCAAAATATCCGCTGAAAGAGCGGGGTCTTGATTTTGCCGCCTGCGGCCATGGTATCGACGACCAGTGAACCTGAATCCATCGAGGTCACAAAAAAGATGATGACTAGGCACAAGCCGACAATAGACGTCAGTAGGGTGAGCGGGAATTCCTCTAAGAAGATAAATAGTGTCAGTTCAGGCTGGAAATTACGCACACTCTCTGCAACACCCTCGATGCCTGAATTAAAATATTGATCGATGGCAGTGTGACCAAAAATGGTCATCCAGAGCATGAAAATGAGCGAAGGGGCAAGCAGTGCGCCAAAAACGAACTCTCGAACTGTTCTGCCGCTGGAAATCCGCGCGATAAACATACCGACAAACGGCGAAAAGGCGATCCACCATGACCAATAGAAGGTCGTCCAATCGTGCATATAGTAGAAATCGGTTCTGCCATCCCAGCTGCTCAGCACGGGTAAGTACTCCAGATAGGCGAGGATATAGGTAAAAAATGCGCTGACCGTGTCGAGCACGGGCGTCATAAATAGGACAAAGGTCCCCAAAAGCGCTGCTAAAACCATATTGATTTCGCTCAAGCGTTTGATGCCGCCGTCCAGACCTCGAACAACTGAAATCAATGCCAAAGCCGTAATCACAAGGACTAGCGCAATATTGGTGTAATCACCGGTAGGCAACTCGAAAAGATAGTTGAGACCGCCGGCAGCTTGTTCGGCGCCATATCCCAAAGAGGTGGCGAGCCCAAATAGAGTGGCAAAGATTGCGAGGATATCGACAATATGGCCTGGCCATCCCCAAATGCGCTCGCCGAAGATGGGGTACAACGCCGACCGTATTAGAAGCGGTAATCCTTTGTTGTAGCAGAAAAAAGAAAGCGACAGGCCAATGACCACGTAAACCGCCCAGGGATGGAACGCCCAATGATAGATGGTTGAAGCCATTGCTAACTGACGTAACTCATCCGGAGCCAGGTTCTCCGCGTTCAAAGGTGGCGTCAGGGCATGATTCATAGGCTCCAAAACGCCATAGAACATGATGCCAATGCCAATCCCCGCCGCAAACAACATGGAGATCCAACTGAGCAAATGATAGCGTGCCTTCGCTGTAGGCCCGCCTATTCGGATTGCACCCAACGGTGACAAAGCGAGCGCGACAGAAAAGATTAGGAAGCCATTCATGCTGTACATGAAAAACCAATCTAACTCACCCGTTAAGTAGAGTCGCAGAGTGCTAAAGTTGCTGGCAGCCTGTTCTGGGAACATCAAGGTGATGGTAACAAACACGACAACGGTAACGCTGCTGATTAGAAAGACCGGGTTGTGGATATCAAGGCCTAAACCTTGCAGATTGTCTTGTCCGACTTCGTATTCCGATGTGTAAATGTCTTCAGGGTCTTGCTGTTGGGCATCGTCCGAGTGATGGGCAGTCAAAAGGCATTGCTCGTCTGGAAAGTTGAAACCGTAACATTTAGCCGAAGGCATGTCACGGAAGCGTAAGGCTTATGGATTATTTACTCCCTGCAGGGAACAGTTTCGATGATGAATCGCTTCTCATCGGTGGGTTGCTTTTATGTGCTAGGTTCGAGCTTGGCTCGCGCCGTGGCTATCATTTTTTGGCGGCAAGGGATTCGATGGCAGCACCGCGGAGTCAGCACAAGCATGCGATGATCGATCTGCTCTGCCACGGGGGCTCGAGGTAGCCAACCGGTATTGCGTCAGGATGTAGACAAAGGGCTGATCGGCGCACCGCAATGGCATTGATCTTAGATCACCGGCCTAAATCTGAGCCGCCGCATACTGCTCAAAGTCTCGTAGCTTATCTTTACCAAAGAACATTTCGTTATCGACAAAAAACGTTGGCGATCCGAAGTTGCCTCGCGCCACAGAAGTCGTTGTATTGTCGATGAGTTTCGATTTGACGTGAGGATCTTGAATGCCTTCTAAAATAGAAGCGCTTGGAAGATTTGAGGCGATTAAAGCGGCTTCAAAAACGTCGAGTTCATCCATTTTTTTTGGTTCCCCCCACATGTGATGGAAGATCTCGTTGACGTAGTCTTCGAAAAAGCCCGATGTCTCCGCAAAAACGGCACCTCTCATCAGCATCAAGGTGTTGACGGGGAAATGCGGGTTTTGTTGGTATTTTGTGATGTTGTGTGTTTTCAAAAATCGTTTTGTTTCAAGCTGCATGTAAGCCGGTTTGTTCAAGATGCCCTGCATCGATACGCCTGGCGCGACATTGTTGGTTGCTTTAAAGACGCCCCCTAATAGGACTGGCACATAGTCAATGGATCGACCAAGCCTTTGTTCGATCTCCGGAATTACCAAGTGGCTAAGGTAAGCGTTTGGGCTTCCAAAATCGAAATGAAATTCAAGTTTCATAAAAAGCCTCTTGGTTTAAGCATGTGATTAATGCGAACTAGCCCTAATGATTATTTATCGCGGTCCGAAAGTCGTTACCGCATTGCGCCATTCGCATTAGAGATCGGCAGGGTAACATGCTCTATCATTGATGATCCAGAATTCACCAAGATCTAACTAAAGGCGCCCGCGATGACGAAAAACGAACAGATAATTAAATCCTTCATAGAGGCCTGGCAGCGGCTTGATCCCGAGGAATTAGCCGGTTTTTTTCACGAAAACGGTTGTTATCACAACGTGCCCGCTGAACCGGTGACGGGCAGAGCCGCGATTAAAGAATTTATCCAATCCTTCACCGCCAACTGGATGGAAACGGATTGGCAAATTGTCACATTGATGAGTGATGGTGACTGCGTAATTTGTGAACGAATTGATCGAACCAATACGCAAGCTGGCGCTGTTGATTTACCATGCTGCGGCATATTTCAGTTAGAGAACGGCCAAATAAAGCTTTGGCGAGACTACTTTGATATGAATACCTATCTACGAGCACTGCGGTCTTAGTCTCTGGCATCGGCTATCTTGAAGGACACAGGGTTATAAGGGTGGCGAGGCGGTGGTCAATGGTTTTATTCGTTAGCCTCCCTTTAAGACGAGACAATTAAGACGAGACAATTAAGACGAGACGATTAAAACGAGACAATGCCGTTGATAACCCTGCTAGCGTCCATAATAGGTGGGTTGCCGTTTCTCAAGAAAGGCCTTGAGGCCCTCCTGACCATCCTCCGTCATAGCGGTGTCAGCAATGCCTTTGGTTTCTAATTCCATCTGAGTTTCGAGGCCTTGGTTAAAACTATCATTCAGCAGCGCTTTAACGCGACCATAGGCCAAGGTTGGACCTTGACGAAATTGCGTCACCAGCTGTTGCACAGTTTGATCAAGGGTCTCTGCCGGCACAGCTTGATTGATCACACCCCATTCTGCAGCTTCTTGAGCAGTTAAGATTCTGTTGGTGAGCATAAGCTCGCGTGCTCTACGATCGCCGATTCTCCGAGGCAGAAAATAGGTTGAACTGCCGTCAGGTGACAGGCCTGCATTGGTGTAAGCCATGGTGAATTTAGCCTGCTCAGCAGCGATGCTGACGTCGGCTGCGATAGCCAGACTAAAGCCAGCACCAGCAGCTGTGCCTTGAATCGAGGCAATGACCGGCGCTCTGAGCCGAGTAAGTCGGCTGATGCCTAAATGCAGATCGCTGGCCATTTGTCGTATAAGGCCACCCACTTTGTCGCCGGCAGCAACAAATTCACTGATGTCGCCGCCCGCGCAAAATAATTTTCCCTCGGCGTTGATCAGAACCGCGCGCAGCGTTCGATCCTCTTCACAAAGGATCGAGACCTGATTGAGTTCCCTGGCCATGGTTGGATTCATAGCGTTGGCAGCATCCGGTCTCGACAGCGTGATCGTCGCGAGTCCGTCAGTGATGTTGAACTTTAGTGTTTCAAGGGCATCGCTCATGATGAAAGATCCTAATGTCGGATGTTCACCATACATCAGTTTTTACAGATTCTCGATATCAAGGTCGGATGTTGAAAGATGCTCAGATTGTGTAGACTGATCTCTCCAAAGTGTTCGGAGTGTGAAGATGAGCGAAGCAATAGCCAAACCCTCAAGACCCGATCCCGATTCGGCAGCGCTGGCTGATTTAGATCTGATGTTGCCTGATCTGTTTCATGACGATTACCACGTTAAAGTCTTTGAACGACTGCGTCGAGAAGCCCCTGTTTATCGCCAAGAAGTCGAAGAGCTTGGAACGGTTTGGAATGTGACGAAATATCAGGACATTATGGCTGTTGATACGGATCATGAAACCTTTTCTTCGGAGGGGTCGATCGTTGTAACCGATCAGGAAGAAGATTTTCCGCTACCCATGTTCATCGCTATGGACCCGCCGCGACACGATGCACAACGACGAGAAGTTAACGGCGTAGTTGCGCCACGAAATTTGGCGTTAATGGAAGAGACAATCCGAGGTCGTGTTAAATCGATTTTAGAAGCGCTGCCTTCCGGAGAAACTTTCAACTGGGTCGACACGGTCTCGATCGAATTGACGACTCAGATGCTCGCCACCTTGTTTGATTTTCCCTTTGAGGACCGGCGGAAGTTAACCCGTTGGAGTGATGTCGCGACGGCAGATGAGGCCTCTGGCATCGTCGATAGCGAGGATCAGCGCCGAGAAGAACTGGGTGAATGTCTGGCTTACTTTACTGAACTTTGGAATCAGCGGGTCAATGAACCGCCCAGAGGCGATCTGGTGTCGATGCTGGCTCATGGTGAGTCGACCAAAAATATGGGGCCGATGGAGTACTTAGGCAATCTTATTCTTTTGATTGTCGGTGGTAATGACACAACCCGCAATTCTATCTCTGGAGGCGTTCGATTTTTAAATCAGTTTCCCGAGGAATATGCCAAGCTCCGCGCCAACCCTGGGTTGATCCCGAACATGGTGCCAGAGATCATCCGTTACCAAACGCCGCTAGCCTATATGCGACGAACGACAACCAAAGATGTCGTCTTGGGTGGCCACACCATACCCAAAGGTGACCGGGTCTTGATGTGGTATGTCTCTGGCAACCGAGATAACAGTGTCATCGATCAAGCTGACCGATTCTGGATTGATCGGCCAAAGGCTCGGCAACAATTAAGTTTTGGCTTTGGAATTCACAGGTGCATGGGCAATCGTTTAGCAGAAATGCAGCTGCGAGTACTGTGGGAAGAAATTCTAGAGCAGTTTGAAAGGATCGAAGTGGTGGGCTCTCCCTCGTATGTTAATTCTAACTTCGTGAAAGGCTATACAGATCTGCCGGTGGTCGTGCATCGCCGATAGATTCGCCGCAGTGCAGACCTGCTTAGGCCTGGGGTGAGTAATTTGATGCGCGATAATGGTAGCTTCTGGTTCGCAAGTTTAGATGATTCCGAGGATATCGCCTCACCTGAGTGGCCCGAACAAGTTGATGTGGCCATTATTGGTGGTGGGTATACCGGCCTATGGACTGCCTATTATTTGCAAAAAGCTCGACCCGAGCTGAGTATCGCAGTCTTTGAAGCAGAGCATTTTGGCTTTGGTGCTAGCGGTCGAAATGGCGGCTGGTGCATGGGCACCTCCCACGATGTTGAGCACTTACTTCAGCAACCTGATCGACAGCCTATTGGGGTAAGACTTGCCAGAGAAATGCAGTCAACGGTGGATGAAATTGGTCGAGTATCAGCATCTCTCGGTATCGATTGCCATTTTCATAAAGGCGGGAATTTAACCGTTGCAACTCGATCCTTTCAACTGCGTCAGTTCGAGGATGAAGTTCGCCATTTACACAAATTGGGTTTCGACGAAGCCGATTTTCGCCTCTTAACGCCGTCAGAATCTGGCGATCGCGTCGGCATGACGGATAATTTCGGCGCTCTTTATACCTCGCATTGTGCTGTAATTCATCCGGCGCGTTTAGCCCAAGGCTTAGCCCGCTCTGTGAAAAATGCAGGTGTTAATTGTCAGCCGAATACTCGTGTGCTCGGGTATCAATCAGGACAGGTCGCGACCGATCGCGGCGTGGTTCGTGCAGGTCGAATCCTTCGGGCAACAGAAGGGTTTACCGAAACGATTAAAGGTTGCGAGCGGCAAGTCTTACCCATTTATTCGATGATGATTTCAACTGAGCCATTACCAAACAGTGTCTGGGCTCGTATTGGGCTCGCGGGCCGAGAGACCTTTGCGGACCCAAGGAGAGTTGTTATCTATGGGCAAAGAACCGCCGATGATCGCATTGCCTTTGGGGGTCGGGGGGGGTATTACTATGGTTCAGACATCAAGCCGATCATTGATTCTGATCATCCCAATTTAGACGCGATTAGTGAAACCTTGCGATCTTTGTTTCCCGTACTTCGTGACTACAAGGTCACTCACCGGTGGGGTGGTCCTTTGGGGGTTCATCGTCATTGGCGTCCAACCGTAGAGTTTGATGCTGATACGGGTCTGGGGAGTGCAGGCGGATATGTTGGTGAAGGGGTCGCTGCGTCTAACTTAGCGGCGCGTATTTTGACAGACCTCGTATTGGGTGAGCAAACGCCTCTGACGGATCTGCCTTGGGTCAATGATGTATCACGGCGCTGGGAGGCGGAGCCCATCCGATTTTTTGGCACAAAAGCGGTTGAATTTTTGGCTGAACGAGGCGACGCCTCTGAGTGGCAGCGTAATCAGCCTTCTAAAGTTTGGGGACGACTGTTTGATGTTCTGACCCGCTGACGCATAGATCCTCAGATGGATTTAGTCAGCGATTTTTGGCAGCTGAGTTGATCGGTCAGTCAATCCGTTCGGTCATCTAGGCAGTGATCCATGAATGCCAAACCTGTAATTCGATCATTAGCCTGCCAACCCAGTAGATGCTAATGCCCTAACCCGCTGAATGCCAAATGGCGTAATGGCTGCAGGCAATAAGGTGAGATCGGGGTAAAAAAAGGAAACCGCTAGGTGCGAGGGTGTTTGCTCAGAAGGCCCTCGGTATTTGCTAAATCGAGAGTATCTAGGGCTAGCATCTTTGGAATGCTCGCAGTAGAGTTTTAGCATTCATAAATAGGAGCTAGGGATGCTGGATTTACACTACTGGCCAACACCCAATGGAAAGAAAGTCACGATTCAGCTCGAAGAGTGCGGATTAGAGTATCGGGTTGTACCTTGTAATATCGGTAGGGGGGATCAATTCACCGACGAATTTCTGGCGATCAATCCCAATAACAGAATGCCTGTATTGGTCGATCATGCGCCATTGTCAAATGATGGCCCGATCTCGGTTTTTGAGTCTGGGGCAATTATGCTGTATCTCGCTGAAAAAACCGGTCGTTTCATGCCGAAGGACACTCGGGGTAAGTATGACGTCATTCAGTGGGTCATGTGGCAGATGGCTAATCAGGGTCCAAAAACAGGGGAATGTGGCCATTTTAGACGGCTAGGCGATAGCGAGGGAGACCAGGGCTATGCGGTGACTCGGTTTACCGATGAGGTCAATCGGTTTTATGGCGTATTAAACAATCAGCTGTATCGTCAACCTTTTATTTGTGGCGATGAATACACCATAGCCGACATGATTTGTTACCCATGGTGCGTGAACTGGTCGGGTCAGGGGCAGGACATCAATGAGTTTATCTATGTAAAACGTTGGTTGGCCATGATGGCTGAGCGACCTGCAGTACAAAAGGCTATGGCCATTGGCGAGGAACTGCGCAACGACCCGGTAACCCTGAGTGATGAGGAGCGGGCGAGGCTGAAAGCACTCCTCTACAATCAGCGTGCGCGCCCCGCACCGGATACCGGTGGTTTGCTCTGACGAGGTTATTTAAACTCGCGCTCTTGCCACCAAGGAAAGTATTCGGGCATATCAGTTGATACCTTTCCAGGGAAAGATGGCGCCCGTTTTTCAAGAAAAGATTCAACGCCTTCGATGGCATCTGCTGATTTACCTCGATAGTAGATGCCACGTGAATCAATTTTGTGAGCTTCCATTGGGTGGTCAGCGCCTAGCATTTTCCACATCATCTGACGGATGAGCGCAACCGATACCGGAGATGTCGATTCGGCGAACTCGTGGGCTAAATCTACAGCAGCAGGTAACAAATCATTGGCTTTGTGAACGCTGCGAACAAAACCGCCTTGCAAAGCCTCCGCAGCGTTAAATACCCGGCCAGAAAAGGTCCATTCCAGAGCTTGTTGAATACCAACGATTTTGGGTAGGAACCAGCTGGAACATGCTTCTGGCACAACGGCCCTTTTGGAAAAGACAAACCCGTAGCGTGCATCCTCTGAGGCCAGTCTAATATCCATCGCGCATTGCATGGTCGCGCCGACGCCAACCGCAGGACCATTACACGCAGAAATAATTGGCTTCAAGCATTCAAATAATCGCAGGGTCAGCACGCCGCCACCATCGCGACGAAGGCCTCCGGTTCTACCAGGAGCATCATTATTGAAGGTGTTACCGCCACCGGAAAGGTCCGCGCCAGCACAATAGCCTCGACCAGCGCCAGTGACGATAATCGCCCTGATCTCATCATCGGCATCTGCAGCATCCAGCGCGTGGATCATCTCCGTTTGCATTTGCGCGGTGTAGGCATTGAGCTTATCGGGACGATTCAGAGTTAATGTCAGCACTGGGCCGGCCTTTTCATAAAGAATCTGTTCGTAATTCATAAAAGTTCCTTTTGGTAGTGGTCATAAATGTCGGAGAAAAGCGCTCGTTGAGCATGCGAACCGCCGATCTTATACAGCTCAGGAAGCACTGCATGGAGTCCGAAGAGCCCTTCTTGAAGCTTACCTTTCGCTAGATTATCGAGCGCGCGCCCCAACTGAAGGCCAACCGACCCACAAACCGCGCCCTGTTCAACTTGACGCTGTGACCAAGCGTCTAAATTCGCGAGCGCGAGGTCAATCTGCGAGACATCGCGATTTTTGACGGCAACGATGAGGTAGTGCAGCGTGATAAATACCAATTCTTGGTCTTGACTCCTGTGCAGGTAGTTTGCCAATTCATGCCATCGTGATCCTACCGCCTGACCTACCAATTCTAAGCGCCAGAGCAGACTGGCGGCGTTACAAATATCCAGATAAAAATCGTCCTCCAGACAATCTCGCAGCTCTAAGTCATAGACGCTCAATGCCGCCTCAGCGTGACCAGAATCCAGCAGCATTAAGGCTTTGTGCCATGTTAGGTGGTAATAAAAGTTGTTCGTTTGCTGCCATTGCTGGCTGCATTGTTCAATCCAATTGACGCCCTGATCAAAGTTGCATTGCATTTGATAAACGTGCGCCACTGAGTGGGCCGCCCACATGTCGAGGGGTTCGGCGGCGACAGCGGTCTCACCGCAGGCTAGGGCTTGCTCATAGTCGCCACACTCCTCGTGCCCAAAGCTGAGCATGCCGACGACGAAACTCCGCCATGGATGATCGCTGGGCCAATGTGGCAGGCTATTTAAGATGGCGTCTCGCATACCTTTAGCATCGCCACGATAAAAATGCAGATGGTTTGCCGCTTTTAGGGCAATCAAATCAGTCGGCGAACTTGCAAGAATCTCTGCGAGCCTGGCGCTGGCCTCGAGGCAGTCATCGTCACACCAGGCGCTTAGAGCCTCGACATGGGCGCGTTCCTGATGCGTATCGGCGCTTACTCTTGCCGCTTCAAGGCTTTTTGATAGTGCCGGCGCAAGTCTCGGGTCGCTGGCCATTTTCAGCTGGTATCCCTTGAATATATGTCCAATAGCAAAGCTAGGATCTCGCTGTTGGATGGTGTCGAGTTTGGTTAATGTATCTGGACTGTAACGAAGATATAGGTCGATGACGTCGTCGAAGGCCTCCGGAGTTGTCGCCAGGCCGGCGGTGCAGGGCGAAGCTGTGTCAATCAATGCCATCTTATTGTCCATATCCTTTGGAGTTCGTTTGTAAATAGGCTTGTTCAGATGGGGTTGTCATCCGTCCTATAGACTGATTACGGTGGGGAAACCGACCGAAACGTCGAATGATTAAAGCGTGCTCTTCAAAAGACTGCAAGAATCCTGAAAGGGCATTTCGCCATTGCTCGTTCAGGTCCTGAAAAAGGCTAGCGAGCAACTCACAACCCATGGTCTGGAGGTGATTAGATTCTGCGTGGTGCAAGGGGTGTAAGGCAAATACAGTCTCAATGGGGGTCAATTTCGTCTGTTCTAATTGCAAGCAGAGCTCCACCGCCAGCGCTTGCGCAAGGTGATCAAATCGGAAAGCATCGGCAGTGCCGCGAAACATATGCCGACTGAATTGGTCGAGAGTGATGATTTCGGCGAGGCAGGCTCTTGGGCTGAATTGGCGCAGAGTTGGGCTAGTTGCGACCACCTCTGCATGCGTCTTGGCAAAACGGGATGTAATGATGACATCGAGGTTAGCGCTGCCTCGATACCACTGACGTTTCATGGGTTTCACCTTAGCTGGCTTGGTCGCGCAATCTTTAAACCAAAAACTTAGGATCGCATCAGTCGTCTTCGAGTCCATACCCGACTTCCCCGTGAGTAAGGCCAAGATATGGCCTGAGATAATGCACCGCAATATAAAGGGGAATTGTATCTAGCAGCGCCACCGTCAGTTTAAACAGATAATTACTCGTCATTAAACTAAACAGAGTGGCAAGGCTCATGGCGCCAGCGATGAATTGCGCGCCAAAGGTCACGGCAACCACCATAAAAGAATCCACCCCCTGACTGATAATGGTGCTGCCATTGTTTCTCAGCCAGAGATGTTTGCCTTTGGTTAAATTCTTCCAGAAGTGGAACATAAAAACGTCACAATATTGAGCGGCAAAATAGGCCAACATAGAGGCTAATACGGCGCCAGAGGTTGTCGCATAAAGTAGTCCAAACAGCTCAACTTGCTCGCTTACTGTGCTGCCGTCTGGGAGGCTCACTGGTTCGGCGAGCAGCAAGGTTTGCCAAGGTGCTTGAATGTCAGCCGCAGGCAGGGCATTGCCCAGCCACATAAACCCTAGAATGAATCCATTTAGACAAAGACCAAATGTGACTAAGAAATTGGCACGTTTTCGACCATAGAGTTCAGATATCAGGTCTGTGCACAAAAAAGTGATCGGGTAGGGTAAAACCCCTACCGCCAGAGTCCACGGACCTAGTGCGATGAACCGGGTGATACCTAACAAATTCAGCATGGTCATGGCACACAGGAAAATACCAGCCAGAATCAAAAATACGCGCTCCCGACGAATAAGTAGGGTTCGCGCGTCAAGGGTCATCGTTGGTGCATCACTCGTGATCATAGACTGGCTCAGGATTCAATTTGACCTAGATTACCATGCAACACTGAACCGTTGATGACGGGGTTCTCTGCGGTATAAAACAAAAGGCTTGCCATCTCTCCCGGACTGACCAGTCGCCCAAAGCCGTTGCCGTTGGCAATAGCTTCAAGCACCTCTGGATTATCACCAACATGAGCTCGAAGCATCTCAGTATCGGTAAAGCCAGGGCAAATACAGGCAGTATGGATGCCAGTGCCAATAAGATCCTGACAAGTGGCGCGCATCATCCCGAGCATGGCATGTTTGCTGGTGACGTAACTAAACGAGTTGGCTACTGCTTTTTCAGATAGGGTAGATCCCACGTAAAGGATTGCGCTCCCTGTGGACATGAGCGGTAAAAGTTGTTGGTTTAGCCGCTGCGGTGCGGTCACATTTAAGTCCAAAATTTGCCGTAGCTCATCACCGCTCGTGGCTTGCAGGCTGCCGCTCCTCAATTGAGCTGCATTATGAATTAACACGAGGGCTTCGGACGGCTTAATAAGTGGCAGGAGTTCAGCGTGAATCTGAGCATCTAAGTCGCTTGAGGCGAGGTCCAAGGCCAAATCGTGGACATCTGGCAAACCAGAGGCTGAGCGAGCGATATTGATCACCTGATAGCCGTGAGTTGCAAACAATGCTGCTGTTGCTTTACCAATTCCTTTACTACCGCCGGTTATAACCAAAGTTTTCATGCGGCTCTCCATTCAGCGCAACCATCTTGTCCAGGGCTTGATGATACCTTGACCGTGATTTCGGTCAGTCCGTGATCCATCAGCGAGGGTAGCGCCAGTATTTGAGATAAAAAGTAGTGCGAAAATTCTTCTACCGTGGTGTTGGCAATGGGCAGCACTAATACGTCTCGGGGTAAAAAAGGAATCTTCTCGCCATTAAAGGTGGCGATGACATAGCCATCAGATTCAGAGATTGAAAGATAGGGCGAGTGTTCGGGCAAGAGCATTTTTTCATCGATATCGTCACAGAGCGCTCGCAACGTGCGTTTGATAATTGCGTAATCGAACATCAGACCGGTTCCATCCACCGGACCTGTAACGGCACAGGCCAATTGAAAATTATGCCCGTGAAGATCCTCACGCTCGGTCGCACTAAATATCGTGAAGTGCGCAGCTGAAAAGTTCATGGCTTGTTTGGAGACTTCAATGCGTGCAAGTCTTTGACTCTGAGACATAAGCAATCCTCGATCTGGCCTTGGAGTGTATCTCAGACGTTGCAAGGCTGCGACCTCTGGTCAAGGCAGGCTGCTTCTGAGAAACTTGAGCGCTGTAGACCTGTAGACCTGTAGACCTTTAAACCTCTAGACCTGAAAGGAGCAACAATGACTCGACTGAGCAAATTGAACCGTTCAATCGCCGGCAAGACAGCGATTGTGACTGGCGCCGGTAGTGGTATGGGGCGTGCAACGGCGCATCTGTTTGCTGATGAAGGCGCGAAAGTGGCTTTGATCGATGTCAACGAAGCAGGCCTTCGTCAGGTGGAGTCTGAGATTCAGGAGGCTGGCTACGAATGTCATGGCTGGGTTTTGGATCTTCTCGATCGCGACGGCATTACGCGGGTCGTGCATGAGATTGGAGCCCACTTTGGGGGCATCGATATCTTGATCAATAATGCCGGGATTTCGATCCCGGCACCGATCGATAGTGATCACTATGTTGATGCTTGGGACAAGGTTGTTAATGTACTGTTAACGGCTCAGACATTAATGGTTAGAGCGGCTTTGCCATTCCTAAGAAAGTCTGAGTCGGCTCGAATTGTGAATATTGCATCCACCGAAGGTCTGGGTGCAACGAAGTACGGTAGTCCTTACACAGCAGCAAAAACAGGCGTCATTGGATTAACACGCTCTATGGCGGTTGAGTTTGGACGGGAGGCGATCACGGTAAATTGTGTTTGCCCGGGTCCGATCAATACGGGAATGACCCAAGCGATAGATGCTAATGACAAAATGATTTTTGCCAAACGTCGAACAGCGCTAGGGCGTTACGGTGAGCCTGAAGAAGTGGCGCACGCAACTTTAAGCCTAGTATTACCTGCCATGCAATTTGTGACTGGCGTGGCGCTGCCGGCTGACGGCGGACTAACGATTAAGAACGCGTAAGCAAAGCCCCGTCGGAGCATTGCCTAAGGGATTCAAAGATATCGATCGATAGACGTAGCAAGTGGCTCGGAAGCAGTCTAGTGACAATGATGATCCGCAAAGCGGAGTGCTGGAGTGCGCAGGTGACGTGCATTCGCCTCGATCAGCAGTGAGGAGTCAGCAAACCCGAAGGCCGTAAAAAGGGTTTTCTCGCCACGATGCCTTGCATTGGTGCGCAAGGTCTTGAAAGGCCTTCTTGTTAATAAGTCAGGCCACCCGCGTTCTTAGGCGGCGCCTGCTACCTAAAGTTATTGTCTGGGAACGGGCGATGAGCGTCTTTGACACGGGCGTTAGGCTTGAGCAATTGATACCACCTTGGGTCAAAACCGGTTGCTAGCGTAAAGCCTGCTCTGCCAGTCATTGATTGGTTTGACATCAATGCTAGGCTGTTGCTTTAGCTGCGAGATTTTGAGGAGAACAGGAGATGGCTTATTGGCAGAACTGGTCCGGTCGGCAGAGCGGTAAGGTCAAAGCCGTCCATTTTGGGCGTAGCTATGCAGATATACAGGCGTTAGTAGCGGAACTTGCCCAATCCGGTGAGCATCTGAGAGTGGCAGGCGCAGGACACAGTCATGCACCGCTGGTTGTTGGCGCTGATCGAGTCTTAGACATTTCAGGCTTGGCAGGCGTGATAAGTACTGATTCGGATCGTATGACCGCAAGAATCTGCGCTGGCACCCCGATCTTTGCCTTAGGCGCTGCACTACACCAGTCAGGAATGGCGCTCAAAAACCAGGGAGATATTGACCGCCAAATCTTGGCGGGCGCGTGTGCAACGGGCACCCATGGTTCTGGGAGATATTTACAGAACTTGTCTGCCTCTATTGAATCAATGACCTTGATTGATGGTCACGGAGAATTGCGGCATTGCTCGCGCGCGACTGAGGGTGAGGCTTTTGATGCGCTCAAAGTAGGGCTTGGTGCTTTCGGTGTTGTTGTAGAAATTGAGATGGGTTTGCGGCCTGCTTTCAAGCTGCAGGAGCAAGGTTTTGAGATCGATGGCAACGAATTGACCGAGTCGCTTGCTGACCTTGAAAGTGCCCATGAGCGGTTCGAGTTTTTCTGGCAACCGCGGCAGGATAAAGCCTTAGTCAAAACCATGATTGAAACGGATGCAGCGCCCGAGTATCCGATTGCTGATGAGGGCAGCCGTTGCGCCTGGAACTATGAAGTGTTGCCCAATCACAGACCGAGGCTGCACACTGAAATGGAATATTCCATTTCAGCCTCGGATGGCCCTGCCTGTTTTGAAGAGATACGTTTATTGCTGATGACAGAGTTTACCGACGTCCAGTGGCCGGTAGAGTATAGAACCTTAGCAGCCGATAAGACTTGGTTATCCAATGCCTATGAGCGCGACACTGTGACCATCTCGGTCCATCAAGATGTAAATGAGGATGAAACAGAGTATTACCGCGCCTGTGAAGAGATTTTCGATCGATATCAAGGTCGCCCGCATTGGGGCAAAGTGCACTATTTAAAGGCAGATAAACTTGCGGCGCGATACCCGAAATGGGAAGACTGGTGGGCGGAGCGAAACCGCTTTGATCCGCAGGGTATTTTCTTAAACGAATTTCTTCAATCGGTCCAAATACAAACCTAATCCGGGCCCATCAAGGCACCCATTCGAGGTCGCCAGAGCCTATTTCTTAAGCACCCCAGAGCGAATGCTTTTGGCATGGCTTTATAGACTAGGGTAGTCTGTTGTTTTAAGTAAGGAGGCAATATCAGTGACGACGCTAACGCTTTACGGCACCGCTGGGTCGCGAGCTTTTCGCTCATTGTGGGCAGCAAAGGACATGCAGCTGGATTTCAACCATGTTCCAACCAATTTCAGAGGAGACAATCAGAGTCCTGAATATCTTGCCGTTAATCCCAATGGTCGAATTCCCGCCATGGTGGATGGTGACCTGGTATTGTTCGAATCGATGGCGATCAACTTATATTTGGCGAAACGCTATGCGGCGGAGATTATGCCGGCAACTTACGAGGCTGAAGCCCGGGCGACTCAGTGGTCGATATGGGGTATCAGCGAAATAGAGCCGCTACAGATGCAAATCGTCATCCAACAGTTTTTTACACCGAAAGATCTACGAGATGGCGAGGTCATTAATAAGGCGACACTCGCGTTGCAAAGGCCGCTTTTGGTGCTTAATCAGGTGCTAGAAAATTCGCCCTATTTGCTTGGTGAAGACTTTACCATCGCAGATCTCAATGTTGCTGGGGTCATGGATCTATTAACGAGTTTGAAATTTGATTTTTCTGATCATCCAGCTGTGCAGCAGTGGTTGGGCCGTTGCCAAGCCAGACCAAGCTATGCCCAAACCAAAGCTATGGCGAATTCCCAAGGGGCTTAAAGGCGGGTTACAGTACTTAGTAAGTTATGGCGTTGTATGGCAGGGGCCCAAGAAGCGACCGCGCCGCCAAATTTAGCCAGACTGCGCAGCTTCGAGACTGAAGGTCAACGGTAATGATTGATATGGAGAGTATTTATGAACGCAATACCGGGCAATAACGCATATCCGTCCTGCCATGGTGGATTGGAGAATCTAGACCAGGAATATGATTATGAAGTTACCGAGATCGAAGGTGCGGTGCCTACCGATCTAAAGGGTACATTTTTTCGAAACGGGCCAGGTCGGCAGCGAATCGGTGACACGTCCTACGGGCATTGGTTTGATGGCGATGGGATGATTTCAGCCTTCACCTTCTCTGAAGGTCGGGTGCATTTCAAAAATCGTTATGTCAGAACGCCGAAGTACCTTGCTGAAACTGCGGCTCAATCAATTTGTTTTAGAGGGTTTGGTACGCAGGTGCCGGGCGGGCTCAGGAAAAACTTTCTGAAAATGCCGGCTAACCCCGCTAACACCAGTCTTATTCATCACGGCGGACACCTCTTGGCCTTAAACGAGGGTGGTCGACCTTGGGCGCTAGACCCAGGGTCGCTTGAAACCTTAGGTGAGTTTTCTTACGAAGGCGGATTGAAGCCCGGGCAGGTTTTTAGTGCCCACGGTAAAATTCATACGCGTTCAGGGGATTATATTAATTTTGGTGCCGGTATCTCTGGATTTGGTCTCAAGGGGCCTAAGCCTTGTCTGAATATCTACCGAATAAATCCGAGCGGTAAACTTTTTAAGAACAAGCAGGTGCCTTTAGACGCCTTTCCCTTTTGTCATGATTTCGCGTTATCAGATCGGTACGCCATTTTCTTTTTGGGCTCAATTGTTTTTGGCAATATGCTGCCCGTGGTGCTGGGTGCACGAACGATCTCAGATCAAGTAATTTTTGATCCATCGATTGCTATGCGCATTATCGTCTTAGATCTTGAAGACTTTTCGCTAGTTAGAAGCTTCGAAACTGATCCTGGCGCTATTATCCATTTCGGCAATGCTTTTGAATCAGGCGATGAATTAATTGTTGATGGCATGTTTCAAGACAATTTTGAGGCCAATGACACGCTCAAAGATGTTTTCAATCCGGAGGGTCGATTCGGAGGGGGTTTTTATTATCGGTATTATCTGAATATGGCCACAGGGGCTATGAGGGCTGAGCAGGTTGTGCCAACTGAGTCCGAGTTCCCAACCATAAACCCTAGTTATGCTGGTATTAGAAATCGTTACACCTATACAGCTTGCTCTGTCGATAATGGCGCAGATAGTTTTTTCAATGGGATCGCAAAGGTCGATTTTGAGGGCAACGCCGAAACCCTTACTTTGCCACCCGGTTACTACGGCTCTGAGCCCGTATTTGCGCCAACCGATACCAGCAAAGATGAGGACGACGGGTACGTGCTAGAAGTGGTCTATAATGGCTTCGATCATGTCAGTGAATTACAGATCCATCGGGCGAAATCATTGAGTGATTGTGTCTGCCGACTGCGCTTACCGCATCACTTGCCGCATCAGTTTCATGGCTTATTTTCTCCACAGGTGTTTTAACGCTTAGAACCGATCGATGCAGGCTTGCCCAAACGACAAAGTTGTTTTTGTTGCGAGGGGCGGCCAGCATCTGCGTCTGAGGACAGACCGCGGGTGTCGTTTGGGCATCTACCTGGATGGGTTCCAATGGCAAAATGAGGCTTCAGGTTGCTTGGAATGACGTGGATTTCAACGAAGTCGAGCGTTCAAACCCAGATTGACAAGGTTGATTGCGATGCCTTTTAGCTTGGGGCTTAGCACTTAGCACTGATGATTAGCCCTTTTGATGAGCAGTTGAGCCAATCCTTGAATCCTTCAAGCGTCTAAAGTCGAGGTTGGAAGGTCTAAACACGCCGAATGATCAAAAATCGTCAAGCATTTCCATCAGCGCGTGTTCGTCATAGCTAGGGACGACAGAGCCGCCAAGTCCAGGACAGGATCTCCGAGCGGCGCATGTGTTAGGAAAGTTAAAAGTACTCAACGTGTAGCCTTGACTGGGACTATGGGTATATTGAGTCAGCACGACCAACACTAAATCAGCTTCAGGCCAGACATAAATCTTTTGACCGTCTAGACCTAAGGCAGCGTAACGGACATGGCGAACAGGCTGACCAAAGTAGGCGTCGTTAAGCACCCACCACTGATATCCGTAATAAGCGCTCTGGGCGCTCAAACTGCGAGAGACATAATCTTTTGAGATGACTTGTCGGTCCTCCCATCGACCGCCTCGGGCATATAAAATGCCGAACCGAATCATATCCTCGGCACGCATATCAAGCCCCATATAGGTCAAAGGATTCAGACCACTGGGGTCAAACCACATTCCGACTTGACTCGGATCAATGCCTATTGGGCGCAGAATCGTTTCCGCTAAAAAATCATGGGCATTTAATCCGGTGGCGCGATACAAAAGAGGCTCAAAAAGTTGAGAGGTTGGGTTTGAATAGACAAACCGGGTGCCCTCTTCAAAGGATTTTCGCCAGGCCAGAGAAAAGGCCGTGTGATCTTCCGAGTAATACAGATCTAACGTATCAGCGATGCCAGAGCGCATTTCTAATAAGTGCCCAATAGTGATATTTGCTTTGTCGGTTCCTTGCCACTCAACGAGAAAGTCGCTGGCGGGCTGCACGGTCGCGTTGATTAACCCTTGATCAATGGCAACGCCCACCGCCGCACTGTAAAAACTTTTGGCTACTGACCAACTTGTTCCCATAGTTTGAGCGTTGGTGTTCTCTGCAAATCGTTCGCCGATAATGTATCCGGCTTTTGCCAGCGTTGCGGATTGAACTGCAGCGTCAGTAAAAATGTGGGTAAGCACCCTGTCGACTTGGCTTGCGTCTATGCCCACGCTGGCGGGTGTTGCGCGGCTGACTTGCCAGTGTAATGCGCTCTCATTTGCGTCGCCCAGATTAGGGTCGCCCAGATTAGGGTCGCCCAGATTAGGGTCGCCACCTACGGGAGAGATGTCACTCCCAGCCTCGGTCGTTAGGCTCGATAGATAGGCTGTGATTGCGGTATTCGAAATGCGCTCGCCGCTGGTGTCAACGGCTCCTTGGGTAAGTGCTGCGCCAGTAAAGCCAAATAAATACCTAAGGATCAGTAACCCATCGGTGAGCGGTTTAGCATTGCCTGACTGATCAACATCGAGACTGGTTAAATGTTGATCAAGATGCGACGTCAGCGCATCGGGATCTGTTCGAGTCGCAACGCTGCTCAGGGCGCCTTGGCTGAGGGCCTCGCCCGTAAATCCAAATAGGTGACGGAGGATTAACAGGCCATCGGTAAGCGGCGCAGTGCTGCCGTCGGCGTCGATATCAAAGGTAAATGTCGCATTTCCCACACTGGTCGCAGGGGTCAACGCGATAAGAAATACGATTAGCCAACTTTGCGAAAGTCTTTTACCCACCCTGATAAGGCCTTTTGACAAAAAACAATCGGATGATGTTGCCTCCTGAGACTAGGCTTGACACCAGTATCGGTATCCAAGATTGTCTAATTATTATTGGTGTCGATGCAAGTTGCTTCGGATAGATCTTGCCGGCGGTGATGTCTTTTAGGGAATGTCGTCTTCTCGGTTGCTTCGTTTGGCGGTCAAGTTTGGATTGGCTCTGGCCTTGAGGCTATGCGACAGTGCTTGATGATAAATCAGGGAGATAAACTATGGAAGCCGAACGAGAGATCATGAGTCTGATGCACCAATATTGCGCCGCCATCGATCAGGGCGACTTTAAGGCTTTTGGTCAATTGTTTGCCCATGCTGAGTGGTTGGCAGAAGGGGTTGCGCCTAGCCCCGAGGCTCGGCGAAACGTCATTATTTACGAGGATGGCACCCCTAAAACGAAACATGTTTTAAGTAATATCGAGATAACCCTTCAGGCAAACACCCAGAGTGCATCAGCGCATTCCTACGTTTCGGTCTACCAGCAAACCAATGATTTTCCTTTACAAGTCATTTTTGTAGGCGAGTATTTTGACCAGTTCGAGTGCGTCAATGATCGCTGGCGATTTAAGCGCCGAGATATTCGTAGGTCATTGATTGGTAATCTTACTGCTCACCTTCGGCAACCTGGGTTGACCATACCCAGCGCGGGATAAGATTTTGGGTGCAACTATTGCACCTTAATAGCCTTGAACGACCGTCTGATGGCAGCGTTTGCATAAGATTGAGGGCCACATAAAGCGGCGTGGGCAGCAGCCACAGCGACTGGTTGCGAGGGCATTGTCTGGGTGTATTTGACTACCAACTCAGCCTTTGCTGCAGCAAGCGCCGTTGCTACGGCAACCCCGGATGCTGACTAGGATATCTTTAACGGGCTTAGACCGTAACTTTTAGTTCGCGCCAGAGGTCCTGCACCCACTGTTTGATGATTTTTGCCTCTTGCCAGCGATCCGAGAGTTCTCGTTGATGCCCGTCCGTGATTGCGTAGGGGGGTGGCCCGAGTTCCACTAAAAAACGAAAAGTTTGAGGAACAGTTTGCCTGGCCAGCCAAAGCGATAAGCCTTGACGCCACCAGGCAATAAATTGCTCAACCCAAGCCGCGTGTTGCGGGAAGTCGATCTGAATTTGGATTTGCTCATTGTTCGAGATTCGGCCCTGCAGTGACTCAGCGTTATTAAGGATGCGCTCAAAAGCGGCCTCGTCACTATCGCCAAGCGGAATTTGAAGCTCCCGATCGACGACAAAATGTGATAGATCGGCGCAAAGCGGTAGATTGGGTATTTGCCCCAGCACTTCCAGGGTAAAAAACAGATCATTGAGCGTCGCATTTCGATGAGTTTCCCAAAGCACCGGAAAGGGATAAGGCTTGGCTATGTCGTTCCAACGGGTCATAAAATTGCAGGCCTCTGCTGGCGTCAGCGGTTTGACGCCGCTGATGAGATTGACTTGCTGAGCGTCGAGTGCTGTCGCCATTTCTAAGAGCGCGATCAACTCTTGCTCGCTGTTAGGGAACGCATTGACCATGCATTTTAGATGGAATTGCTGGAACAGCGGCAGAAGCGCTAAGCAATCATCGATCTCAAGAAAATTGGGGTCAAGGCAGACGCCGTCATAGCCAGCTTCAGCGATCTGCTCAAAATTTGTAAGGGGTTCAGCTTCCGGTTGGCCGGGAAGCCGGTGCTCCATAGCCCAGAGCGATTGATAGATCTCGAGATGGTGCAAAGCTAGAAAGCTGTCAAAAATGATGCGGCATTACCGCCGGTCAGCTTGGCCGCTTGCGCGGCCTCTAAAAATGCCTTGCCCTCCACGGCTTCGACGCCCGGCGCGTCATGAAATATTCGATAAGCACGGTAGCGATGATACATTTTGAGTTGAGGCCAGAGCTGAATAACAGTCTTTGGGTCATTGCCAAATAAGGTGCGATGCAACTTCGGGAGTTCAAACCAGGGCGCTGTGGGTTTTGCGTGATGAGCGTTGTGGTAGCCGAAATTGAGGATCAGCCAATTGACTCGTTCAAAACGCCAGGAAAGAATCGGACTAAAAGTATGGACTTGTTCCCATTCAAGATCCCCTTTATGTTCTGAGACTTCGTCGGTAAATAAATTCAGATGGTAAGGATAGTCGTGCTCGAGTCCATCAACAAATCGTAGGACGATGATCATCAGCATGTAAGCAATCGCATAACCGATCAAGGCCGATGGAAAGTAAAATCCGACGGTAAGCAATAAGCCGACTCTCAACACGATGACCTGGACATTTCTCACCATCTGGTCTCGTCGCTCAGGAATCACAAAGGCCGTAAATACCATAATAGAATGCATCAGAATGTCATGAGCGGGTATATAGAGCCACTCCAGAGCACGGGTTAGCCGGTACACCCTCGGGTGGCTGATGAAAAATGCCTCATAATCAAACCAGACAACGTCATCATTATCGACATGATGCCGGAAGTGCTTATAGCGGATGTCTTCGAATCGTCCGTAACAAGATCCACAAATCCAGCCGAGCATGCGACCCAATTGGGTGTTGCTCCGATTGTGCTTAAGCACCGTGTTGTGAGCACACTCGTGTATAAGATAGGCAGCGATGATCATCCCGTGTCCTAAGAGGAGCACGCCCGGGAGAAAGGTATAGAGGTTTTCAAGTACAAGAAGCCACCAGCCTAGGACGTAGGCAGTAGCTGAGTACAATAGTGCACCGCCGTGGTATCGCCTGCCGCGGGCATTTTTAAAGGACCAAAAAGTCATTCTTTTTAGGTGGTCTCATTGCGTAGTAGGGCGTAACAAACTGGTTAGTGAGTATAGCGGCCTGGTCGGTGATTAAAAACCATCAGATTAGATTTCGTAAACGCCGCCTATCCTCGCTTCGGTCACCCCTGCAAGCAGTCAAGTTCCTTGCTGAATAGGCGAGGTTGTCGTGCGGAAAAGTAGGCATTCAGTTGCCAGATGAGCAAAGGCCGCTGTCGCTGAGCCTCGCATAGTAGACCTTATTTAGATGGCGGATCGTTCTGCATTGTGACGCTTTAAAAGGGTCTCATCATCTAACCATCAGGCATCGCTTGTCTTTGGGCGCGCTTTAATCAGGGCCAGCGCCGCTGCTCGATCGAAAGCTGGGTGCGGTTTGGGTGCTGCCAGTTCGACAACGTAGCCATTTGGATCCCTAAAATAAATCGACTCGATAAAGGCATGATCTGAAATACCCCGTGTTTCGATGCCAAGGCGTCGACCGTGCTCAAATTTTCGAAGTAAATCTGATTTAGATACCTCAAGGGCAATATGAAGATCGAAATCGTGTTGGGGTTTAAATTCAAAAGGTTGATCAGGAGCCTCAAAAAAAGCGAGATAGCTGCCATCTGACATCTCATAGAAGGTATGCAGGACATCAGTTGCACGCCCCGTCGCGGTTTGTGCGATGGTTAGCGCATGTGCCAGCGGTAATTCTAGAAAATCTTCATAAAATGCTCGGGTTTGTTCGCTGTCCCGGCATCGAAAGGCAGCATGATGTAGCTTGTTTATCATGACTTAGGTGACGATGCTTGGGCCTTCCGGGCGCCCTTGAAATCAGGCGCTCGTTTTTGCAAGAACGCCTCGATAGCTTCGTGGTGCTCAGGGCTCTCGTAACATAGCGCGAGTGCCGAAAGTTCTCTTTTTTGAATCAACGCAAGATCCTGCTCCGCAAGGTTTTCAGTAATGAGGGTTTTAACCATCCGTAATGCGGTTTGCGGATTGTCACCCATGGCTCGAGCCATGGCGGTGGCAGTCGATAACAGCGTTGCTTCATCCTCGACGCATTCGTCAACCAGACCAATATCAAGCGCGCGAGCAGCGGAAATGGTTTCACCCGTTAGCATCAGTCTATTCGCTTGGCCAAAGCCTGTTCTGGCGGCAATATATGTGGAACTCGCCAGTTCAGGGACGAGCCCCATTTTGATAAATCGGGCGCTAAATTTGGCGGCAGGCGCTGCAATGATGTAGTCAAACGGCAGTATCTGAGTAAGGCCCACGCCGATAGCGGCGCCATTAACTGCAGCCACCATCGGCTTAGATTGGCGAATAAGACTGACCCAGTTTCCTGGCCGTTCCGAGTCTTCGGTGCGCTCGTCAGTCTCACCGTTCCCTTGTGCTTGCGCTTGAAAGAGATCTTTCACATCAGCGCCAGCACAAAAGCCGCGCCCGGCGCCGGTGAGTACCATGGCAGAAATTGTATCGTCGGTATTGGCATTGCTAATGGCACGATGCAGTTCATTGCCCATTTGATAGGTCCAGGCATTTAGTCGGTCTGGACGATTTAAAGTGATGATTAAAACGCTGTCGTCGTTGGCAAGGGTAATGGTTTCATAATTCATATTACGGACTCCTACTATTGAGCGGCTGATTGAAAATGAGGGGTTTCGGCAAATGCGCTTCGGGGTGGCCAGCCAGCATCTGCCAAAAGGTGTCAAGGGTCTGTTGATCCATGGATCTAAAGGTGAGGTATTGAACGTGTTTTTGAGGTGCTTCAAGGTCAAAAAGCACGCCCCACAGTGGTCGAATGTCTCGAACATTCATCGAGTAACGGACGTCAATCACTAAATTGTCTTGCTCAGTATCCAGTGCGAGGTAGTCATTGGAGAACCAGCGAAATCGATCAAAATCCCTTCTGATTTGACTTTTGGGAGGCAAAACACGGTTTGCCCACTCCGCATCGATTTTGCGAATACGATCGCCCGGATAGTAGTTGATATCAAAAGCGGTGCGAACGCCGTCAACGTAGAAGTGACCGTCCCACTCATAAACGATTTTCCAGAGGATTAGCTGGGCAAAACCGGGTTTGGCTTCAAGCCGGGTTGGCATATGACCGCGGCTCTCTGCAAGTTCATAACCAGCATCAACCGCGCGTTGACGCTGAATCTCGCCCAAGCTCAAGTACGCGAGCATCCAAAAAAGCGCGAGTCTTTGGGCAGCGAAAGGCTTTAGCGCAATCATCGCCCAGACCAGCGCTACTGCTAATGGCAGCGTAAACAGAGGATCAATGATAGAAATCAAATGCCAAGCGAACCGATGATCAGTTATTGGCCAGAGCAGTTGGGTGCCGTAGGTCGTGCAAGCATCGAGTAAACCATGACTCAGGTAACCCAAAAAACAGGCAATGAATAATTGTTTTGACGTAAGTCGGCGTTTAAAAAAAGGCCACAGCGCCAAGGCCACCAGAGCAGCCCCGATCGGAACAAACAACAGGGAATGGGTAAATTGTCGGTGGTATTCCAGAAAAAGAAGTGGGTCGGTGGCGGAATTGATCAGCACGTCCAAATCTGCAGCCATACCAGCCAGAGCACCTGCCAGAATTATAGGCCGAATTGATGTTTTGTCGGCTGAGGTGCTTGCAAAGGTCGCGCCTACGACGGCTTGTGAAAATGGATCCATAAAGGGATAGTACAGGAGTTTTATAAACTCTGGGGAGTCACCCACTTGCAGCAACCGACGCTAGAAGTGTGCATCGACTTCAAAAGCCCCTACGCTTTTGTGGCGCATCAATTGATTTGGCGTCTAGAAACCCAACATGGGCATCGAATCCGCTGGCATCCCTTGACCTTAAATATCGCCAGCTTTCTAGGAACCGCGACAAAGCGTGCAGGCGGTGGTGTGACCGAAACGAATCGTTCTCCCAGACAATGGTCGGTAGTGAAGGCGGCCTACCAAGATGCTAGACGATATGCGGAAAATCAGGGTTTGGTGCTCAAGGGTCCGTTAAAAATCTGGGATTCGTCCCTCGCAGGGATAGCGCTACTCTGGGTTCAAGAAAATGCGTCCTCCCGGGCGCACCTCCGACAGTTCATGACGGAATTATTTCGGCGCTTCTGGCTTCGAGATTGTGATTTAGAGGATCCTGCTGCGCTCAAGGCGATCATGGCTTTCGCCCTAGTCGATTGTGAGGGTTTTGATGATTACGCCTTGGAGCAAGGCAAAGAGCGGCACGATCATCTGCAAGAGGTGCTACTAAACAAAGGGGTTTTTGGGGTGCCCAGCTTTATTGTTGGAAAGGAGATTTTTTTTGGGCGTGAACATCTAGATACCGTGCTATGGCGTTTAGAGGGGTCCAAGGGGCCAATACCCAGTCCTAGGTACCCTTGGCATACGGGCATGCTTGATGACGGCGATCATGGACTTTAATCATTGTTATCTGTTGGTAGATCTACAAGATGTTGAATCAATGGTTGCCTTGAAAGTCGTGTCGGGCTGGGCGCAGCGCGTTGCTGTGCCGGTCTCGGTGCAGCCGTTTTTAAAGCCAAAAATCAACACTGCGGGAGATGTGCCGAAGGGATCCGATGCGTTTGAGGCCTACAAAAACAAACGCGCAGCGGCAAGAAATTTAGTTCGAGCGCAAGAACGGCTTCGCGATCTGCAACGACTAGGTCTCACCGAGGTGGATAGGCTATCGCCCCTGCAATGGCTGCAGATTCATTGGGGCTTGCTGCAGGTAGCTGAGCAATCAGCCAACCTCAGTATGTTGTTTGACAAGCTTTTTGCGGTTTTACGCGCAGCGGATGGTCGGCAGCGAGGTGATGCGCTAGAAATATTGCTGGCTTTTTTGGTTTCCGACAGTGAGCCATCAGTCGCGTTTGACATGGACAAGGCTCACCGTGATTTGCGTAGCGTAGCCTCTGCTTGGCAAGCCAAAGGCGTACTGTCAGCGCCTTCTTTGTGGTTGAATGGTGAAGTCTTTATGGGGGTTGGTCACTTGCCACTGATAACCGATCGATTACTGAAGCTGGGATTAGACAAGTGAGCAGATGGGACCAAGCACCTGGGTAGTCGATGCCCTTAGGTAGAAAAAGATGAATGAAGAGCAAGCCAACTGGGCAGAATATTTAGAGCTAGCAGCGGTAGATGACCCAGTTAAACCCTGTTTGGATGCAGATAGAACTGTTACTGAGGCGCAGGCCTATGCAGTTCTTAAGCAAAGATGCTTGCTGCGGCCCGCTGATCCGGTGGTCGGTTTTAAGGGTGCGCTAACCAATAGCAAAGTCCAAGCGACCTTTGGGGCAACCCAGCCTGTCTTGGGCCTGCTGTTTGAAAGCGGTGATGAGACAGGATCATCTATCAAGGCCGAGGATTACAAGCGGGGCATGATCGAAACAGAGTTAGGGTTTTGTGTGGGCGCGTCTATCAGCGAACCGCTGCATCATGTTGAGCAGTTATCGGCGGTAATTGCTAGCACCTGTTTAATGGTGGAATTTGTAGATCTCGCTTTTAGTGAATTCCCACCCAGCCTAGCAGATTTGATCATGCATAACGCAGCCGGTAAGGCCTTTGTTCGAGGTGAGAGCCAGCCATTTAATGCAGCTGCTGAGGACGCTCTGGCGGGTCTTAAATTGCGCCTCGAGATGATGCAAAGCAATTTGCATGAGGCGTACGCCAGCGATGTTTTGGGAGATCAACGTCAAGGGCTCCTTTGGATGATCAACGCTGCGATAGCGCGAGGTTTTACGATAGAACCGGGGCATTACTTTATGACAGGCTCGGTCGGCGAGGTCCATGCTTTACAAGTCGGGACCTATGCATTGACTTGCCAAGGCTACGAGACCTTGACCTTTACCGTTGTGTGAGGTTTCCTGACCGGAAGTTAAGTTACTTTGCTTGTAGAACGAAAGAAACCGCACAGCTGTCGATCGCCCTAAACGGGCAAGACCGATTGAAGCGCGCTGATTATGATTGACGCGGTTCAGGTAGTAGAGCTTGGCTGAGGAAGTTTTGGCCGAAGCAGTAGATGAAGGTAAGGTAAATTTAAGAATTGGAGTGGGTCTAGGTACGCTCCTTAGTGTGATTGTTTGACAGGAGAAAAACATGGATTTTGATATACCGAGTGATCTGACCGATTATTTAAAAGTGTTAGACGAATTTATCGAAGCAGAAATCAAACCGTTAGAAAATGAGAACGACAATATTCGGTTTTTTGATCATCGGCGAGAGGACGCGAGAACCGACTGGGAGCGTGGCGGCTTGCCTAACGAAGAATGGGAGGCGCTCCTAGGGGAGGCGAGACGTCGAGCGGATGCTGCTGGACACTATCGTTACCCGATTCCAGAGGCCTACGGTGGACAAGATGGTACCAACCTTGGAATGGCCGTGATTAGGGAACATTTCGCGACGAAAGGTCTTGGTTTACACAACGACTTACAGAATGAACATTCAATTGTCGCCAATAATGTTGGCCTCCTGTTGATGTTGGCCTATGGCACTGAGGCTCAAAAAGAGGAATGGATTCCCTTGTTACTAGCAGGTAAACGCGGTTTTGCCTTTGGTATTACCGAGCCCGACCACGGTTCTGATGCGACCCACATGGAGACCAACGCGGTACGTGATGGTGACGGTTGGCGGATCAATGGAGGAAAAACTTGGAATACCGGTATCCATAAAGCTCAGTACGACATGATCTTAGCGCGCACTAGTGGTAAGCCCGGCGATGGCGAGGGTATCACGGCTTTTTTGACACCCACCAACGCTGAGGGGTTCAAAGTTGAAGAGATGTTATGGACCTTCAATATGCCCACCGATCATGGCCGGATATCACTGGATAATGTCTATGTTGATGACTCAGCTATCTTCGGCGGTGAAGGCCGCGGCCTACAGGTGGTGCAGCATTTCTTCAATGAAAACCGTATCCGACAAGCCGCTTCAAGCCTTGGGGCCGCACAGTTTTGTGTCAACGAGTCAATTCAATATGCAATGGAACGTAAGCCCTTCGGTAAACCACTATCGACCAATCAGGCGATTCAATTTCCTTTGGCGGAACTACAAACCCGTTGTGAGATGTTACGCGCCTTGATCCATAAAACCGCGTGGATGATGGATACCTACGGTAACTTTGCCGTCTCAGATAAGGTTTCAATGTGTAATTATCAAGCGAATCGGCTGTGCTGTGAAGCAGCAGACCAGGCAATGCAGGTCCACGGCGGTTTAGGGTACTCTCGTCACAAACCTTTCGAACATATCTACCGCCATCACCGGCGCTATCGAATCACTGAAGGCGCCGAAGAAATTCAGATCCGCAGGATTGCAGGATATTTATTCGGATATATGAAACAGCAGGCTCCGAAGGGTGTGAAACTGGATTGATAGGATGATGGTTTTGATCGCGCCTAGATCGGCGTTGAGGAGCGGGTTTGTCTGATTTTCATAATCAGGTCGCCGAGGTTGTCACTCGGTCGGTGCCAGGGTGTAGCGAGTTGATGGCTGTTGAGCGTCTTTCGGGTGGTGCTAGTCAAGAGACCTATCGACTAAAGGTGCGGATGGCTGGAAGCGAGGTGTTGCTTGCTATGCGCCGCGCGCCAGGCGGTGAGTATCTCGAGCCGTTACCCGCCCATCCCGGTCTAGCGGTTGAAGCGCTGCTCATGCAGTCGGCCAAGCAAAAAGGTGTCCCGGAGCCCGAGGTTTACCATGTTTTGACCCGGGAAGATGGCTTAGGTGATGGGTTTATTATGGAGTGGATCGAGGGTGAGGCCCTCGGGGCGCGAATCACTAGAGACCCTAAATTCGAAGCCGTACGCCCGAAATTGGCCTTCGAATGCGGCAAAATTTTGGCCCAAATCCATGCCATTGACTTGGATGCAACGGGTCTGCGTCCGAAGCTTGGCGTTTTAACGCCTGAGGTGTTTTTGGATCAGATGCTTGAGCGCTATGAGGCCTATCAAGAACCCCAGCCCATGATTGATTACGCGGGCCGTTGGCTGAGAGACCATTTGCCCCAAACAGACCGTCTAACCCTAGTGCATAACGACTTTAGAGCGGGCAATTTCATGCTGCAACCTGATGGCATTGTCGCGGTGCTCGATTGGGAAGTGGCGCATATCGGTGACCCGATGCGAGATCTTGGCTGGATCTGCACCAATTCCTGGCGCTTTGGTCAGGATCTCCCAGTGGGTGGCTTCGGTGATTATCAAGACTTGTTTGATGGCTATGAGTCGGAAAGTGGCATCCGAGTTGATCCAGAACACGTTAAATTTTGGGAAGTATTTGGATCATTCTGGTGGGCTATCGGATGCTTAGGCATGGCCGAGCATTATCGGACAGGTCCGGATCAGTCGGTCGAACGGCCAGCAATAGGCCGCAGAACCAGTGAATGTCAGGTTGACTGTGTGAATCTTTTGATTCCCGGCGCGGTCGCCTTGCTTACGCCCGATGGCTCAGAAAGCTTAGATATGCCGAGTCAGATGGAACTGCTAACAAGTGTACGAGATTATCTTCGAGAAGATGCGATGGTTAATCTAACGGGTCGATCGCAGTTTTTGGCGCGAGTAGCGGGTAATTCCTTGGATATTGTTATGAGAGAAGTGGCCCTTGAGGGCGCTCATCAACGCCAAGAGCTCCGGAGATTGCAGGCTTATTACAAGACCAAGGACTCGCTCAAGATTCTGCGAACCCGGTTGTCGGATGAACTGCGTAATGGCCACGTCAGGCTAGATGATCAGGCAGTTCAGGCGCATCTGCGAGCAACTGTGGTTAATCAAGTCGCGATCGATCAGCCAAAATATTCAGGTTTAAGACGAGCCATGCAATGGATTCCACAGGATCTTTGACCGCGACACCATCTTAAGGGGCCTAGCTTAAGCCGCCTCGGAACTTTAGGGATTAAAAGGAAAGCGCAATGACAGAGTTGTTTTCGTTAGAAGGTAAGACAGTGTTAGTCACTGGCGCATCCTCGGGTTTCGGTCATCACTTTGCCGGCGTTTTAGCGCGAGCCGGAGCGCAAGTCGTCTTGGGTGCAAGACGCTTGGATAAAATTCAAGCGCGAGTTGATGAGTTGACTCATGAAGGCCACGCCGTTTTAGGGGTGCCGCTCGATGTGCGCGATCCAGCGTCTGCTCAGAATTTTTTGGATACCGCGGTTGAGGTCTATGGTGGGGCGGATGTTCTGATTAATAATGCCGGCGTTGAGGCGGGTGCTAAAACGTATACCATGATTGATGACGACGATTGGGATTACGTGTTTGATACCAATCTAAAAGCTGCATGGCGACTTTCAAAGTACTACACCGAGTGGGCCCAATCCTCGGGGCGTTCTGGGAGCATCGTGAACATTGCATCGATCACCGCATTTCGAACGATTAAAGGCCAATTCCCTTATGCGGTTTCAAAAGCAGCGCTGGTTAAAGCGACAGAAATCATGGCCTTGGAGGGCGCTCGGTTTGGTGTGCGCGTTAATGCTCTGGCGCCGGGTTATATCTTGACTGATGTTTCAAGATTGCTGCTTGAGAGCGAGCGCTCAGATACTTTTGTGAAAGGGATTCCCATGCGACGGTATGGAGAATTTAGTGACCTCGATGGTCCGCTGTTGTTACTAGCCTCGGATGCTTCTGCTTACATGACAGGCTCCGTAGTCGTGGTCGATGGAGGGCATATTTGCGCCGAGCTATAATGCCGGCCAGGCGCTGGAAATCCATTTTTGAGCGCATGAGTGGAGCCAAAGGCAAGCATTTACTTTTCGAATGTAAATGATAATAATTCGCATTTAGATTAGAGTGCTTCAAGTAATCTGCTGAGGCGCTTTTTCAAATGGGAATGAAAACATGAAATTGCTGGATATGGGGCTTGGTGTGACCGGTCGAATTGCGACGGGAGCGCCGGCATCGACTGAAATTCAGTCTAAGCTTTATGCGCTAGGCGTTTTTCCAGGCGTGCCGGTAACCGTGCTTCGTCGCGCGCCTTTGGGCGATCCCCTGCAGGTTAAAGTCGGCCCATCATTACTGAGCATTCGAGCCTGTGACGCTGAGTTCATTCATGTCGATATGGTGTCTTAAGCCAAGCGAGCCCAATTCATGACGGTAACAACGATTGGCCTGCTGGGTAATCCTAACTGCGGTAAAAGCACGTTATTTAATCAATTAACCGGTGCTAATCAGCGGGTTGGCAACTGGCCTGGCGTCACAGTCGAACAAAAATCGGGCACCCTACAATTGGGTGATAACCCGATAGAGATCATTGATTTACCTGGTATCTATTCTCTGGATCACAGTCTGGGGGGCATGGACGAATCCATCGCACTTGGTTTTATGCGATCAGCCGATTGTGATTTGATCATCAATATCCTGGATGCCAGTCATCTTGAGCGGCATCTCATCCTTACCCAGCAGTTACTTGACTATGATAAGCCGATTATCGTCGTTCTCAATATGGTCGATGTGGCCGAAGCAGAGGGCTTGACGGTGGATAGCCAGGCGTTAAGCCAGTCATTAAATGTGCCTGTTGTGCCGATGGTTGCATCGAAGAATCAAGGCTTTAACCAGTTGCTCGACACACTCACACTCGCCCTAGGTGAACAGGATCTATCAAAGGATGCAGCAAAGGAGCCCGACGACCCCCCCCGTCGGGCAGACGTTGATCCGGTTGAGGGTTTGGCCCAGGCTGAAAAACGCTATCTAAAAGCGGTTGAAATCAGTGGTGCAGTTACAAAAGTACAAGCTGTGCGTCATGCGCCCAGCGAGACGATCGATAGAGTGGTTTTGAATCGTTGGCTTGGTATCCCAATTTTTTTAGCTGCGATGTATCTCATGTTTACCGTTGCGATCAATCTTGGCGCGGTCTTTATCGACTTTTTTGATATTTTGTTTGGTGCAATTTTTGTCACGGCGAGCGAGCAACTTTTACAAGCGTTGGGTTTACCACTTTGGCTCGTCGTATTGCTGAGCCAGGGGCTCGGCGGTGGTATTCAATTAGTGGCGACTTTCATACCGGTGATTGGGTTTTTGTTTCTGTGTTTGTCAGTGATGGAAGACTCTGGTTACATGGCGCGGGCCGCCTTTGTCATCGATCGCTTGATGATTGGCATTGGTTTGCCCGGTAGCGCGTTCGTGCCGCTGATTGTTGGGTTTGGTTGCAATGTGCCAGCGGTAATGGCAACAAGAACCTTGTCAAAAGAAGAAGATCGGCTAATGACCATCGCGATGGCGCCATTCATGTCTTGTGGCGCTCGGCTCACGGTTTATGCGCTATTTGCTGCAGCCTTTTTTAAGGGTAATGGCCAGAATATTGTGTTTCTTTTATACCTGCTCGGAATTGTCATGGCTATTCTGACGGGTTGGCTATTTCGTAAGCAGATTTTTAAAGGTCAGTTGTCGAGTTCCTATGCGGAAATGCCGGTATACCATATGCCTGTCATGAAAAACCTGATGCTCTCGACTTGGTTCCGACTGAAGAGTTTTATCTTAAGAGCCGGTAGGACAATCGTGCTGGTTGTAATGGCTTTGAGTTTTCTGAACGCCATAGGAACCGATGGTAGCTTTGGACATGAAAACAAAGAAACGTCCGTGTTATCGATGATTGGTAAATCGATTACGCCATTATTCGCGCCGATGGGCATCAAGGAAGATAACTGGCCGGCGACCGTGGGATTGTTTACGGGAATTTTTGCTAAAGAGGCCGTGGTGGGCACGCTCGATGCGCTTTACAGCGGCGACAGCGATGGCAATGAAGATGCGCTCATTGATTCTGTAAAACAGGCTTTTCAGAGCGTGCCAGATAATGCGATGGCGCTTGGTGATACCCTTTTAGACCCCTTAGGTCTCAGTATCGCTGGCGCTGCTGATGGTGAACAACAGGATGCAACTCTGATCAACATGGCGACCTATTTCGGCAGCAATTTGGCTGCCTTCGCCTATTTAGTGTTTGTGCTTTTATATGCGCCCTGTGTTGCAGTCATTGCAGCAATCCATAAGGAATCGGGGCTTAAGTGGGCGGGTTTGGTGTTTGGCTGGACAACCTTGCTCGGTTATCTCACAGCGACCTCAATCTATCAGTTGGGCACTTTTACGCAGCAACCGATATTCGCCAGTTGTTGGTTACTCGGGGTTGGCTTAGTGTCGATCTTGTCTGTTCGTCTACTAAGGCGAATTGGGCAGGGCGCTTTACCCAATGGCTTGATACCTGTCACGCAACTCAGCTAATGCTGGTGAAGTGCTTGTTCAGGCGATAGACTCAAGACTCTGTGGTCATGTCGTTTAACAGAGCCTGCGCCTGGTGGGGCAAAGGGCGTCGGGGCAAACTCTGAAAGATGTTGAGCGACGATTACCCTCTCATTGATACTGATAGAAATAGAAGCTAATGGTTGATTACCTCGTCTATGCCCAATTGGTTGCCGGCTTTGCATTGTTGATTTTCGGTGGTGATTTTTTGGTTCGGGGGGCGCTCGATTTTGGCGCTAAACGCAATTTATCGCCGCTGATTGTGGGTGCCACCGTTGTAGCGATGGGGACCTCAGCCCCAGAAATGGTGATTTCTATTCTCTCTGCAGTCTCAGGCCATCCGCAGATCGCGCTAGGAAACGTTATTGGAAGCAACATTGCTAATGTGCTTTTGGTGTTAGGCCTACCCGTACTACTGCATCCCATTACAACTGCTCAGGTAGGTCTGAAGGTCCAGTCCAATTGGATGCTGTTAGTGTCTGTGGCCTTTATTGGATTGTGCTTTATCAATTTTCTGACGTTCTCAGCTGGGTTGGTCATGTTGTTGCTGCTCGGGTTGTTTCTATATTTTAGTATCAAAAGCGGCGTGCCGATCCAGGCGCTTGATCAGGTCACCCAAGAATTCTCAGAGATACCGGTCGTTCAATCCTACTGGCGAATTACGGGGTTTATCGGGTTTGGTATGATCGCCTTACCCTTGGGCGCAGATTTTGTCGTTAACTCAGGGACTAGCTTGGCGATGCAGTGGGGTGTGAGTGAAAGCGTTATCGGTCTTAGCTTAGTTGCCCTTGGTACCTCGTTGCCTGAACTGAGCGCCACCGTAATCGCAGCCTATTACCGAAATAGCGACGTTGTGCTTGGCAACATTATTGGCAGTAATCTGTTCAATATCCTTGCAGTATTGGGTGTAACGCTCATGGTGACCAATATCCCAGTAGACCCAGTATTTTTAACGCTAGACATCTGGGTGATGCTAGGTGCAACGGTTGTGTTGTGGCTTTATGCAATGAGAGGGATCAGCATTGGGCGAGTGAGCGGTGCTTTTTTTCTGGCGTCGTATGGGGTTTATTTGTGGCTTATGTATACAGCATGATCGAGCAATACCGTGAAGCCTTCCGTGCCTAAGGGCAAGTTCGATCAAAAAACCGCAATCTCTATTGTGGTTGCAAATATGATCGGCACCGGTGTGTTCACCAGTCTAGGGTTCCAACTGGTTGATATTCAGTCTGTTTCCATGATTTTGTTATTGTGGGTCGTTGGCGGGATAGCGGCGCTTTGCGGTGCTCTGACCTATGCAGAACTAGGCGCGCAGTTGCCACGCTCCGGTGGGGAATATAATTTTCTAGGACGTCTCTACCATCCGTCTTTGGGGTTTGTGTCGGGTTGGATTTCCATTACCGTGGGTTTTGCAGCCCCGATTGCGTTGGCTGCGATGACCTTTGCCGCGTATTTAGGCTCTGTGTTTGAGCAGTTACATCAGGCATCGGCGGCGATTTTATTAATCGCAGGTCTTGGTTTGATGCATTGCTACTCTCGGTCTGCCAGCGGTAAGACTCAACTGATGTTTACCGCGCTTAAGATTATTCTGATTTTGGTGTTTAGCATTGCAGCACTCGCTCTGTCTGATCACCAGATGACAATGCCGGCATTGCCAGTAGCCAGCGATAGGGTCAGCCTGACGTCCGGCGCCTTCGCAGTGGCATTGATCTATGTAAATTACGCCTACACTGGATGGAATGCAGCTACTTATTTGATAGATGAGATCGATTCGCCCGAACGACGGTTGCCGATGATTTTGATCATAGGCACGTTAGTGGTTATGGGGTTTTATTTACTCCTGAATTTTGTCTTCCTGGCAGTTGCGCCCATGGATGCCATGATTGGAAAAGTCGAGATTGGTGTCATCGCTGCAAAATCTGCATTTGGTCCTGTCGGCGGACAGTTAATGGGCTTGATGCTTTCGTTGCTTTTGATCTCTACCGTCAGTGCTATGTTGATGGCGGGACCTCGGGTGCTTGAAGTCATCGGTCAGGATTTTTCAGTGTTTAAATTGCTTTCAAAAACGAATTCGGCGGGGCTTCCGTTTGTTGCAATTTTAACGGTGGTATTGCTCTCAATTGTTTTAGTGCTTACCTCAAGCTTTGAATCAGTTCTGATTTTTAGTGGGTTTGTGCTCAGTCTGAATACGGTGTTTACGGTGGCTGGTGTGTTTATCTTGAGAGCTAGAGGATGGCTTAACAAAGAGGCATACCAAGCCTGGGGCTATCCTTTTACACCTTTAATATTTCTGGCGCTAAGCGTATGGACGCTGACTTACATTTTGTTGCAACGGCCCCAGGAGGCCTTCGCCGGTCTCTTGGTGGTTGGTAGTGGTTTTGGCTTTTATGCGCTGAGCCAACGCAAACAAGGCTAGCGTTTTCGGAGCAGTGGTCGCTCAACAAAGTTGCCCGGCCTTTTCTCTGAGTTGGCGGTCATGGCTTCTTGAATTTCTTCGATTTTAAAATGGGATGCGTTCCAAATGGCGATGTAATCGAGGCCGTCGCTGGTGCTGTGGTCTCTTGCATAGTTAATCATGCGTTTGCAGCCATAGACAGCAAGAGGTGCTTTGCTTGCGATATCTTTCGCTACCGCCATTACGTCTTCCAGCATGCTAGCTTGATCGGGGAAGACTCGGTTGATGAGCCCCATTGATTGCGCTTCTTCGGCACTGACCCGGCGTCCCGTATAAGCCATCTCCCGAACAAATCCTTCTGGAATGAGCTTAACCAGTCTTGGGAATGTACCGACGTCAGCGGTCATGCCGATGTTGGTTTCGTGAATGGTTAAAAAAGCGTCAGTAGTGGCGTAGCGGATATCGCAAGCGGTGACAAGATCAACGCCGCCACCGATGCAACCGCCTTGAATCGCGGCGAGCACGGGAATTCGGCAATTTTCAAGCACGCTGAACGATTGCTGCATCACCAACACATTGTCATAAAAGGCGCTGCCGGCTTGTAATCGCTGCTGCTTTTTGTCGGTGTGCTCGGGTTGACCGACGGTTGCAAAAGAACTGATATCAAGCCCGGAACAAAAATGTGGCCCCGTCGACGACAACACAATGACTCTTGCCTTCGACTGTGCATCGATATCTTCAATAATTTCAGGTAGCTCTCGCCAAAACGCTGGAACCATACTGTTGCGTTTTTCAGGCCTGCTTAATTGAAGATGTGCGATGTGGTCTTCGATGGTGAGCTCAAAGCATTCGTAGGTCATAGTAGGCGCGTCCAGTCTCAGGGTCGTGTGCTCTGTATCATACGAAATATTGTGCTGTAGGTCTGCCCAATCACAGAAACTGGTTCACGATTTCGAAAGCGTTCTCAATCGCCCAAAGCGGTTTAAAGTGACCGCAAGCATGTCTTGGCAACGATAGAAACGGTTAAAACTAGGATTTGGGAAATCGGCGAGAGTCTCGGGAGCAGTTTCCTTTACGCTCGATCATTTGATCCGCCACTTGATGCCTAAACGGCTAGATAATCCCGCTCGTTGATAGCCAACGACTTCCTCATAAGAACGATCGGTGATGTTGTCTACCACCATGAACGTGGACAAATTTGGCAGGACTGTCCAATTACCGCTGACCGACCAAAGGCTAAAAGCGCCCAAACGAAGGGTCTCAGCATATGGTGGTCTGGGTGGGTAGAAAGTATCGAGCATGCTGCCAGTGTAGGCGCCCGCTAATCGCCACTGCCAGTCTCCTTGGGTGTACGCTAAGCCAAGTCGAGCGCTGGTGGTTGGCCTTCTAATTTCTGTAATGCCAGACCCTGTCTCCGCCTTGAGATGACTGAGGCCAAAATCAAAAACGATGGAGTCAGTCAGCATCCAGTTGAGTTTTAGCTCGGCACCACGTTGTCGGCTCGTGTCTGACTGGTTTACCGCAGTATAGGCAAGCGCATTCGGGTCAAAGCTAAAGCCATTAATTTCATCTTCTAGGCGGGCTGTAAATATGTGGAGCGTAAAATCTGCCGCTTGTTCTGGCCAAAGGTATTGTATGCCTGTATCTAAAGTAAGACTCGATTCCGGACGAAGATCTGGATTGCCAACGAAGTTGGTGAAGTAACCAAAGCGCTCGGTAAAAGTCGGGTTCTTCACGGATTTGCCCAAGCTACCAAAAAAACGGATTTGATCCGTTGCCCAATAGACGGCATTGCCTTTTAAGCTAAGCGCACTGTCATAATCTGAATTTTTATCAACCCGAAGACTGAGGCTATGGGTCCATTGATCAGCTTCAAAGCGGTATTCGGTGCCGAGGCTCTGCTGCCGAACGGACCGATTTTGGTTGGGGTCGCCAAAGACGCTTGCTGGCCCGCCTTGTCGGAACTGGGTGTTTTCAAATTCAGCAAAGCCGGCCCAGAGATGTTGGCCAAGCTGTTGACTGATTTGATAACTCACCTTGCTCTTTTTGCCATCAGTCGTTGTGTCAGCCCCAGGATATGTTCTGTTGAGATTTTTATCCCGCGAAAAACTGGCGGTGATGCGATGGTCTCGACTCCCGTTGTCCTTGTGAACTGTAATGCCGGTTTGTAGACGGTCATGCTCTGAACGAAAAACCGCGTCTATCGGAAGTCCCGTCGACACATAGTCGACAGCGTCGAAATCGTTGTCACTGCGTTGCAAAGACAATTGGCCTTTGAGTCGCCAATCTTCACCGAGGAAGCGCTCAGCATTGACAAACCAAGCTTGCTGATTAGATCCATCCGCTTCGGTTCCGTGCCGAGAAACATTAAATCCGTCGGTTTTAAAGTGACTTAAACCAATGCCTAGGGCTGTCTCCCCCAGTTTTACCGATGATCTAAGGGATGCGGACTCTGACCCGAAGCTGCCGGCTTCCAAGGCAATTGCCGTACCCGCCGTAAAGTTCTCGGGACGGGTGATAATGTGAATCACCCCAGCGACGGCGTCACTGCCCCAGAGCGCACTTTCAGCACCATGGACAATCTCAATTTTTTCGATCAACTGAATTGGAAACTGCGAAAAGTTAAATTCGCTGCCCTGACCAATGTCATTAGCCTCGATGCCATCAATGAGCACAAGCACGTGGTTGGCCTCACTCCCGCGCATACGAACTTGAGTTAACCCGCCGACGCCGCTTTGCTGACTAATACTGAGGCCTGCTCTGCTCCTTAAAAGCTCGGCTAGTGAGACCGGGTTGAGCGCTTCGATATCGTCGCGGGTAATGATTTCGATTGGATTGCCTGAACGGGCACTGTCCATCGGCAATCGAGAGGCTGTAACGGTAAGGGTCTCTTCAAGGTTACCAGCAAAACTACTGTCGGTTAATAAACCCCCAATCATGCTCAGCAGGGGAAGCATCATAGCGCCCCGTAGGAGTCGCCTAATGATGTAAGGTGGTAATCTCGTTGATGGATAGTGGGCGTCAAACATATTATGAGTCTCCTGCTCCCGCCGAGCAAAATAGTTATGAAGGCGCGCAGAAAGACTCGAAGGTCATGATCCGCCCGCCGCAGTTCATTGCCACAATATGGTCAGGCCGGTCTCCGGGCTTGCGAGCGTCGTGTTGACACGGTTGCGCCACAACCTTCCCATGCCTTTCAAAGCACAGTGGTATTGAGCAGCGCACCTCGCTTACCGTTGCGGGGGCAGCACCGGAATTGAATCATCTCACCGGTTTCCCGTTTCATCTCAAACTTAAAGAAGCCTAAGACACCTAACAAAAGGGTGAGAGGAGATTAACGGCTCCGTTGTTCTCAAGTCAATGAGTGGGCGATAATTTCGGTGACGAGACGTAGGGACTCGGTTTTTCGGGAGACGAATATGTTAGTGCAGGCGTTGATTTGGGGTTTGTGTCTACCAATGCTGCCTGTCTGTTGGTTGCAAGGCATGTTATTGAGGCGGCGCGCGCAATCGCTAACGAGCCCGGAGGTGCCGGCCGACTGGACAGATGTTGATTGTGTGCGAGAGCGCGAAGTTCGGGTGCTCGGCGTCGGCGATAGTGTCATGGCAGGCTATGGGCTTGCAGACATAGAAACCGGTTGTTTGGTCCGCTGTGCGACGGGGCTGGCGGAGGTGTCAGGGCAGGGGGTGGCTTGGCGTATCATCGCGCAGAAGGGCGCTAAGGCGAGCCAGGTTAGCCAGCAAGTGAAGACAAATCTTGATCACGGTGTTGACCTTGTCGTCATTGCGATGGGCGTTAATGACGTCGCTGGCATGACATCACTGTTAAAGTGGCAACGGGCGATATTTGATACAGTCATGGCGATCAGGAGCCTCTATCCGTCAGAAATTATTTTTTTAGGGCTGCCTCCCATGGGTCAATTTTTAGCGCTCCCCCAGCCCTTGAGAAGCGTGTTAGGCGTCCGAGCAAGGATGCTAGATGAGGTCCTGCAACGTTCCATTAGCGCGTTACCATTTGCCAGTCACGTCGTCCTTACGAGCGAAGATCTCACGGGTGCGATGGCAGCAGATGGTTATCACCCCAACTGGCAGGGGCACGCCAAGCTGGGTCAAAAGCTTGCGTCCATTTTTCTAAAAAGTGGCGTCGATGAAGAGCCTGAGCGATCGGCGATAGAGATCAATGAGTAGGGTCGGAATTATCCCCGGTAGGATGAGCTGTGCGCAGCGTTATGCATCTGGATGAACGGGCCTTTTAGTGATCGGCGTCAGAGCGCTGAGTCACTAGTGGTTGAATCTAAGCGCTCGAGCGTCAATACTGCGGTCAATTGAGCTTGTTGGTGAGGTGAGACGGAGATGCATTCAGAATTTGTAGAGTACTTTGATGGTGATGTGCTGCTGGAAGGTTGGTTTGTGACTGCCAATCAATCGGATCACAAGAAACCTTTGGTCTTGGTTGCTCATGATTGGACCGGCCGTGGGCAGTATGCGCTTGATAAAGCCACAGAAATCGCAGAACTTGGCTATGCAGCGTTTGCCATTGATATGTACGGTAAAGGCGTTTTTGGCGAAGAAGGGAATGTTGAGTTGAACTCGTCATTAATGGGGCCTTTTGCCGGTGACCGAGTCCTCCTCAGGCAGCGTATGCAGGCTGGTTTGACGGCTGCTCAGGGACTCGCTCAAGTCGACTCGGATCGGGTGGCTGGGATTGGCTTCTGCTTTGGTGGAATGTGTGTATTGGAGTTAGCCAGAGCCGGCGCGGCGGTCAAAGGGGTGATTAGTGTACATGGAATCTTTGCTCCCGGTGCGGCGCCGAACGAAACTGTGCAAGCAAAGATATTATGTTTGCACGGTCATGATGACCCAATGGTGCCACCGGAGCAGGTGGTCGCCTTTGAGCAAGAGATGACCGATGCAGGCGTGGACTGGCAGATGCACGTTTATGGGGGGACCACCCATGCGTTTACCAATCCCGGGGCCAATAATCCCAGTTTTGGCACAGTGTATTCAGAGCTTGCCAACAGTCGGGCGGCTCGTTCGACTCGAGATTTTTTAGAGGATCTCTTTTTCGAGTAGGTAGGCTGTTAGGGGCGTAAATAAAACAGGTTAAAAGCTGACCGGCCCGATCTGAATTTGGTGATCGACAAGGTCTTCACCCATAAAACTGAACCAGCCTGTAAGCGACGTGCCAGCTAGTACCTGAGGTAACCAATAACGGTCATCGTCCCACATGCGATCAAAAGGCAGTGCTGAAATGTCGCACCATAGGGGCGCCGCCTCTTGGCTCTCGGTCGGTGTTCCCTGATAATCATAGGCTACGAACACAAAGGCTTTGATTTTTGGGAAATCGATGGCATGAAAGTTCAACTCTGCACGAGGCATCATGTTAAGCGGGATGATATCTAGCTCCTCTTGAGTTTCCCTAAGCGCGCAAGACAGAGGCGTCTCCCCCAGCTCTATTTTACCCCCAGGACCGTTGATCTTACCCCGACCCAAGCCCGTTTTCTTATGAATCAGCAGGACTTCTTGGTCTTTGCGGATAAAAACTAGTGTCGTCAATAAATCGGGTTGCCAAGCTTGCCAATCGATGTCTCGGATACCCATTTCTGAGGCCTTCTTACATGGATGAAAACTAGGTAAAATATTGTTTTAAAACACTATTTTTTGGAAATATAGCACGCTCAACAGGTTTTTTCAGTATCGCTGTTGGTTTACTAAGAAAATATGCGATGACCCTTGAATAATTGGGATGAGACCCTACATAAAGAGCAAAGAGAGTGCGATTTCACAGCACCAGAGGATGATAATGACGATCATAACGAGACAAGCATTGCCGGTTTTAAGTGGGCAAACATTGCATGGCTATGTCGATGCTGTGCATCAAATTCCCAAGTTGACGCGTGAAGAAGAGGCGGCATTGTTTGCTAGATTTTTTGAGGAAGATGATTTAGAGGCGGCGAGAGCGATCGTTATGGCGCATTTGCGATATGTCGTCTACATCGCCAAGCAGTACGCCGGTTACGGTCTGCCTGTCGAGGATTTGATTCAGCAAGGCAACATAGGTTTGATGCAGTCCGTTAAGAAATTCGAGCCCGATCGAGAGCTGCGATTGCTAACCTTTGCGGTGCATTGGATCAAAGCCGAAATTCACGATTACATTCTTAAGAACTGGAAGCTTGTGAAGGTCGCGACAACGAAGGCCCAGCGAAAGTTATTTTTCAACTTGCGCAAACATAAGCAATCCGAAGGTCCGGTGAGCATTAAAGATGCGCGGAGCATTGCGGATACCTTATCGGTTAGCGAGGCAGATGTAGTCGAAATGGATCAGCGCCTAACACGACCCGATCAAAGCTTTAACAAGTTAGATGAGGACGATGCCTTTGCACCCGAGGCCTACCTGGCCAGCGAGGCCCTGGACCCCTCTGACATCGTAGCGAATGCGCAATCAGAAAAACGTCACAGCGAATCCCTGTCAGAGGCGTATCAAAGTCTTGATGCAAGGGCACAGACAATTATTGCCGCTCGATGGATGCAAGACGAAAAACAGAGCTTGAAGTCCTTGGCGAGCCAATTTGGTGTTTCTATCGAGCGCGTCAGGCAAATTGAGGCGCAGGCACTCACAAAACTTCGAAAGTTAATGCCAAATTAGCGTCTTTTCGGCCGAGCGCGATCGCGTTATGGTGGTAGTTTTCAAGGGAGGATTACCCCAATGGCAGAGCAAACGATTGCAACCGATCAAGCCTTTGACGGTAAAACCGCGGTAGATGATCTCAACAGACTGCTCAGATTGAGGACAACGCCGATCGGTATGAAAATGTTTGCCAAGCAAGCAGACATGGAAGCAATCCCGCGTATTAGGCGCCCAAAAGATATTCACACGACGGATCAAATCGTCGGTCAAGCTGCCCGTAATGGTTGGACCGTGGGCATAACGATGGAAGATTTGGTTGGCGCGCAATGCGGAACTGTGATCGGTTTACATCCGGCTGACGAAAAGTGGTTGTCTGGCGATAAAATGGCAGGGGTGTGGTACGCCGACGCGGTCGAGGCTGCAAAGCATCAGCACAGTATGGATGTGGTCGCTTTTGGTCAGTATGAGGCGATGGCGGTGTCTCCTTTGGCGTCAGGGCGGCTCGATCCCCCTGATGTATGTCTAATTTATGCGACTCCCGCGCAAATGATCCTTTTTATTAACGGGTTACAATGGACTGGTTATCGAAAACTTGAGTGGGGGTGTGTTGGTGAATCCGCTTGCGCAGATTCCTGGGGTAGAGCGCTCAAAACTGGAGAGCCTAGTTTGTCGATTCCTTGCTTTGCTGAGCGACGTTACGGTGGGGTAATGGAGGATGAGTTATTGATGGCGATTCCACCAGGGTTCTTACCTAAAGTTATTGCTGGATTAGAGGCGCTGTCGCGTAATGGCTTGCGGTATCCAATTCCGCAATATGGCGTGAACAATGATGTTCGAGCTGGGATGGGAATCAGTTACTCTTAATCGGGTGAAGATCACTTTATGGCGAAGTTATTGTGTCCCCATTGTGGGTTCGATGTCAGTCTAGAGCCGTTGCCATTATCAAGGCATGCGGTGTGCCAAAGTTGCTATCAGCCCCTCAGATGTTGCCTGCTGTGCAGGCACTATGACGAATCGCATGCATTTTTGTGCGTAGAAGATCGTGCTGACCCGCCGATTGAAAAGGCCAACGCCAATTTCTGTGATTTCTTTGCTCCGCAGCTAGGACGTAAAAAGACGCAGGTTGGCTTGGGTTCTGAGCATGCTGTAAGCGCTTTAAATGCGTTGTTTGGTGAGGAGGAGGCCACAAGCTCAAGCGTGGCTGAGACAACTGGCGGCGCAACACCCCTCGATGCCAAGCTAGCGGCACTTTTTGACGACGCGACCGATGACAGTTAGATCAATTCAGCGCTCGGTAAGTTGGCCGAAAAAGCGTAAACCCCGCAGCTATCGGCATTAATGCAGTGCCTTAGGTGACGCCCGCCTGATTAAAGCCCTCGATATCGGCATCATCAAACCCAAGTTCTTTCAGAATCTCTTGTGTATGCTGGCCAAGCTGGGGCGCTGGCGAAGTGATTTTGGGCCCATCAGCATCGGTCGTGTATGCGGCTTTTACCACCTGTTGTTTTGAAGCGCTGGCATCGATGGGGGAGATGGCTTCAATGATGCCACGCGATGCCAATTGTGGATCTTTTACGACCTCTGGAATCGACTTAACTTCGGCGGTGGGGATGCCCATTTTGGGTAGTTTGTCCATCCAATGTGCGGTAGACCGAGTTTTAATGCGTTCTGACAAGAGCGCGCGGACTTCAGGAGTGTGCTTAATTCTCTCTGCCGGTGTTGCAAATCGTGACTCCTCCAGGGCGGCCTTACATTCAATTGCCTCAAAGAGCTTTGCTACCTGATTAGGCTTGAGCGCCGTGATTTGAATGACTCCATCTGAGGTGGCAAAAACATCTGCGGTTGGTGCGCGAGTTGGAGAGGCATTACCCAGCAATCCTAAGAGCTGGCCTTGATTTAAGAAATTACTAAATTGTGATGCCTGCAGTAAGATGGCAGTATCCAGCATCGCTACATCAAGATACTGCCCCAGGCCTGAACGCTGTTTTCGATGGAGTGCTGAAGCGATCACAAATGCTGTATTCAATGCAGTCGCCATATCCACCGGCATATAGCCGGTGCGCGTAGGACCCGTTTCATTGTGGCCATTTTGAGACATCATGCCAGAGGCCGCTTGAATCGCACCATCATAGGCGGCTTCGCCGGCTTTCGGGCCGGTTTGGCCATATCCGGTGATTGAGCAATAGATCAGATCGGGCTTAATCTGTCGTAAGCGCTGGTAATCGAGACCGAGCCGCTCCATGGTTCCTGCTGTGAAGTTTTCGACGACAACATCACTCGTACGAACCAGCTGATGAACAATATTGATCGCGTCTGGATGTTTAAGGTTGAGCGTTAAACTTCTTTTATTGAGGTTCATGGTCGCAAAAGCAGCAGACATATCTTGATCGTTTGAGGCGTTCATAAGGCCTCGGGTTTGATCACCATTACCCGGCTGTTCAATTTTGATGACAGAAGCACCTAAGAGTGCAAGCTGCATGACGCCAAAGGGTCCTGCAAACACCTGGGTGAAGTCGAGAATTCGGATACCTTCAAAGGATTGGTTCATCAGGACGGCCAGTAAGGTTCTTTGAGTAAACGTTTATACAGTTTGCCTGTCGGATGTCGGGGCAGAGATTCCATAAAATCAATGGTTTTAGGGCATTTTAAGTGGGCTATTTTTGATCTTGCGTAATCAATCAGTGCCTCAGCTAACTCCGGCGAAGCCAATTGCGGCGTAACGAGTTGCACTACGGCTTTAACCTCTTCACCAAATTCTTCATTTGGGATACCAAAGACAGCGACGTCTGCCACCTGTGGATGGGTGATCAAGACATTTTCAGCCTCTTGAGGGTAAATGTTAACGCCTCCTGAAATGATCATAAAAGATTTTCGATCCGTGAGGTAAAGATATCCCTCGTCGTCGAGATAACCGATGTCACCCAGTGTAGAGCGCCCTGCGCCTTGATATGAACCGGCCGTTTTTTCAGGATCATTGAGATATTCAAAGCGGCCGCCGCCTTCAAAATAGACGCCACCATGCTCAAATGGTGGTAGCTGGTTGCCGTCGTCATCGAGGATGCAAACGCTGCAATCCTGGGCGGGTCGTCCCACAGAACCTGGATGGGCTAGCCAGTCATGAGAGTCGATAAAGGTTGAGCCATTGCCCTCAGTACCGGCGTAGTATTCGTAAATAATGGGTCCCCACCACTCAATCATCTGTGATTTGATGCTCACAGGACAGGGGGCTGCAGCATGGATGGCATATTTTAGGTACGGAAACACGTAGCGGGCTCGGGTTTCTTCAGGAAGCTTCAGCATTCTGACGAACATGGTTGGGACCCACTGCGCATGGGTGACCTCGTATTGAGCCAAGACATCAAGCGCTCGCTCAGCGTCGAATTGCGGCATGATGACAACCTGGCCTCCATAGCGCAAAACGTTCATAGTAAAGCCCAGCGGCGCGGCGTGATATAGCGGTGCCGGTGACAAATAGATCGTTTGCTCATTGAATTGGTATCGCTCTTGGGCAAGTTCAAACACCTTGGTTTTGTCACCAAAGGGCTCTTGATATAAAGGTTTTTTAACGCCCTTAGGACGGCCCGTTGTGCCGCTGCTGTATAGCAAACTCTGTCCGTAGGACTCGTCAATAATCGGGTGCTCCGGAAGACCTTGTAACGCATCCTCTAATGAATCGGCGTTGGGATGTGTACCATCGACGAAATAAGGGGTCACCGAATCTTCGAGCTCTGGATAGAGCTGCTCGAAGGTATGGGTTAACTGCTTCGATGTGATCAAAATCTTGGCGCCGCAATCATTGACAATGTAACTGACTTCATCGGCAGATAGCCGGTAACTGATCGCAGTAAAATATAGGCCTGCTCGAAAAGCCCCCCAACAGATAGGTAAAAAATAAGGGTGGTTCTCCAAACAAATCGCAACGACATCGCCGCGCTTGAGACCATGGTCACGCATCAAATGGGCAAATTGGTTTGAAAAGGTTTCCAGCGCTCCAAAGGAGATTGTCTTGCCAGAATCGGACATAACAATAGCAGGACGATGATCGGCGTAATTCGAGGGTTTCACGATCGGCCACCAAGCAAAAATCGTAGTCGGATAATGGCCGTTAACTGATTGTTTAATGCTGAGTCTGATCCGACGCTGCTTGAAGGTGGCTGCATGCTAGCAAAAGCGTTGGGCGAACAGTTCAGGTGGTCAGCCTTGCGGCTTAAAGCCTTAAGACGTAATTCAAAAGCTCGATGGTTGCAGCCAAGCGTTTCGTAGTTAGGGTTAAGCACGGTTTTCATATTCTTTTTCTCGAAGTGTAGCAGTTCAATGCACATAAGCTACCCACAGGCATTTGAAGATATTGCCAACGATGACTATGCGCCATCTTGGGGCATTCAAGGCGAAATGGATCAATTCTGTGCACGAAAGGTTTTATGAATCTGAGTTTTGCTGGTCAGAGGTCGGTAACAGACTGTTTTTAGGTCAAAAAAAGTTGGCCTATCAATTGCTTTAGCAAGGGCAGAAGCGTTCGGCGGGAGTGCCAAGGCGATTCAACCACCGCTTAACCGGTGTTACTAAACTTAAGACCAATTACAGGGAGAGTGTAAATGAAAAATTTTAGCCAGTATGTGTTAAGCGGCGCTATCGTGGTGGGCAGCCTGATCGCTGCACCCGTCTTGGCAGCCGATGTGTCCTACAATGTTGGATACGTCAGCGAATACTACTATCGAGGCATCTTGCAGAAAGAATCTAGTGGCAGCGCTGGTGTCGATGTAGAAAACGGTGGTTTATCGGGCGGTATTTGGGTAGCAGATGTGGGTGACGGTTTAGAGGTAGACCTTTACGGCGGCTACGGAATCGAGACGGAAGGCGGGTTTACCGCGAGTATCGGGTTCACCGGGTACTACTACACCGACGACGCTTTTGACGATACTTATGAGGAATTGAACTTAGGACTGGGCTACGGCATGTTTAGTCTCGGTTATTCAGTTGGAGAATGGGATGGTTATGGTGACGCCCAAGATTACGACTTTTTGGAAATTGGGATAGAAACCCCAGTGGGTATCTACTTAACGTTTGGCACCTTTGGGCAAGACTTTGACGGGGAATATTTCGAGATCGGTTATGGCGCGACCGTGTCAGATATCGACTTGGGTGTTTCTCTAATCTTGCCATCAGACGAATTGGGCGACCAGCCTGATGGAGAAAGTCAGGCGCTGGTTTTCAGCATTGGTAAAAGTTTCTAAGGCTGAAAGCAAGTTGCGATCAAGAGAGAAAGGGCGCGAATGGCGCCCTTTTTTTTGTCCAACGAAAGCAGAATAAGCAACCGCGAGAGGAGATTAAGATGGCCGTGCCGACGTTAAACGCCCTGGACACAATAGCGTCAGCGCTTTGTTGCTTTAATGTCCATTGATAGAGGTTTCGCGCCTTTGGTTGCATGGTTTTTGGGTCATGTAGGGCGTTTCCTGCGCGATCGGTACTGGCCAATTCATCCACCAGGCCGCCGTCTAAAAAGCGGTCTTCATCATGAAAGACTTCAGCGTTCATACCGGTTGCGACAAAAACACCTGTAATGCGTTTGGATGCTGGATTAAAAAAGCATAATCCCTTGGATAAAAATCATGCACGCCCCCCGCTGCTGCGATGGCGTTTGCAAAAACACCTTGTTCGTCTGGTTCCCAAGACGGGGCTTGATGAGCCTAACTCTGCTGCATCTTTACGCCAATGAAAAACCCAAAGCCACCCAAGCGATCGGGATCGGCTCAACTCTCAGGGGCTTGTATCAACCCCAACGCCAACACCAACATCAATATCAACAAGGTTATGCCCAGCGGTCGACCAATATATTGTGAGGGTGTCTGTTTAACAGGCTATCGATCATGGAAACCTGCTAGGGCTCTGGTATTTCAAGCTAGGCACCTTCGCAGGATTGGCGATGATATTGCTGGCGCCACCGGCTGTAGCCGACGGCGATAATTAACAGATAAATTAAAAACAAGAGCGCAGTAAAATATAGGCCACGCTCGAGATAGAGCACAATTGATGCACTGTCTATAACAAACCAATACAGCCAATTTTCTAGGACTTTTTGTGCAACCATATAGGTTGTAACGATGCTCGCGCAGGTTGTGAAAGCGTCAAGGTAAGGCGCTTGGCTCTCGACAACTTTAAGCAATTCGGCAAGGGCTAGAGTGCAGGTGACGATAACGAGCAGTACTACGGCATGTCTTTGAAGGGACCATGTTCGAATGGGCTTTAGGTTTTGGCGATTTGCGCCTAGCCGCCACTGGTAATACCCATATCCCGCCATTCCCAAATAGTAGACTTGAAGCAGGCTCTCGGCATACAAGCCGACATCAAAGAACAAGTACAGGTAAATTGATGTGGAGACGGCTGCGGCAAGCCAGCAAGCGATATGCTCTCGGACAACTAATAAAAGATAACTGAGCGCCAGGAGCACGGCGGTCAGCTCAAGCGCTGAGGTTTGCTGCAAACCAGACCAAGCGCCTTGAAGAATATCCGTCATGCGAAATTGACCTTGTTATCCATCGGTATCGCCAGTTTGAGGATAAAAGACCGAGGGCGGCAACAAGGGCTTGGAATAATAGGTTGATTGATTCCGATAATCATCAGCCCTAAATTGTTCGAATAGTTGATGGTTGCCATCGACCGCCTAAACTCATCTTGAGCCGAGCGCATAGAGTTGATGCCCCCAAGCACGCGGTTCGGCCAGTAAGCAGTATGAGTAGACGACGGTCAGTCAATTGGGTTTCTCCTATCCGATGGATGTTCAGCAAGTCATTTACTCGCCCCAATGGGCCGTCAGGGTTAACCCAACGCTTCGAGGTGCGGCGAAGGAGTAGTAAGGCTCGGTCACATAATTTTTTCTCGGATCATTACCAAAGCTCCCAAAGCCCCGAGTTCTGATGGTCTCATCTGTTAGATTCTTGCCCCAGAACTGAATGGACCACCGCTCTGAGGACCAACCAACCCCCAAGTTGATAGTAGTAAAAGCCTTGCTCCGTGCAGCATGACGGTCAGAGAAGAAGAAGCCGTCTTTTGCGTCTACGGCCACGCTGGACTGCCAGCCGCCGCGCTGATAATTCAGTCCCAGATGCGCAGTGTAGTTAGGTGCTTGAGCCTGATCACGGCCGCCGAGATCTTCACCGAATTCGTTAATAAATTCTCTGAATTCTGCTTGCAGATAGGCGGCAGCGAGCTTCAGTGTAAAGGCTTCCGAAAAGGCGTGATCTATTTCAAGTTCGAATCCTTGGTTGACGCCTTCAGCGGCATTACCCAAAAAATCTATGAATGCTGTGCTGCCATCATTTCGAGGAATGACGAGCGCGCTCTTCACTTGTTGATCCTTTCGGTCAGAATAGAATAAGGCCAGCTTCAATCGTGTTGAGGTAAACTGTCCCTTTAGACCCAGCTCAGTTTCGATCAAAGACTCATCAGCAAATTCGAGTAGCTCAAAGGGCAAAGAGCCGTCTGTATTGAATCCCCCGGCTTTGAAGCCGCGGCTGATGCTCATGTAAGATTTGAGGTCTGGCATCAGTCGGTAATAGATACCAATTCGGCCACCCCAGAGGGTTTCTTCGGGGCTAAATTGCATCGCATTAGAGTCGGAAAATCGCCGCGTCCTTCGCTCGATTCGACCCCCTATGAGTCCGCCAAAGTTAGGGCTGAATGAAACATCAACTTCACCAAAAAGAGCGGCTGCTTGGTTATCAAATCTGCTCCTGTAAGGACCTTCGGCGAAAGTATACCTTCGCTCAAGGCGCGTTGCTTGATCGGTGTGGTAGATACCTACGGTCCAGCTGAGCGTGCTGTCATCGCTTCCAGTCGATGCCGGTGCATGCAAGCGCGCTTCCAAGGTTTGATGATCACGGTCTCTAAGGTATTCGTCGGTAGACTGATATCCAAATGGGTGAATGCCGGCATAGCTCCAGTCTTCATCATAACCGTAGCCAATATCTGAACGACTGGTTGACCCCGCTAGGGTTATTTCGCCGACAGTTGTCTGGATCGAGAGGGTACCTGCAATCGCATTTGTTTTCTGTTGGTCATACCCGGGTTCGTCAGACAAAGTTGTCCGAGAATTGTCGAGGGAGAACGCGTCAAAGCCATTGTCGACCTCAGCATGCAAGACTGTAATGCGTGCCTTATGGCGATCGCCCTCGTTCTTAATTTTGAGACGGATATGACTTTCATCGATTCCATTGGTATCAGAGCGATTCAGATATGCATTGTCATAATAACCATCAGCGCGTTCACGCGTCATGGCGAGTCTAACTTGAGTTTTCTCCGAGATAGGTTGATTGAGGACCCCAGCCAGGCGTCGATGATTAAAATTACCGAGACTCATTCTTACCGATGCACTCGAAGTCGTTAAAGGGTCTTGTGAGGTTATGGCAATGAGCCCGGCCAGACCATTGGCGCCAAAGCCTGTGCCCTGCGGTCCCCTTAGCACCTCGACTTGATTCACGTCCATCAGGTGGGCGATGGTCCCCATGCCAGAAAAATCGATGCCATCAATCATTAACCCGACCGAGGGGTTTAAAGGAGCGCTGTATTGGCTGCGCTCACCTATACCTCGGATCTGAAAAAACCGGGCTCGATTGGTGCCACCTGCAAAATTTAGGTTAGGCGCGAAGTTGAGTAGACCTTCCAAGTGTGTCGAATTGAATAAAGC